>Ga0209381_1000436_pt1 | contig 102257 bp, 77 predicted proteins | sample DewCreD2012metaG_FD_184111 | JGI IMG/M metagenome (GOLD analysis project Ga0209381, IMG submission 184111) | Hot spring sediment bacterial and archeal communities from British Columbia, Canada, to study Microbial Dark Matter (Phase II) - Dewar... ... | reverse complement strand
CGACGCCGTAGTGGGACAGGCGTCCCGCCTGTCCGGTGAGGCGTCCATTGGGTGTGAGTCCAGCGCGAGTTTGGCGGCGCCACCGGACAGGCAGGATGCCTGTCCCACTACCGGGTTCGGGGGGAGGGGGCGGTTCATGGAAAGCCGGGAAGGCTTGCGTTTTTCAGCCGAAAGGTTGTGGGCACGTGGCGGGACCAGGCGGCAGGCGTGCGGGACGGGGAATTGCCGCTTTTCAATTTTCCCGGCGGCTTCTAGGTTGCCGCCGTGGTCGCCAGCGTGGCGAAATGGCAGACGCACGGGACTTAAAATCCCGGGACCGTAAAAAGTCGTGTGGGTTCAAGTCCCACCGCTGGCACCAGTCCTGCCTCGCCGGGGGCGGGCGGGGCGCGGGATTACAGGCGCGAGACGAGGAGTTCACGTTGCATGATGAATTCCTTGGGGAGGTGGCCGTAGAGGTTGAGGAAGAGTTCATCCTGCGAGATGACTTCGCGGCGCCAGTCCTCGACATTCACGTCCATGAGCTTGTCCCAGTCGGCGGGGTCGAAGTTCTCGATGCCGGTGAGGTCAATGTCCTTGCGTTCGGGCACCCAGCCGAGGGTGCTTTCGTAGGCGCCGGCGCGGCCATGGCAGCGGTCCACGATCCATTTGAGCACACGCATGTTTTCGCCATAACCGGGCCAGAGCCACCTGCCCCGGGCGTCCTTGCGGAACCAGTTCACGTGGAAGATGCGCGGGGGATATTTGAGATGGCGGCGCATCCGGAGCCAGTGGTGAAAGTAATCGCCCATGTGGTAGCCGCAGAAGGGCAACATGGCCATCGGGTCGCGGCGGACCTGCCCCGTGCCGCCGACGGCGGCGGCGGTCATTTCGGAACCCATCGTGGCACCCACATAGACGCCGTGGATCCAGTTGAAGGTCTGGAAGACGAGGGGCATGGTCGAGGCGCGGCGGCCGCCGAAGATGATGGCGTCAATGGGGACGCCCTGCGGGTTGTGGACCTCGGGGGCGAGCATCGGGTTGTTGGTCATGGGCGCGGCGAACCGGCTGTTGGGATGCGCGGCCTTTTCCTTGGAGCCTTTGACCCAGAGTTCGCCTTTCCAGTCGAAGCACTCGGCGGGCGGTTCGCCGTCCTTGTCCTCCCACCAGATGTCGCCGTCGGCGGTGAGGGCGACGTTGGTGAAGAGGGTGTCCTTGGAGATGGTTTTGACGGCGTTGGGGTTGGTGCGGCTGTTGGTGCCGGGCACGACGCCGAAGTAGCCGGCTTCGGGGTTGATGGCGTAAAGGCGGCCATCGGGGCCGGGCTTCATCCAGGCGATGTCGTCACCCACGGTCCAGACCTTCCAGCCCTTGAAGTGGGCGGGGGGAATCATCATGGCAAAGTTGGTCTTGCCGCAGGCGCTGGGGAAGGCGGCGGCGACGTGGGTCTTTTCGCCCTGCGGGGACTCGACGCCGAGGATGAGCATGTGCTCGGCCATCCAGCCTTCCTTGCGGGCGAGCCAGGAGCCGAGCCGGAGGGCGAGACATTTCTTGCCGAGGAGGACGTTGCCGCCGTAGTTCGAGCCGACGGAGATGAGGGTGTTGTCCTCGGGAAAGTGCGCGATGCAGCGGCGTTCGGGGTTCACATCGAGCATGCTGTGGATGCCGCGGTTGAAGTTGTTGCCGTCCCCCAGATGTTGCAGCGCCACTTCGCCCATGCGGGTCATGATGCGCATGGAGAGGACGACGTAGAGCGAATCGGTGAGTTCAATGCCGACCCTGGTCAGGGGCGAGCCGGGCGGACCCATGAGGTAGGGGACGACGTAGAGTGTGCGGCCTTTCATGGCGCCTTTGAGGAAGCCGTGAAGCTTCGCATACATGTCCTTCGGGGCCATCCAGTTGTTGGTCGGCCCCGCGTCATCCTCGTTGGGCGTGCAGATGTAGGTGCATTGCTCGACGCGGGCGACGTCGTTGGGGTTGGAGCGGTGGTAGTAGCAGCCCGGCCACTTGTGCTGGTTGAGCTTGATGAGGATGCCCCGGGCGCAGGCTTCGGCAGTGAGCGCCTCTTTTTCGAGTTCGGAGCCATCACACCACCAGACCCGGTCGGGGCGGGTGAGCCGGGCGACTTCGTCCACGAAGGCGAGGAGATGCGGGTTGGTGATTTTCAGCGTTCCGGGTTTTTTCGATTTTGTCATGGCAATCAAGAGTTGCCGCCGGCGGCCCTCCCGACCGGCCCGTTCAGTCCGCTTCCGGCGGACCCACCACCGGCCAGCCATCGGCATCCCAATTCAGCGGGCGCACGGCAATGGTCGGGCGGCCCCGGTCGGCCCCGTTGTAGTAGTGGAAGCTGAACCATTCGCGGTCGCCGTCGCGCAGAATGCCCGCATGGCCGGGGCCGATGAAGCGTCCCTCGGTGCCGAGGACAAGGGTGCCGCCGCCGTGGCGAAGGTCCTTGCCGTCGCGGTCGAGGTAAGGCCCGGTGACATGCTGGGCGCGGCCCACGCGGATTTCGTAGGTGCTGTTGGTGCCGCGGCAGCACTGGCCCCAGTTGACGAAGAGGAAATAGTTCGTGTCGCGCCGCCAGAGGAACGGCGCCTCGATGGCCTCCTTCCACGCGAGTGAGTGCAGGGGGGCATGGGTAAGGCGCCAGCCGGTGCGCGGGTCCAGTTCCACCAGTTTGATGCCGCTCCAGTAGGAACCGAACGTGAGCCAGAGGCGGCCGTCGGCATCGCGAAAGGCGGCGGGATCAATGGCGTTGAAATCGTTGGTGCGGTGGGAGCGGAGCACGATGCCCGCTTCGGTCCAGCGGGCGGGCGCCGCGGGCGTGCCGAGGTTGGTGGCGGTGAGCAGGGCAATGGCGGAATCATTTTTGCCCCAGCTCGAGACGGAATAGAACAGCAGCCAGCGGTCATCGCCGCGAATGAGGTCGGGCGCCCAGTAGTAACCGCGCTGGTCGGGGACGACGTCGCGCACCCACGCGGGCAGGTCGGGCAACGGCGCGGGCGCGGGATGCCAGTGGTGGCGGTTGGTGCTCCAGTAAGCCTTCAAGCCCGGCCCGGTGGCGAACATCCAATATCGCCCGGCTTCCCGCACGAGCGTGGAGGGGTCATGAATCCGCGCGGGCACTTCGGCCTGCCAGTAAGGCTCGGCGGGCTGGCCCCAAACGGGGGCGGCGGCGAGCAGCAGGAGGAGCAATGCTGGAGTTCGCATGCGTTTGACACACATTCAATCACCGGGCGGCCACGGTCAGCAATCGGTTTCCCGGCCCGGGGGCGGCAACGGGTCGGTCATGGCTTCGAGCATCACCCGGGCCGTCCGCGCCCAGGTGTAGTGTTCCGCCACGAACTTTTGTCCCGCCGCGCCCATGGCTTCCAGGCGGGCCGGATCGGCGAAGGCGGCCACCACGGTTTGCGCGACTTCCGCCGGGTCCGGCCGCTTCACGATGAAGCCGAACCGGCCGTGGCCGGCGAATTCCGGGAAGGCGAGCCGGTCCAGCCCGAGCACCGGCGTGCGGCTGGCGAGCGCCTCGGGATAGACGATGCCGTTGGCCTCGCACAACGCCGGCATCGTGAACAAGGTCGCCTGGCGCATCAGCTCGATGGTCGTTTCGCGCGGCTGGTTGAAATGGCTGGTGACGCCGGGCGGCGCGTTGGGCACCGGGGTGCCGACGACCGCCAGTTCCGCCTGCGGCAGCGCGGCGCGGATGGCCGGCCACGCGGCGAGCATCAGGTTCAGCCCCTTGATCGCCTCCAGCCTGGGCCGGAGGACGATGAGCAGGCGGGGCCGCGAAAAATCCTTTGCGCCGGTGAACGGCGCGAGGTTGATGCCGAAGCGCGCGTTGATGACGCGCTCCGGCGGCAGGCCGTAATCCGCCAGGTAAAACTCGCGGGTCCATTCGTTCATGGTGAACACGCGGGTGACGCGCGCGAGGTAACGCCGGGTCAGCCGCCGGTAATCCGCGAGGAATCCGGCCCGCACGGGGCGGGGCTGGTAACGCGCGAGGCCCGGCAGCGCGGCGTCGGTGTAGAGGAAGTGCCGCGTCCCGCCGGGCAGCCCCGCCGGCACGCACAGGTCGCTGATGTGGAGACAGGCGGCGGGCGGGGCCGGCAGGGCGTTCCAGCGGGCGCGGAACCGGCGCTCGAAGGCGGCGTTGAACCAGGGGTTGCGCGCGCAGTTCCAGCCCCGGAACAACCGGGACGTGGCGCGCAGGACAAAATCCGCGCGGGGCGCGAGCTGATAACTGAAACCGTCACACCGCCCCGCCAGCGGCCGCAACTCGGCGCCCAGTCGGGCGGGGGTGCCCGACCAGGTGCGCGGGCTGGCCGGGTCGCCGAACGGGCAGGCCAGCGTGAGGGTGAGGGCGGAGTTCATGGCGGTGCCGCGGCCCCAATGGACACGAAGCCGCGCGGTGATTCAAGCCGGCGTCCGGCCCGGTCAGTTCAACCACAACAGCAGGGCCATCCCCGCCGCCGTGGTCAGCACCGTCACGGGAATCCCGTATTTCGCGTAGTCCCAGAAGCCGACCTCGACGTGGCCCCGCGCGGACTCGACCACGATGATGTTCGCCACCGAGCCGAGCAGCGTCAGGTTGCCGGCGAAGGTCGTCGCCAGCGCCATCACCTTCCACATCAATTCCGGGGCGGCGAAGTGGCCGATCCATTGGCCCGCGACGAGGACGAAGGGGACGTTGGAAAACAGGTTGGACCCCAGCGCGGAAAACCACGCCAGATTCCAGGCCTGGCTGGTGGGCGTCGCGCCGAACACGCCGCGCAAGTTGCCGTAAATCTGCTCCGGCAGGCCGGTCCCGTTCAATCCCTCCACCACCACAAACAAGGCGGCGAAGAAGACGAGCAGGTGCCAGTCCACCAGTTTGAGCACCTCATGCGTGTCGCGCCGCGCCAGCACCATCACCAGCGTCCCGCCCGCCAGCGCGGTCCACGCGAGGTTGAAGCCGGCCACAAAGCCGGCGAACACCAGCGCCAGGGTTCCCAGCGTCAGCCCGAGCAGCCAGCGGTCCAGCGGGCGCGGGGCCGTCTCGCGGGCGGGGGTGATGACCGCGGCGCGCAGCGTGTGGCGGAAGCCAAAGGCCAGGACGGCGTATTGCAACGCCAGCCCCGCCACCGCCACCGGCAGCAGGCTCAGCGAAAAGCGCGCGAACGGAATGCCCGAGAGGTTGCCGATGATCATGTTTTGCGGATTGCCCACCAGTGTAGCCACGCTGCCGATGTTCGCGCTCATGGCCAGCGCCAGCAGATAGGGCATCAGGGGCAGGCTGCCGCGCCGGATGACCGCCACCAGCAAGGGGGTGAACATCAGGCAGACCGTGTCGTTGACCAGCAACGCGGACAGCCCGCCGGCGGTGAAGATCAAACAGGCCAGCAACTGCCGGGGCGTCCGGGCCACCCGCAGTATCCAGTCCGCCGCCCGGTCGAAGAACCCGGCGAGGAAGAGGTAGGTGGTGAACAACATCATGCCCAGCAGCAGCACCAGCGTGTTGTAATCCACGGATTGATACACCTGTTCCGGGGTCATCACGCCGCCCGCCACCATCAACACCGCGCCGAGCAGCGCGGCGGCGGGCCGGTTCAACGGCAGCACCTTGAGCCGCCGCCCGCTGATGAGGACATAGGTGACGCCGAAAATGGCGATGGCGAGGAGTTCTTGCCGGTTCAAGCGCGCGGTCAGGCGGGACCTGCGGGCCACCGCGTGACGGCGGCAGCATAGGGCAGAGGGGGAACGGAACGGCAATCCCAAACTGGCTGCCGGGGCGGGGCGCGCCTGCACCGCCTACTCCCGCAGAAACCGGAAATGGTTGATGTCGGCATGGCCGCCGCCGGAATTCCCGGGCGGAGCGGAGCAATACAGTCCGATTTTGGCACCAATCCAGACGCCGGGCCGGGCTTGGAACGTCAGGGGTGCCCGGAGGAATTCGCCTCCCGCTGTCGCGTGAGCAAATTCGCACAGGCCGCCGTCGGCCACGCGCACGCGCAGGCGGACTCGACGGTCAAATGGGCTGGCGAGCAGGGTGACGCTGGACTCCGTGCGCAACACAAGCTGTTGAACCGCGCCGGCCTGGACGAGCGCGAGCGCCGCGCTGCTGCGGCCCGCGATGACAAGACCGGCTTCGGTCCCGTCCGCGCCGGACAGTTCCAGGCACGTTTCGACGGCGAATGAGCGGGCGGGAAATTTTTGCAGCAGGAGATGCGGGGTGTTTTCCAGCCGGTCGGCGGCGGGCTGCGCGAACAACCGCAGCCAGCCGGGGCGCGCCGTGAGGGAATGCCAGTCATCGCGAGGATTCGCGTGCCACTGCCACTGGAGCGCGAGGTTGGAACTGGTGAATTCATCACTCGTGGCGGGGGCTTCCGGCCGGGCCGGGGGCAGCGCGGGCTTGTCGAATTCGAGCACGGGTTCGCCGATGCCGTCCGGCCCGGGCCGGCCCAGCAGCGGCCAGCCGTCTTCCCAGCGGGCCGGTTGCAGATGCACGACGCGGCCATACACACCCGCATCCTGGAAATGCAGGAACCACCATTCGCCCGCCGACGTGTCCACCAGGGCACCTTGATGCGGCCCGTTGACGGGCGTGCGGCCCTGCGCGAGCAGGATTTTGTCCTCGTAGGGGCCGTGGATGTGGCGCGAGCGCAGCGCGAGCTGCCAGCCGGTTTCCACGCCGCCCGCCGGAGCGAGAATGTAATACCAGCCGTCGCGCTTCAGGAACTTCGGGCCCTCGAGTGTGGGATGCCTTTGCGGCTCGTGAAAAACAATCCGCCCCTCGCCCAGCAGGCGCGAGCCGTCCGGGGCCATTGGGCAGACGCGCAAGCGGTGCTTGATGCCGGCGCGCGAGCCGGCGTAGGCGTGGACGAGATACGCCCGGCCGTCGTCATCCCAGAGCGGGCAGGGATCAATCAGTCCCTTGCCGGCCTGCACGAGATGCGGCTCGGACCACGGTCCGGCCGGGTCGGTGGCGGTGGTGACGTAGAGTCCTTCGTCGGGGGTGGCGTAGAAAATCCAGAACCTGCCCGCGTGATGGCGGATGGACGGTGCCCAGATGCCGCAGCCAGGCTGAACCTGCTCGTAGCGCGGATGCGGCAGGTGCTTCACCGCGTGATTAACCAGCCGCCAGTTGACGAGGTCGCGCGAATGGAGGATGGGCAGGCCGGGGGTGCAGTTGAAGCTCGACGCCGTCATCCAGAAATCATCGCCCGTGCGGGTGACATCGGGGTCCGAGTAGTCGGCGTGCAAAACGGGGTTGCGGTAGCGGCCGTTGCCGAGGTCGGCCAGCCACGGCCCGATGCCGGGGGCGGGCGCGATGGCGGCGGGCGGGCCGGGAAGGGTGGTGGAGGATGCGTTCATTTGGCTTGGGCCAGGCCGATGCGCGGCACGAGCAGTTGGATGGCGATCAGCGACAAGACATACATGCCGGAGAAATAGGCGAACACGGGGACGTAGCTGCCGGTCTTGTCCAGGATGGAGCCGGTGATGATGTTCACAAAACCGCCCGTCAGGTAGGCGGCGAATCCCCCCAGGCCCACGATGGAACTGACGGTTTCGCGGGGCATGGTGTCGGCCACGACGCTGAAGAGGTTCGCCGACCAGCCCTGGTGGGCGGAGCCGGCCATGCCCGCGATGATAACCGCCATCCAGACGGTGGGAACGGAGGGGGCGAAGTAGATCGGCACCACGCACAGGGCACAGACGAGCAGGGCCGTCTTGCGGGCTTTGTTGAGGGACCAGCCCAAGTCCATCAGTTTGCCCGCCAACCAGCCGCCGAGGATGCCGCCCGCCGTGGCCACCACAAAAAAGGCGCTGGTCCAGCCGCTGGTTTCACCCTGGGAAAGCGCGAAGCCTTTTTGCAGGAAGTCGGGGATGAAAAACTGATAGAACCCCCAGGCCGGCCCCGCCAGAATGCTGGCGATGAGGTAGGCCCAGGCGGCGCGAAAGCCCAGGAGCCTGATCCAGGGCACCCGGACCGGCTGTTCTTCCACCTCCGGCTGTCCCTTCCGGATGTAGGCCAGTTCGCTGGCCGAGATGAGCGGGTGGGCGGCGGGTGGGCGATAGAGAATTTTCCAGGCGATCACCCAGAGCAATCCCGCGGCGCCGGTGAGGTAGAACGTGAGTTGGAATCCCACTGTCACAAACAGGTGGCTGACGAGGATCGGGCACAGGATGGCGCCGACATTGGTGCCGGCGTTGAACCAGCCGGTGGCGAGGGCCCGCTCCCGCAGCGGGAACCATTCGGCCACCGTCTTGATGGCCGCGGGAAAGTTGCCACCCTGGCAGAGGCCGAGCGCAATGCGCCCATAGATGAAACCGGCGGCCGTCATCGGAACGGTCACGAGGGAGATCACCAGATAGGGAAAGGTCGTCGTGATTTCCGGGGCGACCGCCCGGACGGTGCTTTCCAGATCGAGAAAGGCAACCAGGCCATGCAGGCCGGCGACCAGGCTCCAGGACCCGACAAACCAGGGCAGCGCCCGTTTGACGCCCCACTTGTCGCTGAGCCGTCCGCCGAGCAGGTAACCGAAAGCGTAGGCAAAGGAGAAGGCCCCGGTGATGTAGCCGTAGTCGGTGTTGCTCCAGCCGAACATCTCGCTGAGCGGCGCCTTGAGCACGCTGATGGTGAGGCGATCCAGATAGTTGATCATCACCGAAAAGAAGAGCAGCGAGCAGATCACCCAGCGGAAGTTGCCGCCCGGCTGCGGGGTTGGCGTGTCGTTGCTCATGGCGGAATGGATTCCCGATTATTCCAGCGTCACCGCGTCGTCGGCCACGCCCGGACCGGTTGCGAATGGCTGTCGCGCCGCTGACAGGTCGCTCCGGGTGATGCGGACATTGGCGGAATTGGCGCCTTCCAGTTTCAGGAACACGTCCGTGCCCGCCGGGGCCACGGTCCGCTGGATGACGATGTCGCGGGCGTGCCGCAGATCGAACACCGGTCCGCGCGCGGTCGTGATGTTCACGCCGTCAAACGACAGCCCTTTGACCTGGCTGGCCACCACGCCTTGCATCGCGGCGATGGTCAGGTTCTCGAAGCGGATGTTCTGAATGGGCGATGCTTCCAGCCCGGCCAGGAGGATGGCGGTGGGCGCGCCCTCGGCGGTGATGTTCTGGATGACGATGTTGCGGAACACCGGCGGCGTCGGGGTGAGCATCTGGTTTCGGTCCGAGGTGTAATCCATGTTCATGATCACCACCTCGCGCCGCATGTGCTTCACCCTGAGATTGCGGACAAAGATGTTTTCCACCACGCCGCCGCGGTCGGCGCGGGACTTGATGCGGACCGCGCGGTCGGTGCCCTCGAAGGCGCAGTCCTCCATGAACACGTTGCGCACGCCGCCGGACATCTCGCTGCCGATGACGAGCCCGCCGTGGCCGCGCCGACTGAAGCAGCGGCGCAGGATGACGTTTTCGGTGGGCCGGCCCACGCGCCAGCCGTCCTCGTTGTAGCCGGACTTGAGCACCACGCAGTCGTCGCCCGTGCTGAAGGTGCAATCCTCGATGAGCAGGTCCCGGCAGGAATCCGGGTCAATGCCGTCGTTGTTCGGGCCGTCGGTCAGCACGTTCACGCGGCGGATGGTGGTGTTGACACAGTAGATGGGATGAATGGTCCAGTTCGGCCCGCTGCCAATGGTGAAGCCCTCGAGCAAAATGTTCGTGCAACTGACGAAGCTGAGGAAGCTCGGGCGGATGGCGGCCTCCGGCGTGCCGAAGACGCGTTGCTCGACCGGCACGCCTTTCGCCCCCATCTCGAAGCCCTGCCTGGTCTCGCGGGATTTCCAGTCCCACCAGGCCTTCGCGTTGCCGTTCAGTTTGCCCGGGCCGGTGACGGCGATGTTCACACAGTCGCGGGCGTAGATGAGCGGCGAGTAGTTGTAAAGTTCCACGCCGCCAACGCGCACGAACACCGGCGGCAGATAATCCTCGAAGCGGTCGCTGAAGAGGAGTTCCGCGCCGGCGGACAGGTGGAGTTCGACGTTGCTTTTCAGGTGGATGGGGCCGGTGTGGAACCGGCCGGCGGGCACTACGACGCGCCCGCCGCCCGCGGCCTGGCACGCGGCGATGGCGGCCTGGAAGGCGGCGGTGCAGAGGTTCGGGTCGTCCGCCACGGCGCCAAACGCGGTGAGGTGGAAATCGCGCGGCGGGAATGTCGGCGGCACGATGCGCTCCAGGATGGCGGGCACGCCGGCCCAGGCGGACGCGGCGTCCGGGGCGGGGCGGCTGGCGTCGGGCGCGGCGCCGCTGGTTGCCAGGGCGAGGGCCAGCGGGACGCTGGCGAGCCATGCGGGTGAAATCACGTCCGGGAGGGTAGCCGAACCCGGCGGGCGGACGAATAGCGGATTTCTGCAAGGAGTCTGCAAAAATCTGCGGCGGTCGGGGCTTGGGAATTGCTTGCATCGCCGCGCCAGCCGCCCTTTGCTGCCACTGCCGATGCCCAAGTCTGCCGCCGCCAAAACCCCCGCCCGCCAAAAGCGGGTGCTGCTCGTGATGGGCTGGTATGATTACCGCTTGCACCGCGGCATCGCCCGCTACGCGGTCGAGCATGGCTGGCATTTGTGCCCGGACACCACCAAGGAGCGGGTGATCCCGTGGGGTTGGGAAGGGGACGGGATTCTGGCGTGGCTCGGGGCGGGGGATGACCTGGCCGAGTATGTGGTGCAGGCACACAAGCCCACGGTGGACTTCAGTTTCCGGAGGTCGTATCTGGCGTTTCCGCGCGTGCTGGTGGACCACGCGGCGGCGGCGCGGCTGGCGGCGGAACACTTCCTGGCGCGCGGGCTGCGGCACTTTTGTTTTTACAGCGACGCGGAGAACTGGGCCTTCGAGGAGAATGGGCGGGCCTTTGTGAATTGCGTGCGGGAGGCCGGCCACCCGTGCGAGTGGCTCCGCTGGCACACCGCCCCCCAATGCACGCGGGGCCGCCACCAATGGCGGCAGAAACGGCGCTGGCTGGGGCAGGAACTGCTGCGCGCGCCAAAACCGCTCGGGCTTTACGCGGCGACGGATGACCACGCGGTCGAGGCGCTGGAGGCGTGCGAGGATGCCGGCCTGGCGGTGCCCGAGCAGGTGAGCCTGATCGGCGTGGACAATTCGCTGCTGGCGGTGGAGGGAATGCGCACCCCCATTTCGAGCATTGACACGGATCTGGAGGCGGTCGGGTATCGCGGCGCGGCGTTGCTGGATGATTTGATGCGCGGCAAACCGGCCCCCACCCAGCCCATCCGGGTGCCGCCGAAAGGGCTGATTGCGCGCAAGAGCAGCGACCTGATTGCCATCGCGCACGAGGGCGTCGCAAAGAGTCTGCGTTTCATCCTGGACCACGCCGTGAAGCCGATTGGCGTGGATGACATGGCGCGCGCCGCCGGCATGTCACGGCGGGCGTTGCACGAGGCGTATCTTCAGCACCTGGGCCGGCCGCCCGGCGCGGAACTGCACCGGCTCCGCATCGAACTGGCCAAGAAGCTGCTCGCCGACCCGGCGCAGCCGCTGAATGAACTGGCCGCCCGGGTGGGCTATCAATCCGACAACGGCTTCTGGGTAGCCTTCAAGCAGGCCACGGGCCTGACCCCGCGGCAGTATCGCGAACGGCTGGGGTGAGCGGCGCGACCGCAGAAAATTGCGATTCATTTGCCGAAAGTTGGGAGGCGGTCCGGTTGCCGGGCTGTTAAGGTGGAGGTGTGAACTCCACTTCCCACGTCCCGGAAGGCCGGGCCGTCCCGTCCGTTGCCAGTGCGCGGGGGCCGACGGCAGCCGCATGCCTCGGGCTGGCGTCCCGCCCTGCGTTCACGCTGATCGAACTGCTCGTGGTGATCGCCATCATTGCCATCCTGGCGGCCATGCTGCTGCCGGCGCTGGGCCGGGCCAAGGAACGGGCGCTGCGGATCAACTGCGCCAGCAACCTCAAGCAAATTGGCCTGGGTGTCTTGATGTATGCCGGCGACAACGATGACCGGCTGCCCGTCGTCAAGTTCCGCGATGCCAACGCGTGGTATCCCTATGAACTGGCCCGCATGAACGTGGGGGCGCGGACATTTATTTCGGGTCCGCACAATCTGGGGCTGCCCTGGCAGCAAAATCATATTCCCGATCCCCGGGTGTTGTATTGCGCCAGCGCCAAGAAGCACGGGGGCGGCTGGACCTACGAGCATTATGTGGTGCGGGCGCCTTATCCCTTCGGAACGGACAACCAGGGGGAGGAACCCTTGCGGAGCGGTTACAGTTATTTTCCCCAGTCCCGGACGCTCCAGAACATGGGGCCGGGCCTGGTGCTGCCGGAGATTCAATCGGACACCTCGCCCGCCGCCGCGGGGCAGCACTACCTGCGCCCGCTCAAGACGACGACCCTGGACCCAAACAAAAGCATGTCCACCGACCTGGTCCACAATCTCGACAGCCCGGCGGCGTCGCCCCACAAGGAAGGCAGTTCCCCCGGCCTGAACGCCTTGTTTGGCGGCGGCAACGTGGCCTTTCAAAATGGCCGCCGTCTGCCTGGCGCCTTTGACCCGGCGCTCTGGAATGGCATCGGCAACAACGGCCTGAACTACCGGCGCGTGATGAACATGTGGCAGCCGTAGGCCGGTGCCGCCGCCGATTCCGAAACGCGCACCGCAAATTTCCCTGAACCCCTGAATCGCTCAAACAACCGACGACTATGAATAATCACGCCCCCAACCATCTGTTTCTCCCGGCTGCCGCCCTGACGGCGCTGGGCCTGATTACGGCCGCGTTCGCCCAGACGCCCTTGCCCATCTACGAACCGTTCCCGGCCTCTTACACCAACGCGCCCAACAACGGCACGACGCCGGTCCCGGCGGATGGCCCGAACAATTACCCGGTCCGCAATCTCGGCAACGCGCCAACCGATGCGCTCTGGAACCTGGGCAACGCGGCGGGCGGCGGCAGCGCGGTGGCGGTCGGGGGCGCGGCGGGCTTGTCCTACCCCGGGCTGTGGCAAACCGCCACGCCGAACATCGGCCTGTTCGTCCGGACCAACAACACGACGGCCAACCGGTCGCGCGGCATCAGTTTCCCCACCAACACCACCGGCAAGGTCTATGCCTCCTTTCTGCTCAACGTCCAGAACCTGCCGCCGCCGGATGCCTCCGCGTGGCCGTGGCACTCGACGCCTTTCCACCGGTTGATTGCCAAGCTTGATGCCTATGCCACGCCAGGGGTCAACAGTTCCGGCTCCAGCTTCATGGCGGGCGTGTGGTTGACCACCAATGGCACCGTGGGCCTGAGCAAGGCCAACAACAGCGCGTTCGCCGTGGAAACCGCCACGCCGTTGCCCCTCGGCACGACCCACCTGTTGGTGCTGCGCTACACCTTCGATCCGTCCGGAGATGACGAGGTCGCGTTGTGGGTCAATCCCGGCTCGCTGGGAGTGGCTGAGGGCAGCGTGCCCGCGCCGACGCTCACGTTGACGGCGGGCACCGACGCGACCGCCCTGGCCTCGTTTTTCCTCTATCACCCCGCTTCCGAGGCGGCGGCGGGATTTTATTTCGATGAGCTGCGCATTGCCCACACCTGGGCGGACGTGACGCCCACCAGCGCGCCGTGTTTCCCGCCGGTCATCTCGACGTCACCGACCAACCAGACCATCAACGAGGGCATTGGCACCCTTCTGTCGGTGACGGCGGGCGGCAGTTCGCCCACCCTCCAATGGCAGGTCAGCACCAACGGGGGCGCGACCTGGGCAGACGCCACCAACGGCATCGGCCCGACGAGCGCGACCTATTGGACCCCGCCGTTGGCCGCTTCCGACAGCGGCATAAAATATCGGGTGGTGGCCACGGTGGCGTGCAGTGGCGCGACGGCCACCTCGGCGGTGGCGACCATCACGGTGACGCCGACACCGGCCACGCCGGTGGGCGTGGTGGTGGACGACCGGTTTGTGGACGGCGTTTACAACAACCTGCCCTACGGCATCAGCAATTCGGTCTGGTTGGCGGGGGCCTCCGGCTCGCTCGATGCCAGCAGCGGCGAATACCTGCTGGCCACGCCGCCCGTCGGCACGGCAAACTGGCTGGGCTTCCTGGTCGAAACCAACCAGCCTATTTATCTGGCGGTGGGACGTTCCCTCAAAGCCACCGTGGTGTTCCGCGGCACCGGCATCGTGACCAACAACGGCGGATTACGGGTGGGGCTTTTCGATTATGCCGATGGCGGCACCCGGCCGGCGTTCGACGGGTTTGGCAACAGCACCGGGGGCGTGGGCGTCCGGGGTTACATGGTGGCCATCAACTACGGCACCAATTTCACGGGCAATCCCTTCTCCCTGTATGCCCGGAACAATCTCAACGTCGCTGACCTGATGGGTTCGATTGTCAATTTCGAAAGCCTGGGCGGAGGCCCGGGGGGGTATGTGGATGCGCCCGCGTTCCAGGAGGGCGTGGATTACACCTTGGAGTTGGTGGTGAGCCGGACCAGCCCCACCAGCGTCGCCTTCACCACGACCGCCACCGGCGGCGGCACCAACTGGACGCACACCCGCGTGGATGACACCTACCGCTATCCCCGCTTCGACTGTCTGGCGATCCGGTCCACCGGCAACGCCACGTCCGCCAGCCAGTTCCGCATTGCGCAACTCCGCGCGGAGGTGCTGCAGGCAGCCCCGGCCCCGGAGCCGCTCGGCGTCTCCCTCGTCGGCGGCAACTTCACTCTGACGTGGGCGAACCCGGCGTTCACCCTGCAGGCGGCGTCGGAAGTCACCGGCACCTACACCAATGTGCCGGGAGCCAGCAGCCCTTACACCGTTCCTGCCAGCGAGGCCCGCAAATTCTACCGCCTCTTCTGGGCACCGTGACGGGGGCGGCCGTTGCTTTGATGGTGAGTTGGGATCGCGGGGGCCACCGGGGTGGTGGCTCCCGCCTTCATTTTCAAGTTGTATGAGCAGGAATCCAGAGCTGGCATCGCAGGCGGCATTCCCCGGGTGGCCCGCGTCATGGGCGGTCCTGGCGATGGCGCTGTGGACCGGCGCATCGGTCGCCGTGGCGCAGGTTGGGTTTTGCATGGTGGGGGGCACCACGACCGGCGGCACCGGCGGTCCGGTGGTGACGGTCAGCAACGCCACCGACTTCATTTCGCAGGTTGGCATGGCCGGTCCGCGCGTGGTGCAAGTGAGCGGCATCCTGACCATCGGCGACGTGAATGTGGCCTCGGCGAAAACCCTCGTGGGCCTCGGCACCAACGCCACCCTGCTGGGACGGTTGCGGATTTCCGGCGTCACCAACGTGATTGTGCGCAACCTGCGCATCACCAATCCCGGGGACGACGGCATCAGCATCCGCGACCCGGGCACGCGCCATGTCTGGGTGGATCACGTCACCTTTTACGACTGCGGCGACGGTTCGTGTGACATCAGCCAGGGCGCGGATTACGTCACGGTGTCGTGGTGCAAGTTTATTTACCCGACGCAGTTGGAGCACCGCTTTCCCATGATTGCCGACGGGCTGGCCGGGGAACCGAACTCGGGCCGCATCACCCTGCATCACAACTGGTGGGGCGCGCGCGCCGACCAGCGCATGGCGGCCTCCAGCCATGCCCGCGTCCACTACTTCAACAACTACTTCAACTGCACCAACAACAGCTACTGCTCGAACGCCCGCACCAACGCCGAAATCCTCTCGGAAAACAACCATTACTCGGGGGTGAAGGACCCCGTCACCATCAGCGCCGGCACCAACGGCAAAATCAAGACCGGCGGCAATCTTTACGTCCACTGCACCGGCACCATCCACCCCGGCACCGACGTTGTGTTCACGCCGCCCTACGCTTACACGCTGGACCCGGCCGCCGACGTGCCCGCGCTGGTCATGGCCGGGGCGGGAGCACCCGGTCCGGACACCGTGCCCATCCCGCCCAGGATGTGGAACGGGGCCGGGGCCAACAACAACCTGAACACCGCCGCCAACTGGGAGGGGGGCGACGTGCCGCGCAAGTATGACACCCTGCTTTTCGCCGGCGCCGTGCGCCCGGCGCCCAACAACAACTTCACCGCCAACACCGAGTTCACCGCGCTGGCGTTCGCCACCAACGCCGACGCGTTCACCCTGGGCGGGAACGCCCTCCGCTTCGGCCTGGGCATCACCAACCACAGCCCCTCCCCGCAGACCATCAACCTCAACCTCGGCTTTGAGTATGCCGCCGACCACTTCTCCACCAACCGCTTTTTCCACGTCACCGCGCCCGGCGGAAGCCTGGTGCTCAACGGCGCGCTGACCGGACCGACCAACGCCTACAACCGCATTTACTCCGTCACCAAGCTTGGGCCGGGGTTGCTGACTCTGGCGGGCCTCAACACCGTCGCCGGCAGTTGGCACCTCCAAGGCGGGCTGGTCCGGTTTGCCACCCTGGATCCGGCGCTGCCCGGCAGCCTCGGCCTCGTCGGTCGGCTCCACTTTGACGGCGGGGGCCTGCAATGGGCGCCGGGCAACTCGGCGGACATCACGGCCCTCCCGCTCATGCTGAACGGCGGCGGGGCAACCGTGGATGTGGGCACGAACACCGTGACCTTTGCCCAGGCGCTCGGCGGCGGCGCGGGCGGGCTGACCAAGGCTGGCAGCGGCAGGCTCACCTTGAATGGCTCCAACGGATTCAACGGGCCGACGTTGATTGCACAAGGCGTGCTTGCGCTCGGTCCCGGCGGCGCCCTGCCAAACAGCGCGCGCATCACTTTGAGCAATGACGCCACCCTGGATGTTTCGACCCGCGCCGATGGCACGCTGCCCCTTGGCGGCGGTCAGACGCTGGCGGGCCAGGGCACCGTTCGCGGCCACGTGACCGCCGCGAGTGGCGCCACCATTGCCCCCGGCTTTCCCCTGGGCACGCTCGTCATCACCAACACGCTTGCGTTCCAGCCCGGCAGCACCAACGCGATGGACGTGGACGGGACAGCCAGGACCAATGATTGCATCACCGGCCTCGCCAGCGTGACCTACGGCGGATGGTTGGTGCTGACGAACCTCGGCGGCACACTGGCGGCGGGCGACAGCTTCAAATTGTTCAGCGCGGGAGCCTATCACGGCATGTTCGACGGCATTGTCTGGCCGACCCTGAGCGGTTCGCTGTATTGGACCAACCGGCTCGCGGTGGACGGCACCATTGCGGTGGCTTCGCCGGTGAACCCGACTCCCCCCATCCTGGGCTGGGAGATTGCGGACGGAACGCTCACCCTCAACTGGCCCGCCGACCGGACCGGCTGGCGGCTGGTGGTTCAGACCAACGCCCCGTCGGTCGGGCTGAGCACCAACTGGACATCGCTCGGTTACACGACGACCAACGTGGCCCGCTTTTCCGCCGACCAGGCCGCTGGCGGGGTGTTCTTCCGGCTCGTGTTTCCGTAGGCGGTGCGCGCGGTCGCCGACCCCGCCCAGCCTGCCGGGGCGGCGGGGGGGGGCCGCCCGGTTTCAGCGCGACGGCGGGGTCGCATTCCCGGCGGGTGCGTTCGTGGCGGACTTCAGTTGCTTGGCAAACTTGTCCACCTTCGGCCGGATGACCATCTGGCAGTAGCCCTGGCCGGGATTGTTGCGGAAGTAATCCTGGTGGTGGGCCTCGGCGGGGAAAAACTTCGTCAGCGGCGCAATCTCCGTCACGATGGGACGGGGGAACCGGGCTTGCGCCTCCTTCCTGGATTGCTCGGCGGCGGCCTTCTGCCCGGCGTCGTGATAGAGAATGATCGAGCGGTATTGCGTGCCGACATCGGCCCCCTGGCGGTTGAGCGTGGTGGGGTCGTGCGCATCCCAGAAGTGCCGGAGGAGTGCGGCGTAGGAGATGCGCGCGGGGTCGAATTCGATCTGCACGACTTCCGCATGGCCGGTGGTGCCGGAGCACACTTCCTTGTAGGTGGGGTTGGGCGTCTGGCCCCCGGCATAGCCGCTGACCACCGCTTGCACACCAGGCAGCATTTCAAACAGGGCTTCGACGCACCAGAAACAGCCACCGCCGAGGGTGGCAAGCTGGGTGGGCTGAATGGACTGGCTCATGGTATTGGTGGCCGCCGCAGGCGCGACCGCCGCCGCCGCCATCCCGGCCAACGCGGGGAGTGACAGCCACAGCAGACAGCGCGCGATTTTCATGATGGGCACAAGGCCCGGCAAATTCGCAGAAATTCTTCCGCGCGCAAATTCCTTCCCGTTCCGGATCGGGGACGGCCCTTCCCCCCTGGTTTTGGCAGTCGGGTTGACCGGCGGCCTCCAGCGGGTGCGCGGGTGGCGGAAGGGTGTGCGGGGGGCCGGAAGTTGGCCCGCAACGCGCCACGGCATAATTCATGCCAGCTTTTGCTTGTGCGGCCCCGGGGGGCTTCCCAATACTCCGCGCATGTCGCAAGGCCTGACGTTACAAGCCCGGCTCTCGCAGTCGCTGGTGCTCGCGCCGCAGTTGCAGCAGTCCCTCGCCCTGCTTCAGGCACCCACGCTCGAACTCAAGGCGCTCGTCGAACAGGAACTTCAGCAAAACCCCGTCCTCGAGGAGGTGGCGGAACCGGAGTTGGCGGAGCGCGCCGACGGGGACAGTCCAACCGTGACGGACCTGTCCGACCCGACCGAACCGCCGGCGGACTTGAATTTTGACCCGGCCGCCGAGCCGGAGAAACCCGGCGCGGACGGCGCGGATGATTTCGAGGCGGAGTTCGAGCGGCTGTCCCAACTGGACCAGGAATGGCGCGACCAGCAGGCCCTGCCCGGGGCGGGCCGACCCTCGGCCGAAGAGGAGGAACGCCGCCAGTTCATGTTCGATTCCCTCGTGGCCGCCACGTCCCTGCAGGAGAAGCTGATCGAGCAAATGCGCGATTCCGAACTGCCGGCGGAAGATTATCCGGTCGCCGAAATGATCATCGGCAACATTGACGACTACGGCTACCTCAAGGCCAGCGTGGATGAAATGGCCGGCTCAACGGGCCTGCCGCCCGAGCGGATCGAACGCGCGCTCAAGGTGCTTCAAAGTTTCGACCCCCCGGGGGTGGCGGCGCGCGACCTGCGCGAGTGCCTGATGCTCCAGTTGGAGCGCAACCGGGAGACCCACACCCTCGAATACGCCATCGTGCGCGACCACATGGAGGCCCTGGGCCGGCGGCGGATTCCCGAGATTGCGCGCGGCACGGGCCAGGACGTCGAGGCGGTGCAGGAGGCCATCGCGCGCATTGGCCGACTCGAACCGCGCCCCGGTCGCGCCTACCTGCCGGACAACGACCAGTTTGTGGTGCCGGAAGTGATCGTGACGCGGTCAGGTGACGATTTCGTCGTCTCCATCAACAACGAGCACATCCCCCACCTGCGCATCAGCAACACCTACAAGGACCTCATGTCCGGCGGCCAGCAGGACGCCGAGGTGCGCAACTACATCCGCGAGAAAATCCGTGCGGGCAAATTCCTCATCAAGAGCCTCCACCAGCGCCAGCAGACCATCCTCAACATCGGCCGCGAAATCGTCCGGCGACAGCGCGAGTTCATGGACAAGGGCGTGGCGCACCTCAAACCGATGACCATGGTGCAGGTGGCCGAAGTGGTGGGCGTTCACGAAACCACCGTCAGCCGCGCCGTCTCCGGCAAATACATGGACACGCCGCAGGGCCTGTTCGAAATGAAATTCTTCTTCACGGCCGGCATCAACACCTCCGCCGGCGAGGCCACCATGTCCAACACCAGCGTGAAGGACCTGATCGCAGAAATCTTCAAGCAGGAGGACCCGCGCAAGCCGCTCTCCGACCAGGAGGTGGTGAAGCTGCTCGACGCCAAGGGCATTCACATCGCCCGCCGCACCGTGGCCAAATACCGGACCGAGTTGAACATCCTCCCGTCCAACCTGCGCAAGGTGTATTGACGCCGGCCCGGCGGAAATCCGCGTTGGTTTTCCTTCGGAAGCCAGTAGCTTCAGCGCCGTGAACCGCCGTCTGCTGCTCTGCTGCTCGTCCTTGCTTCTCGTCGTCCTGCTTCCGGGCTGTGATTCCCGCTCCCCGGAGCGCGGCACACCCCCACCGGACACCAACGCCGCCCCCGCCGCCCGGCCCGTGGCCAATCCCTACGAAAAACTGGCGGGCCGGTGGCAAAGGCCCGATGGCGGTTATGTGCTCGAACTCGGCGCCGTGGATGAGCAGGGCCGGTTCACGGCCGCCTATTTCAATCCTTCTCCCATTAACGTGGAGCAGGCGCGCGGCGCGCTGGAGTCCGACGGGGTGAAGGTGTTCGTGGTGTTGCGGGACGTGAACTATCCCGGTTGTGTCTATCGCTTGGCTTACGATGCCAAGGCGGACCAGTTGTTCGGCACCTATTATCAGGCGGGGACCGGGGCCACCTACGATGTCAACTTTGCCCGCGTCGCCTCCGGCACGCCCTGATCCGGAAAGCGGCAACGGGAATGCTCGGGGAGCACAGCCGCCCCGGCTGTGGTTCGGCGCGCCTTCGCGCCGAACCCGAGCGCACGATGATGCACCAACCGGTGAAAACGTTTCGTCCGCACGAGCGGGCCGCAAGGGCGCGCTCCCCATTCCAACTGGATGGCTCGGGTTGGGCACGCGGGGCCTGCGGTTCAGCCGGCGGGGCGGAGATGCCGGAGGCGGAAGATGGCGCCGCGCGGTTCGTTGGCGAGGCATTGCACGTCCCAGCCGTGCGCGGTGGCGATTTGCTGCACCACGGCCAGGCCCAGGCCGGTGCCGTCGGCGTGGGTGGTGAAGTAGGGCTTGAAGATTTCCTCGCGTTGTTCGACGGGCACTCCCGGGCCGTTGTCGCGCACGTCCAGCCGCCACTCATTCGCTCCATTGACTCCCTCGCGTTCGGCGACCACGCGGATTTCGCCGTTCCGGTCCCCCGCCTGAACGGCATTGAGCAGCAGGTTGAACAGGGCCTGGCGCAGCAGTTGTTCATCGGCCTCGATCACGGGCAGGTCGGGCGGGAGGTGCAAGGTGACGCCCTTGTCCTCGAGGTCGGAGGCGAGGGCGCGGGCGAGGTCGGCAAAGATGGTGCCCAGGGCGACGGGCGCGCGGCGGACTTCGCGGGGGCGGGAGTAGTTGATGAACTCGTTGAGCTGGGCGGTGACGCGGTCGGACTCGTTGACGATCTGCGTGGCGCGTTCGCGGACGTCGGCGGGGGCGGTCTCGTGGCGCGAAATGAGCTGGGCCAGGCCGCGGATGATGTTGAGCGGGTTGCGGGTTTCGTGGGCGAGGCCGGCGGCGGCGAGGTTCATCTCGCGGAGGCGGGCGTTGAGTTCGGCGGCGCGGGCGAGGCGGATTTCGAGTTCGGCGTTGCGTTCGCGGTTGCGCCAGGCCAGCGCGAACCCGCAGGCGGCCACCCCGGCGAAGGCGCAGATGACGATGCGAATCCACAGGTCCCGCTGAATGGTGGCGGTCATGGTTTCGGTGGAAAGGACCATGACGAAACTGTGAACGCCGCGTTTTTCGAGCGCGGCCTGGTATTCCGCTTCGCTCATCCAGAAGGGCCGGCCAAAACGCGGGCGGCGCTCACGGTCGCGGTCCCGGTCCCGCTCGCCGCGCGGCGGGCGGTTGCCGTCCGTGCCGTCCGGGTTGGTGGCCCCGGCTGCCGGGGGCGGCAGGGGCGGGCCGGTTTCCGGGCGGCCCGGTTCGTCGGGGCGCGGGCCGGGCGGGGGGCGGTTGGTGGTGGGCGGTGGAAGCTCGGTGCGGGAGAAGACGATGGGCGGGCGGCTGCCCTCGAGGTCGGCGGTCACGTTGGTGCCGAGGTCCACCAAATTCATGAGCGTGACCAGCCCCGGTTCCCACTGAATGCCGGCGGGCGCGAGCAGGAGGTCGTCGGGGTCCAACGGAGCGCCGGCGGCGGCGACGCTTTCGCCGCGGGCGTTGAGGAGGACGACGCTGGTGAGTTCGTTGGATTTGATGAGGGCGGCGAGGGCGGATTCGAGGCGCTCCTGGGAGATCAGGTTGAAGTGGCGTTGGGAGCGGAGCACCACGCTGACAGTGCTGGAGATGTCCTTGGAGCGGTTGATGAGCGCGTCGCGGGCGGCGGCGGCCACGCGGCGGTGCTCGGCGGCCTGCCAGCCGGCCACCAGCACCCACAGCAGGAGCAGGGCGAGATAGACGGGGCGGAGGCGCATGTCAGCGGGGTTGGCGCGAAATCACTTGCGTTTCCGGGCCGGGGTCGGCTCCGGCGGCGGCAGGTTGTCGAGATAGCGGTTCAAATCCTCCTCCGAGAAGGCCTTCGGAGTGAGTTGCTGGTTGCCGCGTTCCTGGCTGGTGAGGGCGGCGAGGTCGGCGGGGTATTTCACAATGTGTGGGGTCATGAAGATCATCAACTCGGTCTTGGCCTTGGCGCTGACCTTGTGTTTGAAGAGCAGGCCGACGAGCGGAATGTCGCCGAGCAGGGGCACCTTGCTGGTGGATTCGAGGTTCTTGCTCTGGAGCAGACCGCCGATGACGACGGTCTGGCCGTCGGGAACCACGACCACGGTGTCGGCGGAGCGGGAGTTGATGACGGGGGCGGCGAAGGAGCCGCCCGCGTTGGTGCTGCCGCTGGAGATGGGCACCCATTGGGAGCGGTCGGCCAGTTCGGAGGTTTGCGGGGCGACGATCATTTCGACCATGTCATCCGAGGTGATGAACGGGGTGACGGTGAGGATGATGCCGACGTTCTGGTAGGTGACGGAGTTGATCTGGTTGCCGAAGTTGTCGAAGCGGGTGTTGGTGATGAGCGGCACCTGCTGGCCGAGGCTGATGGTGGCGGGCTGGTTGTTGCGGGCGAGGATGGACGGGCGGGAGAGGATTTCCGTTTTGCCCGCCTTGGCGAGCGCGGCGAGGGTGAACTGCAAATCCTGGCCCAGCATCGTGTAAATGCCCCCGCTGGTGGCGAGGTCAAAAACGGTCGAGGCGGTGCCCACGCCGTTGAACTCCTTGACCTTCGAGCTGGAGACGGTGTGCGTGTAGCTGCCATCCACGCCCAGGTCCAGGTCTTTGGTGTAGGTGGCCTCGAGGAAGACGCACTTGATCAACACCTGCGGCGTGGGGCGGTCCAGGTCATTGATGACCTGGCGGACATATTCGGCGGTGTCGTCATCGGTGACCACGAAGACGCGGCGCGTTTCGGGGTCCACGGTGACGGTGGCGTTGCCGATGGCGGTGGCGGCGGGATACGCGCCGGCGGCGGACCGGGCGGCCGTGGTCGTGCGCCCGGTGCCGGCGGTGCGGGCCTGGGCGGCCGCGCGGTCGGCAAGGGTGCCGAGGGCCAGCAGTGTGGCCAGCGCCAGCGCCAACCGGCGCACACCGGACGGGGAGGAACAGGAGGAATGTTTCATGGGATGAGGGAATTCAGGATCAGTTGCCGAAGCCGCGGGTGCCGCCGGTGGTGCCGAAGCCGGTGGTGGTGTTGCGGTTGCCCGTGGAGATGTTCTGGTTCTGGCGCTGGGCGCGGGTGTTCAACTGGGTGCCGGCCGCGCCGGTGGTGGTGCGGGACCGCGCGGTGCCGACATTCTGGCCGCTGAACAGGCTGTCCAGCGTCTCCTGCACGGTGGTCGGGTCGGTGTTCTGCACCTCGAAGACGAAGACCTTCTGTTTGCGGGCCGGGTCGGAATCGAGCTGTTTCACCATCGCCTCGATCTGCGTCATGGTGGCGCGGGCGGCGGTGACGACGATGGAGCGGGTGCGGTTGTCCGGCACGGCGGCGACGCGGCTTTGGCGCATGAGCCGTTCGCTGGCGGAGGCGGTCGGCGTTTCGTTGCCGCCGCCCCACGGACCGCGGAAGAAGCCGCCGCCGCCCCGTTGCTGGTTGCGGTTGTTGTTGCTGGTGGTGTCGGGAAAGAGGCTGGTGATGAGGTCGGCGGTTTCCTGGGGATCGGCGTGTTCGAGCCGGAACACGCGGATTTCGGTCACGTCCTCGACGTTGGTGTCCACCGAGGCGACGAGTTGCTCGATGGTGGGCATGAGGTCATCGGGGGCGCTGACGACGAGGGAATTGCTGCGGTCATCGGCCGTGGCCACGACGCGCGAGGCGCCGGGGCGTCCGGTGGTGGCGTTCGGATCCCCCCCGCCGCCGAACATCCCGCCGAACGGGCCGCCGCCGAAGCGGAATTCGCCGCGTCGGCCGCCGCCGCCGCTCGAGCGCCCGGAGTCGGTGCTGGCAAAGACCTCCTTGACCATGTCCGCCACCGTTTTCGCGTCGGCGTAACGCAGGGCGAAGACCTTCACCGAGGACAGGCTGGAGACGGTGGTGTCGAGGGCTTTGATGATTTCAGCCATGCGGCGGATGCTCGCCTGCGTGTCGGTGATGACGAGGGCGTTGCCGCCTTCGTTCGCGGTCATGGTGGCGGACGCGGGAATGAGCGGGGCGAGGTCGCGGGCGAGCTGGACGGCGTTGATGAACCGCACCGGGATGATCTGGGTCACAAGCTGGTCGTTTTTCGGGATGGTGGCCGGCTCGTAGCCGGTGCGGACGGGAATGTCGCGTTTGCGGGCGTCCTCCTTGGTGACGATGGTGAGGGTGCGGCCTTCGCGCAGGACAGCGTAACCGCTTTTGCCGAGGACCGTGCCGAGGAGGTCAATCGCCTCGTCCTTGGTCAACGGCTGGGCGCTCACGATGTCCACCCGGCCGCGGATGTCGGTCTCGGGCACGATGACGAAGCCGGCGGCGTCGCTGAGGTAGTTCAACACCATTTCCAGCGGCGCGCCCCGGAAGTTGAAGCGCAGTCCGGCCTCGCCATCTTTAACGACCTGGTCGGGCGGGGTGGGTGGTGTCAGGTCGCCCGCGCCGGGAATGCCGTTGGTGGCGCGCAGGGGCGCGAGGCGGGCGCGTTCCTCGCGGGCCTCGCGGTGGAAGGCCTCATTGGTGTGGCTGCCCGTGTCTGCGGCGGCGCTGTTGGTGTCCAGCAACGGAATCAATTCGGCCAGCGCGGCGGCGGCTTCGGCGGGGATGGGGATGGTATCCTCGCCATTCCCGTTGCCGTTGTTCTGGGCGCGGGCGGGCACCGTGGGCAGCGCCAGCGCGGCCAGGGTCAGCAGGATGCAGGTGGTGGTTTTCATTGGTTTTCCTTTTCTCGTTTTTCCATCAGTCGGCGTAACACTTCGGCGGCGTCGGCGGTGCTGGCGGCGCCGACATCGGCGGCGCCCGCGTTGCCGCCGGACTCCCCGCGGCTGGAACCGCCACGGCCACGGTCGCCGCCGCGGTCGCGGTTGTCGCGCTCGCCGTCGCGCGCGCGGGTGGTGGACCAGCTCCCCGGGCTGCTGCCGTAGTTGCCCGGTTCGGCGTAGCGCCAATGGCCCTCGTCCTCGCGGCGCAGGGCGGTGCCCACGCGCAGGGCGATGAGGTTGGTGCCCGCTTCCAGTTGGACCCCGGCGGGCCAGATTTCTTTCAAGGTGAAGCCGGCGAACTTCTCCTCCTTCCGCACGGCGCGGCGGAAGTCCGGCTCGCTGCCGTCGAAGAACGCGGTCTCGCGGCCATCCGCCATCAGCGTGCCGACGAGGGTGAAGGACTCGATGCGCGCGGGCCGCTGGGGCGCGGTGGCGCGCACGGTCACCCGCTGGCCGGAGCGGTTGCCGTTGAAGATGTTCCGCTCGGTGATGACTTTGAAGTCCTCGAACCGGGGGGCGCGGGCCGGGGTGTTGGTCTGCGCGGGGGCGGCGGGCGGCAGGGCTGCGAGCCAGTGGGCCAGCGCGAGGAGCAGGCCCCCGGTGAGGGAAGGAAGGCGCGTCGGGCTCATTTGCCGTTCTTCAAGAGTTGCAGGCCGCTCAAGGTGAGGGCGAGGTTCAATTGCCGGCCCTCGTTGTCGCGGGTGGAGAGGTCCACGCGGTCCACTTTCACGCCCAACGGGTCGGCTTCGATTTCGTAGAGGAACCGGGCCAGCGCCTCGAGGGGGCCGGCGGCGTCGAGTCGGCATTCGAGCACGGCGTGGTTCTCGGAGGGGCGCTTCCATTGGGAGCGGAACGAGCTGGCGTTGACGCCGCTGGCGCGGGACCAGCGTTCGAGGGCGCGCTGGATCTGGCTTTCAGCGGCGGAGGCGTCGGCGGCGAGGGTGTTGGTGCGCATCTGGGCCCAGCGGGCCTCGAGGCTGGCGGCGCGTTCGAGCAGCGCCTCGCCGTTGCGCACGTCCTTTTGCAGTTGTTCGAGCCGCTTCGTGCGGGCCTGCCAGCTTTTCACCAACGGAGTGAACACCAGCTTGTCGCCGAGGAACAACGCGATGACCGCAACGGCCAGCAGGGCGAGCAGGTGTTGACGGTTTTTGAGGTTCAGGTTCATGGGCCGCCTTCGCTCCATTGGAAGTTGAAGGTGAATTCCATCGGCGAGGTGCCGCGCGTCTGCTCGGTGCGGACGTTCACGATGGCGCGGTTCGTGCCCAGCCGGTCGGTGACGCGAGTGAGGGCGGCGCGGTTGAGCGCCGTGCCGGTGCAGGTGACGGTGGGCAGTTCGCCGGGTTTGTTGGGATCGCGGATTTCGACGGTTTTCACGGAGACCTGGCCGTCCTCGGGAAACGACTCGGTCACGCGCTTGAGGACGCTCAATTCGCGGAAGGACTCGTTGAACCACGGGCGACAGGCGCGGATGTTCGCCTGGATGTCTTCCAGGGCGAACACCTCCTGCTTCATCGCGTTCCACTTGGAACCCCAATACCACAGCCGCGCCTGCTGCACCGCAAAAGCGCCGGCCACCAGCAGCACAACCACGGCAGCGGCGGCCCCCGCGGTGACGAGGCGGGGCGAGGAATAACGCGCGGTGAACTGCTGCCAGGCGGAGATTTTCGGCGGCAGGAATTCGAGGGCCGCGCCCGCGCCGGTCAGACAACGCACGGCCACCGCGAGGGCGGGGGAAATGGCGGTGTTGACGGGCACCTTCACCCCGAAATCCGTGGCGGCATGGGCACGGACGCGCTCCAGCGTGAGGCCGAGCTGGGCGGCGCGCGGCGCGAGGGCTTCAGCGAGTTCATCGGCGCCATCGTCGCGGCCCAACACGCGCAGGGTGGTCACGGCGGGGCGCAGGGTTTCCGGCAGTTGCCCGAGGGTGATGCGCAACTCGCGGAGCACATGGTCGGCCTGCAATTCGCGGCCCGTGCCCGCCGGCTCGAAGGCGCCCTCGATGGTCCGGAACGCGGCCAGGCCGCCGCCGAGCGTGACCTGCACCGCGATGGCCGTTTCACCAGCCAGCAGGCTGAGGGCGCCGTCACCGTCCGGCGGCTGCACTGCGGGCAGCCCGAGGCTGAAGTGCGCCGGGCGCAACTGGGCGGCGGCGAGCGCGTTTTCCAGCCGGGCCAGATGGGCGCGGGGCAGGGCCAGCAGCGTGGCCCAGCGGCCGCCATCCGGTGCGGTGAAGCGGGAGGTCTGGAGGATCAACGCCTCGGGGCCATAGGGGAAGCCGCGCTCGGCCTCGAGCTGGAGGAAGCTGGCCACGTCCGCCTCGGGCAGGTCGGGCAGCGGCACCGTGAGCGTGAGCGTCCACGAGGCGGGCAGGGCGAGCGCCACCCAGCGGTCGGAGATGCCCTGCTCGTCAAGCAGCTTGCGCAGTTCGCGGCCCACGAGTTCGGGCGCGTTGGTCAGCGGGTCGAGCGTCAGCGCAGCGGTGAAACTTTTCCGCACGTCCACGGAGCCATTGGAGCGCCGGACGAGCGCGCCTTCGAGGCGGGTGCCGTCGAGCGCCAGGCCCAGCACGGTGTCGCCGGGCTGGCGGCGGCCGGGAAGCCGGGCGGCAAAGTTGGGGGCGGTCATTTTCATCAGCGGAGAGTCAGGCGTTGTTCGCGGGGGAGTTCGCGGTTGAGAAAAGCGGTCTTCCCGAGCGCCCAGCCCAGGTGCGTGAGGTCCTGCCGCCAGACGATGCGGGGCGCGCCGTCCGCGAGATCAAAGATGAAGCGGGCACGTTGATACCCGCGCCCGTGCCGGCCAGTGGCGGCGAGGTCAGCGGCCACTTGGTAGCTCTGGGTCGTGACGTAAGGTCCGGCCAGGCGCGCGGCTTCGTTGTCGCCCAGCGCCTCGACGAGCCAGGCGACGCTGCGGAGGTTGCCGGCGTTGGCGCGGCGGTAGGCGGCAACGGACGGGGCGAGGTTGACGCCGATGCCGGGGATGCAGGCCAGCACGGCCTCGCTGGCGGTGTTGATGTTGATCAGTCCGGTGAGGTAACCGGTGGTGTTCGTGGTGGCCACCAACTGGTCCGCCACCAGGTCGAATTCCTCCCGGGTCATGCCGCTGCGGAGGAAGAATTCGATGAGGTTGTTGAACGGCGTCGGTCCGCCGCCGGGGCCGCCCCCGCCCCCCACGCCGAGCAACGCGAGAATCTGGTTGGCGCGCTGGGTGCCCAGTTCATCCTGCAACACGATGGCGAGCGCCTGCTGGTTATTGACGTTGGTGCGCCCGGCGACTGGTTCGCAGCTCCAGACGGTGACGTATTCCAGAAGGCCGGGGTCAAGCGTGCTGCTGCGGTCGTCCAGCGGCGCGGTCGTGTCACCGTCGTTTTCGTTTGGATCGAGCGCGCCGTTGAGGTTGGCGTCCTCGCCGTAAAGCAGGTCCATCGTCATGCCATAGACGAGGCGGAGTTCGTCCACGGATTCGAAGGGCGCGTTTTTGCAGCGGTAGGGCGCGGGCAGGCGCTGATAGACTTCATCCTCCGCGCCGCCATCCCCGGGCGTGCTGTCGGCGTCGCGCCAGTCCACGATGGCGGCGGCGCGTTCGGCGGTCATGCCGGGGAGCCATTCGAGCATTTCGACCGTGGCGGTGTTGAGGTTGATTTTGCCGGCCTCGTCCACGAAGCCGAACACCGGCTCCTCGGGGATGAGCACATCGTTGGTCCGGCCAATGAACCAGAAGCGCGCCTCGCCCACGGGGACATCCTCGACGAGCACCTCGTAGGGAAACTCGATGCGGCCCGGGGTCGTGAGGAGCGCAAGCTGGTTGCTGGCGTAACGGGTTGCGCCCTCGAGGGCCAGTTGCGCCTGGGCGGCGGCGAGGCGGTTGTCGGCGGCGCGCATCTCGAAGCGCATCGCCCCGGCGTAACTGAGCGCGAGCGCGACCAGCCCGAGGCTGACCCACAGCACGATGATGAGCGCGGAGCCCCGGCGCGCGTGGCGGGTGGCGGATGGCGAGAGGCGAGTTTTCATGGCTGCCCTCCGCTGGCGGTGGTGGCCGCGCCCTGCGTCAGGATGGGCACGACGATTTCGATGGGCACCGCGTCCGGCACGCCGGTTTGGGGATTGACGAGGGTGAGCGCGGCGCGGATGCCGGTCGGCAGACCGTTGGTGCTGCTGGTCGAGTCCCAGGTGGTCTGCCATTGCGTGCCGTCGTGGAATTCAAAGGTGAGGTCCTCGACGTTTTCGAGGAGCACCTGGTCTTCGTATTCCTCGGTGAGCACGGGGAGCAGGTTGCGGGTGACGGAGCGCACGAGCTGGCGGCCCGGGACAAAATTGGTCGGCACCACCAGGTAATAGGTGACCTTGCGGATTTCCGACCACGGCGTGAATTCGTTCAACGCCCCCGAGGTGGTGTAAAACGCGGGGCTGACCGGGGTGCCGGGATGCGTCAACTCGGTGGCGGCGGTGTTGGTGGGCGTGGTCTGGAGCGAGCCGGTGAGGAGGCCGCCGGGCGGGGTCAGACCGGCGAGGTCGCGCTTGAGCTGGGCGATGGTTTGCTGGAGCGGCAGGGAATTGTCGAAGCTGGCGGCGGATTTGTTGCGCAACTGGAGGGCCCCGTAAAAGATGCCGTGAACGACCACCAGCACCACGGCAAAGACCGCGAGGCCGAGCAGCATCTCCAGCAGCGTGAACGCGCGTTGCCCGGCCGGGGCGGGCGGCGTCGCAGCCCCGGCGGGGAGCCGGCTGGGCGCGTGGGGCAATGGACGCTTGAGGGTCATCGGTTACTGCGGGTTCAGCAGCGTGCTGAGTTGGACGTCGTATTCTTTTTCCTGCACCCGGTAGAAGACCTGCACGGTGGCAAGGTTCAGGGTGTCGAGGCCGGCGGGTTCGATGGCCAGTTGATAGCGGTATTCGAGGTCGCCCTCGCGGAGGGTGCCATCGCTGGCAGCGGCCTGGCCGGTGCCGGCGATGGTGAGTTCATTCAACACGCGCTCGGCGACGCGGACGGCGATGGCTTTGCGGCTGGCCACTTCGCCGGTCTGGCTGGCGAGGCGCAGTCCCATGATGGCCACCGGGATGACGATGGCCATGAACAGCATCGCCGCCAGCACCTCGGCGAGCGTGAACGCCGCCGTGCGCCGTCGCGCGCGGCGACGGGCCGCGCTATTCGGTTTCGGGGGGCAGTGTCGCCAGTTCATACTTGAGGCGGTTGGGGGTGAGCACGAGCCAGGTGGCCTCGCGGCCATCGGCGGTCTGGAGCCAGACCCACGCGGGACTGTTCGGGTCCACGAAACCATCGGGCGTGAAGCGGATGAATTGCTGGCTGCCGGTGGTGAGCGCGGCCAGTTTCCAGGGCGATTCACCTTCGAGGCCGGGCGGGGCGACCTCGAAGCGCAGGGAGTCGTCAAGCGTGTATTCAACGGCACGGGGGTCGTCTTCGGCGAAGGCCGTTTCGGCGCGGAGGCCATATTGGCCGGCTTCGGGCCGGAGCCAGAGCAGGATGGGCATGCCCTCGGACACGGCGCGGCTTTGGGCGTAACGGGTCAGCGCCAGCAGCCGGCGCGCCTCGTTGTCCAGCGTGCGGCCGCTGAAGAAGCGGGACAACGCGGGCGCGGCCACGGCGACGGCCATCGCCAGCAGGGCGAGGACGAGGACGAGTTCGACGAGGGTGAACGCGCGGCGGGAAAAGCCGGGGCGCGCCAGCCAGACGCGCCCCGGCCCACCAACCACCAACCACCGGGCACGGCCGGCTCCCCTTGCGGAGAGCTGACCGCCACCCGGCAGATTCTTTTGCGTTCGCAAGATCACGGGAGTTCAGCGTTTGGTCGCCCAACTGGTGATGTCGTCCTCGTTGCCGGGGCGGCCATCGGGGCCGGCGGAGGAGAGGTCGTAGCCGTTGGGGTTGTTCTTGCCGGGGCACTCGTAAAGGTAGGCGTTGCCCCACGGGTCGAGCGGGATGTCGCTCTTGAGGTAGGGGCCTTTCCAACTGGTGGCGTCGCGGGGCTGCACGATGAGGTCGGTCAGGCCGTCCTTGCCCTTGGGGTAGTAGCCGTTGTCCACCTCGAACGCGTCGAGCGCGGTGCCGAAGGCGGAAATTTGCGATTGGGCGGCGGTGACGCGCGCCTGCTCGGAACGTCCGGCAAGCTTGGGCACGACGATGGCCGCGAGCGTGCCGATGATGACGAGCACGAGCAGCATCTCGACGAGGGTGAAGGCGTGCTGGCGGGCACGCCGCAAGCGAAGTGAGCTTTGAATTTTCATGGGTTTGGTGGTGGTTACTTGATTTGTTGCTGGAGTTCGAACACCGGCAGCAGCATGCCGATGAAAATGGCGCCGACGAAGCCCGCGATGAGAAACAGCATCAGCGGTTCGAGCAGGGCGACGGCCGTCTTGAGGTTGCGGTCGAGGTCGGATTCGACATCCACGGCGATGCGGACCAGTTCCTGGTCCAGCCGTCCGCTTTCCTCGGCGACGGAAATCATTTCGAGCGCCGCGCCGGAGAACAGGTTGGGGCAGTCGGCCAGGCTCAGCCCCAGCGCCTTGCCTTCCTTGACGCGGTCAATCGAGTTGCTCACGGCGTCCACCAGAATCTGGTTGCCGAGCGAGCGGCGGGCGACGTTGAGGGCGTTGACCAGCGGGACGCCCGCGCCGAGCAGGGTGCCGAGCATCCGGCAGAAGCGCGCCATGGCGAACTGCGAGACGAGCGGGCCGAGCGTGGGCAGCTTGAGGATGGCCGATTCCCACTGGCGTCGGCCTTTGGGCGACATCGCCCAGGTGCGCGCGAGCAGGACGATCACCACCACGCCGACCAGCAGCGCGAGGCCGTAGCCGCGCATGAGGTCGCTGACGGCAATGATGATTTGGGTGATGAGCGGGAGGTTGCCGCCGAGGCCCTGAAACACCGGCATGAACCTGGGAATGAAGAACACCAGCAGGAAGACGAGCACGCCGATGGCGAGGAACGCCAGGATGGCCGGGTAGAACATCGCCGTGAACACCTTGCCCTTGAGTTCCTTTTCGCGCGCCTGAAAGTCGGCGATCTGTGCCAGCACCACGTCGAGGAAGCCGCCCGCTTCGCCGGCCTCGACCATCGCGACATAGACGCGCGGAAACACGTCGGGTGACTGGCTCATGGCGTTGGCCAGCGTCATTCCGTCCACCACGCGGTCGTGGACTTCCTTCCATTTCGCCGCGGCGGCGGGAGACTTGGTCTGCTTGTGCAGAATGACGAGCGCGCGGCTCAAGGGCACGCCGGCGGCGAGCAGACTGGAGAGCAGGCGGGTGAAATTCTCGAGCGCCTTGCCGGACACCTTGCCGCCGCCGGGGGCCGGCGCGGGCGCGGCGGACGCCGCGGCCTTGCCGTTGCCATTTCCGTTGCGCGCCTCGGTCAGATTCACCGGCCGCAGCCCCTGCGCTTCCATCTGGCGAAATGCCTCGGCACGCCCGGCGGCCTCGATGACGCCTTCGGCCAGCGCGCCGTTGGCGCCCAGGGCTTTGTATTGGAAGGAGGGCATGGCTTCAGGAAAACATCGGACCTCCAACGTCCAACAGCGAACATCCAACCGGGGTAGTCTTCCCGGTTTTGAATGTGGGGCGTTTGAGGTTGGTTGTGGAATGTTTCATGGCTTCAACGCGCCGTGGCTTCGCTGGTCTGCGTCCGCGCCACTTCCTTTGCGGTGGTGACGCTGAGGACTTCCTCGACGGTGGTGAGGCCCTGGCGGACGAGCCGCCAGCCGTCCTCGGCAAGGGTTCTCATGCCCGCGCGGCGCGCGGCATCCCGGATGACGTCGCTGGAGGCGTGGTCCAGAATCAATTTGCGAATCTCCTCGTCGGTGTCCATCCACTCGAAGATTGCGTGCCGGCCAAAAAATCCGGTGTCGCGGCATTCGCGGCAGCCGACGGAGCGAAAAATCACCGTGTCGGCGGGGATGCCCACCTGCGCCTTGAACGTGGTGGCGGCGGCGCTGGTGTCGGGCTGGCGGCAGTGTTTGCAGAGGACGCGGACGAGGCGCTGCGCCAGCACGGCTTCGAGCGAGGAGGCGACGAGATAAGGCTCGACGCCCATGTCCACGAGGCGGGTGAGCGCGCCGGGGGCGTCGTTGGTGTGCAGCGTGGAGAAAACCAGATGGCCGGTGAGCGACGCCTGGACGGCGATTTGCGCGGTTTCCTGGTCGCGGATTTCGCCGATGAGCACCACGTCGGGGTCGTGGCGGAGGATTGAGCGCAGGCCGCGCGCGAAGGTCAGGCCGGACTTTTCGTTGACCTGGATCTGGTTCACGCCCTTGAGTTGATATTCGACGGGGTCCTCGATGGTGATGATTTTGCGGACGGAATCGTTGATGGCGGCCAGCGCGGTGTAGAGCGTGGAGGTCTTGCCGCTGCCGGTGGGGCCGGTGACGAGGATGATCCCGTGGGGCAGGCCGAGGACGCGCTGGAAGCACTGCCGCTCGCGCGTGTCCATGCCCAGCTCGCCGAGGCCGAGGAGGGTGGCGTTCTGCCGGAGCAGGCGCATGACGACCGCCTCCCCGTGCAGCATGGGAATCACCGACACGCGGATGTCCACCTCGGCGTCATCTATGCGGATCTTGATGCGGCCATCCTGCGGCAGGCGTTTTTCGGCGATGTTCAGGTGGCTGAGAATCTTGACGCGGGAAACGATGGCGGGCTGGAAGCGCTTGAGCTGGGCGGGCACCGGCACGTCCTGCAATTCGCCGTCAATGCGGTAGCGGATGCGGAATTCGTCCTCGAACGGTTCGAGGTGGATGTCCGAGGCGCGCAATTCGATGGCGTCGCGGAGCACCTGGTTGACGAAGCGGATGATGGAGGCGTCCTCGGCCGCGCTGTCGAGGTCCGTGTCGCTCTTTTCGTCCTCGTCCACCACCTCGAACGGCGCGGCTTCGTCGAGCGTGTCAATGGTGTCGGCGCCGACACCGAGATGGCGTTTCATCTCGCGCCGGATGGCCTCGGTGGGGGCGAGCACGGGCGTCAGCCGCAGGCCGGTGATGGCCTTGAGCGTGTCGAAGCCCCGGGTGGCGAAGAGCCGGCTGGTGGCGACCTCGATGGCGCCGTTGGTGCGGCGGAGCGGGAGCAGTTCGTCCTTCAAGAGGATGCGGGCGGGGAACAGGGAGAGCACCTGCTTGTCCGGCTCAACCCCCTCGAGGCTGGCGAACGGCACGCCGTATTCGTGGGCGACCCAGCGCAACACGTCCTCTTCGGTGCGCGCCAGGGCGGGATTGCCGGCCAGCGCCCGCGCCAGCGTGTGGGCGTCGGTCGCCGCCAACTGGTGCGCCGCCACGAGCCGGTGCAACAGGTCGGGCAGGGCGGGGGCGCTGGCGGTGGCGGCGGGCATGGCTTTCAGCTCCGGGGTTCGGGGATCGGATGGGAAGGCCGTCCGGTTGGACTCGGACGGCCTTCCGCGGGGAATTATTTCAGTTCGGCTGCCACGGGGAAAGCCGCTTAGTTCACCAGGCCCATCTGGAGGGCGGTGGCCTCTTGTTTGGTGCTCAACACCTTTTTCAGGTTGTCCTGGGCGGTTTTGAGTTCGGCTTCCTTGGCGGCTTTCGCTTTGCGATAGGCCTCCATCCTGGCCTTGAGTTCGTTGTTCGAGGCGTTGCTTTCGATCGCGGTGCGGAGCGCGGTTTCCTCGGCCGGGGCTTCACCGCCCCAGCGTCCGCCGCCCGGTCCGCCGCCGCGGCCGCCGAAGGCCCCGCGCATGCCCGCGCCCATCTGCTCGCGGCGCAGGTCCATGACCTTCTGGACGAGCGGCTCGATGGCCTTCCACTCGGTGTCATCCTTGACTTCGAGGCGTTCGCGCACGCCTTCCATCATGCGCTGCTGCATCTGGGCGGGGTCCCAGTTGCCGCGCTCACCGCGCTCACCGCGGTTGCCGCGCTCGCCGCCGGGGCCGCCCTGCGCGAATGCGGCGGGGGTGGCGAGGCAAAGGGTCGTGATGCCGGCCAGCGCCAGCAGTTTTGTGAGGTGTTTCATAACAGGCTTCTCCGTAGGTTTGTTTGGTTTGATTTCGCAGGCGGTGGCCACAGGGCTTCCCCTGCTTGAAACCCCGCTGTGGCAGGGAACGTGCCAGCGGGGTTTTCCGGCCCTTTGGACGGGGGCGGCCGGGGCGTTCGCGCAGGGCTTGCGCGGCGCGGCATGCAAGTTTTGCGCGCCGGTTAAATTTCGGTGTCAATCCGGCAGGATGGTTGAACCTGCCGGCGGCTCGCCTAAACTGCGCTCATGCAGAGCCACCTGAACCGTCGCGCCTTCTTCCGTCGTTCCAGTCTGTTCGCCGCCGGGGTGGTGGGCGCCCCCGCCTTCGTGCGCGCCGCCAGCGGGGTGTCCTTTCCGCCCGGGGTCCGCCCGCGCCACATCATCCACCTGGTTTCCGACGGGATGAGCCTGGCCACGCTGACGTGCGCGGACCAGTTGTCGCACTATATGCGGAACCGGGGGCTGGCCTGGTTGGAATTGACGCGTCGTCCCGACGCCGCGAATGGCCTGATGGAGACGCGCTCGCTCAATTCGCTGGTGACGGATTCGGCGGCCGCGTCGTCGGCCTGGGGCAGCGGCTCGCGCGTGGTCAACGGGGCGATCAACGTGCTGCCCGACGGGCGCGAACTGCGGACGCTGTATCAACTTTTTGGCGAGGCGGGCTGGAAACGCGGCCTGGTGACGACGGCGGAAGTGACGCACGCCACGCCGGCGGGGTTTGCGGCCAACGTCAGCAGCCGGGCCACCAGCGAGGCCATCGCCGAGCAATACCTGGCCCGGAGAATCGAGGTGCTGCTGGGCGGGGGGGCGAAGTGTTTTGAAGCAGGCAGCCGCCAGGATCAGCGCGATCTGCGGGGGGACTTCATTCGGGCGGGTTACGTGGTTCTGGCGACGCGCGAGGAATTGCGGGCGGCCCCGCTGGAGCGTCCATGGCTCGGCACGTTTGACCGCAGTCATCTGCCGTTCACCGTGGACCACCAGCGGGACGAGGTGTTGCGGCAGCGCATACCGACGCTGGCCGAGATGACGGAGGCGGCGTTGCGCCGGCTGGAGCGGGAGGAGCATTTCATTCTGCAAGTCGAGGGGGCGCGGGTGGACATGGCGGCGCATCTCAACGACCCGGCGGGCACGTTGCTGGACCAGATCGCCTTTGACGACGCGGTGGCGGTGGTAGTGGCGTTCCAGGCGCGCCATCCGGACACGCTGGTGCTGGTCACGTCCGACCACGGCACCGGCGGGCCGGCGTTGAACGGCGTGGGCCGGGATTACGAAAAAACCGTGCCCCTGCTGAAGAATGTGGCGGCGCAGCGGCGGTCGTTTGCGGGCATCATCAAGGAGATCACCGGCGCGGTCACGTTTGACGGCGAAGCCTACAAATACGAGGGCGAGGCGGCGGCGCGGCAGACGGACGTGGCGAGGGTGGCGGAGATCGTGTTCGAGGCGACCGGCTGCAGGCTTTCCGACCGGCGCGCGGCGAAGTTGTGCGAGGCGTTCGCCGGGCGCAGCGACGCGGCGCACGACCTGATGCGCAGCGGGACGGCGCAGCTCGGGCAGTTGGTCGCCAACCACACCGGCGTGGGCTGGACTTCCCTGAATCACACGTCCGACCACGTTCCGCTGCTGGCGGTGGGGCCGGGCGCGGAGCGGTTTCGCGGCTTCCTCCGCAACGTGGACGTGTTTCGCCACTACACGCAACTCGCGAAGATTGATTTCCAGAATCCCGAATTGCCGTTGATGGCTGAAAGCGGTCCGAGCGCGGCGGCGGTGGAAGCGTTGCCGCGGGTGTGAGCCGGGAACTCCCGGCCGCCGCGGGGGCGGTTCAGCCCCCGGCCACGATCCGCACGATTTCAAGCCGGTCGCCGGCCTGAAGCTGGCGCCGGCTGAATTCCGACGGCGCGACGGCCTCGCCGTTGAGTTCGACCACGACGCTGCGCGGCAGGAGCTTCTGCGCGATGAGAAACTGCTCCAGGGTGCAGGGCAGTTCGGCGGCGACGGGCTTGCCGTTGGCGGTGATTTGGTTCATGGCTTTCGCTTACGTCATCAACGCCGCGTCCCAGTCCTTCCACACCGGTTCGTAGCCGAGACAGCGAATGACGTCGGCATGATTCGCTGCCGGTTTTTGGGCGGACGGATTCATTTCAGTTTTGCCTCCACCTGCTGCAGCAGCGCTGGCACATGGGAGAGTGCGGCGTCCCACAGCACGTCCAAATCCAGCCGGTCATAGCCATGAACCAGTCGGTTCCTCATGCCAACAAGCTTGCGCAGGTCGGGAAACGACTCCGCCGTCTGCGAATCCTCCCTTTCCAGTTGCACGAAGGCCTCCCCGATGATCTCCAGCTTGCGCTCAACGGCAGCCTGAACCAGTTCGTCTGCCTTGAAGTCCGCGAGGGACTTGCCCGCGACAAACCGGTTCAGCGCCTCCGCTGCCAGGCGGATGTCATGCAACCGTTTCCGGCCCTCGGTGTTCATAAATCGGGGTGCGGTCGCGGTTGACCTCCTCGCGCAATACCGGGTTGCGCAGCATGGACTCTGTCAAAAGATCCACGGGGCGCGCGAAGATTTGCTCCAAAGCCTCGGCCAGTCCGAGGAAGCGGTCGGCCACTCCGGGATGTAATGGCGGAAGGAAACTGGCGACAAAATCCAAATCAGACTTCTGCGCGTCGAAGTCGCCGCGCGCTGCCGAACCGAAGATCTCCAGCCGGCCCACGCGGAATTCCCGGCAGGCCGCTGATACAGCATCGCGCTTCTGTTGGATGAGGTCTGTCACAGCCGGACACTATCACATGCCGCTCTGGGGGCGCAACGGGGGCCGTCCGCCCAGCGGCAGTTGCAGTGATCTTGTCACTTCCGGCGGCATGCACGAAAACACATTTACGCCATCAACGCCGCATCCCAGTCCTTCCACACCGGTTCGTAGCCGAGGCGGCGGATGACCTCGGCCACCTCGTGCGACGGGCGTTCGTCGGCGATGTTGAACTGGCCAGTGGCGGCGGTGGCGCTGCCGTTGGCGGGCGCCCATTCGCTGGCGCCGGTTTCCACTATCCGGCCCCGGACGGTTTGATGGATGTTCTCCCTGCCCGCGCCGGTGTAACCGCCGGGTTCGGTGTGGCTGCCCGCGCTGGTCAGCGTGATGCCGAGCGGGAACAGGCCGTCGCGCAGCTTCGGCGATTCGCGCGTCGAGAGCACCAGGCCCACATCGGGGAACATCAGGCGGAACGCGCAGACGAGCTGCACCATTTCGCGATCGGTCATGTGCGTGAGCGGTTTGAACTCGCCCGCGCAGGGACGCAGCCGGGGCAGCGAGATCGTGAAATACGCCTTCCAGCAGTGCCGGAGCAGGTATTCGCAATGCGCCGCCACCGCCAGCGCCTCGTAACGCCAGTCCGCCAGCCCGTAGAGCGCGCCGATGCCGATGCGCCGGAAGCCCGCCGCGTAACCGCGCTCGGGCGTGGCCAGCCGCCAGTCGAAATTCCGCTTCGGCCCGGCGGTGTGCATCTGGTCATACACTGCGCGGTCGTAGGTTTCCTGATAGACCACCAGTCCATCCGCGCCGGCCCGCACGAGCGGAACGTATTCCGGCGTCTCCATCGGCCCGACCTCGAGCGACACGCTGGGCACTTCGGCGTGCAGCGCGGTCACGCAGTCGCGCAGATAGCCGTTGGACACGAACCTGGGATGCTCGCCCGCCACAAGCAGCACGTTGCGGAAGCCCTGTTGCTTCAGGGCCGCCGCCTCGCGCTTCACTTCGTCAATCGTCAGCGTCACGCGGAGGATCGGGTTGTCGCGCGAGAAGCCGCAGTATTTGCAGTTGTTGATGCACTCGTTGGAGAGGTAGAGCGGCGCGAAGAGGCGGATGACTTTGCCGAACCGTTGCTGCGTCAACTCCCGGGAACGACGGGCCAGCAGCTCGAGCAGTTCGCCCGCCGCCGGGGAAAGCAACGTCGCGAAGTCCTCGAGCGACAATCGCGACCGGGCCATCGCTTCGCGGACGGTCGAGGAACGCGCCGTCCGGGACCGGCGCAGCAGCGCGTCCAGCGGCAGGGAGTGGAAGGTGGTGACGAAACTCACGGGGGAAAAATAGCGGAACGGACGGCGCCGTCGAGCGGCGGGGTTGCGGCGGGATGCGTCATCGGTGAAGGCGGCGATGCTGGCTGAACCCCGCCTCCGCTTCAGCCCGCCAGGGTGCGGCAGAAGCGTTCCAGCCGGTCCAGGCCCTTTTCGATGTTCGCGAGGCTCGTTGCGTAGCTGATGCGGAGATAGTCATCCGCGCCGAAGGCGATGCCGGGCACGGCGGCCACCTTCTCCTGTTCGAGGAGCCGGGCGCAAAAGTCCGCCGACTTGAGGCCAAACCTGGAAATGTTCGGGAAGAGGTAGAAGGCTCCTTTGGCGTTCACGCAGGAAATGCCGGGAATGCTGTTCAGTTTCTGCCAGGCAAAGGTGCGGCGTTTGCTGTATTCCGCCAGCCACTTGGGCAGGTGATCCTGCGGCCCGTTCAACGCGGCCACGCCGCCCTTTTGCGCGAAGCTCGTGGGGTTGCTGGTGCTGTGACTTTGGATGGCGTCAATCGCCTTCGCAACCGGCTCGGGCGCCGCCAGAAAACCGAGCCGCCACCCGGTCATGCTCCACGCCTTGGCCAGCCCATGCACCACGATGGTGTGGTCGTAGTGCGCCGACGAGAACGACGCCACCGATTGATGCACCGCGCCGTCATACACCAGGTGCTCGTAAATCTCGTCGCTCATGATGAGCACGCCGCTCTCCACGCAGACGTCGCCCAGCGCCTTGATCTCCCCGGGCGTGTAAACCGACCCGGTCGGGTTGCTCGGCGAGTTCAAGATGAACAACCGGGTGCGCGGGGTGATGGCGGCCCGCAACTGTTGGGGCGTCACCTTGAATTCCGTCTGGTCCGAGGTGGGGAGAATGACCGGCGTGGCCCCGGCCAGCTTGACCATTTCCGGATAGCTCAACCAGTAGGGCGCGGGGATGATGACCTCGTCCCCGGCTTCGCAGGTCGCGAGCACGACGTTGTAGCAGGAATGTTTGCCGCCGCAGGAAATAATGATTTGCGAGGGCTTGTAAGTGAGGCCGTTGTCCCGCTGGAACTTGTCCGCCACGGCCTGCCGCAACTCGGGGATGCCGCTGCTCGGGGTGTATTTGGTGAAGCCCGCCGCCAGCGCGGCAGCGCAGGCGTCCTTGATGTGCGGTGGCGTGTCGAAATCCGGCTCGCCTGCGCCAAAGCCGACCACGTCGTGGCCCTCGGCCTTCATTTGCTTGGCCTTCGCGTCAATGGCGAGGGTCAACGAGGGGGAGAGCGAAGCGGCGCGTTGCGAGATTTTGTAGTTCATCGGCCCGAAGATATTCGGCAGGGCGCGGCGCAGTTCAAGGGGATTCCGGCGCAGGTTCCGCACGCGGTGTCAGGCGGGGGGGCGCGGCGCGGGCGGTTCGGGCGGGTCTGTCCGCGCCGCGTGTTGGAGGAGCGGCAGGCCGATGCGCCACTTGATGCCGGCCAGCCGGAGCAGCAGCGTGACCGAGACGCCCGCCACCATGTTCAGTTGCGCGTCCCGGCCGAAGTGTTCGAGGGTGACGAACACCGCCGCGCCGCAGAAGGCGGCGGTGGCATAGAGGTGAATCTCGCGGCGGAACACCAGCGGAATCTGCCCGACGAGCACGTCGCGCAACATGCCGCCGACGACGCCGGTGATGACGCCCATCATGATGGCGATCGCGGGGACGACCTCGAAGCCCAGCGCCTTGCGGGCGCCGACCATGGTGAACAGGGCCAGCGCGAAGGCGTCGGCCACCAGCAACACGGTCATGGGCAGTTCGCGAAAGCGCACGATGACGAAAGTCAGGAGCGCGGTGGCGAAGGCGTTGTGCAGGAAGGCCGGGGCCTCCACCCAGAAGATGCGCGGGGTGTCGAGCAGCAGGTCGCGCACGGTGCCGCCGCCGAAGGCGGTCACCAGCGCGAGCACGACCACGCCGAACAGGTCCACCCGCTTGCCGCGCGCGGCGAGCACGCCGGTGATGGCGGCGACGCTGACGCCGAAATGTTCGAGGAACAACTGCATGTCAGCGGGCCGGCGGGAAGGCGCGACGCAATTCCGCGAGGCTGCGCGGGACCGCCGTCCCCGGGGCTTCCTTGCCCTCCATTTCGAGGCTGACCCAGCCCCGGTAGTTCACGTTGCCGAGCAACTGCGCCACGCGGCGATAATCAATGTCGAGGCTATACCATTCGCCGCCACCGGGATACGTTTTGGCCTGCACAAAGACGGTTTCCGGCGCGATGGCGCGCAATTGCTCGTAGTCCGCCGTTTTGTATGGGGCCGTGAGAAAGTTGCCGGTGTCCATCAATACGCCGAGCCACGGGGAGCGGATGGAATGGACGATCCGCAGCAGACCTTCCGCCGTCCGTGCCAGGCCCCAGTGATTTTCCAGCGCGAGCATCACGCCACATTCCTCGGCCTTCGCGAGGCAGGCGGTGATGCCGTCCATGCACCAGCGGAAGCCGTCGTCCTCCGTGTAACCCGGCAGCACCGGTTCCACGCCGCGCTGGCGCATGAGTTCCTCAAAATTCTTCGTGGTGCCCCAGCGTCCGGTGTTCAGCCGCAAGGTGGGAATGCCCAGTTCATAACACAGTTCGATGCACTTGCGCGTGTGTTCGACGTTGGCGGCGACGACCGCCGGGTCCGGGCTGACGAAGCCCTGATGCGTGGAGAGGCAAACCGGCGCAACGCCGTGGCGAAAGGCGTGGCGTTTGAGGCGGCGCAAATACGCGCGGTGTTCGGCGGTCAGCGGGCCGCGCTCGGGCAGGTCCATCTGGCGGTGCAAAATGTCCACGCCCGCCACGCCGAGGTCGGCGACGCGCTCGATGACGGTTTCGATGGGCACCTTCGGCCCGCGAAAATGCCAGTATGAGTAGCTGGCCACGGCCAGTTGCACGACCGGGCGGCGCGGGGCGCGGGTGGGTGGAAAGGAGGTGGCCCCCGCGGTGAGGGCGGCGGACCCGAGAGTGGCGGTGGCGAGGAAATGGCGGCGGTTCATGAGGGTGGGCGTCAAGGCTTGTCTGGCCTGGCATCCATGACGAGCGGCAAATCATGGCGGCGGTGCCGTTCGTCGCGAACAAAAATCGGCCCGACCTCAACGCGCACGCCGTCGCCGTCGGCCACGACCCACGCGCAATCCGGGCTGGCCGGGCCGGTGCGGGAGGGATAGTAGGCGTGCATCCGCTGGAGGGCGGGCACGCCGCCATTCACGCGCGGGTGACTGAAGGTAACGTTGACCCTGGGGATGCCCGAGCGCGGGATTTTGGACGTGCGGTAAATTTCGACGAAGGCCGAGTGCCGCGCCCAGTAGGTGAATTCGGCCCCCTCGAAACGCAGGCTGCCAATCTCGCGCACGGCCCCGTCGGGTTGCTTGATGGAACACGTGAACCACGTGTTGGTTTTGTCCCCGGCCACTTCGGTCGCGCTTTTGACGATGCGGTAGGTGTAGGTGCCCCGCGTCCACGCGAACGGACGGCGGACACTGGCGAATTCGCCTTCGTAGCCGGCGCTTTCCACCAGACAATCGGGGCCGGCCACGCGGACGTGTTCGAGGCCAATGGGCGTCTGGTGGTCGTGTGACCAGCGCGAGAAGATGGCGCCTTTGCCGGGATGCACGCGGGTGCGGTTGGTGGCGTTTTCCCAGCCGTTGATGTTGGACTGGAGGCCGCCGTAAAACTGGAGCCCGTTGATTTGCGCCACGCCGACGGGCGCGAGGTAGAGGTTGAAGGTGTCCGGCACGTCGCGATCAATCGTCACGTCCACTTCGACTGACGTAAAGTTGCTTGCCGGCGCGGCCAGGTCCCACCAGACGTTGGCCAGATGCCACGGCAGGCCGGGCAGGGTGACGCCGGCGGCGCGGGCCATTTCGGCGGGCGCGGGCTGTTCGCAGCTCAGGTCGTTGTCCAGCGCGGGGAAGGGAAACTCGCGCGACGGCGTGCGCTCGCGCCGGGCGATGGCTTGCAAGCGGGCGACGATTTCCGGGTGGGCGGCGGCGACATTCGTTTGTTCGCGCGGGTCGGTGGCGAGGTTGAACAGTTCCAGCGTGGGCTGCGTCGGGGCGTTGGGACCGGCACGGAGATTCCGGCGGACGAGCTTCCAATCGTCCACAAAAACGGCCTGCTGACCGCGATAACCGGGGAATTCGCGATACAGGAACGGTCGGGCCGGCTGCGGTTGGCCCAGCAACGTGGGCGCGAAGCTGATCCCGTCCAGCCAGCCGGGGGGAAGGTTGGTGATGCCGGCCAGTTCGAGCAGCGTCGGGAACCAGTCCTCGAAGCCGGTGACGTGTGCCGAAACGGTGCCGGCGGGAATGCGGCCCGGCCAATGGGCGATGAGCGGCACGCGCAGGCCGCCTTCATAAACGTCGCCCTTGAAGCCGCGCAGTTCGCCGTTGGACTGGAAGAAGGCCGGATCCGCGCCGCCGAGGGGAAAGACCGCGCCGTTGTCGGAGGTGAAAAGGAACAAGGTGTGTTCCGCGAGGCCCAGTTCGCGGACGAGCGCGACCAGTTGGCCGATGTCGCGGTCCAGGCGGGTGATCATCGCGGCGTAGGCGGCGCGGGGGAATTGATGGGGCAGGTAGCCGTTGCCGCCGACGTAGGGCTGGTCGTCCAGCTTGCCCCGGTATTCCGCCAGCGAATCCTCCGGCACCTGCAACGCCAGGTGTGGAATGGTGGTGGGGAAGTAGAGAAAGAATGGCCGGTCGCGATGCGTGCGGATGAAATTGAGGGCGCGGTCGCGGCAGAGGTCGGGCGCGTATTGTTCGCCGCGAAAGGCCGCGTAACTCGCGGGGTCGTTCGGGTCGGCCTCGGCGGGGAGCCGTCCGCCGGTGCGGGTGACGACGTGGCGGTTGCCGGGCAGCGGGAGGCGGCGGTCATCGTCCACCAGGTATTGCGGATAAAAATTGTGGGCCTGCCGCTGGTCGTTGTAGCCGAAGAACCGGTCGAAACCGTGACGGAGCGGGTCGCCGGTGGAACCGACGCCGCCGAGACCCCATTTGCCAAACGCGCCTGTCGCGTAGCCCGCCGCCTGGAGCGCGGTGGCAACTGTGGTGGCGGTGGCGGGCAACGGCAACTGGCCTTCACCGGAATGCCAGTCGCCGACTTCCTTGTTGTCGCGGACGAAGGCGTTGCCCGGATGCCGGCCGGTCATCAGCACGCCACGGGCCGGGGCGCAAACGGGACTGCCGGAGTAATGGCGCGTGAAGCGCATCCCGCCGGCGGCCAATTCATCGAGCACTGGTGTCTTGATGATTTTCTGGCCGTAGCTGCCGAGTTCACCGTAGCCGAGGTCGTCGGCAATGATGAAAATAATGTTCGGCGGGCGCGATTGTGGCGGCGGGGTGGCCGCGCCAGCCAAAAGCCCCGAGAGCGAAAGCAGGACGGTGAGTGACCGGACGACGCCACGGCGCCGCGGGCCAGGATCGGACTGGGGCATAGGTCAAAGCGCAAGTTCCCGTTTCGCGGCGGCAAACTGTTCGATGGCAAAGGCCAGTTCCTCACGCGTGTGCGCGGCGGAAATCTGCGTGCGGATGCGGGCTTTGTCCCTGGGCACCACCGGGTAGCTGAACGCCACCACATACACGCCGCGCCGCAGCAGCGCCTCGGCGAACTGCGCCGCCTTCACCGCGTCGCCGAACATGACCGGCACAATCGGATGTTCACCCGGCAACAGCGTGAAGCCCGCCTGGGTCAGTCCGTCGCGGAAGAACCGGGTGTTCGCTTCGAGCCGGTCGCGCAGCTCCGTCGAGTTCGACAGCAGTTCCAGCACCTTCAGCGTGCCGGTGACGATGCTGGGCGCGAGGGTGTTCGAGAAAAGATATGGCCGTGAACGCTGACGGAGAAATTCGATGATTGCCCTCCGCCCGCTGGTGTAACCGCCGCTCGCGCCGCCCAGCGCCTTGCCCATTGTGCCCGTCAAAATGTCCACCCGGCCCATGACACCGCAGTGCTCGTGCGTGCCGCGCCCGTGCGCGCCCAGGAAGCCGACGGAATGCGAATCGTCCACCATCACGAGCGCGCCGTGCCGCTCGGCCAGGTCGCAGATGGCCCGGAGATTGGCGATGTAACCGTCCATTGAGAAGACCCCGTCGGTGGCGATCATTTTGAAACGCGCGCCCTTGTCGGTGGCCTCCTTGAGCTTCGCCTCCAGGTCGGCCATGTCGTTGTTTTTGTAGCGGTAGCGCTGCGCCTTGCAGAGGCGGATGCCGTCAATGATCGAAGCATGGTTCAACTCGTCGGAGAGGATCGCATCTTCCGGGCCGAGCAGGGTTTCGAACAGGCCGCCGTTGGCGTCGAAACAGGACGAGTAAAGGATGGTGTCGTCGGTGCCGAGGAATTCGCTCAGGCGGCGTTCGAGTTCCTTGTGGGGCGACTGGGTGCCGCAGATGAACCGCACACTGGCCATGCCGTAGCCCCACTGTTCGAGGCCCGCCTGCGCGGCGGCGCGGACGGCGGGATGCTGGGCCAGGCCGAGATAATTGTTGGCGCAGAGAATGACGACCGGTTCACCGCCGGCGACGCGCACCCGCGTGCCCTGCGGCGTGCTGATGACGCGCTCGGACTTGTAAAGGCCGGCGGCGCGGAGGTCGTTCAATTGCTGTTCGAGATGGGCTTGGAAGGCGGCCTGCATAATCAACGGGCGGGGGCGGGTTCGTCGGCAAAGAGCGAAGTGCTGAAATAACGCTCGGCGCGGTCGCAGAGCAGGGTGACGACGCGGGCTTGCGGGCCGAGCCGGCGGGCGAGGCGGAGGGCGGCGACGACGTTGGCCCCGGACGAGGTGCCGACGAGCAGGCCGAACTCGCGGTGCAATCGCCGCGCCATGTTCAGGGCCTCGCGGCTGGTGACTTTTTCACTGCCATCCAGCGGCGCGCCCCGCAGGAGCGCGGGCACGAAGCCGTCGGCGACACCCTCGATGCAGTGGCAGCAGGGGCATTCGCCCGCGAGCAAGGCCTGTTCGGCGGGTTCCATGGCGATGATGCGTGCCGGCGGCCAGCGCGCCTTGATGGCTTTGCCGCAACCGGCCAGCGTGCCGCCGGTGCCGAAACCGGTGACGAAGGCATCCACCGGACCGTTCACCTGCCGCAAAATTTCCTGGCCGGTGGCGTGTTCGTGGTCGGCGACGTTCAGCGGGTTCTCGAACTGGCGCGGGAGGAAGTAACGCGGATCGCGCGCCGCCATCTCGCGGGACATTTCGATGCCGGTCTGGTAACGGCCCTCGCTCTCGAAGAGGATGAGTTCCGCGCCGAGCCGGCGGATGAGTTGTCGGCGCTCACCGCTGGCGTTGGCGGACATCAGGATGGCCACGCGCACGCCCAGGGCGGCACCGGCCATGGCCAGCGCGATGCCGGTGTTGCCGCTGGTGCATTCGAGCACGACAGAGTCGGGCCGGAGCAGGCCGCGCTCCCAGGCGTCGGTGAGCACGGTTTTGGCGAGCCGATCCTTGATGCTGCCGCTGGGGTTGAGGAATTCGCATTTGGCCCAGATGGTCAATGCCTCGTCGGCGAAGCGCAGCGGGATCATCGGCGTGTTGCCGATGAGGGAAAACAACGCTTCCGCCGCCGGGGGCAGGGGCCGGGCCGGGGTGTCGCTGGTGGCGGGAGAGGCCGGGGAGACGCCCGGCGCAACCTTCGCCGGCGCGACCGCAGGGGAGGGGAGGCAGCAGTTCATGGGGGGGGGATGAATTTCAACGGAGGGAACTGAGTTCCCGCCGGGCGGGAATGTCGGCGGGCGGGTGCCCGAGCGCGGGGCGTTCGTGCCGTTCGCGCGGTTCGCTGCGCCCGGCGACGAATCCGCCGTGGGACAGGAAGAACTGGCCGTCCTCCACGCCCATGAAGCGGTCGAACCGGTCCGCCCGGCCCGTCACGTCATGGCTGAACGTGGCGGTGGTGAGTTCAATCCACTGGCCTTCCGGCGTGCGCATCCATTGATTGCCGAAGCGGGCCTTGCGTCGGAGGTGGCCGTTGGCGCCGACAAAGTTTTCCGAGAAGCTGTGCGGGCGTTTGAGCCAGCCGCCGTCCTTGGGCGCCTTCCAACTGGAGATCAACACCCACGCCTGCTTGTCCGGGTGAAAATAGTAGCCGGAAAAGATGGTATGGGTGGCGTCCACGGGTTGGGCGGTCACGTAAAACCGCTGTTTTTCGCCGGTCTTCCACAGGTATTTCAAATGGCTGTGGCCGCCGGTGCCCTCATTGCCGAAGTCGCCCGCATAGACGCCCTCGCCCTTGCCCATGAGCCGGACGCGGTTTTCGTCCGCCACCTTGCCGCGGTCCACGGCTTCGTCCCCGCTGTCCCAGACGCTGAAGATGATGCGCCGCTCGGTCGGGCTGTTGACCTGCATTCCGAAATAGCCGCGATGCCAGCCGCAGGCCATGTAGAAGGTCCAGAGTGGGTCCTCCACGGCGGTCACCTCGCAGTAGAACGCCTCGAGGTTCGTGCCGGGCGGCGTGGGGTAGGTGAGATGGACGGAGGCGGCGTTGCGACGCTCCTTGAGATTGAAATGCGCGCCCGTTGCCGCCGGGCCGTCCAGCAGCAGCGCCTGCAGGTCGCCCGCCGGTTCGCCGGCCGGGTTGAGCGATTCGAGCGTGAAGCGTTGATAACCGGCGGCGGGAATGGGAAACGCGCCGAAATTCACGCGAACCGTCGCATTGCTCTGGCCGGTGGCGGCCGCCTCGCGGGCGGTGCCGGCGGCGGTGAGGCGGAACCTGCCCTCGCGCCCGGCGGGCAGGCGCAGTTCCAGCGCGGCGGTCAATTCGCCGGACTGTTTGAGGTCGCCGAACCACAGCACCTTGAGGTCGGGGTTGCGCCAGCCGGTGATGCCGGCGCGTTCGGAGACGCGGGCCCCGTTGACGTCAGGATCAAGGTAGGCGGTGTGGGCGGGGACGCGCAGTTCACCGGCCAGCGCGGCGGTGGTGGTGGCGGTCAGCAGGCAGAGCAGGGGAGCGTTCATGCGTTTTGCCAGTGGAGAATGACTTTGCCGGATTGGCCGGTCTGCATCACTTCAAAGCCCTTTGCAAACTCGGTAAAATGGAAGCGATGGGTGATGACGGGCCGGATGTCCAGGCCGCTCTCCAGCATCACGGTCATCTTATACCAGGTCTCATACATCTCCCGGCCATAGATGCCTTTGATCGTGAGCATGTTGAAAACGACCTTGTTCCAATCAATCGCGATGTCCCCGGCGGGGATGCCGAGCAGCGCGATTTTGCCGCCGTGGCACAGGTTCTCGATCATGTCGCGGAAGGCGGCGGGGTTGCCGGACATTTCCAGGCCCACGTCGAAGCCCTCTTTCATGCCCAACTGCTGCTGGACGGCGCGCAGCGAGGTCTGCGTCACATTCACCGTCACGTCCGCGCCCATCTGTTTGGCGAGGCCCAGGCGGTAATCGTTCACATCGGTGATGACGACGAACCGCGCCCCCGCGTGCTTGGCGATGGCCACCGCCATGATGCCAATCGGTCCCGCGCCGGTGATGAGCACATCCTCGCCCAGCAAATCGAACGACAGCGCCGTGTGAACCGCATTGCCGAACGGGTCGAAAATCGCCGCCACGTCGCGGTCAATGTCCGGCTTGTGATGCCACACGTTGGTCATGGGCACGGCGATGTATTCGGCGAACGCGCCGGTGCGGTTCACGCCGATCCCTTTGGTGTCGGCGCACAGGTGCCGGCGGCCCGCGAGGCAGTTGCGGCAGCGGCCACAGACGACGTGACCCTCGGCGCTCACCACGTCGCCGACGCGGAAGTCGTTCACGTTGGAGCCGACCCCGACCACCTCGCCGACGAACTCATGCCCCACGACCATCGGCACGGGAATAGTCTTCTGCGCCCAGGCATCCCATTTGAAGATGTGCAGGTCCGTGCCGCAGATGCCGGCGCGGTCCACGCGGATGAGCACGTCGTTGATGCCGGGGGTGGGTTCGGGAACATCGGCGAGCCAGAGACCCGGCTCGGCCTTGCTTTTGACGAGGGCTTTCATGTGTTGACGAAGCTCCGTTCCGGGGGACGGCGGGAATTCGGCGGCAAACGGACAGCTTCGCTTCGCCGCCTGAAATACTCCAAGCCCGGGGCCGGGGGTATCACACATACGGGGGAGGCGCGAAATGGTCCGCCTCCGCGCGGCGCGGCTGGAGGCGAGCATCCGGGGGGGCGGTGAAGGCTCCGGCCCGGGTGCCGGACGGATTCAACCTGAATTCCGGAAACCGAATAACCGAAACCCGTAAGCAGGCCGAAGGCTGAATCTCGGAATAATTCCTGGTCGGCTGTCGGAATCAGGGCTGTCGGGCAGGCCCTTCGGGCTTCGGAATCCGGATTTCTTTCGGTTCTCGAATTTCGGACTTCGGATTCCGGGTTCAACCCAGCGCCCGGATCTGGCGCGTGATTTCGATGGCGAGGTCCAGCGCGCGTTTGGCCGAGGCGCCGCTCACCGCCGGGATGCGCCGGGCCGCGACACATTCCACGAAGTGCTGGAGTTCCAGTTTCAACGGCTCGTCTTTGGCGATGGGCACCGGTTCGCGGACGATTTTCCGGCCCGCGAATTCGCTGGTCACCGTGGCTTTCGCGCCCGCCAGCGCGAGCAGTTTGGCCATGGTCGAGCTTTCCTTGTCGTCCGCGCCGGCCAGGCGGTAGATGAAGCCCTCCTGCACGCGGTAATCGAGCGAGATGTAGGCCGGCTGCGCGCCCGCGCTGAAGACGCGGATTTTGCGCATCCGCTCGGGACTCACGCGGCTGGCGGTGATGTTGGCCACGCAGCCGTTGGTGAAGCGGAGGCGGGCGTTGGCGATGTCCTCCGACGCGCTCAACACCGGAACGCCCACGGCTTCGACCGAGGCCACCGGCGCGTTCACAAACGCCAGCACCACGTCGAGGTCATGAATCATCAGGTCCAGCACCACCCCAATGTCCGTCGAGCGGGCGGGATACGGCGACAGGCGGTGACATTCGATGAAGCGGGGCTGGGTGGCGACCTGTTGGAGGTAGTTGAACACGGGATTGAACCGCTCGACGTGCCCGACCTGCAACACGAGTCCGCGGGCCTGCGCTTCGTCCACAAGTTTGGCCGCCTGTTCCGTCGTCTCGGTCATGGGTTTCTCCACCAGCACATGCCGGCCGGCGGCGAGCAGTTCCTGCGCGAGCGCGAAGTGGGTGGTGGTGGGGGTGACGATGTTGAGCGCGTCGGCGGCGGCGATGGCTTCCGCCACCGAGGCCAACGCCCGCGTGCCGTGCTGCGCGGCGAGTTTGCGCGCCGCCTCGGGGTTGACGTCGAACACGCCGGCGAACTCGACCTGTCCGGCGGCGGCCAGCTCGGCGTAAATCCGCACATGATGCCGGCCCAGCGAACCGGCGCCCAGCACGGCGACTTTCAACCGGGGTTCGGAATTCATGGCTGCAGGATCAGTTCGGTATCGGTGTGAACCCCGGGCGGCACGGCAAGCGGCCGGTTGCCGGGATTGGTGATGCGGACGGCGCCGCGAAAGACGTTGGCGGACGAAAATCGCACCGGTCCTTTGACCGTGAGCGAGCGGCAGGCGCGCAGCGAGGGCACGCCGTCCGCCAGCGCCGCGTCGAGTTGGTCCACCAGCTTGTAGTGGCCGTCCAGGTCCAGCGCGGGGGGCTGGCTCTGGCGGTCGGGGTGGAGTTCGAGGCGCCAGTCGGGCGTCAGCGCATAGGCATCCGAGCGCACGGCCAGCAGGTCGGCGCAGGTTTTCACCGGGGCAAACCGCGTGCGCGGCACGACCACCGCCGCCGCGCCGGGGAAACATTCGATGGCCGCGCCCATCGCCGTTTCCAGTTGCGCCACCCTGGGCGACTGCGGGTCGCGCGGGTCCACGGTCTTGAGATTCTTGATGAGCGGCAGCGGAATGATCCCGTCGTGCTGGCGCAGCACTTCGGCGAGCGCGTCCAGGCGCACCCACAGGTTGTTGGTGTTGAAGTAACGGTGGCGCGTGATGTCCTGGAAGGCCGCTTCGTCCGCCGCCGGGCATTGCGCGGACTCGCGGAGCAACAGTTGATTCCCGCGCCGGGCGAGATGGCCGCCTTTGCGGTCGGCGGTGGTGCGTTCGCAGACCTCCATCAGGAACGGGCTGTCCGATGCGGCGAACCACGCCAGCAGTTTCGGGTCGAGGCTCGCGCCGAGGTTGTCGGCGTTCGAGACGAACAAGTAACGCGCGCCGTCGGCCCGCAGGCGGTCCAGCCAGCCGGAGCCGAGGAGCGCGGGGAACAGGTCGCCGTGGCCGGGCGGGCACCATTCGAGCTGGGGGTTGGCAGGCCACTGCGCGGGGCGCAGGGTGGCCAGGTCCACCTTGGGGATGAAGTTCTGAAGCAGTTCGAGGGATTTCGGCTCGCCCAACGCGGGGTGCCGGGCCAGCGCCGCGAGCGTGGCCGCGCTGGTGCTGAAACTGTTCATCAGCAGAAACCGCAACGGGACGCCGTGCGTGCGGCGCAGGTGCAGGATTTGCTGAGCGATGAGGTCCAGAAATGTCCGTCCGTCCCGCACCGGCAGCAGCGACTTCGGGGATTCGAGGCCCATGCTGGTGCCGAGGCCGCCGTTGAGCTTGAGCACGACGGTCTGCGTCAACAGGTCGGCGCGCCCGTCCACCGTCGCCGTTTCCTCGTAAGTCGGCAAGGTTGCGACGGGCGCGATGTCCGCCTCGGGAACCAGGCCCGTGGCGCCGGCCACCAGGGCGCGATAGCTGTGCTCGAAGGCGCGGACGCTTGCGTCCGCCAGACCCGCCGCGCGCATTTTCGCCGCGAACTCGGGGAAATGATCCGTGCCGTTGTCCATGCCGCCGCCGGTGTAGCGGGAAACGGCGCGCGGTGGAATCAGGAAATGCGGCTGCGCGGTTGCGTTTTTGGCAGCCGCCCGCAAGATGGGCGGACCTATGACTGACGACCCGGCCAGCCAGACCAGGACGGACAAGACCGACAAAGCCGACAAGAAGGGAAAACGGCGCGAGGCGCGGGAGCGCGTTTTGCAGTTCCTGTTCCAGCATGATTTGAACCCGCCCGAGGATCTCGACGCGGCGATGCGCGAATTCTGGGACACCCAGCGGACCAGCGCCCTGGGCGAGGAGCGGGGGCCAACTTGGGGCGAGAAGATCGAACTGCCGCCGCCCACCGCGGACGAGGCGGCCATTCAACTGTTTGCCGAACCGCTCATCCGCGGCGTCCTGGAACACCGCGCCCGCGTGGACGAGGAAATCCAGAAGCACACCAAGAACTGGTCGCTCCAACGCATGGCCGTCGTGGACCGCAACGTCCTCCGCCTGGCCGCCTACGAAATGCTCTACCGCGAGGACATCCCGCCGGTCGTCAGCATCAACGAGGCGGTGGACATCGCCAAAAAATACTCCACCCAGGACAGCGGCAAATTTGTCAACGGCATTCTCGATCAGCTCCGCCGTGAAGTAATGCGTCCGGCGCGGTGAGCGGGGGGAACGCATCCCGCAACGCCCTGCGCGGCAGCAAAATGTTCGCCGACCTCCACTTGCATTCGGTTTTTTCCGACGGCACCTTCACGCCGGAGGAAATCGTCGCGCATGGCCGGCGGCTGGGCTTCGCCGCCCTGGCGTTGACGGACCATGACACGGTGGAAGGGTGCGCGCGGATGGCGGCGGCGTGCGCGGCGGCGGGCCTCGAATTCATTCCCGGCGCGGAACTGACCGCCGAACTGGGCGAACACGAACTGCACATTCTCGGTTACGGGTTTGATGTGACCGACGCACGGCTCAACGCGGCGCTCACGGAATTTCAGGCCGTCCGCCAGAACCGCATTCGGGAGATGGTGGCTCGCATCAATCAATTGGGCGTGCCGCTGGACGGCGCGGCGGTTTTTGCCCTGGCGAACTGCCGCGCTCCGGGGCGTCCGCACGTCGCCCGGGCGCTCGTCGAGGCGGGCCATTGCGGCAGTCTGGACGAGGCCTTCGAGCGGTTCCTGAAAAGGCACCGGCCCGCGTGGGTGCCGAAGGCGAAGATGGCGGCGCGCGAAGCCATTCAACTCATCCACCAGGCCGGCGGCGTCGCCGTCCTCGCGCATCCCGGCCTCAACCAGTGCGATGAAGTGATTCCCGCACTGGTGGCCGCCGGGCTGGATGGAATCGAGTGTTATCACACCAGGCATGGCGCGGGGACGGCGGCTCGTTACCTGAATTTCGTGCGCCAATACGGCCTGCTCGTCACCGGCGGCTCCGACTGCCACGGCCTCAACAAGGGGCGGCCGCTCATCGGTGGCGTCAAGCTCGCCGGGCATTATGTCCACAAGCTGCAAAAGGCTCTCGCCGGCGGGGTCAGAGTGACGGCGGTGGCGGAGAGGGCGGTCAAATGAGTGGACAGTTGGCCGTCCCGAAAGCCAGAGGGGCGCGTGGCGGCGACGCCCCGCCGCCGCAACGCCGGTGTGCCGGGGAGTGGAGTCGGTTGGGCTGCGCCACCGCGCTTGCCTGGCCGGGCCGCCCGTAAATCGTGCATCACAAATCGCAAATCAAACATCCCCATGGGTCTGTTCGCCAAATTCAAGGCCGCGCTCACCAGGACGCATGACCGGCTCACGCACGAGCTGAGGCGCATCATCACCCGTTCGCCGAAGCTGGACGCCGCCACGCTCGAGGAGCTGGAGGCCGCGCTGATCGCCGCGGACCTCGGGGTGGCGATGACGGCGCGGATCGTCGCCGCCGTGAAGCGGACCTATGAATCGCAAGGCGCCGCCGGCCTCGACGTGGTCGCCATCGCCCGGCGCGAGGTGGAAAGCAGCCTCCTCGTCAAGGAACCTGGACTGCGCGTTGCGCCGGTCAAACCGACGGTGGTTTCCATCGTGGGGGTCAACGGCACGGGCAAGACCACCACGTCGGCCAAACTCGCGCACCTCGTGCAGACGCAGGGCCGGACGGCGCTGCTGGCCGCCTGCGACACCTTCCGCGCCGCGGCCATCGAGCAGCTCAAACTCTGGGGCGCGCGCCTGAAGGTTGAGGTCATTGCGGGAGCCTACCACGCCGACCCCGCCGCCGTCGCCCACGACGCTCTCACCGCCGCGCTCGCCCGCCAGACGGATTATGTGTTCGTGGACACGGCGGGTCGGCTGCATACGAAGCACAACCTGATGCAGGAGTTGCAGAAGGTTCACCGCGTGATGGGCAAGCAACTGCCGGGTGCGCCGCATGAAGTGCTGCTGGTGGTGGATGCGACGACGGGCATGAACGCGCTGACGCAGGCGCGCGAGTTCAACAAGGCCGTGCCGCTCACCGGCCTCATCGTGACCAAGCTGGACGGCACGAGCAAAGGCGGCATGGTGGTGGCGATCCAGCAGGAACTCGGCATCCCCGTCAAGTTCGTCGGCCTGGGGGAAAAGGCGGACGATTTGCAGCCGTTCGATCCCCATCAGTTCGCGCAGGCGTTGTTTGGGGAGTAGTCGGGCACCGGCCCCGACGCGGGGGGCCACCCTGGCGGCTTGCCCGCCTGACGGTTCCGCCGCAAACTGCGGTTCGTGAAACCAACCTGTCCGCGCCCCCCGGCGGTGTTTGCATCGAGCCGGTTTCCGCCGCGAACCGGCCAGCCGGCGCGCACGGGCGGCTTTCCGTTTGCCGTTCTGGCGGCGGGGCTGCTGCTGGTCTGCGCGATGGGCGGCCGGGCCGCGAATCCCGCCGGCGGGCATCTCATCAACCTCTGGACCGCGGAGGATGGCTTGCGGAACAGCTCGGTCACCGCCGTGGCCCAGACGCTGGATGGCTACCTGTGGGTGGGCACTTACAATGGACTGGCGCGGTTCGACGGGGTGAATTTCAAGGTGTTCGATCCGGCCACGACGCCCGAACTTCGGCACGCGCGGGTGCGGCGGCTGCATGTGGACGGCGCGGGGACCTTGTGGATCGGCTTGCATGACGGCTCGCTGGTGGCGTGGCACGACGGGGAGTTTTCGCTGGAATGGGAAGGCACGGGCCTGGCCGACAGCGCGCCGACCGCCCTCCCGGGGCGTTCGGTTCCCCCGAAGTTTCTGCTCAATCACGGTCATTTGCTCGTGCCGGGGGCCACCGTCGGCTCCACCAATCGCTGGGTGGAGGTCGCCCCGCCCGGGGCCACGGCCGGTTCGCTGGCGGTGGAGGACTGGGATGGGGCGGTCTGGTTGCGCTCCCGCGAACACAGGCTGTGGCGCTGGCGCAACGGCCAGTTCGAGCTGGTGGCGGTCGCGGACGCCACCAACCTGGTCATCAACGCGATCCAACTGGACCGGCGGGGGCGCGTCTGGCTGGCGACCGACGGTCGGCTGTGGCAGTGGCAGGGCGACGGGTTCACGGACCAGACGCCCACCAATGGCGCGCCGATGCCGCGCTTTCAGCGGCTCTGCTTCCTGCGCAATGGCGATTGCTGGGTGCTGGCGGACGACCGGTTGCGGCGGCTGCGGCAGCGCGAGTGGGTGGCGGAAGCCGGCGCGGCGCGCGGGCCGTATGTGAATTGGCTGGGCCGGCTGGGTTTGCACGAGGACGCCCGCGGCCACGTCTGGCTGTTTCACTATGGCCGGGGCCTGGCCCGCATCGAGCCGGACGGGGCGACCCGGTGGTATGGCGAGGGGGACGGCTTTCCGGGCCGCCGCGTGGACTGTTTTTTCGAGGACCGCGAGGGCAACCTGTGGGCCGGCGTGGACCGGGGCGGACTGGTGCGGCTGCGGGAACAGCAATTTTCCGTGCTGGTGCCCGGCGCGTCGGCGGCGGGGCGGACCGCCGTCACCGTCACCGAAGACCACGCGGGCCGGTTGTGGGTGGGCACCTATGGCGCCGGACTGCACTGCTGGGAGGGCGGCGCGTGGCGGGCGTTTTTTGAACCCGGCGGCCCGGAGCGCGGTTATGTGTTCAGCGTCATGGCCGACGCGAAGGGCCAGGTGTGGGCGAGCGCCGGCGAGGAGGACCTGTTCGTGCTGCGGGGTGACCGGTTCGAGTTGTTCACCCCGGCCGTGCATGGGGTGAAGGCGCTGCTGGGCGCCCGGGATGGCACGCTTTGGATCGCGAGCAAGGTCGGCCTCGGTTACGTCGAGAACGGCGCGTTCCGCCTGTTCTGGCCCAGCAACGGCGTCCCGCGCACCGAGATGCGCTGTCTGGCGGAGGATCGCGCGGGACAGATTTGGGTCGGGGGCGGCGACGGCGTGCTTTACCGGGTGCGTGACCGGCACGGTGAGGCGCTGGCGGTCCCGGGCGCGCGCGGGGGCCAACCGATCTGGGCGGTGTTGGCGGATGACGATGGAACGATCTGGGCGGGCACGTTCCGGGGCGGGTTGCTGCGCTACGCCCGGGGCGCGTTCACCCGCATCACCACCGCCGAGGGGCTGCCGGATGACGTGATCTGCCAGTTGCTGGATGACGGCGCGGGCAACCTGTGGATCGGCTCGCAGCAGGGCATCTTCCGCGTGGCCAAGACGGAATTGCACACCGTCGCCGGACAGGGGCAGCGCGCGGTGACGGGCACCGCGTTCGGCCGCTACGACGGATTGCCGTCCCTCGAATGTTCCAGCGGCTACCAGCCGGCCGCCTGGCGGATGCAGGATGGCCGCCTCATGTTTTCCACGCTCAAGGGCGTGGTCACCGTCGAGCCGGAGGCGGTGGCCGTCCAACGCCCGGTGCCGCCTGCGGTGATTGAAGCCGTGGTGGTGGACGGGCAGCGGCATCCGGTGACGGGCGCGTCCTCCTACTGGCGGGGCACGGGCGAGATCCCCAGACTGGTCATCCCACCGGGCCGTCGGCAACTTGAATTCCATTATGCGGGGGTCAGCCTGCTTTCCCCGGACCGGGTGCGGTTCCGTTACCGGCTGGCGGGGTTGGACCGGGACTGGATTGAGGCGGGCGGCCAGCGCACGGCGCTTTACAGCCTGTTGCGGCCGGGGGAATACACCTTCGAGGTCGTCGCGGGCAGCGGCGACGGCGTGTGGTCGCCCCGGCCCGCGCGGGTGGCCCTGCGGCTGCGGCCGCATTTTTACGAGAGCTGGTGGTTCCTCCCGCTGGCGATTGCGGCGGCCGTGGCGGCCGTGGCGGCGGGGGTCAGGCATCGTTATGTGCGCCGGATGCGGCTCGAGGTCGAGCGACTGGAACGCCAGCGCGCCGTCGAGCGCGACCGCACCCGCATTGCCAAGGACATCCACGACGATCTCGGCGCGGGGCTGACACACATCGCCATGTTGAGCGAAATGACCCGCCCCGGGGCACCGCCGGAGGTGCAGACCCAACTGGCCCAGATCACGGAAGTCGCCCGCGAACTGACCGGCAACATGGATGAAATCGTCTGGGCCGTGAACCCCCAAAACGACACGCTCGACGGCCTGGCGACTTACGCCTCGAAGTTCGCGCAGGACTACCTGCGCGCCGCCGGCCTCCGCTGCCGCCTCGAAGTGCCCGCCCGGCTGCCGGAAGTTCCCCTGCCCGCGGAGGCGCGCCACAACCTGTTCCTCGCCCTGCGCGAGGCGCTGCACAACGTCGTCCAGCACGCGCGGGCCACCGAGGTGGAGTTGAAACTGGTCGTGGGCCCCCGCGAGTTTCAACTGATCCTCGCGGACAACGGCTGCGGCCTGGGGAGCGGCGAAAGCGGCCCCCGGCCGGGCCGGGTGGCCACCGGACACGGGCTGGCCAATCTGCAAAAACGGCTTGAAATCGTCGGCGGACACTGCGCTTTTGAAGGCCGGCCGGGCGGCGGAACGCGGGTTGTCTTCACCCTGCCTCTCCCCGGGCCGTCGTAAAACCCAGCCAGCGCCATGACCGGTTCTGAACCCCCCAGAAAGCCTGCCGTCGAGAAACCGGCCAAGCGGAGCGCCGCGCCCATCCGGGTGGCCATTGTCGAGGACAACGCCCGTTTTCGCGGCGGCCTCGAACGGTTGGTTCGCACGGCGCCCGGCTTCGAATGTGTGGCGGTGCTCGGCAGCGCCGAGGCTGCGCTGGCGGAAATCCCCGCGGCCCGGCCGGACGTGGTGCTGATGGACATCAACCTGCCGGGCATGAACGGGGTGGAGTGCGTGCGGCAGTTGAAACCTTCGCTGGGCGCCGCCCAAATCATGATGCTCACGGTTTACGAAAACACCGAATTGATCTTTCAGGCGCTCGCCGCCGGGGCGACCGGCTACCTGCTCAAACAGACGCCGCCCGCGGAATTGCTGGATGCGGTGCGGGAGGTGCAGCGCGGCGGCTCGCCCATGTCGAGCCACATCGCCCGCAAGGTCGTGGCTTCCTTCCAGCAGCCGCCCAGCAGCGCCGCCGCCGACCTCGCCACCTTGAGCGCGCGCGAGCAGGAAGTGCTGGACCACCTCGTGCGCGGGCTGCTCTACAAGGAAATCGCCGAGGCCATGAGCATCAGTTACGACACCGTGCATTCCCACCTGCGGAAAATTTACGAAAAGTTACACGTCCGCTCGCGCACCGAGGCGGTGGCCAAGCGTCTCGGCCACGCCGCCGGACCGGCGACGGGTTGACGGGGCAGGGGAGGGATGCGCCCATCGGAAGGTTTGCGTTGGCTGTCGGCTTTCAGTTTCCAGTGGCTTGCCGCAGATCATCCAGGGCCGGGCCAAAGTCCGGGAAATCAAATTCAATACCGTCCGCCCGCAACTTGCCCGGCATCACCCGGCGGCGCTGAATGATGCGATGTCCGCGCTCAGGGCCATTCCAGAAACGCGGCGTGACGCGGCGGCGCGGGCACGGCGGCGTGCCACTCACAAGCGCCGCCGAGGCAGTGGCGGTTCCGCGCGATCCAGCGATAGACCATCGCTCCCATCGTGCGCAGCCCCGGCAGCCGGAGCAGCCAGCCCAGCCACGCCAGCCACCACACCGAGCGGAACAACTCGGCCCATGCCGCCGCGCCGCCGCGCACGGTGCCATCCGCCAGTTGCAGTTTCATTTCGCCGCGCAAGGCTTCCGGTGACAGCCCGAGGCGGGCCGGAGCGTCGGGGGATTGCAGCGGCAGCCAGACAAAACCGCGCCGGGCAAAGACCCCGCCCCAGCGGCGGACTCCGCTGACGCAGAAGCCGCACCGGGCGTCGTAATACACCCGGCCGCGAAGCTGCTCTGGCGCGCGGGTCATGGGAAACTTCCTATTCACCGGTGATGCCCAGCAGGCGGCGCACTTTGTCGCCCGCCTTCACGAATTTGGTCAGTGCCCCCGTGGGCCAGGAGCGGATTTGGGCATACCAGGCCGTGGTGGTCTCGAAGAAGTCCGCCAGCTCGCGCAGCTTCTGTTCCGTGTATTCGTCCGTCTCCTTGTCCCGTTCCGCCGCCGTCGCGCATTCGCGGAGAATGGCGATGGTGGGATCAATCTCGCGCTTCTTCCGCTCGTCCAGCACCACGCGGAACATTTCCCACACATCCTTCATGCTCTCGAAATGATCCCGCTTGTCGCCCATGACGTGGACGCGGCGCACGATGCCCCAGCCCTGCAGTTCCTTGAGGCTGCTGCTCACGTTCGAGCGGGCGACGCCGAGCGTCGCGACGAGGTCGTCAGCATTGAGCGGCCGCGCGGAGATGAACAGGAGCGCGTGAATCTGGGCCACCGTGCGGTTGATGCCCCAGCGGGTGCCCATTTCGCCCCAGTGGAGGATGAATTTTTGCTGAACCGGACTGAGTGTCTTCATGGCTGCGGTAATTTCTGTTACGACAGAAATAACCGCCAATGGGGGTTTTTGCAAGTGACGTTTGGTTCCCGGAGTTGGAACGGGCGCATCTCAGTTTCTTGCAGGCGGTGGCGGCAGGCATCCTGCCTGCCGTAGAGGGCGGCATCCTTGCCGCCCGGAATGAGCGTGGCTCCGGGCGGGCGACATGAACTTGCCGAGCGCCCCGTGCGGGCGGGCGTTGCTTTCCGCCGGGCTGGGAAGCCCGGCTCCACGTCAGCCAAGGATTGCCGACGCTACCACCGCACACATATGAAACGGACTTGCAAGAAAGGGAGATGCGCCCAGTTGGAACAGGCCGCAACGGATGCCCCGCCCCAGGAGCAGGTCACAAGGTTGATGCAATCCGGGCGGCGGAGCTTTCGCGAAGTCGCTTTCCCAGGCAGCAACGCTTCGCCCGGAGGCAGCGCGCGGGGCCGTCACTCCGGTGATGAAACCGGATTCCGCCATTGGTGGTCAGCCGGTGCCGGAGCCGCGCCACGGGGGGCGCAGGCCGCTGGCCGACAGGCAACGCCGGAGCAGCAGGCCCGGGGCAAGGGGAAAAGAGAAACTGGACAAGCCGGGCTGGGCAGCCACAGAGTTGCCGCGCCGGGCCAAAGGCGATGTGGGCCAAATACGGATTGCACGGCGGCTGCGGGCCGAGACGGCGGTGACGTTGAATGGGAATCCGGCGGCATGGCACGTGGGCGCGTGGACGCATGTGAGCAGTCTGCTGGCATATACGCAACGGTCTCAATCCACCAACCGAACGGACCTGAATTTGTGTCAATCGTGAGGACTGACCCCTGTGTGCTAGGCTGGACGGAATCACCAGGGCGACTCGCCGGACGCCCGCTGGAGGAATGGAACGCCGCCTACGCCAAGGTGGAGAGCTATTTTAATGCTCTCCGGGTCAGGAACAAAGTCCTCCTCGGCCAGCTCGTCGCCCTCGTGATCGAGCGCGCCATGCGCCGCGCCCGCACCACCCCCGAACGCTCCGCCTCCGAACTGGCCGCCGAGGAAATGGATCATGTCGTCACCGAATGGTTCGCGGAGGTGTTGCAGGAGCCGCCCACGAACCGCGACCAGATGCTTTCCACGCGGGGCCGCCTCGCCTTGCTGCTGGCCGACATGCCCGGCCGGTGGCAGGACCAGTTCCTCCGCCCCGGCCCGTGGCCCGAAGAATTTCTTCAGGCCATGCGCGATGCCTACCTGCGCGCCGGGCCGGACTTCCAGCTTTCGCAAATGACGCCGCGCCCGCTGGACCTCGGGCCGATCGCCACCCTCAACAGCATCGCGCGGGTGCGCTACTCGAAGATGATCGGCATCTGGCTGTTGTTCGCGGCGCTGCTGGTGCTGCTGTTCGTGCTCACCCACTGATGTCCTCCCCTGCTTCGCCGCCGGTCATCGTCCACCTGCCCGTTCTGCGGCGGGGCGTCCGCATCTTTCTGTTTTTTTCGTGCGCCGTGCTGCTGACCGGGGTGGTGTCGCTGATGTTTGCCGATTTGCTGTGGCGCACTGGCTGGTCCACGTCACGGACGGTATTGCTCGTCCTGTTTATCCTGTTGTTCCTGCTGGTCGCCATCGGCTGCGTGCATGGTCTTTTTGGCTTTCTCCTGCGCGTCTTTGGCGACCGCGCCCGCATCACCCGCTTCGCGGATTACGCCCAGCAGTCCATCGCGGGCACCAGCACCGCCATCATCATCCCGATCTACAACGAGGACGTGCCCCGCGTGTATGAGGGCATCCGCGCGACCTACGAATCCCTGCGCGCCACCGGCCAGTTGGAGCGCTTTGACTTCTTCATTCTCAGCGACTCGACCGATCCCGACAAATGGATCGAGGAGGAAAGCCGGTGGCACGCGCTCATCCGCGACCTGGGCGCCCTGGGCCGCATCTATTACCGCCGCCGCTGCAACAACGAGGCGAAGAAGAGCGGCAACGTGCGGGATTTCCTGAACACCTGGGGCCGGCGCTACCGCTACTTCATCTGCTTCGACGCCGACAGCCTCATGCGGGGCGAAACCATCGTCCGCCTGGTGCAGATGATGGAGGCGAACCCGCAAGTCGGCCTGATCCAGACGGTGCCTGCGCTGGTGAATGCGGAGTCGCTGTTTGGCCGCATCCAGCAGTTCGCCAACCGGCTTTACGCACCGGTCTTCATCACGGGGCTGAATTACTGGACCCTGAGCATCGGCAATTACTGGGGCCATAACGCCATCATCCGCACCGAGCCGTTCATGCAGTTCTGCGACCTGCCGCAACTGCCCGGACGCAAACCCTTCGGCGGCCAGATTCTCAGCCACGACTTTGTCGAGGCCGCGCTCATGCTGAAGGAAAACTGGCGCGTATGGCTTGCCTGCGATCTGGAGGGCAGCTACGAGGAGGGGCCGCAGGGGTTGATCGAGAACGCGCAACGCGACCGCCGCTGGTGCCAGGGCAACCTGCAGCACGCGATGCTTCTGTTCGCGAAGGGCCTGCGGGGCGTGAGCCGGATTCATCTGTTGCTCGGCATCTTCGGCTACTTGAGCAGCCCGCTGTGGCTGCTGTTCATGCTGACCTACTGCTGGATTCGCTGGTCGCACGAATGGTCCGAGTTGTCGGACATCACGGTGGGGGCCTTCACGCCGTGGTTGAGCGGGATCAGCGCCACGGCGCACGGCTTCCTCATTTTCCTGCTCTGCATGGGCGCGTTGTTTCTGCCCAAGGTTCTCGCCATTGTTGAACTCGCCCTGGATGCGAGGCGCCGCAAGGCGTTCGGGGGCGTGGTCAAGGTCACTTACAGCGCCATCGCGGAAACCTTATTCTCCGCCTTGCATGCGCCGTTGCAGATGCTCTGGCACACGCAATTTGTGGTCACCATCCTGCTTGGGCTGGGCGTAAATTGGGGCGTTCAGAATCGCGGCGCGGACGGCACGGGCTGGCTCCACGCGTTGCGCCGCCATTGGTGGCACATGCTGGTGGGGATCATCTGGGGCGGACTGGTCCTGTGGCTGGACCCGGGTGTGTTCTGGTGGTTTTCCCCCGTGCTGGCCGGCCTGGTGCTGGCGGTGCCGTTGAGTGTGCTCACGAACCGCAGCGAACTGGGCCGCCGCGCCGGCGATCTGGGTTTGTTCGTGACCCCGGAGGAAACGCATCCGCCCGAGGAAATCGCCCTGCTCCGCGAACGCCTGTGGAAACTCGGCGCCGAGGGCGCACTCACGCCGCGCCCGCCGGACTCCGGCCTGGCCGACGCCGTGCTCGATCCCTACGTCAACGCCATCCACGTTTCGCTGCTGCGGGAGCAGCGGTTGCACCCGGCTTACGCCGCCGCCATGAACCGGATCGCCGCCCAGCCCGGCGACGCGCAGGCGCTGGCGGAGCGGCTCCTGGCGCAAGGCCCGGCGGCCTTGTCGGCGTCCGAGAAGCTGCGGCTGTTGTCCGATCCGACGGTCATGTCCTGGCTGCACCGGCAGGCGTGGATGCGCCCCGGCCACACGCTGGCGCTCTGGTGGCAAAAGGCCATCCGGCGTTACGCCCGTTGAGTGTTGGTTTCAGCGCAGGCTTGGCGGGCGCCGGTGCATTGGGGCATTCTCCTCCCGTCATGCGCAAATACTTCTGGCTCCTCATTGGACTGGCGGCGCTGCTGGCGTCGCCAGTGAACGCCGCGGAAACCAACCCCACCGGCCACCCGGACCTCACGTTGTCGGCGATCTTTTCGGACAACATGGTGTTGCAGCGGGGGCGCCCGTTGCCGGTCTGGGGCTGGGGGGCGGATGGCGAAACCGTGCGCGTCACGTTCCGCGGCCAGTCGCGTTCCGCGACCGTGCGCCATCAGCGCTGGCAGGTGACGTTCCCCGCGCAAAAGACCGGTGCCCCGGCCGATTTCACCGTGAGCACGCGGGGGCGGACCGTGCGTTACACCAATGTCGTCGTCGGCGAGGTGTGGGTGTGCAGCGGGCAATCCAACATGGAATGGCCGCTGGAGCGGAGCCACGAGCCGGTGGCGGACATTGCCGCCGCCACGGACGCCGGCATCCGGCTGTTTCTGGTGCCGAAGAACCGCCAGCCCGGCCCGACCACGCTGGTCAACTCCTCGTGGCAGGTGTGTTCGCCGGAGGCCGTGCGGAAGTTTTCGGCGGTGGCGTATTACTTTGCCCGCTCGCTCCGCGAGACGCGGGAGGTGCCGGTGGGGTTGATCGGCACCTACTGGGGCGGCTCCCCGGCGGAGGCGTGGATGAGCCGGGAGGCGCTGGAAATCAATCCCCGTTACCAGCGTGAAATTCTGGCGGGCCATCCGGCGGCGCTCGACAAGTGGCGCGAGGAGCTGGGGAAATTCCGCGCCGAGCAGGCGGCCGCCCGGGCGGCGGGGCAAACTTTCAACCGGGAGGCCCCGCGCCAGCCGTGGTCGCCCTCGGAACTTTACAACGGCATGATCGAGCCGCTGGTGCCGTTCGCCATCGCGGGTGCGCTCTGGTATCAGGGCGAGTCGAACGCGGGCCGCGCCGAACAGTATCGCACCCTGTTCCCCGACCTCATCCGCGACTGGCGGCATCAGTGGGGCCAGGGCGATTTCCCGTTCCTGTGCGTCCAGCTCGCGCCGTGGGACCGCAACAAGCAGCGGACGCTAACGGAAATCACCGCCGCACCCGGCGACAGCGACTGGGCGGAATTGCGCGAGGCGCAATGGCTCGCCACGCAAACGCTGCCCGCCGTCGGCATGGCCGTCATCACCGACGTGGGCGACAAGGACGACATCCATCCCACGCGCAAACAGCCGGTGGGCGAACGCCTCGCGCGCGCCGCCCGGGCGATTGCCTACAAGGAGAACGTCGCTTACCGCGGACCGACCGTGCGCGCCAGTCGGGTGCTCGGTGACGCCATCGAACTGCAATTCGACCATGTGGGGCAGGGGCTGGAGGCGCGCGGCGGGTCTTTGACGGGTTTTGCGATTTGCGGTGCGGACCGGCAGTTCGTCTGGGGCACGGCGGAGATCACGGGGCGCGACCGGGTGGTGGTGCGCAGCCCGCAGGTGCCGGCTCCCGTGGCGGTGCGTTACGGCTGGGCGGACTTTCCCGTGGTCAATCTCTGGAACCGCGACGGCCTGCCCGCCTCGCCCTTCCGCACGGATGATTTCCCCCTGACGACCGCGCCGAAGAATTGACCGGCGAACCCGCCGCTCAGTCCACCACGTCCAGTTCCGGCCCGCTCCGGGCGAGGCCCTGGCGCTTGACCTCATGCGGTGCGTTGGGGCGCAGCATCCGCTTCTGGCGTTCGCGTTCGCCCGCGCCGCGGACGATGTGGATTTCCTCCTCGCTGTTGATGTCCAGCCCGGTGACATACATCGCCGCCGCGCCGGTCATCGGCAGCGGGATGAAGTCCTGCACCTGCTGGAGGTTCCACTTTTCCCGCTTGAGGAACTGTTCCACCGCGCCCATCTCCTTCTCCGAGCAGCCCGGGAAGCTCGAGATGAAATAGGGCACCAGATACTGCTCTTTGCCGACCTCGGCGCTGAGCTGGAAAAATTTGTCCATGAACGCCGGGAAATCGCCCGCCGGCTTGCGCATCTTGCGCAGCACCTCGGGGTGCATGTGCTCGGGGGCCACCTTCATGTGGCCGCTCACATGGTGCTGCACCAATTCCTTCAGGTAGGTCGGCGTCTTCAACGCCACGTCCATGCGGATGCCCGACTGCACGAACACATGCTTCACGCCCGGCTGCTGCCGTGAACCGCGCAAGAGGTCGAGCTGCTTCTGCTCATCCACCTTGAACACGGGACAAATCGTCGGCCACAGGCAACTGGGCCGGTGGCAGTTCTTGCACTCCTCGGCATGACCGTTCTGCGCCGCGTAAAGGTTCGCCGTCGGCCCGCCGAGGTCGGACACCGTGCCGCGAAACGTCTCCGACTCGGCCAGTTTGCGGATTTCCTTCAACACGGAATCCACGCTGCGGCTCGACAGGAATTTGCCCTGATGAAAGCCCAGCCCGCAGAACGTGCAGCCGCCCGCGCAGCCGCGCGAGACGATGACGGAATCCTTGATGGTCGCGAAGCCCGGCACCGGTTCGGTGTAACTCCAGTGCGGTGCCCGCGCGAACGGCAGTTCATACAGCGCGTCGAGGTCGGGGCCATCGAGCGGGAAGGCCGGCGGCTCCATCACCACCGCGCGTTGCCCGTGCATCTGCACCATGCGCCTGCCGCAATGCGGGGTCATCTGCGCCTCGACCACCTTGGTCAGCCGCAGGAGCTGCCGTTTGTCCGCCTGCAGATCCTCCCATGATGGCAGCCTGAGGCAGTCGCTGAAATCCGCCGCCGCCGTCGCCTTGCCGCCCAGGAACAGCGCCGTGCCGCGAATGCCGCCGAGGTCCGTGTTCCCCGCGCGCAGCCGCTTCGTGATTTCGCGCGCGGCAAATTCACCCATGCCGTAAACCAGGATGTCCGGCTTCGCGTCCGCCATGATGGACGGGCGCAGCTTGTCTTCCCAGTAATCGTAGTGCGCCACCCGCCGCATGCTGGCTTCCATGCCGCCCATCACCACCGGCACGCCGGGGAACGCGCGCCGCGCCATCTGCGTATAGACGACCGCGGCGTGATTGGGCCGTTTGCCGGGCACGCCGCCGGCGCTGTAAACGTCCTCCTTCCGCTTGTGCCGGGCGGCGGTGTAGTTCGACAGCATCGAATCCAGGTTGCCTGCGGTGACGCCGACAAAGAGTTTTGGCGTGCCCATGCCCTGGATGGATTCAATGTTCGTCCAGTCCGGCTGCGCAATGATGCCCACGCGCAAGCCCTCCGCCTCCAACACGCGCCCGATCATCGCCGCGCCGAACGACGGATGGTCCACATAGGCGTCGCCGGTGATGAGGAGCACGTCCAGCGCCTCCCAGCCGCGCGCGTCCATTTCCGCCCGCGTAGTTGGCAGGAAGGCGGTCAGGTCGGGCTTCGGAGGGGCGGGCTTGGCGGCCATATTAGCGCGGGAAGGATGCTTCATCAGGCCGCATGAAGCAAATGGCGACTGCGGACGGGGTGGGGCCAGCCCCGAAGCGGTGACCGGGCCGGATTTTTCCTGACATCCGAAATCCGAAGGCCGGACCGGGTTGTCGAGGAGTGGAAAACCGTGCGGCCAAGCCGACGGTTGCACTACGGCCCTTCGGGCTTCGTGCTGCGGACCGCTTCCGACATTCGGCCTCCGAGCCTGGGAGGTCGGTCTATTCCGTCACCACGCGCAGGCGATAAAAACGTTGCGGTTGTCCGGCGGGATTCTGGTCCAGTTCCAAGGTGGTTGTGCCGGGGGTGGTCGGCGCGCCCAGCGGCAGCCACTCCGCGTCGGTGAGCGCATTTTTGCATTCGACTTGGTAGGTCACGCCGGGCTGGACGGCGAAGGTGAGCCGCACGAGGCCGTTGCCGGGGAGGGAGACCGAACCGGTGGGCGGCACGGTGTTGGCCGCGCCGGGCGTGGGCGATGCGGGAAAAGCGACCACGTTGGCCGAGCCGTCGGGCAGGCGGCCTTGCGAGACGCCGTCGGCCTGGACGCCGAAATCCACCGCGTCAATCAGGTTGGTGCCGGCGTCGTAGAGCCGCAGCGTTTCGCCGTCTTTGGCGAGGGCGAACGCGGCGTGGTTGCGGCCCGCGCTCTTGCTGCCGCTGGCAAGGAACAACACCCATTGCCGGCTGCCGATGTAACTGAGGGGCGCGATGGGCGAACGGGCGATGCCGGTGACGGACGGGTCGTCCGTGACGAGCAGCCCGCCGAGGTCCACGGGCAGTTGGCTGGTGTTGAACAATTCAAACCAGTCGTCACCCGTGAGCGGTGCGGCCATCCACTCGTTGAAACGCAGGGCGCTGTCGGAGCCAAGCGCGGCGGGGGCGGCGTTCGCGGTGCCGGGGGTGGGACCGGCCAGCAACCGCCATTCGCCGGCGTGCCGTCCGAGGGGCAGGTCGCGGACCTGGAAGCCGTATTCCACGCCGTCCACCGGTTGACCGGCGGCGTTGAAAAGCCAGACCGCGCCGGAGTCGGTGGATAAGCTCCAACCGGTATTAAGCGGTCCGTTGGTGGTGGTGCTGGCGGGGCGGTTGGCGTCGGTCCAAACCACCAGATGCCCGCCCCCCGGCAAGGCCAGCCCGGACGGGAAGCCCCAGCGTCCGGCCGGGGCGGTGGTTCGGCCCAATGCCATGCCGCCCAGACTGAAGGTGTTGGTGCCGGGATTCACGATTTCGATGAAGCCCGCCGTGCCGCCCCACGGGTCGGTCAGCGCATGGTTGCGGGCCAGGATTTCGTTCAACCCCGGACCGTTCCAGGCGAGCAGGTAGTTGGGCGCGCCGGGGCTGGCGCTGCCGGGGAAGGCGACGACGGTGGCGCCGCCGTCGGGCAGGCGGCCCTCGGTGAGGCCCTGGGTTTGGAGGGGGTAGGTGACGCGCTCGAATTCAAGGCCGGCCTCGTCGTGCAACGCAATCATGCCGCCGGCAGCGGGCAGTTTGAACTCGACGTGATTCGCGCCGGGCAGTTCATCGGCGAACAACTGCGCGTGGCCGAGCGGCGGCAGGAACGACAACGCGAGATAGTGAAATTGGGCGTTGCTGGTGGCGAGGCCGAGGCCGCGCAGCGCGACGGGGGCGTTGGGGGAGCGGTTGAACAGTTCGAACCAGTCCTCGGCTCCCGGCGGCGAATCGGCGAGCCACTCGTTGAGGGTGACGTTGGTCAGCGCCGCGACGGGGGCGGCGAGATGGGTGGTGCCTGGAGTGGGCATGGTCAACCGCCACTCATTGGCCACCCGGCCCACGGTGTAATCCGTGAGTTGCAGGCCGTAGGTCACGGCATCCACGCGGTTGCTGGCGGGGTCGTAGAGCGAGACGGTTTCGCCGCCTTTAGACAGCGAGAAGCCCGTGTGCAGCCCGGGCGCGTTGGTGGCGGTGTCGCACCAGACGACGAGATAACCACCCGGCGGAATCACCGTGCCGGCGGGGAAAATGAATTGGCGCGGGTTGCTGTTGTCGGTGAGGCCCCAGTTCGAGAGGTCGGCGGGCGCGGCTCCGCGGTTGTGCAGTTCCACCCAGTCGGGGAACGCGCCGCCGTTCTGGACGCTGGTGGCGTTGTCGGCGGCCACTTCGTTGATGAGGACGGTGGGCAGGGGCGGCGTGACGGGCGGGAGGCCCGGGGTGCCGAGGACGGTGGCACTGGCGCGCCAGTTGGCGGGGGCGCTCGGGTCGCCGCGCGGGTCCACGATTTCCAACGAGTAACCGGGGCCGTCCGCGGCGCGGTCCCAGCCGCCCTCGTCGTCGTAGTGGACGGCGATGACCGTGCGGCCGGCGGCATCGAGCAGCGCGATGCGTTCACCGGCGTTGTCGAGGTTGCCGCCGTAATAGCCGAAGGGGGTGACGCCGGGGTAACGCGCGGCCCAGGCGGCGGGGTTGCCGTTGTTGGCGAGGACGACGACCTGGCCGGGGGCGAGGGTGGTGCCGGACGGGAAGCTGAAGGTGATGCCCTGGAAGCTGAAGCCGGACACGTTGAGCGGCAGCGCGCCGAGGTTTTGGAGTTCGAGGAATTCGTAGGCGTTGCCGCCGGCGGGGTTATACATGATTTCGGTGATGCGGATCGGCAGGCCGAACTCGCCGACGGTGAAGGTGGCTTCGTTGAGCGCGCTCCAGGTGGTGCCGTTGAGCACGCGCGCTTTGAGGGTGACGGTGGCATTGAGCGGCAGCGGCGCAGTGTAGGGTTGCGCGGCGGCGGCAATAGTGCCGGAGTAATAGACGCGTGGGTCGGCCCCGTTGGTGGTGTAGTAAATGGTTCCGGCGCCGGGGTTGCGCATGGCGAGCAGGAACCCCGCCGGGACCGCACCGCCGCCGGTCAACGGGCCGGCCACGCTCCCCTGCCGGAACTCGGGCGCGTCAATGGCGGGATACAGGCCGGCGGTGCGGAACTGGTTGAGCACGATCGTGTGGCGGTTGGGCAGGTAGCTGTTGCGGATGCGGTCGTGCTCGGCGAGCCACTGGTTTTCGCGGGTGTAAATGGTGAAGACGCCGTTCAGGTAGGGGTGGATGTCGCGCCGGTAATCGCCCCAGCGGCAGGAATCGGCGACGATGGGGGCGTCGAGGTGCGCCTGCCAGAACTGCCAGCGCGCGAGGTTGTTTGGGACGGACAGCGCGCCGCCGGGGGCGATCATGTGCTTGTGGACGCGGTCGGCGAAATCGAGGCGGAACTGCGCGTTGTCGTCGAGCTTGGTGAACAGGCCGCTGGGCACGTCGGTGCTGCCGCCGACGTTGGGGACGCGGTTGATGTTTTCGTTGAGGAGCGTGTTCTCGCCGTCCCACGGCAGGTAGCGGAACCGCCCGTCCGCGCCGGGCAGGCGGGGCCGGATGGCGAACCAGTTTTTGTTGTTGCCCCAGTCCTGCGCGCCGAAGAGGAAATGCAGCAGCATGTAATCGCTGAACTGCGGCACGTCGAGGTATTGCTTGATCGCCTCGTAGCTGGCGTTGTTGGCCAGGTTGTTGACGGCGAGCATGGCGTTGTAGGCGGTGGCCGTGCCGCCCGCGTTGGTCTTGAGGATGCCCTGGTCGTAGATGTCGTAGCCGGCGGGCGAGGCGGGGAAGTAGTTCTCGGCAAACTGCGGGAAGGGCTGCTCGGAAAGGTCGTAAATCCCCCAGTAGAGGCCGTTGATCATCAGGTGGACGTAGCGGTTGAAGCTGGCCGGATGGCCCATGTCCCGGAAGCTGTGCTTGATGAAGGCGTCCCGGAAACGGACCGCGCGGGTGCGCTGGAACGCGCCGAGGCCTTCCGTCGAGACGTCGCTCCAATGCAGCCAGCTCACGCCGAAGTCAGGGCGGAGGATGAGGTCGTCGAACTTGCGGGCCGCCGAGCCGGGGAACAGGCCGGGGGCCTCGAGCGTGGTGGGGCCGTAATCGGACTTGAAGTTGAGCTTGAAGCCGTGTTTGGGCGTCTTGAAGGGGTCCCGGCTGGCGTTGCCGTGCAGGTCCAGGCCGGCGGTGGCGGCGAAACCGGTCGTGCCGTCGGGCAGGAGCATTTCGATGGCGCAGGGCTTTTCGTTGGCGGATTTGTTGGCCGAGGTGGACTTGGGATAAAGGCCGTTCGGGCCAAACATGTCGTTCACGTCCAGCACGAGCGAGACGACGGGAAACGCGCGCAGCCCGTCCTGGAGCCGCTGGAATTTTTCCGGATCGAGCGGCGAGCCGGAATCGAGCGGATTCACGCGCACCGGGTCGAGGTCCATCGGATAATACGCCGGGACGATGTTGCCCGGGAAGTTGGCGGCGGTGCCCCAGGTGGACGGAAACCCCGGCGGGTTGGCGGGCTGGGTCAGGATGGCGTCGAGAAAGATGTAACTGTGCGTGCGCACCCGGGAGGGCAAATGGTTCGGGGCCTGCACGATGGCGCGGACCAGGGTGGTGTTGGTGATGGCGAGCGGGGCGGTGTAGCTGAAACCGTTGACCGCCGTGGGTTCGCTGCCGTTCAGCGTGTAACGGATCGTGCCGCCGGTGACGGTCGTGGTCAGCAGCAGTTGAAACGGCTGCGCAAACAGGCCGCGTCCCACGCTGAAATGCGGCTGCGGGGCGATGTCCGTCAGCGTGCTGCCGCCGTTCGCCCCGCCGGGGGTCGGGGTGGCGTAGTAGCGCCACTGGTCCAGCGGGTCGCGGCCATAGGAATAATTGTTGCGCTGCTCGGGGAAGCGCGGGGTGAAGGCGGTGACCGCGCCGCGGGGATACTCGGCGTTGTAGAGCGCGAGGTGCTCGCCGAACAGGTCGAGCTTGAAGTTGGTGTGGAATTTGTTCCCCGGGGCCGGCGCGCGGCGGTCCTTGCCCGAGGCGAACACCACGAGGTATTCGCCAGGGGCGAGCACATGATTGGGGAACGTCCACTTGCCCGGCACGCCGGCGTCGTCGGTCAGCGACCAGCCCAGCAGGTTGACGGGCGTGCTGCCGCGATTGCGCAGTTCGATCCAGTCATGGCGTTCGCCATCCTCGTCCGTGAGGCTGTTGAAATTGCCGGCCAGGAACTCGTTGATGACCACGTGGCCGGGGTCGAGCGCGGGATTGAACGTGACGGTCCAGCCCGCGCCGCTCAAGGGATTGCCTGCGTCGTCGGTGATGCCGTGGCTGCCGGCCCACGTCAGGTTCACCGTTCCCGGCAACGGAGCGGTGAAGGAAAACACATACGGCCCGGCTTCGCTGCCGACCACGTTCGTGGCAGGCACGCCGTTGACCAGCAAATCGGCGGCGTCCACGCCGAACACCGGCTCGCTGAAAAACAGCTCCAACTGCGTGAACTGGCTGACCGTGACACCGGCCACGGGGGCGCGCGTGGTGATTTCCGGCGGCACGAGGTCGGCGAGCGTGTAGGTCCAGGTGGCATTGGTGGCGGTGAAATCGAACGGCGCACCCGTCAGGCTGGTGATGGCCGGGGCGTCATCCCAGCCCAGGCCCACGAGACCGGGCGCGGGCTGGGCGAAGGTGAACGTGTAACGGTTGGTGCCCGGCACGCCGCTGACCGCGTCAGCGGGTTGATCGTTGACGAGCAGATCGGCGGCGTCCACCCCGGTCACCGGCTGGTTGAACCACACGGTCACGGCGGTCAGTGTGCCGAGGGTGCTGCCCGGCGCGGGCGCGACGTTGGTGATGACGGGCGGGTTGAGATTGACGCGGGTGATTTCGAGGCGGGCTTCGAGGCGGAAATCCGAGCCGGAAAGCGTGTTGTTGAACGCCTGGATGGCGAGCACGTTCGTGCCGGCGGCCAGGTAGTTTTGCGGCGGCAGCGGCAGGGCGTTGGTGACGTTGCCCGGCGGCTCGAGGGACGAGTTGGCCACGCTCAGGTAAGTCGGCTCGCCGGTGACGTTGTTCCGCGTGACCTCGACGCCGTTGATCCAGGCGACGTAGCCGTCGTCGTAATTCACCGCGAGGGTGGCAGTGGCGAGGTCGGCCACGTTGGACAGCACGAACGTGCGCCGGAGAAAGATGCCCCGGTAGTTGTTGCGCATGTCCGCGAGGATGGTGCCGGTGAACAACTGGTCGTCGCCGCCGCTGGTGTTGGTGCCGAAGTGGAACGGCGCGGCTCCGGTGGCCCAGGCACCGTCATTGAAGGCGGCATTGCGCCAGAGCGAGGCGGGGCTGGAGACCTCGTTGGTCCCCTTGCGCCAGCGCCAGGTGGCTCCATTGGGCACAAGCACTTCCTGGGCGGGAGCGGGCAGCACGACGGCCAGCAGCAGCAAGGCGACGAGGGCAGGGGAACAGGCGGGAAGGCGGGAAGGCGGGAAAGTGGGATGCGTCCGCGGCCTGCGCACGCGGTGAGCTTCGCCCTCCAACATTGGACGCGCAGCAGTGCCAGGAACCTGCCCGGTTGCCTCCTCACCCGGCGGGACGCCACCCTCTCCCCCACCGGGGGAGAGGGCAGGGTGAGAATTTTCCCAACCGACAGTTCGCGCTTTGAACCCCCGAACCGCAGCGCCGACGCCGTAGTGGGACAGGCGTCCCGCCTGTCTGGTGAGGCGTCCATTGGGTGTGAGTCCAGCGCGAGTTTGGCGGTGCCACCGGACAGGCAGGATGCCTGTCCCACTACCGGGTTCGGGGGGAGGGGGCAGTCCGTGGAAAGGTAAACCATTTACGCCGGGGTCGTTGGCGGCGGTCCTCGACGGAACGAATTCCGCGCTCCGGGACAGAGCAGCCACGCGACCGTCACCGGCATCGCCGTCGGGGGGACGAATCATGCTCATGGGATCTGGTTCCCAAGCTAGGCGCGAGAACGGGCGCAAACAACCACCCGAACGGGTATTTGGCTCCCGGATTTGTGCCCGGGAAATGCCGGGGAGTGTCAAACTGTGGGCCGACGCGCGCCGGTTCCGGCGTTCGAGTTTCGGGTCCGGAACTCGGTCCGCTCAATGCCGGTGGCCGGGGTCCGCGCATTGGGCCGGATCGTGCCGGTGGACGTGGTCGTGACCGGCTTCGTGGCAGTGCTCGAACTGGCCGATGAGGATGGCCACGCCAATCCCCAGCAACAGGGCGATGGAGAGCTTGATGGTGTCGTGCGAGTGGAATTGGAGTTCGGGCAGCAGGTCGCTGCACGCGATGCAGAGAAACGCCCCCGCACAAAACGCGAGCGCACACCCGAGGAAGGCGGGATTGTTCTCGGCGAATTGCGACATGCCCACGAGGAACAGCCCCGCGCCGATGGGCGTGGCGAGCGCAAACAGGCCGTTCAAAACGTGGCGCGAGAACCGCGAATGGCCCCCGACGGTCATCAGGGTGCCAATGGCGAGGGCGTCGAAGGGTTTGTGGAGGATTACGGCGAGGGCCACGCCCGCGCCGGCCAGGCCGGTGACTTCATGTTCCGCGCAGGCGCCCGCGAGAACGGCGGCGGCGAGGGCGAGACCATCGAGCAGGGAATGCAGCGTCAGGCCGACGGCGGTGCCCACCCAGGTGAGTTGTTTGGCGGACTTGGCGGCGAGGGTTTGTTCATGATGCACATGCCCCTGCCCGCCGTGGTCGTGTTCGCCGTGCTGACAGCAATCGTCCGGATCGCCCTCCGGCAGGTCGTGATGGTGGAAGTGGAAGAAGCGTTGCAGGAAAAACATCGCGAGGAAGCCGCCCAGCACCCAGGCCACGGTGCGGTGGAGCGAGCCAAGCTGCTCCGCGCCGTGGGGCAGAAAGTGCAGCAGGGCGATGCCCAGCATGAGGCCGGCGACGAGGCTGGTGGCAAGCTGGATGCGTGTGTGCGTAAGGCGGACGAGCAGCGGCAACAAGCCGCCAGCCAGCGAGGCGAGCACGACCAGCACGCAGTAAATGAACAACAACCAGCCCGGCGAAATCATGGCGGAAGTGTGGTTCCGGTGGCGGCGGATGACCAGCCGGAAAGCGGCCCGCCCTCAGCCGGAACGATGCCTTTGAAATGAGGAGCGCGGCCGTCCCCGGCGGCTTTGGATGGGCAGCGGGAGTGCAGGGTGATTTTTGGCGCGGACGCGTCCGGGAGGTTTGTTCACGCAGAGTCGGCGAGGACGCCGGCGCTCGTCCGGCAGCTTGGGAGTGGAAGCGGCCAAGCAATTCGTGAGCTGGGCCTGGGGGTTGAGGTGCGGCGCGCGGGCGCGCTGGACCACCGCCGGGGCGGCGGAGCTCCCCGGGCGTTCCAACGGCATCGTTGCCGCTCAGGGCGGGGTGGCGGAATTCAACTGGCGGAGCAGGGCGGTGGCGGCGGGATGGCCCGGCTCGGCTTGCAGGACGAATTCACATTGCTGGCGGGCGGCGTCGAGGCGGCCCTGGCGCGCGAGGATGAAGCTGAAATTCAGGCGGGCAGTGTGGTGGCTGGGTTGCTGGCGCAGCACGGTTTCGTAGGCGGCGGCGGCTTCGGCCCAGCGGTTTTCCTTGGCGAGGGCGTCGCCCATGACGAGGCGGGCTTCGAGATTTTCGGGATGGAGCCGGAGGGCTTCCTCGGCGGCGGTGCGCGCGGCAGCGGGACGATTCAATTCGAGCAGGGCGCGGGCTTCGGCGGCGCGGAGTTGCGGGTCGCGGGGGCGGAGTTCGCGGGCGCGCTGGAAGGCGGTGAGGGCGTTGGTCCAGTGGCCGGCCGCGCTTTGGCTGCGGGCGAGTTCCACCCAGCCTTCGGTTAGCGACGGACGCCGGGCGAGGGCGGCGCGGAAGGCGGGTTCGGCGTCGGCGTGACGGCCCTGCCGGGCCAGCAGCACGCCGGTCTGGAAGTGCGGGAGGAAATCGTGGGGCATCAATTCCGCTGCGCGTTGCCAGGCGCGGACGGCTCCAGGGAGGTCGCGGGAAACCTGGAGGAAATTGCCGTGCAGTTCATGGAGGAAATGATCGTCGGGCCGGGCGGCAATCGCGGCGGCGAAAATTTCGCGGGCGGCGGCGAGGGTGGTGGGAGTCATGCGGGCGAGGGCGGCCTGTTCCTGCTGGCGGAGGCGGGCGAGGCGTTCGTCGTTGCCGGGCTGCGCGGTGAAGGGCGGCTGTTGCAGGCGGCGGATCATGGATTCGAGGGTGAGCTTGCGGTTCCAGTCGGTGAGGGCGAGCCAGCGTTCGCACGCCTCCTGATCGGGCCAGTCGGCGGCGGGCGCGGACAGGCGGCCTGGCGGCAGGGCGCGTTCCACGGCTTCGGCCCAGAGGCGGCCCAGGCGGAACGCGCCGTCGAAGTTGAAGTGGACGTGCTCGTAAAAGGATTCATCACCGCAGGCGGGAACGCCGGCGTTGTCGGCCAGCCGTTGCGGTGCGTCGAGCCATTGCACACCGCGTTCCGTCTCGCGGTCGGCGAGGGCGCGGATGATGCCGTTGATGGCGGAGTCGGCGCGGAAGGGCAGGGCGTCGTGGTCGCAGGCGGATTGGTAGTGGGCGAGGGCGTTGGTCCGGTCGCCGAGCTGTTCGCGGACGCGGGCGCGGCGGAAATGGGTTTCAGCATGTTGCGGTTCGAGCGCGAGGGCGTCGGCGAGGTGGCGGTCGGCAGCGGACCAGTTGCGGCTGGTTTCGGCGCTGGCGGCCTCGGCGAGCAAGGCGGTGAAGCGCCGGGCGTTGTCGGAGTTGGTGGGCGCCTGGGGCCAGGAAGCGAAGGGCGGGCAGTCGCGGAGGTTGACGGTCATGCGGTTCAAAATGACCCGCGCGCCGGAACGGGTGCCGCAGGCGACGATGTCGGCGAGGTTGGCGGCGAAGTTGGTGTAGGTGGTGAAGCGATTCGGGGAAGCGGGCGGGACGCGGTTGTCCAGGAACATCTGCATGCCGCCCCACGAGGCGGCGTCGGGGCGGGGCCGCCAGCGGGCGGCGAGGGCGTCGGCGAGCTGGCCCAGTCGCGTGCGTTGCAACGCGAGCGCGAGGCGGACGAAACGATGCGCGGGGGCCTGCGCGCCGAAGACGGTGGCCGCGCCGTAGGGGCCGACCATTTCGTTGTTGCCGATGTAGATGATCCAGACGTCGCCGGATTGCCGGGCGCATTCGCGGGCGATGGGCAGGATGACGTGGGAGTTGATGGCGGTGAAGGCGACGTTCACGACCTCGAATTGGTTCGAGGGAAAGCGGTGCGCGAGGTGGGCTTCCAGATGACGGGCCGGGCCGAACGCCGGTTCCGGGTCGCCCATCGCAGCGGATTCGCCGAGGATGAAAATGCGGATGACGCCCGGCGGTTTGCGGGCGGCCAGGCGGAGCGCCGCCGGCTGGCGGGCCACGTCACCGGGAAAGAAGCGGCGGCTGAAGTCCTCGTTTTGCACGAGGAAGTCCTCGCCGTTGATGCGGAGCGGGATGAAGTAATCCGGATTGTAGCCGTAGCCGGCGAGGCGGAGCGCGCACTCGGCCAGCAGCACGAGCAGCGGGAACAACGACAACGCCGCGAGTCGGAACAGCCACAGCCGTGTCCAGGTTGGGCGGGAACGGGAAGCGGCGCGTGCGTCGGAATCAGTGCTCGGTGGCTTCATCGCCGGAAACGACGCCACTGAGGGGCGCGGCGCGGCGCGGTGTCAAGAGCGCGGCGGAATGAGGCGGCAGCCCGAGGCGGAGCCGGTGGTCCTGAACGGAGACGTTGCCGAGGCGTCCAAGCCGGTCGGTCCACGACTGGACGGCGGTCAGTTGGAGCGGGGCGAGGTCCAGTTCGACGAGTTGCGAGCGCGCGGAGTTGTTGAACGCGACGAGCACGGTGTCCTCGCCAAGGGTGCGGGCAAAGGCGTGGCTGCTATGCGCGGTATGCAGGGGGACGAGGTTTCCCCGGCGCAGGGGCGCAAGTTCGCGGCGCAGGGTGAGCAATTTGCGGACGTGGTTGTGCAGGGCGGCCTGCTCGGGAGTTCGTCCGTCGGCGGTGAAGGCATTGCGCGGGTCGTCGGGCCAGCCGCCGGGGAAGGGGGCGCGATTGTGGGGGTCCTTGCCGCCGCGCAGGCCGATTTCGTCGCCGTAGTAGAGCAATGGCGTGCCGCGCGTGGTGAACAGGTAGGTGAAGGCGAGCTTCATCCCGGCAGGGGTGGCCCCGGGTTCACTGAGGAAGCGCGGCGTGTCATGCAGCCCGAGAAAGGGCACCAGACCGGACGGATTCACATACAGGGCATCTGCCGCCAGCGTGTCGGTCAGGCGGGTCATCGAGTGGCCGCGGGCGAAGACATCCAGCAAGGCGTAGTGCAGTGGGAAATCGAACAGGGTTTCGATGCCGGAATCCACGCCGTCGAAGCGCGCCTGGCCGCCCTGAAAAAAGGAAACCAGTTTCGGGTCGCCGTCCCACATCTCGCCGAGAATGGTGAGGTTCGGGTGGGCGCATTTCAACGCGGCGGTCCAACGCGCCCAGTGCGTGCGGGGGACGTAGGGCAGGGTGTCCTGCCGGACCGCGTCGAGGCCGGTGATGCCCACCCACCAGAGCGAGTTCTGGATGAGATAGGTGCTGACCTCGGGATCGTTTTGATTCAGGTCGGGCAGGATGTTGATGAACCAGCCTTCGAGCGTGGCCTTGAGTTTGTCCGGCGGCGGGTTGGTGTGGGCGATGGTCCACGTCTGCCAGGTGTTGGCGAGGTGGTTGGTGGGGCAGCCGTTGAACCAGGTGGGGGTGGGGGGATTGGTCGCCCACGGGTGATACGGTCCGGTGTGATTGGCCACCTGGTCCTGAATCACCTTCAATCCGTGCCGGCGTGCCTCTTGAACGAGTTCGCGCAGGGTGGCGAGGTCGCCGAAGCGTTCCTCGACCGCGTAAAAATCCACCGCGCCGTAGCCGTGGTAATCGGTGATGGGTTCGCCCTGTTTGGAGAGCTCGTTGTTGGCGGTGTAGGTTTCGCGGCGGTTCAGGTGGTTGACGTTGTCATACCACGGCGTCAGCCACAGGGCGGTGACGCCCAGGTCACGCAGGTAATCGAGCCGGTTGATGATGCCACGCAAATCGCCGCCGTGGTAATAGCGGGCCTTGCGGCGGTCGTGCAGCCCGGCGGACACCGGCGGGTCGTCGTTGGTCGGATCGCCGTTGGCGAAGCGGTCTATCATGATGAGGTAGATGACATCGTCGGGGGAGAAGCCAAGAAAATTGGCCCGCGCGTCCCGGGGGGCGAGGATTTCGAAGGCAGCGGAGGTTTCGCCCGCCGGGGTGGTCACGCGCAGCGGCACCGTTCCCGTGGGCGCGTGGGCGGGAAGATGAAGATCGGCAAAGAGGTATTGACCGTTGGAACTGTTGCTGACGCGGTTCACCGTGAACCCGGGCGGCCCCGTCAGGCTGGCTCCCTGTAGCGAGGCACCGGTCACCAGCAGGCGGACGGGGTTGTGGCTGTGGCCCGCCCACCAGCCGGGCGGTTCCACCCGCTGGACCCGCGGAGCGGCTGCGGCCGTCAGCGCGGGGACGAACAATAACGCGGCGCAGCCGGTGGCGAGACCGGCGGCGCGGGCGCGGCCAAAGGGAGACATTATGGAACGCATGATGATGGCCCCCGGCACGCCGCGCGCGCCGAGGGACGCGGGAGAATACGGGCGCGGTGGCGACCGGGCCACCGCACCTTTATGCGGGCGCGGGCGGCGGGGCCACACAAACATGCGGTGGAGATGGCGCGGAGTGGGCCGTAGCCTGCCGCCCATCAGCACGCGCCGCCGCTTGCCAATTCCCAACGGGAGGCGACTGTCTGACCGACGCCATGAACATTTCAAATCCCGCCTCCCACCATCGCCGTGGTTTCACCTTGATTGAACTGCTGGTGGTCATCGCCATCATCGCGATTCTTGCCGCGATGCTGCTGCCCGCCCTGGGCCGCGCCAAAATCAAGGCGCAGAGCATCCGCTGCCTGAGCAATCTGAAGCAGTTGCAACTGGGCTGGATTCTTTACTCCGGTGACAACGACGACAAGATCGTCAACACCGGTGGGCAGTCCGTGCTGGTGATCAATCCGAACGACCCGCTGGCGCAGCCGGGCGGCCCGCGCGCCAATTGGGTGCTCGGCAACGCCAACGACCCGAACCTGGACCTGATCCGCAACGGGCTGCTCTTTCCCTACCTCAACACGGTGGATGTCTATAAGTGCCCGGGGGACAACAAAGCCCGCGCCGACGGCAGCAGCAACCGCCGCAGCATGTCCATGAACGCGTGGATGAATCCGCTCCAAAACGAAACCGTGGACGGTTCGCCCGCCCTGAACACCACCGCCGGGTTTGTGATTTTCCGCAAGCAGACCCAGATTCAGCGACCGACGGAGGTCTGGGTAACGATTGACGAGAACCCCAACTACATCAACGACGGCTGGTTCCTCGTCCGGATGGGGCCGGGAGCCAGCAACTGGCGCGACGTGCCCGGCACCATGCATGCCAACGCCGGCAACCTGTCCTTTGCCGATGGCCACTCCGAGGCCAAACGCTGGTCGGACCCGGGCGTGCTGAACCCGCCCGCGCCGTTCAATTTCCGTGCGCAGGGCAATGATTTACGCTGGCTCCAGGAGCGCACCTCGCACCAGTAATCCGGCCCGCACCGCACAAACATGCGGTATCGCTTCCCGGCGGCCCCAATACTCTGACCCGCAACTCCCAACCGTAAAAAGACCATGCCTAAATCAGTCCTCTCCCTTGTCACCGGCGCGGCCGTTCTGTTTTCGGTCAACGCGAAGGCCGTCACCTACACCGACCCCGCAGGCGACGTGTTCACCGGCGCCGGCGGCGGCATCCTCGACATTCTCTCCGTCGAGGTGACGCACAACCTGACCGACCTGATCTTCAAGATCAATCTGGCCGGCAACCCGGTCGCCACCGACTGGGGTAAATACATGATTGGTTTCGACACCGTGCCCGGCGGAGACACATCGGCCAACGGCAACGGATGGGTGCGTCCCATTTCCCTCTCCACCGGCATGGACTACTGGGTGGGAAGCTGGGTGGACTCCGGGAACGGCGTGGAGCTTTACAACTTTTCCGGCTCGTGGTCCCTGACCAGCGCCACCTATGGCGTGAACCCGGCCAACTTGTCCCTGACCAAGGATAGCTCCTCCGTCACCATCTCCCTGAACTTCGCGGCCCTGGGATTGGGCTACGGCAGCACATTCAATTTCGATGTTTACACCAGCGGTGGTGGTCCTACTGACAGCGCGGTGGATTCGCTGGCGAATCCCCTGCAGTCCATCAGCGACTGGAGTGGGCCGTATGCCTCGCCCCTGTCCGTCAGCTACACCATTCCCGAGCCATCCTCGGTTGCGCTGGGGGCAGTCGGTCTGGCCAGTCTGTTGATTTTCCGGCGGCGCAAGGCCTGATGGCCGGTGACTTTCTCCAAGGCGTGCTCGACCGGGCACGCCTTTTTTCTTTGAGTTTGCGCCGATGAAGCCGAAGCCGCCCGCCCCCCGCAATTCGCCATCGGATGGCCTGCCGAGGGCGCGACTCTGGTTGTTCCGTCTCGTGCTGCTGCTGTCCCCGGTGGCGTTGTTTTTGGTGGTGGAAGTGGCGCTGCGTCTGGCGGGGTTGGGCGGCTATCCGCCGTTGATGCGGCGCGTCGGACCGGTCGAGGGCGGCACGCTGATTCTGGCCGACCAGGCGGGAGCCATCTCGTGGTTCTTCGCGAACCGTCACCGGCCCGGCTACAACGACCAATACGCCTTCGTGGATCCCAAACCGACGAACACCTTCCGCGTGTTCCTGCTGGGCGAATCGGCGTTGAAGGGCTATCCGCAGCCGCGTCACCTCGCGTCTTCGGCCTTCCTCCAGGCCATGCTCCAGGATGTCTGGCCGGAGCGGCGCATCGAGGTCATCAACCTCGGCACCACGGCGGTGGCCAGTTACCCCGTGCGCGGGATGCTGGAGGAGGCGCTGAATTACGCGCCGGACCTGGTCATCATCCACACCGGGCACAATGAGTTCTATGGCACCTACGGCGTGGCGTCGGTGGGGCGCGCGGGCAGCCATCCGGTCATGCTGCGGCTGACGCGGTGGATGCACTCGCTGGCGCTGGTGCAGGGGGTCGTCCGCCTGTTGGAACCTGGCTCCGCCGAACTCAACCGCAGCCTCATGGAATTGATGGTTGGGCAGGACTTCGTGGCCCCCGAAGATCCCCGCCGGGCGGCGGCGGCCCGCAACCTGCATCACAACCTTTCCGCCATGCTGGCCGCGTGCCGGGAGCGCAAGGTGCCCGCAGTGGTTTGCACCATGCCATCCAATGAACGCGACCTCGCGCCCGTCGGCAAAATGCCGCCGGCGACGGCGGGGTCCCGGAACGCGCGGGAGCATTTCGAGCGGGGCCGGGGCTGGTATGCGGAAGGCAAACTCGCGGAGGCGCTGGCGGAATTCATCGCCGCGCGCGACCTCGACACCATGCCGTGGCGGGCCACCTCCGCGGCGCAAGCGGCGATTCGGCGAGCGGCGGCGGAGCAAGGCGGGGTGGTGTGCGACCTCGAGGCGGCGTTCCGCGCGGCCAGCCCCGGCGGCAGCATTGGCTGGGAGCTGATGGACGACCATGTCCACCCCACGCTGCGAGGGCAGGCGCTCATGGCGGAGCAGTTTGTGGCCGCCATGACGAATCTGACGGGGGCCGCCCGGCTGGAATCCGCCGCGCTGGCCCGGGTCCGTCCGTGGACGGACTACGCGCGCGAGCTGGGCGACAATCCGTTCGATCGCTACGGCGTCGCCTTCCAAATGCGCGTGTTGTTCGAGGTGCCTTTCATGCGCGAAAGCAATCCCGCCGGGTTTGCCCGGTTCAACGCGCTGGTCACGGAGTTCGAGGCGCACACGGACCCCGAATTTCTGCCCGTGCTCCGCGAGTGGCAGACCTACCGGCCCCATGCCGGCGCGAAACGGCCGTTGAGCGGCATGATTGCGCGCGTGCTGCTGCGGCAACGCAAGTTCGCCGAGGCGCTGGAGCTGTATGAAATCGCCGCGCGCGCCGTGCCGGAATACACCTCGTGGCACATGGAATATGTCTATTTTGCCCTGGCCGCGCGGGAAAAGCTGAACGGCCAGTTGACCGAAGCCGACCGCGAGCGGGCGCGGCGCGAAATCGAGCAGGGGCGGCTGCTGCTGAGTCGGGGGTTTTCGGAGACGGGTTTTGCCGAGCGCTACCTGGGCCGACTGCACCAGTTGCGGGGCGAGTTCGCCGAGGCGATTCCCTACCTCAACGTCAGCCGGCAAAAACTCGGCGGCATGGACCTGGTGGCGGCGGACCAGGCGCTGATCGTTTCCTACCTGCGCACGGGCCGGACGAATGAAGCCCTGCGTCTGGCCGAACACGGCGCGGCCAACGCGGGCCAGTTTGCGCCGCTGTATCGGCAGATGCTCAACGAACTGCGCGGCGGCGGCGCGGCGATGCGCGAGCCGTGAGCGGTCAGCCCAGTTCGCTCATCAGCCGCTGTTCGGCCGCTTCGTTGGTCAGTCCGTGGCGGGCGCGCAACACCGCCACTCCGACCACCGGCGGATATGCCTGATCCGCCTTCATGCGCGGCTCGACGTATTCGATCACCTCGAACAGCAGCCGGTTGGCGGCGGGGTAATCCAGATTGGCCAGCCGGGCGATGTAGCGCGTGGCGCGGTCAATCAGCTTCAGGTTGCTCGGCACCACCCAGATCATGGTGTTGCCCATCACCCGGCCAAGCCGGACCATCGTGCAGGTGGAGAGCGCGTTCAGCAGCATCTTCAACGCGACGCGCATCGGGCCGTGCAGCCGGAAATCCGTGGTCGGCACCGGCAGGCAGACGAGGATGCACTGCGGCTGCCATTGCGCCGTGAACGCGCGCACCTCGGCGCACGCGGCTTCGCCGCCCGCAAAAATCAGCCCCGTTCTGGCACCCGCCTTCACGGCGGTCTCCAATTGCATGCGGTGGAATCCCTCCGCCGCGAGCAGGGAATTTTTCTCCGCCTCCACGACGAGGCCCACCGCGCTGTCGCCCGGCCCGAGCGGGCGGTTCTTCAAGCCGTCCAGCCCGATGCGGAAGCGCATCAACTCGGCGTAGCCGATCTTGCCGAGGACCTCGACGGTCCGGGCGAATTTGTCCTCCGGCACCAGCCCGCGCACGTCCTCGGCCCGCCAGTCCACGCAACGCGGCGTGCGTTTGCAGATGCGCTCCCAGGCGGTCGGCGAGTCGGGATAGGGGACGTATAGAAACGCCCACGACTCGGTGGCGGTGGGGTCGTCAAATTTGCGGAACGGCGGCGTGCAATAAGTCGGCGACCGTTCGGTGGTGTCCGTGAGCATGTCAATCCCCACGCGGTCGGCGAAGTAGTTGTTTTTCCGGCCCGCGCGATAGACGGATTCCTCCAACTTGACCAGCGCGGCCAGCGGCGCCAGCAGCGTCGGGGATTTGAGCGAGGCCTGCAGGTCCGTGAGGCGCGCCAGAAACCGCTCCGGCACGGCGGCCGCTCCGTCGGCTCCGGTCAGTTCGCGCACGACCATTTCCAGCACGGTGACCATCACGGCGAGCGCGATGCTCGTGGCCTGCATGCGCGTCGAGCCGGTGATGGCCATCGGGCCGGTGGTCAGGTTCAGTTTTTCAATGCGCGCATCCTGGATCACCTCGCGGCTGCGCTGGACGTGCCGGCACAGAATGTCATCCGGGTTGTTATAGACGAAATAGACCTTGGCCCCGACCTCCACGCCCTGCCACGCGGTGCCGATGACAAACGAAGTTTCGCCGCCTTCGGTGATCGCAAACACCACGTCCTTGTCGCACACGCCGAGGTCGCCGATTTGTTTTTTGCCGAACGCGGTGAAATCCTCGAAGCCCTCGACGGCCTTGATGAGCGCGAAGTCGCCGCCCGCCATCACGGGGACCGCGCGGCGCTCCCAGTCCGCGTCCCGGGTTTCCGGTTGCTGCCAGAAATCGCGCCAGATGGATGCGAGCTGGATGCTGAGGCGTCCCGTCGAACCGCAGCCGGTGAAAAACATCCGCCCGCCGCCGCGCAGCACCTCAAGGACTTTCGCCGCGATGGCGGGGAGCCGTCCGCCGGCAACCATCTCGCCATACTTGCGGATCACATCGTCGTCCACGTCGAACAACTGCTTCAACCCCGCCGCCGTGTCCCGGCGCGCGGTGTCGCTGAGGTTCGCGGTGACGGGATGGGAGGATTCGGTGACCAGCGCGCCGAGCTTGAACTGGTCGGCGATGGCGAGAAATTCGGCGGAGCGTTGGTCGGAGGTGGCGCTCATGGGGGGAAGAAACGAAATGCCGGAGGCGGATTTTGGCCCGCCCCCGGCGTGAAGGATTCCGGGCGGATCAGAACGACCAGTTCACGATCGGGAAGCCCTTGGCCAGCTTGTTCGGGAATTCGTCGAACCAGCCGTTGTTCTTCACGATGTTGAGGAAGCCGATCTGGACGCCCTTGAGGCTCTCGGTGTAGTTGATCAGCCCGAGCTGCACGCCGGTTGCGTCCTGGGCCACGTTGAGCCAGCCGGATTGGAGGCCCTTGAACGTGCCCTGTGAGTAATTGACGGCACCGCCCTGCCAGCCGACGAAGCTTTCCTTGCTCACGTTGACGAAGGCCCAGGCCACGCCGGTGTAATTTTCGGTGTAGTTGATGGCCAGCGCCCAGGTGAAGCCGGAGCTTTGCCCGGTGCTGCCGTTGACGATGCCGAGGGTCAGGCTGTGCTGGGGGTTCTCGCTCCAGATGCCGAGGGACACGCCGCGAATCGTGGTGTCCTTGGGCTTGAGGGCGATGTCCGGGGTGAGGGACAGTTGAAAGGCCGCCTCGTCCGCGTGGGCGAACGTCGTGCCGGCCGCGATCAATCCGATGGTGAGGAGTTTTTTCATGGTTGGTTATTTGGTGCCGTCAGGCGCGCCCAGCTTTGCCCACCGGACGCGAATTGGCAACTCTTGTCTGGCTTACGATGGTCTGGTGGGCGCATCTCAGTTTATTGCAGGCGGTGGCGGCAGGCATCCTGCCTGCCGTAGAGGGCGGCATCCTTGCCGCCCGGAATGAGCGTGGCTCCGGGCGGGCGACATGAACTTGCCGAGCGCCCCGTGCGGGCGGGCGTTGCTTTCCGCCGGGCTGGGAAGCCCGGCTCCACGTCAGCCAAGGATTGCCGACGCTACCACCGCACACATATGAAACGGACTTGCAAGAAAGTGAGATGCGCCCTGGTCTGGTTCCGGCTCGCCGGGCGGCGGGGTGGCCGTCGGCGGCGCCAGGGAGCCGCTTTCCAACGGGGCTGCGCACAGGCCGGGGCGGCCTGGCTGGCAGGCCCGCCCGCGGGGCCATTCACCTCACCGATTCCGCCCGAGCAGCCGCTGCAATTCCGCCTTGGGATTATTGACCAGCCTCGCCGTCACCGCGAAACGCCGCACCCGGCTCGACGGCAGCGCGAATTTCAATTCGCGAAACACCCGTTCGCATACGGTCATCAAACCCCGCGCGCCGGTCGCCTCGGCGTCCGCCAGCTCCGCCAGCCGCCGCAGGCCGTCGTCCCGGAACTCGCAGCGAATGCCGTAGGCGGCGAACGCGCGCTCGTATTGGTGGATCAGGCTGCTTTCGCTCCGCCGCAGCACGTTGAACAGGTCGTCCGTGTCCAGCGAATGACACGCCACGCGCACGGGCAGGCGGCCGACGAATTCCGGCTCCAGGCCGTAGGCCACGAGGTCGGGCGTGGTCAACCGGGCCAGCAGGGCGTCCGCGGAGTTTCGCGCGTCCCGGTTCGCGCTCCGGGCCAGCCGCCGCCGGATGAGGTCCGCGAGGCCGGAGAACGCGCCGCTCACGATGAACAGGATGTGCCGCGTGTTGATCGTGTCGGGCTGGCCGCCGCCCGCGCCGCGCATCGAACTCATCGCCGCCTGCAACTGGCCGGTCATGTCATTGGGCGACACCACGGGCACGTCGCCGTCCTCCATCAGCTTGAGCAGGTTCGTCTGCACACCGCGTCCCGAGACATCGCGCCCCGCGCCCGGCTCGCGCGTGGCCAATTTGTCCACCTCGTCGAGATAGATGATGCCGTGCTCCGCCTGCCGCACCTGGCCGCCCGCGCGCCGGACCAGGTCGCGCACCAGGTCATCCACGTCCCCGCCCACGTAGCCGGTCTCGCTGAACTTCGTCGCGTCGCCTTTCACGAACGGCACGCCGATCAGTTCCGCCGCCGTGCGGATGAGATGCGTTTTGCCCACGCCCGTCGGCCCGAGCAGCAGCACGTTTTGCTTCTGATAATGCGGCGCCTCCCGGCCTTCCAGCGTCAGGCGGACATGCTGAAAGTGGTCGCACAAGGCCACGCTCAACACCTTCTTCGCCTCGCGCTGACCGATGACGAACCGGTCCAGATGGCGGGCGATGTCGGCGGGCTTGAGATGGAAGCTGAATTGCGCGGTCGGCTTCGCCAGCGCGGTGACGACGGGTTTGGGCATGACTTCCGAGCGGCGGGCGGCGCGGGGCAGCTTGCGCGGCACGCCGTCCGTGACTGGCCCGAGCGCCGCGGGGTGGCCGGAGGCCGGAGCGTCAATTTTCATGCCCGGAGAGTGGCGGTGGAATGGCCGAATGCAAACCCGGAAACGCCCGCCGGAGCGGGCCGGGGCGCCGCTGCCCCCATCCCAGGCTCCGGCGCGACCACTTTTCAATCGGGCGCGCGTTTGGTTGGCAAATCGGCGAGCCTGGCCCGGATGTTTCACACCCCGCATGAAATGCCGACCGAGCGGAGCGCCGGTCGGTGGTCGGCTTGGGATGTTTTCCCGCGCCAAGCCGGTTGCCAACCGGCGCTCCGGCCCCCGGAGTGTGAAATATCCGGCCTACGGACACTTACATGATTGAGGGAGGCTGTCCCGGACGCGGGGCGCGCGGCGTTCACGCCGCTTCGACTCACCAGGCCCTGGCGGGCAGGAGATTTTGGAGCCGCTGGGGAATTCGGACGGTGAAGCGGGCTGAAGTCCGCGCCCCTCACGCAATTCCACAAGGATCAGTCGGCGGCCGCGGGACCGTTCAAGGACGGTGGCGGGCGCAATTCCCGCTGGTTTCCTGCCCGGTCCCGTTCAATCATCGCGGCATGCAACGCCACGCATTCACGATGAAGCTCAAGCCCGGCATGGCGGCGGAATACCAGCGGCGGCACGATGAACTTTGGCCCGAACTGGCCGCCGCGCTCCGCGAAGCGGGCATCCGCGACTACTCCATCTTCCTGGATGAGGCCACGAACACGCTGTTCGCGTTCCAGCGGCGGACGGCGGACACCACGGCGGAAGAATTGCCCCATCATCCGGTTGTGCGCCGGTGGTGGGATTCCATGGCCCCGCTCATGGAGGTGAATCCCGACCGGTCGCCGGTGTGCGGCGCTTTGCGGGAGGTGTTTCATCTTGACTGACCGGCGGCCCCGCGCATGGGCAAATACTGGCACGTCTTCGGCCTCGGTCTGCAAAATCACCTGGCCTACCGGGTGAACTTTTTTGCCCGCGCCCTGTTCGGCCTGGTGCCGTTGCTCGCCATGTTGCAGCTCTGGGGCACCATTTACGCGGGGCGCGGTGACGCCGCCACGCTGGGCGGGCTGACGCTGGCGCAGATGTTGTCCTACTACCTGATCGCGCAGGTGGTGGACGCGTTGTCGGCGGTGACGGATGACGACTGGCAGATCGCCGCCGACATCAAGGACGGCAACATCAGCCAGTTCCTGCTCAAGCCGGTGGACTACCTGTGGTATCGCCTGAGCCTGTTTGCGGCGGGCCGGGCGACGTATGTGATGGTGGCGGCGCTGCCGCTGGGCGTGTTCCTGTTCTGGTTCCGGGAGCATCTGGTGTGGCCGGCGGACGGCGCGCAATGGCTGGCGTTCGGCCTGTCGCTGGTGCTGGCGGCGTTGTTGCAATTTTTCCTGTCATTCGCGCTGGCGGCGCTGGCGTTCTGGGTGCTGGAGGTGTCCACCTTCATCTTCATCGTGTATGCGTTCGAGTATCTGGCCAGCGGGCATCTGTTCCCGCTGGACCTGCTGCCCGCGGGGTTGCAGCGCGTGATGATGCTGACGCCGTTCCCGTATCAGCTCTATTTCCCGGTGAGCGTGTATCTCGGAAACACGACGGGGCGCGAACTGATCAGCGGCCTGCTCCTGCAAGGCGCCTGGGTGCTCGCCGCATGGGCCTTCGCGCGGTTCCTGTGGGCGCGCGGGCTGCGCAAATACGCGGCGGTGGGAGGTTGAACATGCGGCCCCCCAACGCACCACCTTCCCCCGCGCCTCCCGCGCCGCCGCGGGGCGCGGCGGCGCGTTACGCCGGCATTTACGCGGCGCTGGTGCGGAACTCGCTCGCGCGGGAAATGGCGTTCAAGACGAACTTCCTGTTGTGGATCGTGGTTGAACTGCTGTGGCTGGCGTTGCAGTTGTGCTTCATCGGGGTGCTTTACCGGCACACGGAGACGATCGGTTCGTGGACGCACTGGCAGGTGGTGCTGTTGATTGGCGCGAGCAACTTCATCCAGCAGATTTTCCACGCGCTGGTTCTGATCAACCTGTCCAACCTCTCGGAGCTGGTTCGCACGGGCAAACTCGATTTCCTGCTCCTGCTGCCGGTCAACACGCGGTTCATCGTCTCGCTGCGGCAGGTGGACCTCGGCGCGCTGGTCAACGCGACGGTCGCGGTGGGCGTGATGGGGTATGCGGCGGGGCAGCTCGGGCTGCGGCCCACGGCGCTGCAACTGGCCGGGTTTGGCGCGTTGTGCCTGCTGGGCGTGGCCGTGCATTACTCGCTCATGTTGCTGCTGGCGGCGGTGTGTTTCTGGACGGTGAAGGCACAGGGCATCGTGTGGGGCTACTACAACCTGTTCAACATCGCACGGCTGCCGGACGAGGCGTTTCGGGGCGCGTTCAAGGTGGTGTTCACCTTCGCGCTGCCGATGCTGCTGGTGTCGAACGTGCCCGTGCGCCTGCTGGCGGACAAGCTGGACTCCGGGCGGCCGGTGCTGGTGCTGCTGGCGGTGGCGTTGCTGTGCTTCGTCGTCTCCGAACTCGGCTGGCGCGCCTCCCTGCGGCGTTACACCAGCGCCAGTTCATGAGCGAGGCTCCGGGCGTTTGTTTTGGTGGAATTGCAGATTGCCAAGCCCCGGAGGTTTGTTAAGAGAGACGCATCACTTTCGGGCGAGGTCATGGCTGCCAATCATTCCACGCCGTTCCCGCGGTGCCGGACGTTTCCGGTGGCGCGTGGGTTCGCCGGTTTCGCCTCCCTGTGGCTGGCGCTTCTGGCGCTGGTTCTGCCGGCGCGCGGGGCGCTGCAATTCGACGCCTTCCTGGGCTACGACGGATTTGTTCCCGAGGCGTCGTGGTTCCCGATTGTCTGCGAAGTCTATAATGACGGGCCCGCGTTCGAGGGGGTCATCGAAGTGAGCAGTGGCGGCCTGGGGCCGGGGGGAATGGTGCGCGAGGTGCGGGTGGAGTTGCCGACCGGCACGCGCAAACTCATCACTGTGCCGGCGTTCAATGGCGCGACCTATGTGACGGACTGGCATGTGCGCCTGCGCGACGCGAGCGGACGCCTGCGGGAGGACCGCTCGGGGCAGCGCCCCCGGGGCGTGGTGCGGCGGCATTCGGTCATTTTGGGAGCAATCAGCCGGGTGGCGGCGTGGGCACCGCCCCTTCGTCCGCCACTCAACAAACAGGCCGATTTGCAGCCGGGGGTGGCGCGGTTCCAGCCGGCGGTGTTCCCCGACAACGCGCTCGTGCTCGAGGGGCTTTCCGCGCTCTACTTGAATTCGGAACGCGCGGCCGACTTGCGCGCCGGGCAGGCGGCGGCCGTGCGCACCTGGGTGGCGGCGGGCGGGCATTTGATTCTCGGCGTGGAGCAGGTGGGCGACGTGAACAGCCTGCGCTGGTTGCGGGACTGGCTGGGCGTGGAGTTGACGGGCATGGCGACGGTGGATCCCGGGAGCGCGCTGGAGGACTGGCTGCGCTCGCCGGTGAAAGCCGCACCGGGGAGTGGGGCGCTGCCGAAAACGCCGACCGCCGCCGACAAAAAACTGCTGAGTGAAAAGGTGACGGTGGAAACACCGTTTGCCGATGTGGACGACAACGCGAGCCTGCGCGGGAACCTGTTGAATGTCGCGGTCGGCCGTTGGGGCGACGGCGTGCCGGTGGTCCGGGGCGGCGGGCAGCCGTTGCTCGTCGAGTTCGCGCGCGGCCTGGGGCGGGTGACGGTGGTGACGTTCAGCCCCGAGCGTGAGCCGGCCAGGTCCTGGAAACACCTGCCCACGTTCTGGGCGCGGCTGGCCGGGGTGCCGCCCTCCCTGTATGTTTCCTCGCAAAATTACTACCCCGGCGGCTGGGGCATGGACGGCATTTTCGGCGCGATGATTGACAGCCGGCAGGTCCGCAAGCTGCCGGTGTTCTGGCTGCTGCTGATGCTCGTGGGCTACCTCGCCATCATCGGCCCGCTGGACCAATACTGGCTCCGCAAGCTCAACCGCCCGATGCTGACCTGGATCACGTTCCCGTGCTACGTCGCGCTGTTCTCCGGGCTGATCTACCTCGTCGGCTACAAGCTGCGCGCGGGGGAAACCGAGTGGAACGAACTGCATGTGGTGGACGTCATTGGCCCGGAGGAAGGCGGCACGCTGCGCGGGCGGACGTTCGGCTCGATTTACTCGCCGGTGAACGCGCGTTACGCCTTCGCCGCCGAACAACCCGACAGCGTGAAGACGTTCCGGAGCGAGTTTGCCGGAAGCTGGGCGGCGGATGCGGGGGGCCTGGACCGGGGCCGCATTGCGCAAACCGAGGGGGCCTTCCGCGCCGAGGTGTTCGTGCCGGTGTGGACCAGCCAGTTGTTTGTGAGCGACTGGCTGACGACGGGCGCGGTTCCGCTGTCGGCCAGCATCCAGCGGCGGGGCGGGGCATGGGCGGTGACGCTTGAAAACCGATTGAGCCAGCCGCTCGGCCCGGTGTGTCTGGTGGCGCAGGGGCGGTATTTTGAACTGGGGGAAGTGCCGGCGGGCGCGGTGCGCGAATTCACCGCCAGCGCCGCGACCAACAGCTTGCCACTCGGCGAGTTTGTCGCCCGCCAGGCGGATCGTTTTCAGACGGCGGTGCAGCAGCGCCGCCAGGCCTTCGGCGCGATGGAAGGCGGGCGGCTGCATGATTTGCCCAAGGCCAGCATGGCGGCGTCGTTCCTCGGGCTTTATGAAGGGCAGCAGAGCCACCTGAGTTTCGTCCAGCCCCCCACGTTCGATCTCTCGGCCCACAGCGAAGGCCGCCAGGCCATCCTGCTGGCCTGGGCGCCGGGCCAGGCCGCCCGGCCGCCGCTGAACCGTTTCGAACCCCGCCGCGGGGCCGTCCACACGTTGTGGCGGCTGCCGCTGCCCCTGCCCGTTCCCTGAGTCATGAACCCTGAAACTGCCCCGCCCGTCGCCGCCGTCCAGACGCTTGGCCTCACCCGCGTCTATGGCGCGTTGACCGCCCTCGCAAACCTCGACCTCACGGTGCATCGCGGCGACCTGTTTGGCTTCATCGGCTCGAACGGCGCGGGCAAAACCACCACGCTCCGCATCCTGGCCACGTTCCTCACGCCGTCCGCCGGCCGCGCGCTCATCTTTGGCCGGGACGTGGTGGCCGAGGCGGATGCCGTGCGGCACATCATCGGCTACATGCCGGATTTCTTCGGCGTGTATAAGGACATGGAGGTGACCGAATACCTCGATTTCTTCGGCGCGTGCTACAAGATTCCCGCCGCCAAGCGCGAGCGGACGGTGGCTGACGTGCTGGAACTCGTGGGCCTCAGCGACAAGCAGGGCGCGCTCATCGGCGCGTTGAGCCGCGGGATGCAGCAGCGGCTCGGCCTCGCCCGCGTGCTCATCCACGACCCGCAATTGCTCCTGCTCGACGAACCCGCTTCGGGTCTCGACCCGCGCGCCCGCATTGAGATGATGGCCATCCTCCAGGAACTCCAGCGCCTCGGGAAAACCATCATCATCTCTTCCCACATCCTCAGCGAGCTGCAGACCCTCTGCAATCGCGTCGCCATCATCGAAAAGGGGCGGCTCATCTACGCCGGCCCCGTGCAGGGCGTGCGCGACCAGATGCAGCAGAACCGCGTCGTCTGGGCGCGCGTTTCGACCGACCAGGCACAGGCCGTCGAACTCCTCCGCGCCCGGCCCGAGGTGGCGGACGTGACGACGGTGGACGGGGAAATCAAAGTCACGCTCGCCACCCTCGACACGGACCACAGTATCGTGGCCAGCACACTGGTGCTGGGGGGCGCCAAGCTGGTGGAGCTTCGCGAGGATGAGATCGGGCTGGAGGAAGTGTTTATGCGCGTCACGAAGGGCGAGACGCAATAGTCAACCGGACGACGGACCCATGCCCTGGCAAATCAAGCCCCATCCCGAACTGTCCGTCGTCGAGACGGTTTACGAGGGCGACCTGACTGCCCGGGAACTGGCGGCGGCGGTGGCCGAATCCGTCCGCGTGGCCCGCGGGCGCGGCTGGAAGCGGCTCTTGAGTGATTGCACCCGTCTGGAGGGCGGGCATGGTTTTGGCGACCTCTATCAACTGGCCGCCGACCTGCAGGGAGATGCCTTCGTCCGGAGCCTGCGCGAGGCGGTGCTGGCCGTGCCCGGCAGCCCGGGCTGGGCCAATGCCAGTTTTTACGAAACCACCTGTTTCAACCGCGGCCTCCTGGTGCGGGTGTTTGCGGGCCGGGAGCCGGCGCTCGAATGGTTGCGGCAATCGTGAAAAGCCGGCGGAAAAATCCGTGTCCATTCGCGTCCCTCCGTGGTTAAGCTTTCCCCGCCCAACATGGAATACGAAGCTGTCATCGGGCTGGAAACGCACGTCCAGCTCAAGACCCGGACCAAAATGTGGTGCGGGTGCGCCAACGCTTTTGGCGCGCCGCCGAACACGAACGTCTGCCCCGTCTGCCTCGGCCTGCCCGGCGTGCTGCCCGTCGCCAACGAGGAGGCGCTCCGCCTCACCGTGCTGACCGGCTACCTGTTGAACTGCGAGATCCCCCGCTTCGCCAAGTTCGACCGGAAGAATTATTTCTACCCCGACTCCGCCAAGAACTACCAGCTCACCCAATACGACCGGCCGTCCACCGCGAACGGCTTCGTCGAGTTCGAGTTCCAGGGCGGCACCGCGCGCGTCCGCATCACCCGCGCGCACCTCGAGGAGGACGTGGGCAAGAACGTGCATTTCGAGCGCCAGAGCGGGGTGGATTTCAACCGCGCCGGCGTGCCGCTGCTGGAAATCGTTTCCGAGCCGGACATCACCAGCGCCGACATGGCCTACGAGTATTTGAACGCGCTGAAGGAAATCCTCCAGCAAGGCGGCGTGTCGGATTGCGACATGGAGAAGGGCATGGTGCGCTGCGACGTGAACATCAGCGTGCGCCCCCGGGGCACGCAGGAACTCGGCGCGAAGATCGAGATCAAGAACATGAACAGCTTCTCCGGCGTGCGCCGCGCGGCGGAGTATGAAATCGCCCGCCAGATCGCCGTGGTGTCCAAGGGCGGCAAGCTCATCCAATCCACGCGCCGCTGGGACGACGTGGCGGGCATCACCGAGGAGATGCGCACCAAGGAAGACGCGCACGATTACCGGTATTTCCCCGAGCCGGACCTGATGCCCTTCGAGCCGACGGACGCATGGCTCGCCGAGGTGAAGGCCCGGGTGGTGGAACTGCCGCTGGCGCGCAAGCAGCGCTTCATGCGGGACTACCAGTTGCCCGCCGGCGACGCCGAGGTGTTCAAGGCGAACGTCGAACTCGGCAATTACTTCGAGCAAATCGCCAGGCAGGCAAAGAATCCAAAGGCCGTCGCGAACTGGGTCATCAACAATTTGCAGGCGAAGCTCGCGGAAAGTAGCAGCCGACGTGAGTCGGCTCCATCTGAAGATCCCGGAGTTGATCAGAGCGGACTCGCGGGCCCTGCTGCGGGGTTGACGCTCGCGAACCTCAAGTTCAAGCCGGCGCAATTGCTGGAGCTCGTTGGTCTTGTCGAGGCCAAAACCATCAGCAACTCCGCCGCGCAACAGGTCTTCGCCGCGATGTTCGAGACGGGCAAGGCGCCCGCCGCCATCGTGCAGGAGCGGGGCCTCGCGCAGGTCAGCGACACCGGGGCCATCGAGAAGATTTGCGACGAAGTCATCGCCGCGAACCCCGGCCCCGCCGCCGACTTCAAGGCCGGGAAAGCTGCGGCGCTGAATTTCCTCAAGGGCCAGGTGATGAAACTCTCCAAAGGCAAAGCCAACCCCGGCGTCGCGGGCGAAATCCTGGAGCGTAAGTTGCAGGCGTAATTCCGGCGGGGGTTTCGCCGGGGATGCGGAAAGATGGCTTTGCCCGCCAGGTCCGGCCGCCGGCCCGAATCCTGGCGCGGCCCTTGTGCGGGACGCGGGCGAAACCGGACGGCGCGAGGCGGGAAGGGAGTTCCGGCGTTGCGCGTGGCGGCGGGTTAGCCCGGGTATTTCACACCCCGCACGAAATGCCGGCCGAGCGGAGCGCCGGTCGGTGACCGGCTTGGGTAGTTTGCCGCGACCAGCCGTTTGCAAACCGGCACTCCGGTTCTCCGGAGAGTGTGCAATATCCGGGTTACGCCTCCAGCGGCCAGCCGTCGCGGTAGGTCCGGCGGAGGAACTGGTTGGCGGCGGCGTCGTTGGTGACACGGCCGGTGGCGCCGTCGTAGGCGAGTTGCCTGCCGGCGCGGTAGGCGGCGAGGCCGAGCATCTGCTGTTCGGTCATGAGGCCGTTGTAATCGAAATTGCACGAGGTCGAATGCCGCTTCGGGTCGCGGCAGGCGGTGAACCATTGCTCGACAAAGCCCCGCATGGTGGGCAGCACCTCGGTTTCGGCGCGGGGGCGGTAGTAGGTCAGGTCGGCGCGGTTGCCGAGCGGGATGACGAGGCGGTTGGTGAAGTCGCAGATCAGGTGACCGCGGGTTCCGGTGAAGAGGGCGCCGTGGCCGATTTTTCTGAGGTCCACCCATTTGGAGGGCGATTCGGGCAGCCGCCCGCCCTGATACCAGGAAACTTTGATGGCCGGCCGCCAGGCGTTGGCGGGGTGCTCGAAGTGGGCGGCGAGTTCGACGGGCGTGACTTCGGGGTTGAACGGGTCGCCCGTCGCGGTGGCGGAGGTGGGATGGGTGGCGTCAATCGCGTTCCAGACCAGGTCCATCGTGTGTGCGCCCATGTCGCCAACCTGGCCGCTGCCGAAGTCCCAATACATGTTCCATTGCAGGCAGTTCATGCCGACCGCGCCGGCGAAGTATTCCGGGTTGTAGGGATGGAAGGAGGCGGGGCCGAGCCAGAGGTCGTAGTGCAATTCCGGCGGCGGCTCGCCCTGGGCGGGCGGATAACCGTTGCGCCGATACTGCCGGTCGCCCCACGCGCAGGCCTCCTCGAGTTCGCCCAGGATGCCGTCGCGGATGAGTTCGCGGACGCGGTTGAAGTTGGGGTGGGCGTGCCGCTGGGTGCCGACCTGGGTGGCGACGCGGTCGCGGCGTTCGAGATACGCGGCGCGGACCAGGCGGGCTTCCTCGACGGTGATGCCCAGCGGCTTCTCGAGGAAGATGTGCAGGTTCCGCTTCAGCGCCCGCAGCGCGATCATGGCGTGCGTGTGGTCCAGCGTGCAGACCACGATGCCGTCCAGGTCCGGGTGTTCAAGGCATTCGCGCCAGTCCACATAGCGGCGCGCGCCGGGGAAGCGCTCGGCGGCGAGGGCGAGGTGCTTCTCGTTGACATCGCACAGGGCGACGAGGTTTTGCGTGGCGAGGACGTCCCAGTGAGCGTGGCCGCGGCCATAAGCCCCCAGGAGCGCGAGGTTGAGCTTGTTGGACGGCGTTTCCGCGCCGAACAGGCGGCTGGCGGGCAGGATGAGCGGCGCGGCGGCGAGCGTGGAGGTGGCGAGGAATTGGCGGCGGTTCATGGCTGGCTTGCTGGCTTTACGCACACGCTTCACACATCACAGATCCGAATGGCCTGGCGCAGCGAGGCGAGCGGGTCGGGCCGTTTGGGCACGAACTCCTGGGCGACGTAACCCTTGAAGCCGGTGGCCACGATGGCCTGCATGATGCGCGGGTAGTTGAGTTCCTGCGTGTCGTCAATTTCCGCCCGGCCCGGCACGCCGCCGGTGTGGTAGTGGTCGAAGTATTGATGGTTCTCCTTGATGGTGTCGCAGATGTCGCCGTCCATGATCTGCATGTGGAAGATGTCGTAGAGCAGCTTGAAGCGCTCGGAGGCGACGCGCTTGACCAGTTCCACGCCCCAGGCGGTGTGGTCGCACTGGTAATCCTTGTGGCTGCGCTTGCTGTTCAGCAGTTCCATGATGAGCGTGACCTTGAGCTTCTCGGCGAGCGGGATGAGGCGCTTCAGGCCGGCTTCGCAGTTTTTCAATCCTTGCTCGTCATCCAGGCCCGCGCGGTTGCCGGAGAAGCAGATCAGGCGGGAGAACCCGGCGTCCGCGGTCTGCTGGAGCCGTTCCTCGTAGGCGGTCACCAGCGTGTCGTGGTGTTCGACGCGGTTGAAGGCCCGGCTGATGGAGCCGATGCCCCGGACATTGGGGGCGCTGACGAGCGAGCAGGTCAGGCCGTGTTTTTTGACGGTGTCGAATTCGTCGGGGTTGAGCAGGTCAATCGCCACAATGCCCATCGCCTTGCCGGCCTGGCACAACTCGTCGAGCGAGAGCTTGCCGTAACACCAGCGGCAGACGCTGTGGTTGATGTTGCCCTTGAGCGGGGCGGCGGTTTCCTGGGCGAGTATGCTTGGCCGGAGGGAAGTGGCGGCGGCCACGGCGGCGGTGCCGGCGAGTTTGGTGAGCGCGGAGCGGCGAGACATGGTGGATTTCATGGACGTGATTTACCCGGGACGGCGTGGATTTGCACGCAGTTTTGGCCGGCTTGTGGAATCCGACTCCGCCGCTGCCCCGGCGATTCAATCCCGGCAAGACCCGGGGGTGCCGGGCCGAAGGGGCGTTCCCACGCACGGTTGGGTGGGGTTCGGTGGGGGCCGCTTTCCCGTCACGGTTACAGGCGGGCGGCGAGCAGTTTGCGCTGGCAGCGGAGTTCCTCGGGCAGGTGCGGGTGGAGCTGTCGGAAGAAGTCGTCCTGCAGGCCCAGTTCGCGGTGCCATTCCTCGCGGTTGATGGTTTGCGCGGCCTGGACGCGGCTCAAGTCGTAGCCGTTCATGCCGCCGAGATCAAAACTCGCGGCACCCGGCACCCAGCCGAGCGGGGTTTCCTGGGCTTCCGCGCGGCCCCGGCAGCGGTCCACGATCCATTTGAGCACGCGCATGTTTTCGCCAAAGCCGGGCCAGAGGAATTTCCCGTCGCCGTCACGGCGGAACCAGTTCACATGAAAAATGCGGGGCGGATGTTCGAGGTGTTTGCGCAGGTTGATCCAGTGGCGGAAGTATTCGCCCATGTTGTAGCCGCAGAACGGGAGCATGGCCATCGGATCGCGCCGGACCTGTCCCTGACCGCCCACGGCGGCGGCGGTCATCTCGGAACTCATCGTGGCGCCGAGATAGACGCCGTGAATCCAGTCGAAGGCCTGATACACCAGCGGCATGGTGTCCGCGCGGCGGCCGCCGAAGATGATGGCGCTGATGGGCACGCCGTTGGGGTCGTTCACCTCGGGCGCGAGCGCCGGGTTGTTGGTCATGGGCGCGGCGAACCGGCTGTTTGGGTGCGCGGCTTTCTCCGGGGAAGCGGGCGTCCACTTCTGCCCGCGCCAGTCGAGGCATGCGGCGGGCGGCGGGCCGTCCTTGCCCTCCCACCACACGTCGCCATCCGGCGTGAGGGCCACGTTGGTGAAGAGGGTGTCGCGTTCCATGCAGCGCATGGCGTTGGGGTTCGATTGGTAGCTCGTCCCCGGCACGACGCCGAAGTAACCGGCCTCGGGATTGATGGCGTAAAGGCGACCATCGGGTCCGGGTTTCATCCAGGCGATGTCGTCGCCAACGGTCCAGACTTTCCAGCCCCGGAAATGCGCGGGCGGCACGAGCATGGCGAAGTTGGTCTTGCCGCAGGCGCTGGGAAAGGCGGCGGCGACGAAGGTTTTTTCGCCCTGCGGTGATTCGACGCCGAGGATGAGCATGTGTTCCGCGAGCCAGTCCTGCTGACGGCCAAGATAGGAGCCGATGCGCAGCGCGAGGCACTTTTTCCCGAGCAGCACGTTGCCGCCGTAATTCGAGCCGACGGAGATGATGGTGTTCTCCTGCGGGAAATGGGCGATGAAGCGGTGGTCGGGATGGAGGTTGAGCGTGCTGTGGATGCCGCGGTTGAAGTCCGCGCCGTCCTTCAGGTGCTCCCATGCGACGCGGCCCATTCGCGTCATGATGCGCATGCTGAGGACGACGTAGAGCGAATCGGTCACTTCGACGCCGACCTGGGCGAGCGGCGAGCCGGGCGGCCCCATGAGATAGGGGACGACATACATCGTGCGGCCCCGCATCGCCCCGTTCAGCAACTGGTCAAGTCCGGTGCGCATGGCCGTCGGCGGCGCCCAGTTGTTGGTGGGGCCGGCTTCGTCGCGGGTGGGCGTGCAGATGAAGGTGCATTGCTCGACGCGGGCGACGTCGTCGGGATGCGAGCGGTGGTAATAGCAGCCGGGGCGCTGCTCCGGGTTGAGTTGGATCAGGACGCCCGCATCGCAGGCGAGCCGGGTGAGCGCCGCGCGCTCGGCTTCCGAGCCATCGCACCAGTGGATGCGGTCGGGCCGCGTGCGGGCGGCGACGGAATCAACCCAGGCAACGACAGCGGGGGGAATGGGGGAGGTCGTCTTCATGGCACGACGGACGGGAAATCACGGAAACAGCCCGCGAATGCGCTTGGCCTCGCGGACGCGCTGAACGCCGAGGCAGAGCGCGGCGAGCCGCAGGGAGATTTTTTCCTTCCGGCTCAGGGCGAGCGTTTGCGTGTAGGCCCCCTCGAGCGTGCGGAACAATTTGTCGGTGATCTCCGTTTCGCCCCAGAAAAAGCTCTGCAAGTCCTGCACCCACTCGAAGTAGGAAACCACCACGCCGCCGGCGTTGCACAGGATGTCGGGAATGACGAACACGTCGCCGCGCTGCGCCAGGATTTCATCCGCCTCGGGTGTCGTGGGGCCGTTGGCGGCTTCGGCGAGGATGCGGCACTGGATTTTGCCCGCGTTCGCGGCGGTGATCTGCCGTTCCAGCGCGGCGGGAACGAGAATGTCGCACGGCAGCGTCAGCAGGGCGTCGTTGCCGAGGGCGTCGCCGCCCGCGAAACCGGTGACGGTCCGGGTGCGGGCCACATGGGCATCGAGCGCGGTCAGGTCCAGCCCGCCGGCGTTGGTCACGCCGCCGAAGGCGTCACTGACGGCGAGGATCTTCGCGCCGTGCCGGGCGAGCGTGAGGGCGGCCACGGAGCCGACGTTGCCGTAACCCTGAATGACCACGGATGCGCCCGCCAGGGGCATGCCGATGGTGTCCGTGGCGCGGTTGATCAAGTAGGCCACGCCGCGTCCCGTGGCCTCGCGGCGGCCCAGCGACCCGCCGAGGCCGACGGGTTTGCCGGTGACGATGCCGGGCACGGACGCGCCGACGTGGACGGAGTAGGTGTCCATCATCCACGCCATGACTTGTTCGTTGGTGCCGACGTCCGGGGCCATGACATCCACCTGCGGGCCGATGAAGGGGATCATTTCCTGGCAATAACGGCGCGTGAGGCGCTCGAGTTCGGCGGGCGAGAGTTGGCGGGGGTCGCAGGTGATGCCGCCTTTGGCCCCGCCGTAGGGGAGGCCGGTCAGGGCGCATTTCCAGCTCATCCACATGGCGAGCGCCGCGACCTCGCCGAGGGTGACGTCAGGATGATACCGCAGCCCGCCTTTGGTGGGGCCAAGGGTGAGATGGTGTTGCACACGATAGCCGGTGAAGACTTCGGTGGAACCGTCATCCCGATGGATGGGGACGGCGACGACGAGGGCGCGTTTGGGCAGTTTGATGCGGTCGCGTTCGTGTTCGGGAATGTTCAGGCGGTCGGCCACCAGGTCGAACTGCTGGCAGGCCATGTGGAAGGTGGGGTGGTCGTAAACATTCATGGCGGAACGGGGCGGGCGGGGCGGCGCGGGCCACGCCGCACCGCGGGAAAACATTGCCGGTGGCGGGGCGGGAACCGCAAGCCGGCGGGCAATCCGGTCGCTTGCTGAGTCAAATCAGTTCCAGTTCGTGCGCGAGGAGGACTCGACGTGCCAGTCGAGGAACATCCAGTTGCGCACGCGGCCGTGAATCGGCGTGGTCGGAATGTCGCCGTGCCACGCGGGCGGCGTCACCGTGCCATCAATGGCATTGTCCACATCCCGCATCGTGTAGAACTGCGCGGTGTTGACCTGACCGATAAAGGAGGATTCGCGCATGGGGGGCTGGTAGGGCGCGGGTGGGTCGGCGTTCAGCGGGTAGCCGAAGGGCCGACTGAGCGTGCCGGCAAAAACGTTCGCCCCGTTGACGCGGAAGTTGGTGCGTTCGCCGGGGGTGGTGGAGGCGAGTTTGGGCCGGGTCGCCATCAGGGCGGGGCAGGTGGCCACGGGGTTGGCGACGGTCAGGTTGGGGCCGCCCTGCAACACGGGAATGGCGGGGTCCTTGAGGCCGAGATACTGCCACAGATACATCGGCAGGTAGGTTTTGTTCAGCGTGCTGGCATAGCCGGAGCGTTGATTGATGAAGATCGGGCCGGGCAGGTAATCGCTGTGGTCGTCAATGTAGAGTTTGATGGCCAGGCCGATCTGCTTCATGTTGTTGAGGCAGGCGCTTTGCTGGGCCTTCTGTTTGGCCTTGGCCAGCGCGGGCAGCAGCATGGCGGCGAGAATGGCAATGATGGCGATCACCACCAGCAGTTCGATGAGGGTGAACGCCCGGCGGAAGCGGGCGCGCGAAACAGGCGAGGATTTCATTCGGCGGTTTTAATGGTTGGTTTGGTGAAGGGGGCGTGCCGGGAGGCCACCCAGTTGACGGCTTCGGGAATCATGTCTTCCAGACCGGCGGTGGATTCCGGATGAGGGCTGACGCAGACCACGCGTCCGCCCTGGTAATCCCCGGCGAAGATGGCGGGCGAGTTGACCATGATGCCTGCGGGGGTGTCATTCAACGCCAGTTCGGAACGGAACCACGCGAGCGTGGTGTAGGCGGGCAGGTCGGCGACGCCCGCCGGCTCGACAATCGGGCCGTTGGCGTAGCGGACGCTGAACTGGCCGTCCCGCGCGGCAAAGACGGAAGAGCCGGATTCGGACAATTCCATCTGCACCGGGCCGACGCCGCGCCGCCACAGGGGCGAAATGGTTTTGGCGTTGATGATCTTCAGGCTCCACGGATAGCCGGCGGTGGCGAGATAGGCTCCCGCGCAGATGCCGATGTAACCGCCGCCGCGCGCCACGAACTGGCGGACCTCCTCGCGGCCCGCTTCGCCGATGGCCCCGGCCTGTTTGCTGGCACTGCCGCCGGGGAAAATGACCACGTTGAAATTGGTCAGCACGCCGCCGGCCACCTCGGCCGGGGAAACCTCCACGATGCCGGTTTCCGGCGGGCGGTTCAGGCGGGCAAGCAGGTTGGACGGGCCGGCCCCTCCGGCTCCCGGGCCGCGATATAACGCGATGCGAATCTTCGTGTCGGGGATGACCAGGGGACGCGCGGGCGGGGCGGCGACCAGTGCCGCGTCATCCACCATGTTCAAGTGCCCGAGCAACGCACGCACCATCGTTTCATGCTGGGCGACGCGCTTGGCCAGCGGCTGGTTCTTGGTGGTCGTTTCGAGGGTGAAGCCGGGGACATTGAGATGCTCAACGGCGGCCCGGGCGAGGCTCCCGTCAATCGGCTGATGCACCAGGGTGAACTTCAACTGTGGATCGGCGATGCCGGCATTGACGGCATCCACCATCAACTGCCCGGCGGCCCGGCTGCGGTCATCCCGGGCG
>Ga0209381_1000432_pt1 | contig 102855 bp, 99 predicted proteins | sample DewCreD2012metaG_FD_184111 | JGI IMG/M metagenome (GOLD analysis project Ga0209381, IMG submission 184111) | Hot spring sediment bacterial and archeal communities from British Columbia, Canada, to study Microbial Dark Matter (Phase II) - Dewar... ... | reverse complement strand
TGTCATTTTGTATGTCCAAAACGACAGGTTTATATCCTTTGAAAGGATATAAACTCCTAAGCAACAAAGTTAGGGTAGCCATGCACGGTCAAACGTGCTTGGTTATCTTAATATTTCATCCTAAATCTGGAGAAGAAACAAAAATCTCGCTTAGGCATTAAACCAGAAATTGTAGGCAAGGTAACTGAGAAGGAATATGAAGAAGGTTACAATGATTGCTGTTTGCACATTCTGCCAATTCATGAATCTAACATTCTCTTTATGAATCTTATGTGTCTCCTTTACTATATCTCTTTGGCTGACCATACCGACAAGCTTTCCCCCATCAATGACTGGCAGATGCCTTATATTCTTCTGATGCATTAATTCGCTTATCTCATGAACAGGCGTATCGCTTTGCACGCTCACAATCCCTTTTGTCATTACATCAGAAAGCTTCAGCTTGCTTATTTCCTTTTTCGGAAGCAATATCTTTTTTATAAGATCCCTTTCAGTAACGATTCCTACAATCTTCTCTTTCTCAAGTATTATTATGGAGCTAACTTTGCTTTCTGCCATCAGTTTTATCAGTTTCTCAAGCCCACCGGAGATGTCCATGCTGATGACATCCTTGACCATTATGTCTTTGGCATTTACCATGTTTTCAGACTTCTGCCAGCTGGAATTTATAAACGTTTGTTGCCATTATCTAGGAACTAACCCCCTCTCTTCGAAGTGCTTCATTGACAGAAGCTATGGCTACCTCTATCTGCGAATTGTCAGGCTCCCTTGTCGTAAGTTTTTGGATGAGCCTCCCAGGATATGAAATGGTTCTTGTCAGAATGCTGTCTTGGGCTTTTGATGATGCCCTAAGCACCTCATAAGATACCGCAATAATAGGCATGAGGGCGATCATTCTTATGAGAAGCATTGAACCCAGTCTGGGCAGAGTTGATAGTCCATAGACGCCGGGCCATATAGCTTTCACTGCAAATGGAATAAGAGAGAACAATGCGACACTTATTAGTATCACTGTAAGCACGAAACTGGTGCCGCACCTGAGGTGGATTGGCGAAAACCTTTTCACATTGGTTACTGTAAGCTTCTTTCCGGCTTCGTAACAATGCACAGTCTTGTGCTCGGCTCCGTGGTATGCGAAAATCCTCTTGACATCGTCCATAAGAGATATCAGGTATATATAAATGATGAATATTGCCAGCTTGATTATGCCGTCGAAAAGATTGAAAGCCAACGGACTATCCCTTTCACTTAGACCCATAAGGCTTGTAAGGCCATACGGCAGCCACACAAAGAGGAATAGCCCCATAATCACAGCAATGGCAGTGGCTATCAGTGTTTCGTTTCGGTTCATCCTCTTGCCTTCACCTGCCTGTTCCGCAGAATAGTTGAGGGCTTTGAATCCTGCTCCGAGCATTTCTACAAAGACTGCAAAGCCTCTTATGATTGGCCAGCCGAAAATCCTGTTCCTCTCAGCAAGCGACCTGAACCTTGTTGACTTCACTTTGATTGACTTGCCTTTTCTTACAGCAACCGTCACATATCTGGGCGACTTGATCATTACCCCCTCAATAACCGCCTGTCCGCCAAGAGCCAACATAAATCTCTGCCTTAATGGCAAAATATTTAAATGTTTACCTAAATACAGGAACACAAAAAAAACGAGGGCTGATAACAATCAGGCAGATTTTTGAGCACAAGAGGGGCGTAAGTCCGTTGATCGCCACAATTCTCCTCCTTGCATTCGCAGTGGCCCTTGCAACGGTGATTGTTCAGCTTGAGCCTTTCAGCAGGTGCAAAGGAGATGAGGTCTTTCTGGATACTTCTCAGTCATGTTACAACAGTAATACAAAGACAATAAAGATATGGGTGGAGACAAAGGAGATTCCTGTCTCAGGCTTCAGAATAAATGCCAAAGGGACATTGGATGTTGCCCCAGAGTATAACAGCGCCCAGGATATCAAGGTAGCCGCTCCTGCGGTCATAACAGTGCCTTACGACGAGCGCACCCATGGTCCGGTAGCTCAGGTAAATGTGGTTGCAAAACTGAACAGGTCAAACAGCATAATGGAGTGCCCTCTCACAGCAAAGCTTGTCCAGCTTAGGCCCTGCCCGTGACTTGACTTTATTTTGATTTTCAGATACTAGCTCTATTCAGATACTACCTCTTAAATATCAATATGGATATTTTAGTGGTCAGTATACCCAGGCAAACTGCTTGATGCACTTCTCTTTTTTGTTTTTAAATTCTCTTTATCATTAGGAAAGTATTTATTTCGTGCTTAGCCTGTGGTTGTAGAAAGCATTAATTATATGTAATGCATTCTCTTACAATATATGGTGCAAATCACTTTATCATTGCAGAGAACCGCTGAACAGAACGCCTCATCTTACTTTGAGAGAGCAAAAAAGATTAGGAGGAAGATAGAAGGTGCATTGGCAATCGTAGAAGACACAAAGTCAAAACTTGCAAAGGAGGACATATCATTGAAGAAGGAGAAACAGGAAATAGGTTTGTCGCGAAAGAAGCAATGGTATGAGAAGTTTCGTTGGTTCCACTCAAGTGAGGGGTATCTTGTGATTGGCGGAAGAGATGCCACCACTAACGAGATTATCTTAAAGAAACATACAGATGAATGTGACCTTGTTTTCCACACTGACATGGCTGGAAGCCCTTTTTTTGTAGTCAAAACCGAGGGTAATGTCCCTGGAGAATTAACCATGGAAGAAGCTGCAATTGCCACAGCATCGTATTCGCGGGCATGGAAGGCAGGTTATGGAGAGGCTAGGGTGTTCTATGTGAAGCCGGAGCAGGTGTCAAAGAAGGCCCAGAGCGGAGAATATCTCGCCAAAGGTGCTTTTATGATATATGGCAAGACAAACTACATAAAGAACAGCATAGGTCTTGCGGTGGGCATAAGAGAGGGTCAGCTCATCGCGGGTCCCATTTCTGCCGTGAAGTCAAGAGCAGAGAGATACATAAATGTCCTGCAGGGAGAATTGAGGCCGTCTGAAGCCGCTAAAAAGATAAAAAAGCTTTTTGGCGGCGACATTGATGAGATAATCAGATTGCTTCCGCCCGGGCCTGTAAGGCTCGAAACGCCCAGAGTCTGAGTTTACATCGGACTGAGTTTACATCGGATTTTGTATTTTTTACAGCCGCAGACAGAGTTTTGGCAGATTGCAGCTTTAATGATGCCCGTGCGTGGTTGCATGTTGGAGGAAAGAATGGTTAGCAAGAATGCATTATATCTGCTCCGAAAAAAGCAAAGCCACAAGGGAGAAAACGGCAGGCTTCTAGTTATTGGAGGAAGTGAGGAATATCCGGGCGCAGTCTATCTTGCAGCGATGGCCGCTGCTAGGACTGGTGTAGACATTGTTAGGGTCGCAACACCCCGCGCGGTCGCTTGGATACTGAATTCACTGAGTCCTGATATTATAACTGTAAAGCTCCAAGGAAAAAGGCTCGGAGAAACTCATTATAAAAGGATAATTGCGCTAGCTTCGGACTGCGATGCAATACTTCTTGGCAACGGGATTGGAAAGCATGCCTCAACCAAAGCATTATGCAGAAAACTCTCGCGTCTCGAGATACCTAAAGTTATAGATGCTGAAGGCTTGTATGCTCTTAGAATCCAAGATTGCAAGCATGCAATTCTGACCCCGCATAAGCAAGAGTTCACTAAACTTTTGAAAAACTCAGGTATGGATGAATTAGGTCTCATAAGATCCTTGGGTGCAAATGTAGTGCTTAAAAAAGGTAATGTGGACATTATCATGGCTAATGGAAGGACACATCTCAACAGGACAGGCAATCCCATGATGACTGTATCAGGCACAGGTGATATTCTTGCAGGAGTTTGCGCAGGTCTTCTCGCACAGTCAGGCGATCTGTATTGGAGTGCCTGCGAAGGTGCATTCATCACAGGCAGTATAGGCGACCTTCTCCTTAAGAAGGAAGGCTCTTTTCTCGCAAGCGATTTTCTTCCTGAGATTGCAAGACTAGTTCATTTAAAGCGAAAGTTTTTATAGCCCATTAGATTTTTTTAATTGGATATAACATCCATTAATTGAGGTGAGGATTTATGCCTTCAAAATCAGATGAACAAAAGATAACAAGGAAAATGACGCTCGGTGAGGTAGTATCAAGATACCCAAATACAGCTCAAGTGATGATGGCAAGGGGTCTTCATTGTATAGGATGCCATGTCGCAGCCTGGGAATCAATAGAGGATGGTGCCCGGGGTCATGGTTTAAGCGACAAGGAAATAGATGAGATGGTAAAAGAGATGAATAAAGTAGCTAAATGAGCAGAACAATCTCTTTAAGTGGAATATTGCCAGTGAAATGGTGGAGATTTGTGTATAAAAACGAATCAGAGCAACGTTTTTCCAGCACTAGAATATGCTATAATGAGCTGTAGTGTTGTGTCTTTATATCTGCATTCAATATGCATACGTGCAGATTACTGCATGAGTGTGGTGGTGTTTTTTCTGTCTTCAAAGCCCTATTTTAATAAATTTTAAATACGACATGTTTTTTGCGTTACACTGATTTCAAATAGGGAGGGATATAATGGCACAGGTTCAACCGGTGATCATTTTGCCTGAGGGCACAAAGCGCACACATGGCAGGAGTGCGCAGAGAAACAATATACTCGCGGCAAGGGCTGTGGCAGATACTGTGAGGACAACGCTTGGTCCCAAAGGGATGGACAAGATGCTTGTGGATAACATGGGTGAAGTGATAGTGACAAATGACGGTGTAACAATCTTAAAGGAGATGACAATAGAGCATCCGACAGCCAAGATGATTGTTGAAGTGGCAAAGACCCAGGAAGCCGAGGTTGGGGATGGCACCACAACCGCAGTTGTCATAGCAGGCGAACTGCTCAAAAAGGCTGAAGAATTAATAGATTTGGAGATACATCCTACAGTAATTGCCAAGGGATATGCTCTTGCAGAGCAAAAGGCCCAGGAGATCCTGAGCACTATCTCAGAGAAAGTCACTGAAGCTGATACCGAGATATTGAAGAAGATAGCCTCTACAGCTATGACTGGCAAGGGGGCTGATCAGGATAAAACAAAGCTGGCTGAAATCGCTATTGCCGCAGTGCGGCAGGTCATGGAAAGATCCTCATCTGCAGTATCAGTCTCCAAAGAGGATATCAAAATAGAGAAGCGTGCTGGGGCGAGTATAGATGATAGCGAACTTATTAAGGGAATACTTGTTGATAAGGAGCGGTTGCATGAAGGCATGCCAAAGACAGTAAAGAATGCGAGGATAGCTCTCATAGATACGCCGGTAGAGATCAAGAACACAGAGATAGATGCCAAGATTCAGATTGATGAGCCGGATCAACTTCAGGCTTTTCTAACACAGGAAGAGAACATGCTGAGGTCTATGGTGGACAAGATAGCGAAGACAGGAGCTAATGTCCTCTTTTGCCAGAAAGGTATTGATGATATGGCACAGCATTTCCTTGCCAAGAAAGGCATATATGCGGTTAGGCGTGTTGCGAAGAGCGATTTGGAAAGGCTATCGCGGGCAACACAGGCAAAGATTGTAAGCAATCTGGATGAAATCTCGGCTGAAGACCTGGGTTCTGCAGGCCTTGTTGAGGAACAGAAGGTGGGCGATGATAACATGACTTATGTACGTGATTGCAGCAATCCAAAGTCAGTTACTATTCTTGTAAGGGGAGGTACTAACCATATTGTTGATGAAATTAAAAGAGCTGTAGAGGATGCGATCTGTGACCTTTCCGCGGCTCTTGTTGATGGCAAGGTTGTAGCAGGAGCAGGCGCTCCCGAGCTTGAGATGTCAAGAGGTATTAAGAAATATGCAGAATCACTTGCAGGAAGGGAGCAGCTTGCTGTGCTGGCCTACAGCGAAGCTATTGAAGTAATCCCAAGGACATTGGCAGAGAATGGAGGACTTGACCCTATTGATATAATGACTGAACTGAAAAGCCAGCATGAGAAAGGAATGAAATGGTCGGGTGTGAATGTATTCACTGGCCGCCCGATGGATGCATGGAAGCAAGGTGTAATTGAGCCATTGAGAATAAAAACGCAGGCGATTTCATCCGCCACTGAGGTTGCATCCATGATACTCCGGATTGATGATGTCATTGCATCGGGCCAGAAAACTGCTCCTGAAAAAGAGGGCAGCCCGATGGGCGCAGGCATGCATGGAATGGGTGGCATGTCAGGCGGTGGAATGCCGGAGTACTGAGCAATTTACCGAAAACTATTTATACTCTTTATAATGAAAAGATAGCAATAAAAAAAGAAGGTGTCATCATGGAAGACATTCAGAATTCTATGGACGAGCTTGGCATGAGGCTGAGCGAAGTCACAGAGCAGATACAGGAGATGAATGCTTTATTCAGCAAAGCAACAGAGGATCTAGGAAAAGGAACTGATGAAGCTATCCTGCAGAAATTGGATAACATAATCAGCCAGAATGAGAAAATTGCCCAGGCAATCCTGGCATTGGCTGATATGATGAAAAACAACGATGCCGAATCTATGGATGAAAGTTCAAACATGAGGCCTTCTGTTTCGGTTCCAAGCCCTGCATACAATCAGCAGAGGCCGCAGCAGTACAATATTCCTAATATTTCACTTGATGATGGAGGCATTGAAGAAATGCCTTTGCCAGAACCTGAAATTCGAAATGCCTCAATGCAGCGCCAGATGCCCCCATTGCCTCAGCAGATGCCGCCTTTACCTCCTCAAAGGCAGGCTGTCAAGCCGCAGGAGGCACCGCAACCAGCTCTGCAGCCGCCTGTGCCTCCAAAGCAACCACCGCAGGATTGGCAGTATCCTGCAGATGATTTGAAGCCGCTTCCATTGTATCCTCCAAAGAGGCCGGCTAGGGAGGAGCTAAAGCAGTTCAATGACCCGCTTCCGCCACCTCCGCGAAACCCCATGCCTAGGCCTGGAATGTACTGATGAAAGAAGCCGAATTTAGCGGTAGAAGGGTTAGGCATTTTCTGAATTGTGTGGCACGCGCAAGAAAAAATAAGAGACCAAAACAGGTATTTGCTTCTGAAAAGAACGAAATCATCAGAGGAAGATTAGGAAAAATTGAGGATAACATCGCCGAGATACTGGACACACAGAGAGCCGAAGCAGGCGCAATTAACGAACTAAATAACAAGATCACCCAGGATTTTCAGGTGACAAGAGAAGAATTAGAAGCAATTGAGAGAGAGCTCGAAAAACTCCAGAAGCAGAGCAGTGCCTTAAAGAATGTGCCTGAATTGCAGTTAAATAGTATCAAAAGAAGGATCTCCCGCGTTAAGAACGCGGTTGAGACTCTCAAAAAATAGATTTCAGATGTCTTTTGCCATTACTGTCTTCCTGCCGTTGGCTTCAGCCCTCGCGCAGGCATCTTTGATAAGCTGCTCAGCCTTTTTATCCAGAGCGTCTGCAAAATCACCTGAAACATTGAAACCCTGTGCCAATTCCTTGACCTTTGCTTTTACTATGAGCATCTTACCACCTCAAAAGACAGATTCTGGGCTTTTTTATTTAAATCTTTCGATAGAAATGTTATTTCTGCAATTAGCGGCTTGTAAGAACTTTCCGATAAATTGAAGTCAACGCAAGTAGATTTAGAATGTTTCTATTATCCGTTGCCAAAATCATTTGCCACCTTTTATATATACCCTAAAAAACCTTCAATATATGAGAAAAATCATACTTGATACAAATTTCCTTTTGATACCTGTTCAGTTCCATGTTGACATATTCGAAGAGCTCAAGAGGGCAATGGATGAGCCTTATACACTTTTTGTGCTCAAGGGAACAATCGAAGAGCTGAAAAGGATAAAAGGCAAGGACCGTGCAGCAGCTAATGTTGCCCTTGAGTTAATAAAAGCGCAAAATATAAATATCATTGGCAATCTGCGCAACAATACTGTGGACGATGAGTTGCTTCTCCTGTCTAGGGAGGGCTATATTGTAGCAACCCAGGACGCTCTGCTTCGGAAGAGGATAGGGAAGGGCACCATTGTCTTAAGACAGAAAAAATATATCAAGGTGCTATGATGTTTTTTCGGACAAGGGTAAGCGATCACATAAGAATTCCTCCCGATTCTTTCAATATGAAACTCGAGGAAGCCGTAGTCAAGCAGATTAAGACTAAATATGATGGCTATATCTCAAAGGAGATAGGTATTGTAATAGATGTCTCAAGTATAGATAAGCTTGGCGAAGGAGTGATAATACCCGGCGATGGTGCGCCTTATTATCAGGCAGAATTCACTCTGCTGACATTTAGGATTGAACTTCAGGAGGTAGTGCTTGGCAAAGTAAGGGATATTGCTGATTTCGGTGCTTTCCTCTCTCTCGGTCCTGCTGAAGGGATGATCCATGTCTCTCAGACCATGAATGACTATGTATCGTTCGGAAAGGACAAGGTTCTCCTAGGCAAGGATTCAAAGAGGAGCCTTAAGGTGGGCGACCTCTGCAAAGCCAGAGTAATTGCAGTAAGCTACAAGGATCTTTCTAACCCGAAATTTGGGCTCACCATGAGGCAGCCAGGGCTTGGCAAGCTTGAATGGCTTGAAGAAGACAGGAAAGGTGGCAAGGAATGAAGAAGAAAGTGTGCAAGAGCTGCAAGATAATGGTTGAAGGCAGTGAATGCCCAATTTGCAAGAGCCAGAATTTCTCGACCAACTGGCTTGGAAGGATGTTCATAATAGACGCTGATAAATCAGAGATAGCAAAGCGCATAGGAACAAGCCAGAAGGGCGAATACGCTATAAAGGTAAGATAATGGAACTTGAGATAATAAAAGAAAAGGAAACGCCTCTACTGTCAAGGCGAAGGATTACCGTGAATCTATTGCAGGAAGGCCCTACCCCTTCAAGAATTGAGCTTATCAAGGCTCTTTCCAAGAAACTGGGTATAGCTGAAGACCTTATTTCGATAAGGCACATATATACTTCGTTCGGCAAGAAGAACGCAAAGCTTATTGTCCATGTTTATAAAGACGCTGAGGACCTGATTAGGCTTGAAGGCGCAAAACTTGCTGCCAAACATAAGAGGCAGGAGAAGACGGAGTGAAAATGGCAGAGAAACCAAAAGGCGGCAAGGTGAAAAGGAAAAAGACAAGTGCGAAATGGAAAAATTATGATATAAAGGGAAAAGTGATTGGAAGGAAGAACAAGTTCTGCCCTAAATGCGGCAGCGGTGTCTTCATGGCAAAGCACAAGGACAGGTGGACCTGCGGCAAATGCCAGTATGTTGAAAAGGTATAAAGGATTCCTATCAATTTGGCAGCATACTTCAGGGTAGCCGCATACTTGTTACTGAGTTTATGTTGCCGCGACTTATTTAATTTCAGCAATTTCTGCTAGGTATTCAGGGAACCCTAAATGCTTATATAATTTTCAAAAATCTCTTTCTTTAATTATCAATCCATCTTTAATTATAAATCCATTATCTCTTATATAGATCCATTATCTATTTTTGCTGAGCACGACAAGATAGCCGAAGATGGTTCCAAGAACGAACATGAAGGCGAGTTTCAAAGTGGCGCTATATCTGAACAGAAGTCCTATGATATCTGACGACTTAGGCTGCTTGAAATATATATCTATGTTTGCTAGCTCAAGTGAGTATTCTGCGTAAATAAGGGCAGATGCCTTATCATTCGCAATAAGACTTGTTGCGTATTCATAGTAGCTGTATGCGAGAATAGGGAACACGCCCTTTGCCTGCTGGCGGGCAATATTCTGCTCAGCTATAAAAATCTTCTGCCTGGCGTAATTCTCCAGCTGCTCCTGTTCAATGCCGAGCGCAGCAATCATCGTATCTGCTACAGCCTTTGCGATGCTTGCTTTGTATAAGCAAAGCCTGTACTCCCCATTCTCAAGATAATTATATGCCATTTGAAAATCCTTTCTAGTATCATTCAATGAGCTCCTGAAGTAAAGTTCTGCATACTGCAGCCGCTCTTCTGCTTCGGCTATTTTGCTCTGGCATGAATCCTTCAAGAGGTCTTCGTTAATTGCAAACTCCTTTCCTGGCATGCCAAGGAAACTTGACCAGCTGACAGCTGACAGAAGTCTCTCATTGCTGTAGGATAGTTCCCAAAGAGCTCCATCAGTGTTATTTGCTAGCAGGAGCTCCTTGCTTCTGGTGAGTCTCTCCTTTGATTCTCTAAGCCTTTCCTGCACTATGATTGAGGCCTGCAGGTCAGTGATTGTCCTGCTCTCATGAACACCTATATCTGCAAGCTTTTGCGTGATATTCCTCTCAAGAATCCTCTGTTGTCTTTCAATCTCTTCAGGTGCGGGGTAACTTTCTTTAAGGATTGCGTAACCAAGCCTTATGTTCGCTCCGAAACAGTAGCTTGCAGCGCTGTAGAAAGCCCTGTCTTCCAATGCTCTCGCTCCTTGAATGGATAGGTTCCTGGCTTCTTCATATTCCTTTAATGGTGAATCGCCCTTCCTGATTAGCTGCCTTGTCCTTTGGCAAAGCTCTTGCGCAATGCCTCTCATAGTCTCTTCATAGGACCTGTCAATGCTGAGGTTCTTCTGCATTCGTTTCTGGCCGGTGTATTCATAGACTACATCATTAATCCATAGCACTTCGGACAGCGTAATCCCAATTGAATCTGCATAGCCTTTAATGTCAGTTGTATTGCAGTCTTCGCATGCCAGTTGCTCTCCCTTTGGGACAATCACTTTGCTAAGACCTGCTTGTTTTGCCGCATCAATCTTCTCCTTTAGTCCGCCCACAGGCCCTATATGCCCACCACTGTTAATAGTGCCTGTTACTGCTATACTCTGATCAAGCTGGTAGCCTGAGAGCACGGCTATTGTAAGCATTGCCACAGCTGCTCCCGCACTAGGGCCTCCTACTGTGGCGCTGTCAGACCTTACAGTATAGAAGAAATCAGTATATGAGCAGTCCTTCTCAAGATAATCGCATGCTATACTGTTTGCAAATCTGATTGACATCTGGGTATCAAGCTTTGTAAGAGGAAAAGTGTCAACAAAGATTTTGCCTGTTCCCGGTTTTGTCTCAAGGAACAGGTTTGCGGTTGTGCCTTCAAAGCCTTGATTTGTTTCGCTTACCGCAAGAAGCGTCATACTTCCCTGCCCGGCAAACGCGAAAGGCATGCCGATAGCTACGACAAAAATAAATAAAGAGAGTCTTTTATTCATTTATACGGAAAGAAGAATCTATCGCTTATTAACTTTTCTCTTCTTTGGCGGATTTTTTGCCTCTGCGGCTTCCACTCGTTCATTCACAGTTTGCCGAGGCTCTGCTTTGACAGCTGTTTCAACCTGCGGCTCCTTGGCTTTATCAGGAGCATCCTTCAGGAAATCTGAGGCAGGCACCTGTTCCTGCGCGATTATCTCATCCTTTTCTGTGATATTGAAGATTTTCCAGATGAACAGAATGAAGCCCACTGCAGCAAACACTATGGCGAATATGAATATCAGGTTCAAGTATAATGCAATTCCCTTAATCAGTTCAGGCACAGTTATCGAAGCGAAGATGTATGCATAAGAATAGCATATCGCAAGAGTCCCGAGAACCCCCATATCAGTCAGGTATACGAGGAAGTAGAAGGCAGCTGCTGCCAAAAGGACTGCGACCAGTATCCAAGGCCCGATTAGGTCCTTTAGGGTCTGCCCTGTCTTTATTTCGAAAAAGAGGAACAGGAAGGTCATGAACAGTGTTATCCCAAGCCGTGCCTGCACAGCATACTCATCCCTAAAGAACGCCTTGGTAAGCCCAAGAAAGAACGTAAGGAAGAGAAGGAAGTCTACGAGGAATGGGAAGTGCTCGTATAATCCAACAAGCATATTGCCGCAGTTTAACAAAGAATCAAGCATAAAGGTCTCCTAATTCTCTTACTTCACCTGTATTCATTCTAACCGTATGGCATTATGTGCCTTTGTCCTGTTGGAGCGATCGCAGCCCGCATATCCTTTTCAAGTTGCGCCAAAAATGACTCAACTTCTTTGATTTTCGTTATCTTATTTTTGATTTCGTGATCCAGTTCTATTTCGAGCTTCTGGAACATGACCAATTCCTTGACTTCATCTGTCATCCTATTTATCCTGTTCTGCACACCAGGCATGAGCTCGTTATGTATCCTTCGCTCGAAAATCCCAATTCTTTCATCAGTCCATTTGATGATGAACTGCTTGAATCCTTTTCGTAATGCTGACAGGACACTTGGCCAATTGGTATCACGGGCATAATTATTCAAGGTCTCGAAATCCTTTCTCAGTGACTCTGCAGTCTTTTTCAAGTCTTCGCTAAGATGCTTGAAAAAATCCTCATCAATAGAGCTTATCTTTACCAGCGCCTGCTCAAAACTGAGGGTCTGCCCAGTGTTTGGGTCAGTTCCTATCCTCCTGCCGACTACTGCGCTCCTGATTTTTTGCGCCATATCTTCATCGATTTTTTCGCTCCAATTGAGCATATTGTGTACTTTGCGCCATCGTTCTATAAATATATTCTTTTTTTGTTGTGGTAACTGGTTAAACAATCTTTCCAAAAGCGCCCTATGCTCCTTCATTTCTTGAGTCCATTTATTAGATTCCCTTTGATATTTGACAAGTATTACTGCAAGCCTTGCTATCCTTTTCATGCCTCTGTCAAGTTCCCGACACAGTCTTGCTCCGTGCTGAACTTTGTTCATGTAAGCCTCTATTAGGTCAACTAATTTCTTGACGAGTATGTCATACTGTCTGTTAATCGCATCGAACTTCTGCAGGTCTTCTGCTGAAATATTTTTATAATTAGTTTCAAGGGTTGCAGATACTTTCTTGAAATAATCCTGCTGCTGCTGAAGATGGATAATTAAAGATAGAATCTCCCTGAGAAGCTTTTCCTCCTGTTGGAAATCTAGGAGCGCTGCCTCCGCAAACCTCTGCTCTGCGTTGGTTATCTTCTGTATCTGCTGTTCAATATTCTCCATATTATGAAGGTCATGCTCAAACTCCTTGTTTAAGTCATTCATGCGTTCTGTCTCTCTTGCTGCTTCAAGCTCTCTCTTCTCAGTTTCCTCCTCATTTTTCTTTGCAAGCTTGGCAGGGCTATTAGATGTGCTGTCCGGCCTCCTGAAAAACTTGTCCCAGAAGCCAGGTTTACTCTCTCCGTCTTTGCTCCCACCCCACCCAGACATGAATGAGCTTATCGTGTATATCAGCGCAATGACCCAAAGTATTATCATTATGGCGAACAGCACCCCGCCGTAGGATGAGGACTGCAGCCAGTCCATCATAGGCTTAAAAGTGCCTGCAAGGAGCGTGAAGACAATAAGGTACGCAGCAGCAGCAGCCTTGCCGCTGGATGTAACTGAGGATAAAAGAAAATAGAAGAATATGCCTGCTATGAATATGAGCATTAGCATAGCGACCGGCGCTATTGATTTAGTGAGCGAGAAACTTGTCTTGTATTCAAGGAAGGCAAGGGAAAGTGCCAGCATGAGACCCACGCCTCCGGCAGGAGCGGTCCCTAACTTCTCGCCAAGTATCTTCTTTGATACACCTATGAATATTATGAGAAATATTATGAAATCAGCGATAAAAGGATATCTGTCATAGTTCTCAAGCAGCCTGAATTTCTCGAAAATCTCGAAGATAGGCCCCATCAGATTGTCTTGCTGAGCAAGAACAGGCACAGTCTGTATGACAACTACAGCTAACAGCAACCCATATACTGCATACTGTCTTGAAATCTTCATATATACCTGTCTTCAATTGCTCGCATAAAGAATATATAAAGGTTTCTAAAAATGGAGAGAATAAAATTTTGCTTAACTGGCTGATTTTTATGGATAATTTGCCGCTTTGTTTCAAAGCCTTCGCTGCTTTATATAAAAAAACACCCCTCAGGCATTAATTATATCCCTTATCTCTTGAAGGTCAACTGCCTTTGATATTCTAAGACGCACCGCAGGCCCAAGCCCGGCCCTCTTGGAGAACCACATGGCATGGGTGCGAAGCTCACTGAATGATTTATCCATATCAAGCTTTGAGTAATAATTAGCGAATCTTTTGAACAGTTCAAGCTGCGAGGGTACTGGCTCATTTAGTCCGTGAAGCCTGTTTCTGCATCTAGCGAATATTCCCGGGTCCCCCATCGCCCGCCTTCCTATCATCGCAATATCGCAATCTGTCCGCTCAATCATCTCGATTGCCCTTGCTGAGTTATTTATATCACCATTGCCAATCACAGGAATGGATAGCTTACTCTTGATATGTTTGATTATTTCCCAGTTGGCTTTCCCTGCATACTTCTGCACAGCCACCCTGCCGTGAACAGCCACTGCTTTTACGCCGAGTTCCTCAAGCCTCTTTGCCACAGCGACTCCATTTATGCTCTGGCTGTCCCAACCTATCCTTATCTTTGCAGTGACAGGGGTTTTGACTGCAGAGACAACCTGCCTAACCACTTCATCCATATCCTTGGGATGCTTAGCGAAATAAGCGCCGCAGCCGGATTTCACCATATTGTCATCAGGACAGCCGAAATTTATGTCAATGATATCTGCCATCTTGGCAGCAAGCTTAGAAGCCTCAGCCATCACTTCTGCCTTGTTACCAATAAGCTGCAAAGCCACAGGCCTCTCAGCAGGATTGATATTTATGGACTTTGTAAGCCCGGCCATCCCTGTTTCCCTGTATTTGCCAAGAATGAAATTGCAATGGTACATCTGGGTATAGATGAGCCCTGCTCCGCATTCCTTGCAAAGCAGCCTGAATGAAGCGCAGTTCACTCCTGCCATAGGCGCTAGTGCAAAAGGCTCGGTTATGTTCACTCCTCCTATATTTATGACTGACCTGTGCATAGCCCAGTGGTTCAGGCATTGCTATTTAATGATTGCTTCAAGAAAAGCGAATGCTTCATATTCTATTTATCCCAGATTGATTATCTGCCTTGATATCATCTTTACTGATGTGTTGATGGAATTCAGGCAGTCCACAAGCCTTGCCGCGGCAGGATGATGCTTCATCCAGAGAAGAGAGAGATTGTCAGTTATATACCTCTTGGTCTCAAGCTCCAGCTCGTGGCAGGCCGCGCTGTCGCTCTCATAGTAGGCCTTCATGGCTTTAAGGTATGCATTTATTGTGATGCGATAGGCATCAATTAGTTTCTTTTTTATTCGTGCATCCTCATGGCTTGCCTTAAGGAATCCTGCCGAAGCCTTGGCATAGTCGCCAATCTCTTCGAGCCTTGTAACGACCTGCCAGTCAACAAGGAGTTCGATATGCGCTGCATCAGCTCCTGCCATAAGGTTCCTGATTGCCCTATGGCACAGGAAACACAGCCTGTTAACCTCATAGTCCCTCTGAGTGACACTCTCCTGTTCGCCGCAAACAGCATCCTCAAGCATTCCTCTAATTATAGTATCTATCCTGCGTATGATGGTCTTGACAGAAAGCTCATTTGCATCCATCAAATCCTTGAAAGATATCCTTTTACTGCTCTCCTCCATTATTTCCATGCCTGGAAGGTTCTTGAAAACTGATTTGACAAAGCCTATCTTCTCACCCAGCTCTTTTCCATAGACATCTACGCTGCTGCAATTGGTAAGGTAAAGTGAGACAATCTCAGTCTCTATCCTCTCGTTGCTCTTTCCGTCCACTGATATCTCGCCTGGCTTCTGCTTGTTTGCCTTGACCTCTTTAGGCATAATAAGCAGGCCACTGGTGCTCTCTTCAAGAGAAAGCAGGTCGCCCGGATTCAGGCTGTTTTTCTGCACCCATCTCTTAGGGAGAGTAATTATATAGCTGCTGTTCCCGAAGACTATCAGTTTCCTGTATTCCATTTTGCACCCTAAATCCTCATTATGCAGCTAAAATTCCCATGTATTCGCTTTTAAGCGGTTATGCTTTCAAGTCAATCCAAACCTGTTCACCCTTCTATTTCAAGTATGCAATTAATATTGTTAGCTCGGCATATATATTCACATATATTAATAATATTTTCACATATATTAATATATTGTCTATATTATTGTCTATATATCCTGGATGACTGCCTATATGACCGCGAACCAAGCAAAACGTTTATAAACAAGCGCTGATTAAGCTGTCTTATCATTTATCGACGTAAAATTGCATTAGTGTCATTATCAGCTATCATTATAGGTGTCATTATATGGCCGAGAAAGATAACGAAAAAAAAACCTACGATTCATCCAATATCCAAGTCCTTTCCGGGCTTGATGCTGTCAGGAAAAGACCCGGCATGTACATAGGTGATACCTCACTATATGGTCTCCACCACCTCCTCTATGAGGTGGTTGATAACTCTGTGGATGAAGCCTTGGCGGGTTTCTGCACAGAAATAAATGTCATCATTCATGAGGACAACAGCGTCACTGTAAGCGACAACGGAAGGGGAATACCTATAGACATCCATCCTAATTTCGGCGTGCCGGCACTCCAGGTTGTCCTTACAAAGCTTCATGCAGGAGGCAAATTCGATCACAAATCCTACAAAGTATCTGGCGGGCTTCACGGTGTCGGACTGAGTGTAGTAAATGCGCTCTCTACATCCCTAATCGTTGAAGTGAAGAGGGATGGAAGGCATGTGCGGCAGGAGTACAAGCTAGGTAACCCTGTAAGTGATTTATTGACAATAGGTGAGACACAAAGCCAGGGCACTACTGTAACATTCTTTCCTGACCCGACAATTTTCGAGACCACCGTATACCACTTTGAGACTGTCTCTGCCAGATTAAGGGAGCTGGCCTTCCTTAATAAAGGGCTTTCGATTAATCTTAAAGATGAGCGGGAGAACAAGGAAAGGACCTATCAATATGAGGGAGGCATCAAATCCTTTGTAGAGTTCCTAAACAAGAACAAGACAGCGATAAATGAGATAATCTACTTTCAGAAAGAGAAGTCAGGTGTTGTGATAGAGATAGCTATGCAGTACAATGACGGCTACTCTGAAAATATTTTCGCTTTTGCAAACAACATCAATACAGTAGACGGCGGCACCCATCTGTCAGGATTCAAGACCGCACTCACAAGAGCCATTAACGGACATATCGAAAAGAGCAATATGGGTAAGGACTTGAAGCCTACAAGCGATGATGTAAGGGAAGGGCTTTCTGCTGTGATAAGTGTCAAAGTCCCTAATCCGCAGTTCGAAGGCCAGACAAAGGCAAAGCTTGGGAACAGCGAGGTAAAGGGTCTGGTTGACAGCCTTGTGTTCCAGGAGCTGTCCAGCTATTTTGAGGAGAATCCAAAGGCGGCAAAAGCAATATGCGACAAGGTTCTAGGTGCTGCTCTTGCAAGGGAAGCAGCTAGAAAAGCAAAAGAGCTCACAAGAAGGAAGTCCGCTCTTGAGAGCAGCTCACTTCCCGGCAAGCTTGCTGACTGCCAGGAAAGGGATCCTTCTAAATGCGAACTCTATATCGTTGAGGGAGATTCAGCAGGCGGCAGCGCGAAACAGGGAAGAAACAGGGTCTTTCAGGCTATACTGCCGCTTAAGGGCAAAATACTCAATGTAGAGAAAGCACGGCTTGACAAGCTTCTCGCAAACAACGAGGTCACTACCTTGATTGCAGCGCTAGGCTGCGGCATAGGGGACGATTTCGATATTGCAAAGCTCAGGTATCATCACATCGTCATAATGACTGATGCGGATGTTGACGGCCAACACATAACTTGCTTATTGCTCACCTTATTTTATAGGTATATGCCTAAGCTAATCGAGAAAGGCCACTTGTTCCTTGCCCAGCCCCCTCTCTACAGGATAAAGAAAGGCAAGCAGGAGCTCTATGTATATTCTGACCAGGAGCTTTTCCAAAAACTTAAAGAGATAGGAAAAGATGGTGCAGGCATCCAGAGGTACAAGGGACTAGGAGAGATGAATCCTGAGCAGTTGTGGGAAACGACCCTTAACCCAGAAAAGCGCATTTTCAAAAAGATTACAATAGAGGATGCAGTTGAGGCTGACAATATATTCACAGTCCTTATGGGAGATGCTGTAGAGCCGAGAAGACAGTTCATTTATGAGCACGCCATTGAAGCCAAGAATATAGATGTCTAGGAAGTTCTTTTGATTATGGCTCGGTTGCATACAATGATTGCCTGCAAACTGATGCATATTTAGGCAATAATTCAGATGCTTGGTTTGCAATATTACAAATACATTGACCAACAGGTAATTTGTTGCAAAACCCTACATTAAATAGAGTACAGTAAAATACCGCAAACTATATATATTTGCCTCTGCCGTTTCTGCACTGATGGTTGTTAAAAAGGGGAAGGGCCAGATAACTCTATTCATTATTATAGGGCTTCTTGCGCTTGCGTCTATTGCGATGCTGTTCTACCTATTCAATCTCATGAAACCCGCTCCTGCTATTTCGGCTGAAAAGGATGATATAACCATCTATGTTGAGCAATGCCTGCATAATGTTGCAGATGAAGGTCTTGGACTCATCGGGATGCAGGGCGGCTTTATAGATGCTAGCCAAGTAAGGGAAGATGCAGTGCTTAACATGGGTGGGCTTCGGCTTCCCTACTGGTACTATCAGACAGGCTCTGGCATTGATTCAAGCGAGATGCCGCCTCTTGAGAAAAGCTATCCCAATGACGGCTCAATTGAGGACCAGCTAGAGAGGTATATTCAGGATGCCCTTCCTGTCTGCCTTGACAGCTTTAAACCATTCAGGGAAAAAGGCATACTCGTCTATCCGAAAAAGCTGCCGGAGATAAAGCTCGCTTTCACTGAAAACAAGGTCGTGGTGATTGGTCATTACACTCTTGAAGTCAAGAGAGGTGATGATATCGAGCTCAAGTCGGACTTCATAACAGAGCTCCCTGTGCGACTCAGGACAGTTTACCGCCTCGCCGAGGAGATTAAAAGGCACGAGGAGAACACAGTATTCCTTGAGAGGCATACCCGCAACATGATATCAGCTTATAGCAGGATAGACAAGGATTATCTTCCGCCGATGGAAGGCGGACTTGATTTTGCTCCCTGCGAGAAAAGAGTATTCTGGAATTATCGTGATGTTGAAGAAAACTTGAGAAGGATGCTTTCATCTAATGTCCCTTTCCTGCGCATCGCAAACACTGATTTCGAGAGAATAGAGGTCACTGATGAGCCGAACCCGAAGAACAGGAGGATAAGGCAGGGCATACTGGACACCATGGTCCAGCAGGTCAGCGACAACCTGTACAGGGGTGTAAGCGTATTATTTTACTATGACACTCTTTTTCCGACAGATTTTGATATTGGAGGAAAAGGCGTTCTTGAGCCTAATTCTTTCGAGTTGAACCTGCTCTTCAGCAGGCTTTGCATGATGCAATACAGCTTTTCATACTCCCTTAAGTATCCTGTTCTTGTCACTTTGATAGACAGGAATTCACGACAGGCAAATTCCGATTATATCTTCCAGTTCCCGCTCCAGGCAGTTCTAAAGGATAATTTCCCTAGGGTGCGTTACAGCGAAGCCATGGGAATACCTTTGGAGACGCGGACAAGCTTCCAGTGCGATATGGCGCAGAGGCTCAGCGGAGAAGTAAAGATATCTGTCAGTGACGACGCCGGGCAACCTATAGACCGGGCGGGTATCTTCTTCCAATGCGGACCTCAGTTCGTCTACACTTTCGATGAGAAAGGCGGTCTTACTGACATTGAAAGGTTCGCTGAGAGATGCTTCATTGGTTCTACTGACCAAGGAGTTATAGTAACAAGGCTGCCTCCATGCGGTGGGGGAGGGATGCTGACAATCCAGAAAGAAGGCTATGTTGCCAAACAGGATATCATAGGCACAGTTGAAGAAGGGTTGGGCTTTGAGAAGAGCTATGTCCTAGAGAAGATAACTGAGAAGAAGCTGACTATTATGAAATATGCTCTAAAGCCGCCGGCAGTTGACGGAGAAATAGAGCCAAATCCAGGCGTGGTGCTTCAGGATGGAGAGATTGTCGCCTGCAACCCTGCAAGGAATGCGCTGCCGCTTCTTGCAACAGAAGACGTCATAGTGAGGCTGAGCAAGATTGACGGAGATCAAGAAGTCACCAGGTTTTATAATGTGAATAACCTTACCTTAATCCCGCTCGCCCCCGGAAGATACAAGGCAGAGCTTCAGCTGATGCGGCGTGAGCGCTTTGAAGGGGAGATGACTATAAAAGCAAATTCCCAGAAGAAAGTTGTTAACACAGGAATCTCGACAAAGGAGTACTATTATCCTGAAAAGGATGTTCTTATGCCAGTCGCCTTGACAGGCGGCTCTGTTTTTGAGTTCACTGTATCAGCAGATGATTCAAGATATGGCAGGGAAGTGATATTCTATGTCTTTGACGAGGGCATACCTCAGTATATCGAGAACATGGGCCGTCCCATGATGGACCGTGAGAAGTGTTCTGAGCTAAACGTTGATCTTCTCCGTCCGAGGTTCACATGAAATCAAAAAAAGAGATGGCGCTTTTCATGTGTTTTCTTGTATTGAGCATCCCTTTCATTAGCGCCAATGCCATGGCGAGCAGGGGTTACATCTCAGATGTGCAGGTATCAGGCGAGGATGGAATAGCTGGCACTGTGGCAAAGTCTGACAGCCTAAATATCAATGCTACTGTCTCTGCATTCCATGACAACGGGGACAGGATGGAGATTCTGCCAAGCAACGTGAAGCTAACGTTCGGCACGCTGACTACGGGCTTTACATCATGCGAGGACACCGGAGCTGGCTACTACTGCACATACAAGGGACAAAAAAGGGATTTTGCAGGAGGAAGCTATACAGTGAATGTGAAGCTCTATGACCCATCGAATATACGTCTGGCGCAGGCAGACGCAAGCTTCAGCGTAGATTCTAGCCCCCCGCGGATTCTTTCGTTCACTGTGACAAGGTCTGGTTCGAATGCAGTGAACATCTACTATGATGTGCAGGATATCGCATGCGCATCCTGCGGCTCTGCATGCATCGGCCTGGATAAGGCAGAGATACAGATTGGCGGCCAATCGAAAAAGGCTCTTGAGGTGTCCGGATGCTCCAGTCAGAGCTCACTCACTGCTTCGTATTCAGAGCTTGGCATAAAGGATGGCAGCCAGGAGATTTGCCTTGTGGTGCAGGACAAGTATCAGCAGAAGACCACAAGCTGCGTCTCATTTGAGATAGACACTGCCTTTCCTAAAATAAATTCTCTAATGATTACGGATTTACAGGGAAAAGAAGTGCACTACAGTTCGCTTTTCCCTATCCCTATAAGGGCAGTTCTAAATCTTTCTGAGGAAAAAGGCCTTGCAGAAGTTTATGGCGATTTCAGCGCCCTGAACACTATGAAGCCAGGCTATGAAAGGATGATTGCCTCTTGCAATGGAGGTCCTGATTACAGCTGCTCTTGGTCAGGGCTTGAGATTCATAACCCAAAAGAGAATGCAGTGGTCCGGGTGACCGCAAAGGACAGCTCAGGAAACGAGAGGAATTATTCAAAGACCCTTCAGCTTCCATTGGACAGCGAAGCGCCTGTTGTGCAGTCCATAAAAGCGCCTTTTGGAGATTTCCTTAGGGCAAAAGGAAATACGATTATCGCAGAGGTTCTTGAGAGCGGCTCTGGCATGTCAAGAGCAGATGCATATCTTTCCCTCTACAGCCTGAATCCGAACAGCGCCTCGCGGAAGGCAGACAACTGCACAGGCCAGGGCACCTGGATATGCAGCTGGAGCGGAATTGATGCAGATGGCAAAAATAACGGCGACAGCATAACCATCTCTATTGACAGGCTGCGTGATGATGCCGGAAACACATACAGCCAGGTTTCAGGCCAGAATTCCAAGGTATTCATTTATGACGACAAAGCGCCAGTCTTCAAGAACATAACGATAGCTCCACTGGGAACCGGCCTTGATGTGCTTACTATGTCTGATATTGCGGATATAAGGGCATATATATCAGAAAATGAGAGCGGGATAGAACCTGCATCCGTTCTTGCGGATTTCTCTGTTTTCGGAAGAAACTGGACATCAGCGGATTCTTGCGATTTTGATAACAGGACAGGGCTCTTCGTATGCATCTGGCAGTATTCAGGCCAGTACAAGAGGGGTCCTGTGAAGTTGCGCATCCAGGCAGCAGACAGGGCTGGTAATAGAAAAGACAGCTCTGAGGACAGGGTCTTCGGAGTTACATCTGTTGTAGATACTAGGCAGCAGGTGGTGGACTGGTGGGGTGACAAGGCAAAAGTTGGCTCTGTTCCGGCGCTTAACAGGAACTTCATCTGGATGTCCAGCGTAGGCGCACTTGAAAGGGTGGAGTTTGAGCTCATTTCAAGGGGTGGCGCCAGCCGTTATGTTCACGCTATGGATGTAAGTAACTGCAGGGGAAGCTTTGGCAGGAAGAACGAATCTGACAGGTTTGATTCATTCTCTGTGAAAGCGCAGTACTATTATCCAGGCCAGTCAAAGCACAAGAAGTATATCCTCTTGAACATCCCGCAGTATGACAGGAAAGGCATCGCTGATGTAACTAGCATCAAGGTGAACTGCTCCATAGAGATAGTCCAGAGCGCAACAAAAAGCAGCGATATACTGACTCCTAACGAAAAGGCGTACGCTGAGTTCGAGATCCCGCTCATGTCAGGCATCTTCGAAGCGCCTGACAGCGCAGTCATCGGCAAGCTGAACGAGAAGAACGCAACCATCCAGACCTTGAACAGCCTCATCACTAACATCCGATGGGTGACAAGCTTCATGACTCCGCTGTGCAAGCTTGTAAGCACACTCAGGCAGATAATTTCGGGAGTGGCATTGCTGATGGTAGGGACAAGCAGCTTGACGGGGATTAATTTCCTGCAAGCCCCTGGCTTGGCTTTGACAGCTGTTTCAGATTACTTTACAACTGTAATCTGGAGAGGCGGAGCAGGCGCAGGCATATCTTTTTTTGGAGCGCCAGTACAAGTATCTACGAAAAACCATATTAGTCTCGGATACTGGTGCGACCTTGTGCTGTGCGAGGACTGCAGCAATTTCTGGAAGGGATCCATAATGTACATGGTTTCGGACGAGAATGCGAGGACTAAGGCAAAAGATAGTCCAAAGCCCTTCGGTTCAGATGAATTGGATGAAAAGCTTTTTACCCAGGCATACCTTAAATGGGCAGACCCACAAAAGACAATAGGCGACTTATGGGGGGGAGGTAGTAATACACAAAGTAGTAATAACACCGGTTCAGGGAGTCCTGCTCAGAGTCCAGAACAGCGCGTAAGGGCATTTGCAAGCACTAAACCATCAATTTTTTTTGACCCGAAAAAAAGCCTTCTCACAGCAGTCATCTGCTACCCTCCATGTCTGACCGGAATAGAAGGCAAGCTCCAAGCATACAAGCAGATATTGATAACCTACAACGCCTGCGTCAATGTAGCGGCAGTCAGAGGCCAGGACATGGGTCAGTGCGAGGAGTTCCTCTCAGCCGAGATATGCCAGCAGATTGTTTGGGAATTCTGGAGCATAATAGATAGTTTCTTAAAGAAGGTTTTTGTAAATTATGTCATGTATATAACAGTGCAAAATCTAAGAAATAAGGTAAATTCAATGTGCACCGCTGGTAGTCCTCAATGGAGCACAAATTGCCTTGGCCAGAGGGTGTTTGAGATTATTGACCTCTTTACCACATTGGCAGGCACGATGCAGGCAATAAACGAGCTCATGAACCACGAATGGTTCAGGCAGTCAGATGCACAGAACCAGCAGCAGGCAGAGGACCATATTAACTCCGAGCTTGACAGAAAAGATAAAAAAGGATACGGCACTATGCCTAAGTATTGAGGTGATGCAGGATGAAAGAATTCCATTGGACATTGTTTGTACTGGCGATGATAATGCTCTTCTCAGGCCTTATCATGTACAGCCACTATCAGGATATAAGCGTGCAGGGCGGAGTTACAGGTTTTGCAGTGAAGCAAAGCCAGGATCAGTCTGCAGTAGATGGCAGAGGCGCCCAAGCCCTTGAGCAGGAGCTTAAGGAGATGGGCTTTGACCGCGTTGATGAAGAGGTTGAAGTGGGATGAGATATTGGATTTTGATATTCTTATTGCTTGTTACTGTTGCAAATGCAGCGACATCTACCGAAGAACCTACATTATATGGGAATTCTACCCATTTATCGTATGTGTTAGGTAGCAAGAAAATCTATGCAGAATATAATGATAAAGCCGGTATTGTAAACTCATATTTATTGTACAAAAATTATGGTGATGAAAATGCTTATGCCGGAGTAAAAAGAATTGAAAAAGGTAATGTTGTCAGTTGGTGCAGTGATTTTAAGAACATATGTTGGAATAATAAAAAGGGTTATCACAATCAGAATGGGCAAACCGTCGAAGTATCTGACCAAGATGCTATTGCAGCCTTTGGCGCCAAGACCCCTGAATTAGTTCAAGATACAACAAGGGTGAATGCTGATGAACTATCAAAAGCGCAGACAGGAAAGCTAACTCCATACAGCCAGGCAAAGATAGACGCTGCCTGGAACCAGATGGCGCTGGCTACAAATGCGAAGATAGCAGAGATTCTCTACGGCTATGTGGATTATTGGCTGGGTCCGTTCAGCTATGGTGTTCCTGCTGGCATCTGCGGCACCAAGATGTACCAGAAGGATACAACATACAGGAAGCAGGTGAACTCGGGCTTTCCGATTCCTACTGCTACCTATGAGAATGAGATGGAGAGGAAGCTTAGGGAGGATCTGCGCACAGTCATGATTGAAGGAGAGAAATCCCAGCTGTCTGAAAACCTGTATAGGTACAGCGTGAATCTCAAGATGATAGGCGACAAGAGCAGGAAATGGGAGTTCTACTTGTACAACAGCTGCTCTGGCAATAGAAGCGAAACTATTGATGATGGCATGCTGGGACACAGGAGAGTATTCGGCATGCACTACGCAGATGAGAAAATGAATTTCGACTGCGAGAAGCTGCCCTATTGCAGGTTCGATAAGGCCTGCGTCAAGATTGAGGATGAGGCAAGCCCTAGATGCGTCTCTCTTGTGCACGGCAGGGGTTTCTTTTCAGGGGATTGCTAGGGATATGGCAATAGAACAAAATCTTATCTGCCTCTTGGCTAAAATCCAGAAAATTTTTAAATAGGCTTCATTTGTTGCAAAAGGGGTGAGTTCATCATGGAAGAAAAAGAGAAGATTGAAGTAGTAGATCTGAAGGAAGATACGCATGAGCATAAACATCATGAGGGTCATGGGCATGCAGAACATAAGCACCCAGAGCATAAGCACATATTCAAGAAACCTGTGAAGATAGAAGTTTTCAAGACCAGCACTAATCCCTGGATAATCGTGTCTGCTGTTCTTGCAGTCCTGCTTGTTGCAGTTGCCATTATGTGGCTTGCTAAGCCAGGCAAATCTGCCGCGCCTACAGCCTCAGCAGTCAAGGACAGCCTGATTTATATGTATAGCGATGCCTGCACCAAGGCTTGCGACGATATGGAGCCATCCATCAAGAAGCTGGCTGCAGAAAGCAACATCGATTTCACTAAAGCAAAATATTTCCAGCCAATGCCTATACCGGGTTTTGTGCTCATCCACAATAACACAGTATTCCTTGGCCCGCTGACTGATGAAAATAGCTTCATAATAAGCATGTGTGATGCTACAAACAACGCCGTTATTTGTAATAAGGCAGAGGCAGCAGAGGCAGAGCTTGCTGAATTGAGAAGGCAGGAAGAACAAAAAGCGCTTGCTGGAATACCGAAAAAGGCTAAACCTGAAGTCGAGCTCTTTGTCATGAGCTATTGCCCTTACGGAGTACAGGCAGAAGCTGCAATGGCACCTGTAGTTGACCTATTAGGTAAGAAAGCAGACATAAAAGTGCGCTTTATCGCAAGCATTGGAGATACTCTCGATTCTGTCCAGTCTCTTCATGGCCCTGTTGAGGGAATTGAGGACATAAGGCAGCTGTGCGTCCAGAAGAACTATGATATTAAAAAGTTCTGGAACTATATCAAGGAAATAAATGCCAACTGTTATTCAATTTATAGAGGCCCGGCTGCAGAGTATGAGAAGTGCTGGAAAGCAGCGATGGATAAGGCAGGAATTGATATAGAAGACATGGAAGAATGCATCCAAAGAGACGGAGTTGACCTGCTGAAGTCAGACATGGCAATAACAGGCAAGTACAGTGTATCAGGTTCGCCTACACTCATTATAAACGGGCAGGTATATAATGGTCAGCGCAATCCGGAGGCTTATAAGACCGCAATCTGCAATGCCTTTACCACTCCGCCAGCTGAGTGCAATGAAAGCCTATCTTCTGGAACAGCAGCTGCAGCAGGAAACTGCTGATTTTTTTTAATTTTCCAAAATTAAATTTAATAGATTATAGCTACAACTACCCTTTTTATCTGGCTGAATCTAACCTTTCCTGGATCCTGCCTAGGATTGTTGTCTCCCTTGAGAATGAAATAAGTGCCCTCGCTGTCAACTCCTTTCTCGATTACCCTATGGATAATGATTCCGTCTGCGTAATCAGCTTTGTAGCTGACAATGTCTCCCACACGGATATCGTCCTCACTCTTTGGGACTATCTGTATTGCATTTGCTCCGAAATCAAGCACTGGATCCATTGAATTGGTGTCAGTGAAAGTGCTCCACTGCGCATCCTGGATATTGATTATAACCCTGTCTTTATAGACATGAATATCGCTTTCAGCGACCCTGTCCAAAGGGCTTTCTGTGTCCTTTGATGCCAGCACAAAACCCGGGCTTTCGCCCTTAAGAGTGATATCATAGGCCTTGAACTCAGATGCCAATGAAGCATAAAGGTCAGCTGACAGCCACCCAAATATGAACATAAGGGCCATCAGACTGATAATGTTTTTTATCATATAATTTACCCCCAACTAATAGTGACTAAATTTATGGTATTTATAAATTTTTCGCTTTGTTACTACTACATAGTGTTACCCAATCCACCGAAAAGATTAATAATAGCCTGTCTCTGGCTTCTTCCTATGCAATTTCGCACTTTAAGAGAAGCAGAGTTCAAGGGCAAGAGAGTGCTACTCAGATCCAACCTGAATGTCCCAATAGAGGGCGGTCTTGTGGCAGATGATACCCGTATAAGAGAATCCCTGCCTACAATTAGATACATATTGGAACAGGGTTGCTCTAAACTGTTAATAATGGCCCATCTAGGAAGACCTAAGGCTCCAGACCCAAAGTTTAGCCTTCTGCCCGTATCATTGAAGCTTTCAGAGCTCCTTGGTGAGTCTGTATTCATGATGCACGATTGCATTAATATCGCAATCCCGGACAATAAGAGGATTGTGCTCCTTGAGAACGTAAGATTCCATCCTGAAGAGGAAGCCAATGATGATGTATTCGCTGCCAAACTGGCTGCAAACGGAGATATTTACGTAAATGACGCATTCGGCGACAGCCATCGTGCTCATGCAAGCATTGCAGCCATAACAAAGCACCTTCCGAGTTATGCAGGCTTCCTGATGGAAAAGGAGCTCAAGATGCTTGGGGGTGCCCTGGAAAGCCCAAAGCGACCGTTTATAGCTATTCTTGGCGGTGCCAAAGTATCCGACAAGATTAAGGTCATTGAGAATCTATTGCCAAAGGTTGATGCCTTGCTTCTTGGCGGAGCCATGATATTCACCTTTTTTAAAGCACAGGGAAAGGAGATTGGAAAAAGCCTGTTTGAGCCTGAACAGATTGATTTGGCAGCTAGGCTCCTCCATAACCCCAAAGTCATGCTTCCTGTGGATATTGTTGCAGCAAGGGAGGCAAAAGAAAATAGTGCATCAAAGGTCATGCGTAGCGATTCAATAGAAGCCGGCTGGATAGGGCTTGATATTGGGCCTGCTTCTATAGAGCTTTATAAAGAAAAGCTTGCGCAGGCAAAGACAGTCCTCTGGAACGGTCCTATGGGGATGTTTGAGATAAAGGAATTCGCAAAAGGGACAGAACAGCTAGCCCTTTTCCTGGCAGAGCTTGATGCAACAGTTATAATCGGCGGCGGTGACAGCGCATCCGCGGTCTCTAGACTTGGGATTGCTGAAAGGATTACCCACATTTCAACAGGCGGCGGCGCAAGCCTTGAGTTTCTTGAAGGCAGAGTCCTCCCGGGTATACAGGCTTTAAAAGATTGTCCTTTTGTAAAGTAAATTGATTCCTGAATTGGAAACAAATAGGATGCTACCTTCTATACCTCTTTACCCATTATTCTGTTACTACCACAAAGTTTAAATATAATAGTTAGCTCCCCTGTTGCGGTGGTAAATTATGGACGAAAGGCGTGAACAGCTGATACGGGATGCATTCTTAAAGATAAAACAGGAGATGAATGGGCTTTCACTAAAAATCGAAGCACTCAATGACAACATACTCTCCATGAAAGAAGATATCTTAGAGATAAGAAACAATTCAGCATCTAAGGATGTGGCAACTGCCCTCGAGAAAAGCATCACAGAGCTTGAGGCTAATGTGCACACAAAGCAGGCTATTGACAGACAGCTGACTAAGTTAGAGCAGAGGATTGACTCAATAAGCAGTATTCTGGATAAACATGGCAAATCTCTTGAAGAAATAAGGGAAATCCCTAAGCTAAGAAAGGAAATGGATGCTGCAAATGAGAAATATCTTTCCAAGAGCGAGCTAAAAAAGCTTTTCGATAAGCTAAATGAGGATCTTCTCTTCCTAGACAAGAGGCTATCTGAAATAGAAGATCAGACTTTCTACATGGATGAGATAGAAAAGAGTTTTACCAGTAAGAAGGAGTTCAAGGAAACCATGCAGACTGAGGCGGATAAGACCAAAAAAACCCTCCAGCAGGTTATTGAGAAACTAAACAAGCTTGACAATGATGTAGCTCAAATTGAAGATGAAGCCATCAGCCAGTCAGATATTCTGAAACTGGAAGAAGACCTTGCTTTGATTAGGCCCAAAATGGCAGAGAAGGCAGACATCGAGTCTCTGCGTTCTAATTTAAACAGGATAAGCAAGGAACTTGCGGCAGTAAGAGAGGCACAGGAAAAATCAGCTGCAAAAGAGAGTCTCGATCTTGTGAAGAAGCAGGTCAAAGTTCTCATAGAGAGCATGTCAGTAATTCAGGACATGAAGAGACAGCTGTCTGAACTAAAGAAAGGCCATATTGAGCATAAGAAAACCACTAAAAGGCTTGAGAAGACAATCAGGCCTGGCAAGATGAAAACCTTTGTCCAGAAACTTGATCCCCGCAGGGGAATCTAAATGAAGTGAACCTCTTTTTTAGTCGCGTCTGACAGAGCAGACCTAAGTCTCTCCCTGATTTCATTTATTGAAATGGATTCCTCAGTTTTTTTGAGCTCTGAAATGTCTGATTCCATTGCTTCTATCTTTTTCTCTAGGTGCTTGATTCGATAGTCCAATTCATTGTAATCCTGCATGGACGTATTCCTTGTTATCTCATCATTTAAGTTCCTTAATTCAAGCTCATTCTTCACTGCTTTGCGGCAGAATGACTCCAGATAGTCTCGTGTCAGCCTGCCATAAGAGTTCATAAACCTTTCTTTTCTCTTTTCATTAAGCATTTCTGTGTTGGATTCCACCTGGCTTTTAAGCTCATCCAGGATGCCTACTATCTTTAAGTCTGTGTCATTGCAAAGGGCTTCGTAAGGATTCTCTATATATCGATTGGCGGTCTTGTCTATATTTGCTTGCTTCCTTAATGCAGGTTCGATTCCGAGAAATAATTCAGTAAGTTGCTTCCTTCCTTCAATAAGAGATCTCTCAAGCGCCTCCTTTTTGGATACTGAATCACTGTATTTGGCAAAATCAGGGCTTTTCTTGAGTTCTGCAAGCTTTTGTAAAGCTTCCTGATGCTGTAAGGATACTGCTTTCTGCTCGTCCAGTGCCCGTGTAATTGTGGCCCTAAGCTTCTGTTTGGCAATTGCAGTATCATTGTACCTCTTCATCACTTCATGGACTTCCTTTATTGCATTGTAGTTGGACTTATCTACTGCCTCTTTCTGCTTCCTAAAGCAGGATTCTATGCTCTTGATGGTCATTGCAACCTGCTTGCTTTCATGTGAAAAAAACTCCTGAAGCACGAAATAGCTCCGTCCTGTAGATTCCTCCAGTTCCCTAAGCATTCTCAAAAAATCATTCAGTCTTTCTTCGACTTCATCAGGGTCGCATGTAGTCTTTATATGGGAGAGGAACTCTCTGTATCTCTTTATATAGGTCTTACGGTTGCCTTCCATTACATCCTTTGCTCTCTGCGGTATATCAGGGTTCTTCAATTTAGCGTTCTCAAGTAACAAGAGAAGCTCGTTTGCCTTCTCGCAAAGTCTTTGTACTTCTGCCACAATCTCCTTGAGTTGAGCTCTTAGTTCCTCAGTTTCTGGGAGAGTCTCCTTGTCAAACCATTCACGGACATCACCGAGCTTTATGGTCACAACTTGTTTTTCATTTTTTCGTATTAATCTTCTGATGAATTCAAGCATATTGTAGCCTCGCATGCAAGATAATGTAGCCTCCCATAAACATACTATAAAAAATTTGCTAATCTTTAAATACTTGTCAGCAAGAGCATTTCCCATGCCCACTAACAAGAAACGCGCAAGGAAAGCAGCTCAATCAAGAGCAAAAAATCTTGTCGCTTTGGCAAGAACAGGCACAAATCCTGAAAGGCTAAGTCTTCTTGCAAGAAAGATTGCCATGAGAAACAATATCAGGATGCCAAGAGAGCTAAAGAGAAGCTTATGCAAGCGCTGCCATGCTTTTCTGAAGCCGGGTGTGAACTGCCGCATAAGGCTTTCTAAGGGAAGGGTTATATATCTCTGCAGAAACTGCAACAGCCTTTCAAGATTCAGGTACAAGAGGTGAGACAGCATGAAGATAACAAAAATACAGGCAAGGGAGATTCTTGATTCAAGGGGGAACCCTACAATTGAGGTAGATGCTTATTGCGGAAATGTTTTTGCAAGGGCGGCCGTTCCAAGCGGAGCAAGCACAGGCATTTATGAGGCAGTTGAGCTTCGCGATAAAGAAAAGCGCTGTATGGGTCTTGGGGTTAGGAAGGCTGTGCAAAGCTGTGCGCTAATAGGCAGAAGGATAAAAGGGATGGACCCTGCCAGGCAGAGAGAGATAGACAGGCTAATGATTGAGATGGACGGAACATCTGACAAGTCAAGACTTGGCGCAAATGCAATACTTGGGATTAGCATGGCAGTAGCAAGGCTTGGTGCAGTTTCAAAGGGCTTGACGTTGTCAGTGCACATATCAAAGCTAAGCAAAAGGAAGCCTGCAATGCCTATTCCATTCTCCAATGTCATAAACGGAGGCAGGCATGCAGGAACTGAGCTTAGGATACAGGAGTTTATGATTGCAGCTGACAGGGCGGCAAGCTTTCATAAGGCAGTAGAAGCTACCATTGATACTTATCATGTGCTAAAGAAGCTCTCAGAGAACCGCTTCGGCAGGTCTTCGGTCAATGTTGGGGATGAAGGTGGTTTCGCCTTGCCTGTCAGCAAGGCTGAGGATGCTTTGAAGATGGCAAACAAGGCAATTGATGAGGCAGGTTACAGCGGTATAATGCATACTGCTTTAGACTGTGCGGCATCTGAGTTCTATAACAGGAATGGGATTTATCTTCTTCATAAGCAGTTCACAAGAAAGACCATATCTGATTATTACGAAGACCTGATTAGCAGATACGGGATTATCTCAATTGAGGACCCTTTTGATCAGGAGGATTATTTAGGATTCACGGATTTTACAAGCAGGTCCAGGATCCCTGTTATAGGTGATGATCTGCTTGTGACCAATCCTGAAAGGATAAGGATGGCTGTGGATAGGAAGCTATGCAACGGCCTATTGCTGAAAGTTAATCAGATAGGTACACTGACCGAAGCTCTTGAAGCCGCTGACATCGCATTCAGGGCAGGTTGGAAAGTTATGGTCAGTCATAGGAGCGGGGAGACAGAGGACTCCTTCATATCTGATCTAGCAGTTGGCATTGGCTGTGGCCAGATAAAACTAGGCGCGCCGTGCCGGGGCGAAAGAACAGCCAAATACAATCAGCTTCTAAGGATTGAAGAAACCTTCCCGAAGCTCAAATATGGCAGTCGCTGATTTGCAATACTCAAAGTCTCATTTTTGACTTGCAGATATTTCAGACAGAAAAGCTGCATTGCAAAATTCAGCAAGCAAACTCGGGTTAGCTCTTATGATATTATCAAATCATATAAGGCTAATCATAGAACAGCTCCATCTTGCACTAAAACACAAAAAACAGGAATAAGATTTTCTGTACAGATGACTATACCACCTTTAGATATTGGAGAGCGTAAAGAAAGCAGCAAAACAGTATTGCCAAACGCATGGTGGTAATCTAGCGGGCGTAAACCGCTTGAAGTCATTTCATTTATCGTGATAATCTTCCATTTTCCCAGCATATATTAATATGAAATTCAGCGCTTTGTTTCACCGCTTTGTATATGTTCATCTGTTTGTAAATGACTGTGCGCATAAAGGGTCATTATACCAAACTTTTGTGCTGTCATCATTGAAAAGATTCAACCTGCATCATTAAGCCCCTACTTTTTTTCTCCTCAACAATGAATAGGAGCAGGCTATGCGAAACATTTATTTATTGTATATAACATTGGACAATTTAGGTAAAAAGGAGGTTAGCACAGATGTTGTCATTGGCAATAGCTTATAATGGATGAGCGTTCAAGATGGGTTTGGATAGGCTGGATAGTTGCTTTTTTTCTGCTTGTGGTATTGGTTGCCCCAAAGAATATGGAGCATTTTGAAGGCGATTCGGTAAGAATATGCGACTGCCTTGGCATATCTAGATCCTCTATATGTTTCGGCGTTCCATCCTCTTGCACATCTATCAGGCTCAAGAGCACAGGTTCCTCTGAGCCGGATGAATATTCCGGCACCCAGATAACGCTGATTATCGACAAATCATTGTCTATGAAGGGAGAGAAACTGGCATCAGCAATAAAGGCCGCTTCCAGTCTGATATCAGCGATTCAGCCGAATGACGCTGTGGCGATAGTCGCGTTCAGCAATGAGAGCGTTCTTATTCAGGATTTCACAGACAACAAACCTTATCTGCTGGAGAGGCTTGCGGGAATCAGAGCGGATGGAGGAACTAGATACCTTCCGGCATTGAATACTGCCTTGTTTAAGACAAGTCAAATAGAGGACAAACCCAGTAAAGTGGTTTTCCTTACGGACGGCGAGCCGGAGGATATATCGTTACGGGATGTTATGTTCAGCAAAGTGCAGGAGCTGGCAGAAAGGGGCTCTTGCTTATATACCATAGGCTACGGCAACCTTTCTGAAAAGGCAGTGGATATTCTGCAGGGCATGGCACTCACAAGCAAAAAGGTGCTTGGCTGCGGCAGGTACTTCAACTCTTCCGAAGACGCATTGCAGGAGGTGCTAAAGAGGATTATGAATGATGTGTCCAATAAAGAGTTGAGAATTACAATAGAATCGCCGAAGCCTGAAGCATATCAGACTGATGCTGTACAGGTCCGAATCAGCACAAATGTTGATGCTTTCTGCAGCTACAGCTTGAATAGCAGGTCCAAGCAGGACATGGTGTCCTTCAATATCAGCATAATACCCGACCAGGGCAGGAATGAACTGGAAATAACCTGCCAAAGCTATCTGGGCAGGCAGGATAGGAAGACTGCCAGCGTTACATTCTATGCTGATAAGCCTCTTACGGCAAAAGGAAAAAAAATAAGCGTTAAAGACAGGGATGTGAAATCTATCCTGTCAGATATTGCTGTTTCAGAAGGATTTGCAGTGCATAGCAGGGTAATTGCAAGGGAAGGTGAGACCTATCTTGCCTTTCTTGTTGAGAATGCGAAACCATTTAGGCTTGATCAAGTGGTAATAAGACAATTCATACCTGAAGATGTATCAAATGGCAGATTGCTCACTGAGAACAGTTATACTCTTGTACAAGAAATGCCTATAGTAGTGGATTTCCCATTTGATTCGCTTCTTCCAGGAGAAAAAGCCTCTTTCAGCTATACCTTGCCTGGTTATGTTAGCGCTGAGGATGCCAAAAGAATCAAAACTCAGATAACACATGCTCCGATAACTGAAGATGCAATAAATTATGTTGTCTCAGCTGATGAATTGACCCGGTCAAGCATTGACATCGAAATGAGGAAAAGAAAGGCAGATGGCAAGTCACAAATCCATCTTTCAATAGCTCCACAGGCGCCTATTGAAAAACTGAAAGTCTATATGAACATTCCAAAATGCATGGCTGACAGGTTGAACAAGCTCTATTTCAGGAACAGCAACTATATCGTCCTTTCTGATGACCCGATGGTTCTATGGAACTTTGTGGACATTTCCGAGCGTCAGGAGCTCTCAGCAGAAGTAGATGCCGATATATACGATGATTGCTTAGATGAAGTGGGTATAATAACCGTCGCAGAGGGCGAGAAAAGCATTGCCAGAAAAAGACAGCACAGTTCGTTGCTTCCCATTGCAATGCTCTTTTTGGTTATAGTATTATATCTGATTGACAAGACTTATCTTGAAAATAATTTCAGGAAGACCAGCGCCACCTCTAAAGTTGCCATGACCTGTATAATGATTGTGCTCCTGATTACTTTGGCTTATCCACGCGCACGCGAGAAAGAAGGGTTATCTTGTTCATGCTTTGGCGTATCCTACGGTGATTTATGTTACGGGCTTGTCCATGACTGCTCATCCAAGCGAAGCTACAAGGAGCATACTGAGAGCTATTGTAAAATCCAATCTTGTGAAGAGCTGCTTGATATGAAAGCAAGTTCAGGAAAACCATCAGATCTGACCTTAATAATGGATAGGTCTTATAGTATGAAAGGAACGAAGATAACCGAGGCAAAAAATGCGGCATTTGCTTTTCTTTGGATGCTATCAGCCGAAGACAGGCTGGCCTTGATACAGTTTGATAACCAGTCTGAGCTGGTACAGCCTTTCACAAACGACTTGAGTGTACTCGCTGACAAGATATCTCAAATCGAGCCGAGATGGAGCACATCATATATACCTCCTCTTAAGGAAGCTTACTATAACTACCTATTCAACAGCAGGAACAGCAGCAGGAGACAAATAATCTTTGTAAGCGATGGCGCTCCATCGGAGAGCCATGATGAGATATTCTCGGAAGTTAGGATGCTTGCGCAGCAGGTTATATGCCTCATAACAATTGGGTTTGGAGAGGAGATATATCCGGGCAGCGATGCTGAAACAGTCCTCAAAGGAATGGCCGCCATATCTGAGGAAGCAACATCATGCGGCAGATATTACTATTCGCCTACGAAAATGGACAGCTTAAAAGAGAATATACAGGAAGCTTACAAAGAGAGTCATCAGGAGAAATCTCCTGTAAAGATAATGGCAGAAGTGGGTTCATTTGATATCAATACAGCAGAGCCACTTTTCCTTGATGCCACAGCTGAAATCGCCTCTTTTGGCAAATTGCCGTGCAGAATTCCGTTCCGGATGAGCCTAGTATCTGACAGAGGCATAAAAAACGAGCTTCTCTATGATGAAGACAGTGGAAGATACTATCTGGGCGATATGAAATTCCCTGAAGGGGTACACCATCTTACTCTGCACGCAGAGCCTTTCAGCGGCCAGAAAGACTGCGGATTTGATTACAGCCAGGAAATAGGCTCAATTGTGGTTAAACCTTTCAGCGGATTTTCAGAATGCTCAACAGCATCGTGCCACGACGTTGCCGATTACCTCAGCGCGGAGTCTAATGAGACTGCGGTGGTCTATGTGACAGATAGCGGATTTAACCCCCAAAACATCACTATAAGGAAGGGCACCAAAGTTACCTGGATAAACAGGGGAAAAGAGCCGCATCAGGTAATAAGCGGCGAGGTAGAGCCGGATGGGCTCTTCAGCCACCTATTATTGCCAAACGAATCTTTCAGCTACACCTACCCCGAAGGAGGTCCTTTCTTTTACTTTGATAACTACACCGGTTTAGGTGGAATGGGTTTGGACCTGCGATTCAAAAGGCTGCTTCAATCAACTGCTGAAGATGGAATTGACCTGGCTATTGTCATAGATCAGAGCGGCAGCATGTCAGGGGAAATGATGGCGCAAGTCAAGAACGCTACAAAAAAGCTTGTTTCTGAGCTTTCTCCAAAGGACAGAATAGCTGTAATCAGGTTCAGCGATGATGCCTTTCTCGTCAGCGGATTCACAGACGACAGGGACCTGGTACAGAGTAAGATTGAGTCCATCTACGCAACTGGCGGGACACTCTATCTGCCAGCCTTGGAAAAGGTAGAGAAGGTCTTCGACCAGCATAGCCGCTCAGCATCAAAGATTGTCATTTTCTTCAGTGACGGAGAGCCCTGGGATAAGGGAGGTAAAGAGGCAATAATGGCAAAAGTCAGAGGGCTTGTTGAAAAAAAGATATGCATCTATGCAGTTGGCTATGGCGAAGAGATAAGCCCGCAAAGCAGGGGAGAGATGATATTGCGGGAGATTGTTGATATATCCAGGAATGATACGCATTGCGGAAGATATCTCTATAGCAGGCTTGAAGAAGACAGGCTTTCCAGGATCTTTGGAACAATATATTATGAAACCAAGAGCCTGGCTGAAAGCCTTGATGTCCTGCCAAGAATATCAAGGAAAGTCATTTATGAAAATGAGACACTTGCGGTTTCGGCAAAGGTTCTTTCATCATTCAATAGGCAATATCTTCCCGGATTTAAAGAAGGTTCTTGCGGTCCTCCAGCTGATGTGAGAGTGGCGTTCATTGATGAGAAAAACCGCACTGTACTTGAGAAGGAACTCTCATATTCGGGCAGTTCAAGCGGCTATACAGGGTATATAAAGGGATTAAAGCCCGGAATCTACACTGCTAAGTTCAGGGCGAAAGCTAGGACAAGCACAGGCAGTCTATGCGGGTTTGAGGGAAGTGCTGAAAAAAGCATCATTGTCCTTTCAGGTAATGAAACAAAAGTTGATTTCCGTTTCATCGCATTTATTGTAGCATTGATTGTTGTGTATTTTGCACTAGTCATAAATAGTAGTGCCTTAAAGCATATAGATGCTCCTGCCAAAGAGGAAAATGAATATAAACAGGACTAGCCACTCTTCCAAAAAGACATTTAGATGTAGCATTTGTCAAATAAAGTATAAGGAGATATCTAAAACAGCATGAACCTTAAGAAACACAAATCTAAATTGTAAGACCCATAAAAGTTACAACCTGATTAAAGGCGATAAGTTTTTAACGGCCTGTCCTTTTTGCATTTAAATGCACGTTAATGAGATTAAAAGTATGGTTCCAAAAGAGCTTTACGAAGCTCTGAGCACAGATGTTAAGATTCTTAGACCATGCCAGGAAAAAGCAGTTCGTAGCGGACTGCTTGAGGGCAGGAGTATTCTTGTTTGCACACCGACTGCATCAGGAAAGACCCTGGTGGCTGAACTTGCTGCTATGAAACTTATAATGGAGAGAAGAGGAAAAGCAGTTTATATTGCACCGCTTAAAGCCCTTGTGTCAGAGAAGTACAAGGAAATCTCCTCAAAATATAAGAAAATCTCATTTGGGCTTTCCATTGGAGATATGGATAAAGAGGACCTGTATCTGCGGGACAGGGATTTTATTTTCTGTACATCCGAGAAACTCGATAGTCTGATTAGGCACAGGGCAGGGTGGCTTAAAGACATCCGCTGTTTGATTATAGATGAGATTCATCTCCTTGATGATCCTGCACGAGGGCCTACTCTAGAAATATTGATAACACTTATGCGGCAGATTCTGCGTGATGTGCAGATAATCGCGCTTAGCGCGACTATTGGCAATGCTGAAGAACTGGCGGTTTGGCTTGATGCGGCTCTTGTTGTCGATGATTGGAGGCCAGTGCAGTTGAAAAGAGGAATTATCTTGGGTTCAGATGTAGAATTCTATGAGTGATGGCATAGTGGGTAATCTGCCTTTTGTTTTCTTTTCTTTAAATATTACTATTCAGCCGTTTGCCAAACCTAGTTAGGGCAAAAAGAGAGAGCATATAAGAAGTCATTTATATATGAATCCCTTTTGTAGACTGGATTTACAATTACAAACCTATGCTTTCTGTTACAAGCTTGGGGTTGAATTCCACAAGATTGCCATAATCCTGGCCATTACCCAGATAGAGTATGGGTTTTTTTGTGATATAGCTTACAGATATCATAGCTCCGCCCTTCTCATCAACATCTGCTTTAGCAAGTATAATTCCGTCAATTCCAACAGCATCGTTAAATTGTCTTGCCTGCTCAACACAATCGTTTCCGGTGATTGACTCTCCTATAAATAATTTCATGTCCGGCTTTGCTACTCTTATGATCTTTTTCATCTCATCCATAAGATTAGAATTGCTATGGAGCCTTCCTGCAGTGTCAATAAGCACTACATCAATGCCCCTTGCCTCGGCATATTTAACAGCATCAAATGCTACTGCAGCAGGATCGCTCCCATACTCATGTTTAATGAGCTTTACTCCAAGCTTATTGGCATGCTCTTCCAGCTGTTGTATGGCCGCAGCACGGAAAGTATCACCAGCTGCAATCACTACGCCAAGTCCGTTATTTTTGAATAATGCCGCCATCTTCGCAATTGTGGTTGTCTTGCCGGAGCCATTCACACCAACAAAAGTGATAACATAAGGCTTTTTCTTCCTTGCTTCTTCCAGTATCTTTATGGGCTTTACATTGAACAGGCCTTCTATAGAGTTATGCAGTGCCTTTGATATCTCTTCAGAGGCTTTTCCTATCCTTACCTTTTTGTTCACCAGCTCTTCTTTTAGGTCTGCCTTAATCTTGTCAACAACTTCAAGAGCAACATTGTTCTCCAGTAAACCTATCTCTAGCTCATAGAATATCTCTTCAAACTTCTCTTCGGAAATTGACGTTCTGGTTATGCTGTCAGTTATCTTGCCGAAAAAGCCTCTCTTTACTTCAGGCTCTTTGTCTGCTGCTATTTGCCCATCAATCGCGCGTCCTTTTTGGATTTCGCTGCCTTCCTCATAAGAAGTCTCGGTTTTATAGGTATCATTCTTTTCAGTCGGCTGAATCTGAGACTTGATGCTTTGCTTTTGCTCTTTTTCAATATTTTCTGCTAAATATTCTGTTTTACCATGTTTTGCTTCAGGTTGTAAAGACACCCTTTTTACCTTAATTGGCTTTACATCTTTCTGTATGCCTCCCTTTATCCCGACAGTATCTTGTGCATCAGCTATAGTTGTATCTAGATCTTCAGTCTTTCTCTCAGATGATTGTTTTCCATCTTTTTTTTCTTGCCTGAACAAAGGATGGGTTTTTTCTCGTTTCAGCCTGTCCTTTATTTTTGTTAAAAACCCCTTCTGTAACGCGCTTTGCTCAGACGCCTTGTTATTCTTTCCATAAGCTCTGGATTGGCCCGGCTGCTTTTTCTCATCTTTAGAGCATTCCCGACTATTCAATATTTCGGAACTATCTTCACTAGCAGAATTTGTTACCTTTTGATTAAGGATATGAAGTGTCTCTTCTGCAACTGCATTTTTTCCCTCTGGCTTCATTTCGGCATTGTTCGGTTGTCTTTTTTTCAAAAAACCAGGTTTTCCGCATGCTTGTTTGTCTGCATACTGCTCTGCTTTAGATTCCATACTCTTAGTTTTTAGAAGAGTATCCTCTTCTGCAGAATAACCAGTTATCTCCTCAGTTGCTTTACTGACTCTCTCATTAGAGCCTGTGGCTCCAGCTGCCGTATCATCAAATACAGGTTCTCCCCCTTTTATTGCTTCAGACCCTATAGCTTCTGAAACTACAACATCTTCTTTAGGCTCTACTTCTCTGGTAAACCTAGCCACAGCGTTCTTAAGTTTTTCTTTTAGGAATCCAAACATCAGCTCTTCACCACGTCTATTAGTTCCTTCTCGAGCTCCCTTGCTCTTGTTAGGTTCTCTTTCAGTTCAGCCACAATCTGCTGACGGAAATTTGATAACTCTTGCTGCTGTTCTTCTAGGATTTTTTTTGTCTCGTCAATGCTTTTGTCAACAGCTATTCCGCTTCCTACATTCACAGTAAGGCTGTCGAGTTCCCCTAATTTAGCTTTTACGAAGATCCCATTCTGCACTGGGACAAGTATATCTGAGCCCGGTTTGAGCTCTGCAAGCTCAGACAGTGACTGCTTCGATGCTTCCAGTTCGCTTATCTGCTGAGCTGCTGTTTGTGCCTGTTTTTGCAGCTCTGCCAATTGCTGATGAATCATCTGGAACTCTATATATTTCTCCTGTATAGCTTTTTCATTCATCTTCACTTCATCCCCATCTTCTTCATGATCTTCTCCATGTCCTTTGCCCCCCCTCCCTTGAACATCTTGAGGAGCTTCTTGCTCTGCCTGTACTGCTTGATAAGCTCTCGTACGTCACCTGTTCCAGTTCCGCTTCCTTTGGCAATCCTCTCGATCCGCGATGTGTCTATCACCTCAGGATCCTCAAGCTCGGCCTTGGTGCAGCTGTCCATAATATGCTTCCATTTCTTGAGCTTTCCTTCCTGAACCTGAAGAGCCTCCTTTGGCAGTTTGAGTTGACCCATGCCTGGCACCATCTCAAGAACCTTGGAGAGCGGTCCCATTTTCTTCATCGCCTCCATTTGTTCATAAAGGTCAATCAGCGTGAATTCTCCCCTCACTATTCTCTTCTGCAGGTCTTCTGCCTGCTCAGCAGTCATTGCATCTCTTGCTTTCTCGAGAAGCGTTTCTATGTCCCCCATACCAAGCAGCCTGCCGACAAATCGCTCAGGTCTGAACTCTTCGAGATCATCAATCTTCTCTCCGACTCCAATAAACTTGACAGGCGCTTTTGTGACAGAGCAGGCAACTAGTGCACCGCCACCTTTGGATGTACCTTCAAGCTTTGTGATTATTATACCTGTAACACTGCAGGTCTCGGCGAACGCTTTTGCCTGTCTTTCAGCTGCCTGGCCTATATCAGCACTCATCACAAGCAATTTCTCATCAGCTTGTATCTTCTTGTCGAGTTTATCGAGTTCAAGTATGAGGTCTTCTGAAAGGGCGTCGCGCCCTGCAGTATCAAATATGACAAGCTCGTATTTTGCCAGTTCGGACTGGCAACGCTCAATTATCCTTATTGGATCTTTCTCTGTTTTGTCTCCGAAAACAGGCACCCCAATCCGGTCTCCCAGCTGCTTCAGCTGTTCTAACGCCGCAGGCCGCCAGGTATCTGTCTGCACGAGAGCTACCTTGAATCCCCTTTTCTGGAAAAATTTCGCAAGCTTCCCGGCTGTTGTTGTCTTGCCGTTTCCGAAAAGCCCGACAAGCATAATCCTAAATGGCTTCCTGACCTCTATCTTGTGCCCTTCTCCCCCCAAGAATTGGACCATTTCATCATAGACTATCTTGATTAGGTATTCTTTCTTTGTTAGTCCTTTTGGCGTCTCATCCTTTAGAACCCTTTTCTTTATTTTTTCAGAGAGCTCAAAGACCAGCTTGACGTTCACATCTGACTGTAAAAGAGCCCGCTGCATATCTTTCACGAGCTCATTTACAAGCTTCTCATCAACAAACACTGCGCTTGCTATCTTCTGAAGTGTTGCCTTCAGCGAATCCCCTAGCTTATCGAGCACCATAGTGTTATAGAATAGCGGCGGTTTTATAAAGGTTTGTGCCAACGATGCTTAATGCAAAGAACAAATGAGGGTGGATGAAAATGCAGGAGAAATTTTATTAATGACATAGATTTTACATTATAAGAAATGAAGCCTAGATTCCGTCGTGCCACCATCGCCGATGCCAAAGAAATCAAGAAGCTTGTGGACATTTACTCCAAGCGCAACGAGATGCTGCCAAAATCTTTCCATGACATCTACGAGAATATAAGGGATTATCATGTGGCTGTCCAAAAGAATCAGGTCATCGCCTGCTGCGCTCTCCATATTGTCTGGGAAAACTTAGCCGAAATAAGAAGCCTTGCTGTTGCTGAGAATGCCAAGAAAAGGGGCATAGGCCAAATTCTCGTGAACCGCTGTGTGAAAGAAGCGAGAGAATTAGGTCTTCCTCGTGTATTCTGCCTGACTTATGTCCCAGACTTCTTTGCCAAGTGCGGTTTCTCGCGCATAGATAAGTCAGAACTGCCGCACAAGGTCTGGGGCGATTGCGTAAGATGCAATAAGTTCCCTGACTGCGGTGAAGTGCCGATGGCGCTGGACCTGAATTGATCATCTCTTATCTGTCACTTCTTTTAATGAGTTGGAGATGAAATCGGCCAATTTGCATTCTCCAAGTACTTTATTAGACCTAGTTCTCACATTTACTGTGCCTTCAGCAACTTCCTTTTCGCCGACAACAAGGATGTAGTTTATCTGGTCAAGCTGAGCCTCCCTGACTTTCTTTGATACGCTTTCTGCGCGGTTATCAAGTTCAGCTCTTAAGCCGGCCTCATTCATCTGAGCGACAGCTTTTGTCGCGTACTCATCAAATTTATTGCTGACAGTAATTACTCTGATTTGCACTGGTGATAACCATAAGGGGAATTTCCCGGCATAATGCTCAATAAGGATGCCAATGAATCTCTCAAGTGACCCAAAAATCGTTCTGTGGATCATCACAGGCCTGTGCGTGTTCTGACCGTCCTCACCGACGTAAGTGAGCTGGAAATTATCTGGCTGAGCCATGTCGAGTTGTATGGTTCCGCACTGCCATGTCCTGCCAATCGCATCCTTAAGATGAAAATCTATCTTTGGTCCGTAGAATGCTCCATCTCCCTCATTGATCTTGTAGGATTTTCCCAATTCATCCAGTGCAGCCTTTAAGGAATTCGTCGCATGATTCCACTGCTCTTCAGTACCTATTGCGTTGGGGGGCTTTGTGGACAACTCAAGATGATAATCGAAACCGAATAGTGTATAGAACCTGTCAGCAAGCCTGATTACATTGATAAGCTCGTCCTTGATCTGCGCAGGCGTCATGTATATGTGTGCGTCATCCTGATGGAACTGCCTTACCCTGAAAAGCCCTGAAAGAACTCCCGAAAGCTCATGCCTGTGCACCAGCCCTATTTCGCCTACCCTCAGCGGAAGCTCTTTATATGAATGCACCTCCTCTTTGTAGACCAGTATGCCACCGGGGCAGTTCATCGGTTTTATGGCATATTCCATCCCATCAATTGATGAAGTATACATGTTCTCCTTGTAATTGAACCAGTGCTTGCTTGTCTCCCAGAGCTTCTGGGAAAGCATAATGGGAGTCTTTATCTCAACATATCCTGCCTTTCTGTGCTCATCCCGCCAGAAATCTATTAGCTTGTTAAAAATGAAGAGTCCGTTTGGCAGCCAGAAAGGAAAGCCAGGGCCTTCATCATGGAACGAGAAGAGCTTCAATGTTTTTCCTATCTTCCTATGGTCTCTTTTCTCAGCTTCCTCAATAAGCTTCAAATAGTTGAAAAGCTCTTCTTTTGAGGGGAAAGCAACACCATAGAGTCTTTGCAGCTGCTGGTTCTTGGCATCTCCCCTCCAATAAGCTCCTGCAATTTTTGTAATCTTGAAAGCCTTGACATAGCCAGTCGAAGGCAGATGAGGACCTCTGCAGAAGTCCATGAACTCAGCCTGCTTATAGAATGAGACCGTTTGATCCTTGAGCTCATTTAACATCTCGGCCTTGTATGTTTCATTCATCTCAACGCACTTTGCAATCGCATCCTGCTTGGACATCTCTACCCTTTCGATAGCATAGTTCTGGTTGACTATCCGCTCCATCTCCTTCTCTATCTTCGCAATGTCTTCTGGAACAAATGGCCTTGGCATATCTATGTCATAGTAGAACCCTTCATCAACAGCAGGGCCAATCGCAAGCTTTGCTTCTGGAAAGAGCCTTTTTACAGCCTGCGCCATGACATGCGAAGCAGTATGCCTGAACACTTCCTTTCCTTCCTTTGAATCGAAATATACGAATTCTATTATATTCTCTGCTCCGACAGAAGAGCTAAGGTCTTTTAGAACACCATCTATCTTGACCGCCAGAGCCTTCTTGTCTTTCAGCGCTAGGGCAATGTCTTTTGCAGTTGCCCCAATAACCATATTTCCATTTAGGATTGCCATATTACGAGCATTATGAGATATGTTTATAATATTTGCGGTGGGATAGTGCGCACATTATCGCATAAGTCTCTGTAAGAGGGGTTTACTCACAAACTATAATAGGAGAACTCACAGAAACGAAAATATGACACTTCTTACGTCCATAATTGCTTTCAACGTCTTGCCATTCTTTGCAGCATGGATGAGTTTTAGCATTGTCGGAGTTCTGAAAGAAGCATTTTTAGGATTTAGGTAAGGCTATTACGGGTGGTCTCAGCTGTCTGGATTGCCTCATGAAACAGATCAAAGGCAGGATAATCTATATCCAGTACGCGTGAGATAAGAAAATGGCACTACTTCATTTCTCCTGCTAGTTGCTTTTTTCCTTTTATTCCTGCAACCTGTTCCATTTCTCGCTGCTTTCACTTATCTTAAGCCCATCTCTGAATCTGTCTTCCTTGTCTAAATAATCATACCGGCGTTTTTTTCATTCTGTCTTGCGACTGTAATCAATGGGAGAACAGCTGATTAGACAGCGAGAATATCCAGGTGAGGCATCGACCTGAACAAGTTCTATTAAGGCGTTTTCCGGCACTCAAGTTTCTGGGTCAGAATATCTTTCCGAGGAAGTAGCTGAAGATTGACTTAAAATAGGTACAGCAGGTCTATATAGACAGAAGAGTCCTTTCAGTAACTAATATGATTGTATTTACAAAAGGACTCTATTATGTTAAGCATATAGGTGAGCATCAGTTATTGCATACTATCAAGATGCTCAAAAATCATGCTGTTATAGATATAAAATAAAAGAAAAAATAAATTACTTCTTGAGTCTCATGAAGCCATACACGCCAATGCACAAGGCGAAAGCAAGGATTCCCGCAATGACAGAGAACTCAGGTATCGGTTCTTGGCATGCAGGCAGCTCAATCACCTGTCCGTTTGGCAATGCTGCAAAAAGCCCGAAGGACTCTCCGTTCTGGTTTGCCGCAGGGTTGAGAAAGCCAGAGGCAAACACAAGCGCAGCTCTGCCGCCAAGACGTGAAAGGTCTGCGTCATAGCACGCGACGCCTACATTATTATTGTCCGCTGGTGTTACATCCAGTGTGTAGAACCCGGCAGGCACGCTGATATATCCGGCAAACTCCTTATACTGGAGGTCATCTACAATTATCCCTACTCCCCTAGCAACGACATCCACTTCAGGGGCGTCTGTCGCTCCGTGCAGAATAAGAAGGTCTACCATGCCGGCGCCGTTAAGTCCGTATTCCTGCCCATCGCCTGCCACAAGAAGGGTAAAGGCTATGCTCTCGCTGTCCGGGTTCACGCTGAAATCACCAGGAGACAACACGCCATTAGCGACAACAATGTATCTCTTGCCTGACTCCAGTTTTACTCTGAATGTTGCTATGCTTTCGGACTGCGAAGCACTTGCAGGGCCTGCTATTCCTATATCAAGATTCATCCCTGCGGGCACATCCAAAAAAGGCGATGCCTTCCTGAACTCTAAATCATTGATTAAAAGGTCGTTGTTAACCCATACATCAACTGTTGCAGCCCCCGGATCTGCTGCATTGTGCACGACCTGTAGCCGCGCAGTTTCCGTAGCGAATGCCGCTGGTAGCATTAGCAGCACAGCCAATATTGTAAAATATCTCATTTTCTCACCCCCGTAGAATAGCTAAAGGTATTATTGTTCCACTTATAAATGAATAGCTTTAGTAAATATGCAGAATGATATCAAGAAATATTTTGGAATCAAGGAACTTTGCATCCTTAATAAACTTTACTAGTTCTAACCGACCCGCTATGCAGGTCGAAAGAATCAAATCCAAACATTTAAAATGAATTGGAATGGTTAATATCAAAATCCGTTTCAATGAAGGTAACTGAACTTAATCCAGCTTTAGAATTCACTTATACATATAATGGAACTCATTCCGTTTTCCGGTGTTCTTGTACTTGATGAGCTGGCTTTTCCTGAGTTTCTTGAGGCTCATGGTTACAGAACCTATTGATACACCTGTCTCGTGCGATATCTGCTTGGAAGTGTACCATTTGCCTTTATGCTCTTTTAAAAAATTGTATACCTCTTGCTGCCCCATAGCGAACAGTTTAACTAATGCAGTATATAAACCTTTGTATAAAAAACACATTCTTAAAAAAGCACTAACTGTAGAGTGGCTAGAAACTTAGCAGGCTGTAGCTGATTACTAGCAGAGAGAAGGAAAGAGCTAGAGCGAAGAAATAATATGGTTTGTTCCAATCTAGCACTTTTCTGCCGTCAAAGCTGGGTATAGGCAACAGGTTAAGCAATGCAAGCCATGAGTTTACCAGAAAACCGTAAAGGACAACCCGGCCTATAGCTCCATATTCCCACAGCAGAATGTACGATATTCCAAGCATAATCGCAAGCAATATATTTGCTCCCGGCCCTGCGATTGAAATCCTGCCGTTCACATCAGGTTTTATATTGCCTCGAATCATCACTGCGCCCGGTGCAGCAAATACAAAACCAATGAGTGCAGTAAGCATGGCAAAAGCCAGCATTAAGTCAAATGACCTGAACTCTGCCCAGCACCTGTACCGCTGTGCCGCAAGCTTGTGGGCAAGCTCATGAATCAGGAATGCTGAGCCGACAGTAAGGAAAGCAGCAACAAATGAGAACAGCCATGCATTTTCAGGCGTTTTGAATATGAATGAGAAAGCAACAGATATTAGAAACCAAGCTTTGGCTAAATCAAAAAGTTCCTTTCCAGAGGTTGGTATTCCAAACAGCTTGAATTGCTTTGGAAGTGCGCCGTATTCCATCAGCGCTATGCCCTCTATTCCTCTTTTGAATCTTCTACAGTTTCAGGCTCCTTGGTCTGCTTGTTCCTGTAAATCTCAGCGAATGAGGGTGTAACAACAAGATAGTCTTCACCGAATCCAGCAATATCTCCGTTTATAGCATCAGCGGTTTTCTTAAGCTTATTTACGCTTCTCTTAAGCTCCACCATATCCTTTTCTTTTATCGGCTTTATATTTACAAGGCAAATGGTGTACCCCTCCCTTAGTGCATCAAGTATGGGCTTTACATCCGAAAAATCTTCGAGATTGAACGGCCTAACAATGACCTTGCTCTTTCCCTCGTGGCTTCCATTGGCATCTATCTCAACATATTCTTCTTCCGGTTCCTCAGTCGCTTCCTCGCCTCCAAAAAAACCCTTAAGTTTATCCTTGAATGCCATGTTAAAGCCTCCTTTCTATGATGCATGGGATAACTATTTCAGGTAGTATTTAAATCTTTTGCTTTAATGCAGACTGCTTTCCATATAATCATTTTTTTAATCATTTTTTGGGGAAATTAGATTATGGATTAGCTTGTAATTGCAAGAAGAGAGACTACTGTGCAGTCGTTTCATTGTCGTCAATAAATATTTAAAGCCTGCATTCGCCTAAACCTATATGGCAGGGGTGGATTTGGCCGCATACATTGCACAACAGACACAAGCAGGCTATTCTGCCCAACAGATCCGCCAGGCGCTGATACAGTATGGTTATGATGTCAGGGATATAGATGAAGCCTTCAAAAGGGTAGGTAGCCGAAGTGTCAGTCCTTTAGCTTTTTTTGTAGCAAAACAGCTTGCACAGGGTTATTCAGCTGAGCAGGTTAAGTCATACCTCTTAAACTATGGATATCCTCCTCCTGCGGTTGAGGAAGCATTGAAAGACGCCGCAGGCAAGGGTTCAGGCGGCATACTCGCTTCAAAGACGCTTCTCATTGCTTTTCTTGCTCTTGTCTTTGTAGGCATATTTGCCGCAGGCATGTATTATTTTTTGCATAATCAATCATCCTATGACTTTGAGATTGAAGATAAAGCGCTGGAATATTATCCTGGAGATACCTTGATAATCAAAAATATTTTCTCCAATAACAAGTTTAAAGATCCTGTTTTGGTGTATCGCATAATAAATGAAGCTACTGGAGAGACAGTTGACACCTGGAGCGAGACTCTGGTGGTTTCTAAGAAAGGGACAGCAGAGACCGTATGGCGCCTGCCTGCAGATATGTCTCAAGGGATATATCTTATTACAGCGAAAGTCCAGGGCGAAACTGGACTGGAAGCAAATGAAAGAATTTCTGTTAAGATAAAAGACAGCTGCAGCAATAAACGCAAGGATGTTGATGAAGAAGGAGTAGATTGCGGAGGAGTATGCAAACCCTGTGTGGAGATACCTACATGCAGTGACGGAAAAAAGAATCAAGAAGAGGTGGGCATTGATTGCGGCGGTCCGTGCTCACCTTGCAGCACCCCTTCATGCTCAGATGGAATCAAGAACCAGGATGAAACAGCCATAGATTGTGGAGGCGTATGCAAACCATGCAAAGATACCTGCAGTGATGGCATAAAGAACAATGGAGAAGAAGGCATTGACTGCGGAGGGCCTTGCAGAGCCTGTGAGACCTGCTTCGATGGGTTCAAGAATCAGGATGAGCATGCTATTGATTGCGGCGGAGTCTGCAAGCCCTGCAAAGTGACTCCCAATGCCGAGTTTCTCCAGCAAGCGAAGAACCTGGCTGCAGAAGACAGCAAATCAGCAATGGAGCTGTGCAAGCAGATTACAGAACGTTTCTGGAGCGACACCTGCTATAGAGAAGTTGCTAAGCTCAGCAACACAAGCAGCTACTGCGCACTTGCAAGCCCGGTTATACGGGACCAATGCTACATTCATTTCATATCGCTTGGCAACTTTGATGTATGCGAGAACATTGTTGACACTTATGTAAGGATGAATTGCGAGTCCCTGAAATCAATTAGAACAACCAGCGAACAACCAGTTCAGAAAAATGGTTATTCGGATGAAACAGATCCTGCTAACAGCCAAGAGAGCCAAGGTGCAGAAAACTGAACTGCCATTTTATCTTATCCTTGCACCATCCTTAAGATCTACTAGAGCTTCCTCAGAGTCAGAACAGAGGATTTTCCCATCATAGGTTGCTCTCTTGCCTTTCACAGCAAGCTCGAGCTTAAGTAAAGTATGGATATCAATCTCAATGCTTTTGACCTGAAAGCCTATTGGCTTGACCTGCATGCCGGGGCTGCTATTCGGCATGAACAATGCCTTTACATCCTTGCCGTCATCACCAGCAAGCATCATGCCCTGGCTAACCATGCCCCTGATAACAGCAGGCTTAAGATTGGTAACGACAATTATGTGCCTGCCAATAAGTTCTGTTGCAGAATAGTATGGCTTTAGCCCAGCAACGAGCTGTATCTCCTTTTCACCTATATTTACCTGAAGGACATATAGCTTTTCTGCTTTAGGATGGCTGTCCACAGAGAGTATTACTCCCACCCTAAGGTCCAAAGGGAATTCATTTATCTTTACTTCTTTTGGTTCTATACCCCTTCTTCCGCTGTACCTCCTTTGGAGTTCAGCGAGTCTATAATCATCAAGTTTTGCGAACAAAGGGACTGGCTGTCCAATCTTGTGGCCGGCATCTATTACAGATTCCATATCATCCCATCTGTTCTTATCCCAGTTAAGCTGCCGCATAATATCAGCTGAGGTCTTGGGCATGAAAGGCATGATGAGTATTGATAACCTCTTGATTAGATCCACAAGCGAAAATATGGCTTTTGCCGCATCAGCAGGTTCGGCCTTAATAGCCTTCCAGGGTTGCCTGCTCTGGAAATATTGGTTCCCTATCTTTGATATGGCCATTATACTTCTCAGTGCCTCCTTGATTTCAATCTGATCCATTAGCATTCTAACTGCTTCGATGCGTGGATAGACAAGTTTCATTAGTTCGTCATCCAGCTTTCCATTAGGTACTTTGTTTTCATAGAACCTGCTTACGAATACAAGAGTCCTGTTCACCAGATTACCAAGATTGGCCACCAGCTCGTTATTTATCTTTTCCTGGAAATCTGTCCAGATGAATTCCGTATCGCTTCGCTCAGGCCTGTTTACCATAAGATAGTAACGGAATGCGTCAGCCGGTATACCTGATTCTATGGCATCATCTCCGAATACGCCGATGTTCCTGCTCTTGGAGAATTTTCCCCCTTCATAATTCAGGTATTCATTTACCGAAAGCCTCTTCACGAGCGTATACCCCATCCCAGATCCTATCAGGAATGCCGGAAATAGTATGGTATGGAACGGGATATTATCCTTTCCCATGAATTGCACAAGCTCTGTGTCATCAGATTTCCACCAATCCTGCCAGTCTTTACGGTTTTCCCTTGTGATTGATATATATCCAATCGGAGCATCAAACCAGCTGTAGAACACCTTGCCTGGATAACCAGGAATTGAAATGCCCCAATTCAGGTCGCGGCTGATTGCTCTTGGCCTAAGACCCTCCTTTAACCATGCTTCGGTCATGTTCCTGGCATTCTGGCTCCATCCTGCTTTGCAGCTGTCTATCCAATTAGAAAGAACCGGAGCCATTTTAGGCAGGTCTATAAAGATATGTTTTGTGGACCTTTTTTCAGGTTTATTATGGCATATCTTGCATCTCGGACTGCAAAGCTCAGTTGGGTTGATTAGCTTTCCGCAGGAATCGCATTGGTCACCTCTAGCATCCATGTAACCGCAGTGAGGGCATATTCCTTCAACAAACCTATCCGCAAGAAACCTGCTGCACACTGTGCAGTATAGCTGCTCCTGCTCCTGCTCCAGGATATATCCATTTGCTTTCAAACCCTCAAAAATCTCTATAGATGTCTTATGATTGGCATCAGAAGAAGTCCTTCCGTAGCAATCAAAATTGCAACCGAACCATTCATAGATTCTTGTATGCTCCCTAAAGTATCTATCAACAAGCTCCCTGGGAGAGATTCCCATGGCAATAGCTGTCGTTTCGGCAGTAGTTCCATGCTCATCTGTTCCAAGCACACTCAATACATTCTTGCCGCATATCTTAAGATACCTTGCATAGCAATCAGCTCCTATAATACATACCAGTGTTCCGAGGTGTGGAATATTATTTACATATGGAAGTGCGCTGGTGACAATTATCTTATTCATCGAAAGCTCCTTTGTTCTTCGGCTCTTTCATCTTCTTGGTGATATCAATATTCGCTTTGCACTTCTGACAGTTTATCCTTAATGTCGCAACCCCCGCGATGTTCTTCCTCTTGAAAGGCACTTTGGTTTCTCCGGCTGAGCCGCAAGCGGGGCATGTGTATTTCACTTCTGCGAAAAGTGATTCTTCATAGGAATTCTTATCTACTTTGTAACGGCAGCTGCCGCACACGTATTCTTTTGCCCTGATCTGAATCCTTCCTTTATTATCAGTCGGTTTTCCAAGCTTCGTTTTACCGCATTTAGGACAGGGCTGTTTGTAAACCCAGGCTTTTACGCTTCCGCTCCCGATAGCTCTGTTGGTAAAATAAACAAGATCATCCATTGATTCCGGTTCATTCATAGTATCTACCTCAAATTCTTAATCTCTTAATTTCTATGCTCACAGCCTTATCCAATACCCTTATGTACCGCGGGCAGTAAGTGTATTCAATGCATTTTTGCTCGCAATATTTAATGATTTTCATTTTTTCCGTTTCGCTTCTATATGCAACTGCAACGTTTATTCCATTCTTTTGCCGGTGGATTACCTCAAACGAAGATAAATCCTTTACAACTTGATCATGCCTGCAAATGAGGTTTTTTAGCCTTGAAGGTGCAGATAAAAGTTTACCATAAAGGGCATTGTAATCAAGTCCTATAGGTTTGACCAATGAATGGACATCATGCCCTAAGAGTTTCTTATCATTTGCAGAGATGAAGCCGCCGTGTCCGTTGTTGACAATTTTGTGCTCTCCAAAACTGGCTATGATTATGTCACTATGCACTCCGTTGCAAAGGGTTTCGCTGGATAGCGAGCCCGATGCATCTTCTATCAACAGGATATTTCTCTCCTTACATATCTTTGATATCTCATTCAGAGGCTGCTCCACAATATAACCTCCGAAGCTGGGAATCAAAAGGGCTGCGTTCTTATGTCCTTTTACTGACTCCTCACTCATTAGACCTCTGTCAGTCTCAAGCTCAATGGTACGCATTCCAAGCAGCTTGGGGTACTGAAGGTAAGTAAGCCATCCGCCCTGGTCAGGAACAAGCACTTCTGAGTATCCGTTCTTCTTTGCTGAAATGAGCGCCGCGAATATTGCTCCGTTTCCGCTGTTGGTTATGTTGACATGCTCATGTCGCGCGTATTTACGGAGTATTTCACAGCACTTGTCTTTCATAGGAAGTATGAAAGGGCAAAGAATATATAACCTTAACTGATACCTGAACCATGGCCTATTATGACAAGATATCTGCAGGTTACACTGAACTGCATAGGGATGAGCAGTTGAGGAAAGCAGCTATTGTAAAGAGTTTTATCCCTAAATCAGCTAAAATGGTTCTTGATGTGGGCTGCGGGCCCTCATTTGCTGACTGGGGAGGACGGACGGTAGGCATTGATATCTCTTTTGGTCTTCTCTCCCGTTCAAAGGCCATTCGAGTTCAGGGTAAGGCCGAGCACCTTCCCTTTAAAAACCAGGTTTTTGACGCTGTTGTAAGCATTACAGCAATCCAGAACTTTTCGAAAATCAGGCAGGCAGTAAGAGAGATATCAAGAGTCAGCAGGGATTTTGTCGCAATCACTTATTTGAAGAAAAGCAAGAAAGCCACTCTTATAGAGAGATGTATCAGAGAATTCTTCCTCATTGAAAAGAAAATAATTGAGGATAAGGACATAATTATTGTTGCTAAAAAACTTTAATAGGTCTTAAATAGTTTACGGAGGATAGATTACGGAGAAATGAATCTGCATAGCATAAGTTTCTGCGTATTTAGCTCCAGTTTGTGTAAAGTATGAGTATAGCAGGCCTTGCTTGATAAGGCAGGACTGAATAGGCCACGAATAAATATATATACTAGTAAACCCCTAAGGGTTTGTATGGTAAAAGATAAGATATTCGGTGAAGATGTCAAAAAAGATATAACTCCGCCGCATTCATTCATAAAGACAGTTGTCCATAGCCTAACACCTTCAAAATACCCCGGCCTCGTCAACAGGACATGGAGGCAGGCATTTGATTATTTGCTGACTCTCATTTTTTTTATGGTATTTGTCCTTTTTCTGCTTTCTATTTTTAAGCTCGCCCATTTCCAATATGGGTTGGATAGGGACTTTGACAAATTCAAGTCATTTAAGGTAAAAGTAGATTTTGAACTAAATGAACCAATTGAATACGGGAAATTTTTTGTTATGGATAACGCAAGGAATTATTCTGGTGAGGATATTCTTGTCACAAAAGACGGTATAACCTCAAGAAGCCTTCTGTGCCTTCTACTCAGCCCTTCATGCATTTTTGAAGACAAACCTGTTAATAGGACCTCAGAAGAGCTGGAGGATGTGCTTGCTCACAAAGATGCGATAAAGGCATACGCTGCCCTTTTCCTTGTTCTTCTTCTGCCGGGGCTGCTTCTTCTTTTTTTTGCGTTCTATATCGCCAAGTTCCTCTTCATCATTGTAGCGGTATCTCTACTTGCCTTTATGATAACGAGAATATCAAAGTTTGAGATAAGCTACAAGCAGCTGGTTCTTGCTGCGGTTTATTCGAGCACAACCATTATCCTGCTGGAGTTGATAGTGTTTTATATCCAGAAATATTATATCGTGCCAATGGTTGCTTATGTAGTAATGCTTACTGTATGCATTATGCTTGTAGGCGACCGGCAAAGACCATACAAGAAGGAGTCATGATGGATTTCAGTCTCATCAATCCTAGGCAGACAGTCCTCGTCACGTCAAGGGGAAAAGCCCGCATTCTCGGACAGGAAAAGCACAAGGACAACTGCATTGCCGTTGATTGGCACATGCCCGGCTCATTTAAGCCGTTCCTGTATTTGATATCCATTGGTCTGGGCAGGTTCAGCTACAAGCTGATTAAGGAATCAGGCGTCTTTGCAGTTAACTTCATGCCAATCGAGTACGCAAGCCAGGTGCTTTTCTGCGGCCGGCAATCGGGAGAGTTCATGGATAAGATTACACAAGCAGGACTCGTTGCGAGGGATGCTTCAAAGATAGATTGCCCTGTGATAGAGGAAAGCGCTGGTTGGCTTGAGTGCAGGGTAATCCAGGAGATAGCATGCGGAGATCATGCTGTCTTTGTCGGCGAGGTGGTTGCTGAGACAAATAATTCGAAAGGATTAAGAAGAGTATTTCATACAGAAGGAGACGATTTTTCAACAATTCAGTGAAAAAGAGGTGTTAAAGGTGAAAGCAGACTTTTCCACAGACTATATAGACCTTAACTACAGACCGACAAGAAGGGATCTAATTGCTGAGTATCATATTGAGCCAAACGGCGTTTCTCTCCGCAATGCCGCAAACCATGTTGCTGCTGAGTCAAGCATAGGCACATGGACGGATATTGGTACAATGGACAGGGCTCTTGCGGACAGGCTTAAGCCTTCAGTTTTCAGCATTGAAGGCAGTCTCGTCAAGATTGCTTACAAGGATGAACTCTTCGAACCAGGAAACATGCCCCAGATATGGTCAGCTGTGGCAGGCAATCTATTCGGCATGAAGGATGTCTCAAATATACGCTTGATGGACCTCCATTTCCCGCAATCCCTTATGAAATCTTTCAAGGGACCAAGATACGGCATACATGGAATAAGGAAGCTGGCGAAGGTCAAGCACAGGCCTCTTGTTGGCACCATAATCAAGCCGAAAGTTGGCTTGGACGAGAAAGGGCATGCAGAAGCTGCGTATGAGGCATGGCGGGGTGGCCTTGATATAGTGAAGGACGACGAGAACCTGACCAGCATGTCATTCAATAAATTCCAGAAGAGAGTGATTGAGACAGTTCGCATGAAAAATAGGGCAGAGAAAGAGACAGGCGAAAAGAAGTTCTACATGGCCAATGTGACTGCTGAGACGATGGAGATGCTCAGAAGAGTGAAATTCCTCGAGAACCAGAGAAATGAATACTGTATGCTTGATATTCTCACAGCCGGCTGGAGCGCACTGCAGAGCCTCCGTAACAGCACAAGACTTGTCATTCATGCTCACCGTGCAGGACATGCTGCACTCACAAGAAACCCAGTACACGGAATATCAATGCTCACTATCGCAAAGACTGCCAGGCTTATTGGTGTTGACCAGCTTCATATAGGCACAGCAAGCGTCGGCAAGATGTATGAGAAGGCGGATGAGGCTAGAGAGATTGAGCAGAGTATTGAAAAAGACAGCATTAAGGCACACAAAGACATACTATCACAGAGCTGGGCTGATAAGAAACCTGTGCTGGCTGTGGCATCGGGTGGCTTGCATCCAGGGAGCATCCCGAAGGTCATAAGGCTGATGGGAAAAGATATAGTGATGCAGTTCGGTGGAGGCTGCCATGGCCATCCCGGTGGCACTCTCTCTGGCGCCATAGCCATTAGGCAGGCAGTTGATGCATCAATGAAAGGGATTGGGCTAAATGAGTATGCGAGAGCTAACCATTTCTATGAGCTAAAAGGCGCTATTGTAAAGTTCGGCATTGAATGAGCGTGTAAGTATTATTCCTTGAGCTTCTTGCTCCTAAGCAGTCTGTTGTATTTTATAGCAAACCTATGCGCCTCATCCCTTATCTGTTGAAGATATTGCAGCCCCGGGTTGCTTTTCTGCAGTCTGACAGGCTTGGAAAGCCAAGGAAGAAAAATCTCTTCAAGCCTTTTCGCTAACGCTATAACAGGTATGGTCAAATTTAGCTTACTTAGGGCACCAAGAGCGCTTGAAAGCTGACCTTTACCGCCGTCTACGACTATGAGGTCAGGAAAATCGCGATTTTCTGCCAGAAGTCTGGAATATCTCCTTGAAACCATCTCTGCTATTGCCTTGCAGTCATCTATGGACTCTACATTCTTTATTCTGAAACGCCTGTAGCCGGCTTTATCAGCCCTGCCGTCGTGGAATCTTACCATGGAACCAACCATTAATGTACCGGAGAGATGTGAGATATCAAAGCATTCTATTTTTCTGGGTGGGTAAGATAGTTGCAGGGCGCTCTGGAGTGAATACACCTTACTGTTGTCCTTGAAGAAGTGCAGTTCAGCATTCCTGTACGCAAGATCGAGCAGTTCTCTCTTTTCTCCAGCCTTAGGGACATGCAAAGAGACAGGGCTCCCTTTTAATTTGCTCAGAAGTTCTCCAAGTGCAAGATCAGGCTGGGCAGGAATGATTATTTCCTTTGGAACTGGATTTTCGGTGTAATGAAGCAGCAGGAACTCATTTAGGAAATTGGGCTTTGCATCAAAAATGTAATCCCTTTTGGATAAAAGCATACCCTTGTGGACACTAAACAAAAGGAGGTGCACCTTGCCTTCAGCAATTATATAGTTTATTATATCTTCCTCGTTTCTCCTGTTTCGCTCCATCTTCTGCCTGTTATCAAGATAAGTAAGCGCTTTTATCCTGTCTCTATACATCTTTGCCTTCTCAAACTCCAGATTACTTGAATGATGGTTCATCCTTTCTTTAAGTTCTGTTATGAGCTTCTCTGTATTTCCTTTAAGCACTTGCACAGCCTGCTTGACTAGATCATTGTAATCTTTTTCTGTTCCGCCGCCGCATGCGGCGCAGAGCCCCATATGATATCTAAGACCGGGCCTCTTGCAGACGCGCTTGCATGTCCTGAGCTTAAATGTGTTTGTGACTTCTTTCATCACCATGTCTCTCTCTTCAGCAGATACGAATGGACCGTACCCTTTTCCATCAGAAAGAGACCTGCTTATTACTAGTCTTGGGAACCTCTCGTCTGTAAATCGCAGGTAGGCATATCTCTTTGCATCCTTTAGACAAATATTGTACTTTGGCTGATGCTTTTTGATAAGATTATTTTCGAGAATAAGTGCCTCCACTTCGTTGTCCGTAACAATGAAATCAGCTTCAGATATTGAATCTGTAAGTGCAAGTGTCTTTGGATCTGAATTAGGCCTAAAATAACTACTTACACGTTTTTTGAGGTTTTTGGCTTTTCCTATATAGATTATTCGTCCTTTGCTGTCTTTGAAAATGTAGCAACCCGGTCTATTTGGCATCTTTGAGGCGTCAATCATTTGGCTGTAAAATCAAGGCTGTTGATGCAGAATCTTTTGCCTGTAGGTCCGTCCATGAATAGATGGCCGAGATGGCTCCTGCATCTTCTGCAGACTATTTCCATGAGTTCATTTATAAAAGACCTGTCTTCTCTTAGCTCCACCTTCCCTAGATCGTCAAAGAAGCTCGGCCCTCCGCTGCGGCTGTCGAATTTTGTATCTGATGAGAAAAGTTTCATGCCGCATGCAGCGCACTTATAAACCCCATTTTCATTATGTTTCCGGTACTTGCCAGCGAAAGGCAGCTCAGTCCTTTTCTGTCGGAGTATCCTGTACTGATGAGGTGTCAGCTTTTGTGGGAATTTATTCTTGTTCCTGCAACCATCTGTCATGCTTTAGATGAGGCAAACTAATGAATATATACCTTTTGTTTAATGAATGCCCAGTAAAGTAAGATAAACAATTGCTTTTCCGTTCTTGTATCTTGGCGCATCCATGAAGATACTCCTGAAAGTATGCTCTGAAAGATTTGGTATTCTCGCTATATTGAAGTAGCCTCCATAAACAGTTTCTTCAGAGTGCCTGCAGTGTCTTATCTGTTCCAGCCATAAAAGACCGGCTTTTCCTTCATCCATGATCTCTGCAAGATGAAGGAACTTATTTCCCTTGTAATAACCCATATCAGCCAGTAAAAAGTAATCTCCAGGTGACGCCAGCCGCCCGCTTAAGATATCATTTTCAGACTTTTTTGATAGAAATCCGCTCTTTTGAATATCTCCGTAATCTATAAGCACTCGGTACTCTATGCTCATTAAATGATTTTGTGATTAGCATATTTATATAGTTTACGCCGCGAAAAAAATAATGCCCTGCGAATTTTCCTCTGTGAGATGCTTCTTTTTGCATACTTTCATGCAATACCTTCTTTTTGTCCCGTTACTGATTTGCGTTGAGTCATGCACCAAGAACTGCTTTCAGGAATTCCCCTGTATGGCTTGCACTGCTCTTGCTTATCTCTTCAGGCGTGCCAGTAGCAATTATCCTGCCGCCTCCGTCTCCGCCTTCGGGGCCAAGGTCAATAACATAATCTGCGTTTTTTATTACGTCAAGGTTATGCTCAATGACAACCACGCTGTTGCCCTTCTCAACAAGATCATTTAGGACCTTTATGAGCTTTCTGATATCATGAAAATGCAGACCAGTGGTTGGCTCATCCAGTATATATACAGTAGTTCCAGTACCTCTCTTTGACAGCTCTCTTGTTATCTTTATCCTCTGCGCCTCTCCGCCCGATAGTGTTGTGCTGCTCTGTCCGAGCTTGATGTAATCAAGTCCCACGCGCTTAAGTGTCTCAAGCTTTGTCCTGATAGATGGTATATTATTGAAGACGTTCAGGGCTTCATCTACAGTCATATTCAATACGTCTGCAATATTCTTTCCTTTGAATCTCACTTCAAGAGTCTCTCTGTTGTATCTGCTTCCTTTGCATTCTTCGCATTCAACATACACATCAGGCAGGAAATTCATCTCTATCTTAATAATTCCGTCGCCCTGGCACGCCTCGCATCTGCCCCCTTCAACATTGAAGCTGAATCTGCCTGGCTTAAAGCCTCTAATCTTCGCATCCTCAGTAATTGAGAAAATTTTTCTGATTTCGTCAAATACTTTGGTGTAGGTAGCAGGATTGCTTCGTGGAGTCTTACCTATGGGGCTTTGGTCAATGACAATTACCTTGTCGAGCCTGCCCTCTATCTTTAGTGCCTTAAATCTGCCTGGATTTTCTTTTGAGCCATGCAGCTCTTTCATAAGCGCCAGATACAGGGTATCATAGATGAGTGATGATTTACCGCTACCGGACACACCAGTGACTGCGCACAACACACCAAGAGGTATTCTTGCGTCAATATCCTTAAGATTGTTCTCCTGGCATCCTGACAGGATTACCCACCCTGAGGGCTTTCTCCTTTCTTTTGGAATCTCAATCTTCCGTATGCCAGACAGATATTGCCCAGTCAGGCATTGGGCATCTTTTTCTACCTGTTCAGGTGTTCCGTGGCAGACCACGTAACCGCCGCTTGCCCCGGCTCCAGGTCCCATGTCCACTATATAATCAGCGTTCCTTATAGTGTCTTCATCATGCTCAACTACAATGAGCGTGTTCCCCAAGTCCCTCAACTCCTTAAGGGTGTCTATGAGCTTCCTGTTGTCTCTCTGATGAAGCCCAATAGACGGCTCATCCAGAATGTATAGGACCCCAGTAAGGTTGCTGCCTATCTGTGTCGCAAGCCTTATCCTCTGAGCCTCTCCTCCTGAAAGAGTCCCTGCATTCCTTGACAACGTGAGATATCCCAATCCTACTTTCTGCAGGAACATGAGCCGCGTCCTGATTTCCTTTAATATCTGTCTCGCAATATCCTGTTTTTTTTCCGAGAGTTTTAGAGCAGCAAAGAACCCGAGACTCTGATTGACAGGCATATCAGTTATATCAATGATTGATTTGCGGTCAATTTTTACGGAGAGCACTTTTTCCTTCAGTCGCTTGCCATGGCACTTAGGGCAAGGCGAGACTCTCATGAATTTCTCCAGCTCCTGCCTCCTATATTCAGATTCAGTCTGCTTATAGAGCCTCTGGCTCTGCGGAATTAAACCTTCCCAATTGCCATGATGTGACCATTCAGCGTCTCCTCCGTTCATAATCATCTTGAACTTGATGTGCTCCTTTGAGCCGTACATGAGGACATTCATCTGCTCTTTAGTGAGTTTAGATACAGGCACCATAATAGAGAACCCGTGATGCTTTGCAACGCTTCCAATATACTGTCCTCTCCAGCCGTCAATCGCGTTCCTATATAATTTGATAGCTCCCTCAGCGATGCTAAGAGTCTTATCAGGAATTATTAGGTCTGGATCAAATTCCATCTTTATGCCAAGGCCGCTGCATTCCTCGCACGCCCCGAAAGGGCTGTTGAAAGAGAACATTCTGGGTTCGAGCTCTTCGAAAATAAGACCGCAGACAGGGCAGGCCATCTTTGAACTGTATATTGTCTCCTTGTCTCCTAAGGCTATTACCAGCCCGTCCGACCTTTTCAACGCAGTCTCGACAGCTTCATTCAGCCTTGTGAGGTCTTTGGCATCCGTCTTGTCAATGACAATATCAATATCATGTTTTTCATAGCGTGTAAGGCTAATCTTGGAATCAGTCCTGATTAGCTTGCCATCAAGCCTGGCTTTTGTATATCCTTCTCTGTTCAGATCAAGGAGGAGCTTTTCATAAGTCCCTTTCTTCTGCCGTATTATAGGAGCTAGTATGCTTACCTGTCCATTATGCTCAGCTGATATCCTCGATGTTATCTTTGCAGGAGTCTGGGACTGTATTTTTTCGTTGTGGATAGGGCAATGCGGCTCTCCGATACGCGCGAACAATAGCCTAAGGTAATCGTATATTTCAGTGACAGTCCCTACTGTGCTCCGTGGATTCTTGCTTGTACCCTTCTGGTCTATGCTTATCGCAGGCGACAGTCCTTCGATGCTGTCCACATCTGGCTTGCTCATGAGCCCGAGGAATTGTCTAGCATAGGCTGATAATGACTCCACGTACCTTCTTTGGCCTTCGGCATACAGAGTATCAAATGCAAGTGTGCTTTTTCCGCTTCCTGAAAGGCCTGTTATGACAATCAGCTTATCGCGCGGAAGCTCAAGATTTATGTTTTTCAGATTATGCTGCCTTGCCCCTTTGATAATGATTTTTTTCATCAAAATGGCAGGAAATTTCCCTGTTTATATGGGTTTAGTTTAAAAGTAGGATTTTAAGGTAAAGCAGTATACGCTCTTTGCGCATTTCTGATAGGTTTTAAGACATGCCCTGCCTCTAGTTAATTTCACAGAAGCAATTAAGTGAACATTTTTATCAATTGCTCAGTAAATAAAACGCAAGTTAATATACTGTACTAAGTCTCGCCAATTCTCTCCCGAAGCGACTTTATTCTGTCCCTTAAAGCTATCGCCCTCTCGAAATCCAATGCATCAGCAGCCCTGTCCATCTGCGCGGAGAGTTCTATAATAAGGTTTGGTATATCACTTTTAGGTATATGCTTTACATCCTTTATATCGGCTATCTTCTCTTTAATTGGTTTGGTTATAGTCTTAGGTGAGACACCATATTTCCGGTTATGCTCAAGCTGCATCTCTCTTCTCCTCTTAGTCTCTGCAATCGCCCTAGACATGCTGTCGGTCATTCTGTCAGCATAGAGGACTACTTTACTGTTGACGTTTCTCGCTGCCCTTCCTATAGTCTGGATAAGGCTTCGCTGGTCACGAAGGAAGCCTTCCTTGTCCGCATCCAAAATACCGATGAAACCAACCTCAGGGATATCCAGGCCCTCCCTAAGCAAGTTTATTCCAACAAGAACATCGAACTTGCCAAGCCTGAGCTCTCTAATTATCTCTGAGCGCTCTAATGTATCGATATCGCTGTGAAGGTATCTTGTCTTGACGCCGTTTTCTGCTAGAAACTCGGATAGCTCTTCAGCAAGCTTCTTGGTGAGTGTTGTAAGAAGCACCCTGTCGCCGCGTGCTATCGTGGCATCAATCTCGATTTTTAAATCATCAATTTGGCCGTCGGTTTTCCTTACTTCGACAACAGGATCCACTAACCCAGTAGGTCTTATAATCTGCTCTACAACCTGCTCGCTTTTTCTAAGCTCATAGTCTCCTGGCGTGGCAGATACAAATAGCACATTGTTGAAATACATCTCAGTCTCTTCGAACTTGAGCGGCCTGTTGTCCAAGGCAGATGGCAACCTAAATCCGTACTCGATCAAGGTCTGCTTTCTGGACCTGTCTCCGTTATACATTCCATGCAGCTGAGGTATTGTCTGATGACTCTCATCAATTATGAAAAGGAAATCCTTCGGGAAATAATCAAGCAGTGTGTAAGGCTTCTCTCCCGGCCTTCTGCCGTCAAAGAATCTGGAATAATTCTCGATTCCCTTGCAGCTGCCGGTCTCCTGCATCATCTCGATATCATATAGTGTCCTTTGTTTAAGCCTGTGCGCCTCAAGAATCCCCAGTTCAGGTAGTCTTAAGTCAAGCTCCTGCCTGATCCCTTCTATAGCTCTCTTCATATCTTCAGCAGGTACCACATAGTGCTTTGCCGGATACACAAAGAAATAGCTCATCTCCTCTTTCACAGTACCGCTGTTCTTATCTACTTCATATATCCTTTCTATTCTGTCACCATCCATCTCAATACGTATAATGTTATTGAAATAGCCGGGGATTATATCAATTGTATTTCCTCTTGGCCTGAACCTGCCCGGCATCAGTTCCATATCATTCCGCTCGAACTGTATCTTAAGCAGTTTCCTGAGAATCTCTTCTCTATATATGCTTTGCCCAACCTGAAGCTCAAACCCCATGCCCCTGAAATTTTCAGGTTTCCCAAGCCCGTATATACAAGACACGCTGGCCACGATAATTACATCTGGTCTTGACATGAGAGAAGCAGTAGCGGCAAGCCTCATCTGCTCGATTTTTGGATTTATGGCTGAATCTTTCTCAATATATTGGTCTTTCTGAGGAATATAGGATTCGGGCTGATAATAATCATAGTATGATACGAAGAACTCTACCCTATTCTCAGGGAAGAATTCCTTAAATTCAGTATATAGCTGCGCAGCAAGTGTCTTATTGTGGGCAAGGACTAATGTCGGCTTGCCTGTCTTAGCTATGAGATGTGCCATTGTAAAGGTCTTGCCAGAACCTGTAACTCCAAGCAAGGTCTGTATCTTTTTGCCGCTTGTAAGTTTCCTAATTGCCTCAGGCTGCGAACCAGCGGGCTTGAACTTTGATACTAGCTTGAAATCCATCTCTTTAGGGACAATTTATGTATTTATATAGCTGATGTGCAAACGTTCTGTGGCATGCCATATCTTGGAAAAGACGCATATCATCAGTGGTTTCATTGAGACAAACTATTAATACCCATGCCGTTCCTTGCACTCCAGATGGCTAATAATAAGGTTCGTGTCGGCATCCCAAGATCCCTTTTCTACTACAATTTCGCTCCTCTTTACGAGACCTTCTTCAAGGAAATGGGTGCTGAAGTCATCGTTAGCCATAAGACCAGTAAACAGATAATCGCTGATGGCACAAACGCAGGCAACAACGAGCTCTGCCTGCCTATAAAGCTGCTATACGGCCATGTGCTGGACTTGAAGGACAGGGTAGATTACATTTTCCTACCTTATATCATATCAACTCATAAGGGCTCGTTCATTTGCCCTAAGCTGATTGGCGCGCCGGACATAATCAGGGCAAATATGGAAGTAAAATTGCTCTCGCCTGATGTTGACGTCAACAATATTTACTCATCTACCTATTCAGCACTGAAGGAAGTAGCTATAGCCATTAGCGCAAACCCAATGACAATCTACTCAGCCTACAGAAAGGCAGTAGATGCCCAGAGAAAGTTTGAGGGTAGACTGCAGAGAGGTTTTCTGTTCGAAGAAGCCTACACCGGCAGGAAGAAGCATAGTTTAGTCAACCCAAAACACTCTATAGCAATAATAGGACATAGCTATGTGCTAAATGATGAATATATCAGTTCCGGCTTGTTCAGCAAACTAGCGAAACAGGATATAGCCATTTATACCTCAGACGCTTTCTCAGACAATCAAGTGTATTCGACTCTAAAGAAAAACCGCAGGCAGACACACTGGAGTTTTGGCGACAGGGTTCTTGCATCCGCCATTCTCTATTCTGAAAAAAATGACATTGATGGGATAATCTATATCACTCCCTTCAGCTGCTCTGCTGATTCATTGGTGACAGAGTACATGCAGGATCACAGGAAGAAGCCGTTTATGACAATCACTGTTGACGAGCATGCAGGGGATGCAGGTTTCCTAACCAGAGTTGAGGCTTTTGTAGACATTATTCAGCGGAAAGCTAACAGAACAGCCAGGGTGACAGATTGAAAGCGTCTCTGTTTGTTGTCGATGATGCGCAGATAGCGACAGATGCCTTCTTGAGAGGAGTAGGCCTTGAGCCGGTAAGGGTTCAGCCTACTAACAGGAAAGTGATCTTAAGGGGCGTGCAGAATTCTCCTGAATTCGCCTGCTTCCCATTCAAGGTGCTGTTGGGCAAAGTTATGGAAGCTCTTGATGACGGCGCAGAGCTATGCATAATGCCGGGCAATAACTCGCAGGTATCCTGCCAGCTAGCTGATTTCGCACGCGTCCAGGAGCATATAATCAGGAGGACAGGAAGGTCTTTTGAGATGATGGCTTTGGATACATTGCATCCTAATAAGCTGCTCAGCAAATTCCAGAAATATAATCCTAATCTCACCCTCCAGCAGCTGACAAGATCTGCCATTATGGGCCGTCAGAAGCTCTTGCTGCTGGAGATTGTTGAAGACTGCTATCGAAACATTTTCATTTCAGAAGGAAAAGTCAATGCAGAGAGATTCAGGAAGCTCTGGAGGCAGAAAATTGATGGCACTGAATCCCTTATTGACCTCCACTTCCTGGATAATGCCCTTCTTGATGATTATGCATCCCATAAGGGCATTGAGCCTGAAAAGCTGCTGAGGATAGCTGTAATAGGGGATATCTTTTGCCTGAATGACCGTTTTGTGAACAACAATATCTATGAGCGGCTGCTGACCCAGGGTGTGCATGTCAGGCAGGGCATCCGCATAAGCATCATGCTGAGCAATCCGCTCAACAGGATGATAAAGGAGTTCCTGATTGAGAAAAAAGCAGAGAGATATCTGAAGCACAATGTCGCGTCATACGCCAAAAACACTATCAAAGAGGCAGTAGAGTGCGCAGAAGAAGGCTATGATGGACTCATTCATATCTATCCATTCAACTGCATGCCAGAGATTACTGCAAGGAACATACTTCCTAAAGTAAGCAAAGATTATAATATCCCCATCCTTTATCTCCCTATGGATGAGCAGACGGGCGACGCAGGGTTCACGACTAGGATTGAGGCTTTTGTAGACCTAATAAAGATGAGGAAGGCAAGAAAATGAGATACTACATGGGAATCGATGTTGGTTCAGTCAGCACAAATCTTGTTCTGCTGGACGATAATGGTAATCTCAAGTTCTCAGAATACATTAGGACTCATGGCAATCCGCTGGGTTCGGTACAAGAGGCATTAGCAAAAGTGCACCTTCCGAAGGGTGTGAGAATTGCTGGTGTTGGGGTCACAGGTAGCGCTAGATACCTTATCGCAGCAATGGTAGGCGCTGATGTTGTAAAGAATGAGATAACTGCTCATGCAGTCGCCAGCACTAGGATCCACCCTGACGCAAGAACTATCATAGAGATAGGCGGCCAGGATTCAAAGATCATCATCCTCAATGACGGCATTGTGTCAGACTTTGCCATGAACAACGTCTGCGCAGCAGGCACAGGAAGCTTTCTCGACCAGCAGGCATCTAGGCTTGGTATACCCATAGAGCAATTCGGCGAGCGTGCTCTCAAGTCCAAGACAGAGGTGAGGATAGCCGGCCGCTGCACTGTGTTTGCAGAATCTGACATGGTCCACAAGCAGCAGCTGGGCTTTTCGACAGATGATATAATAAACGGACTTTGCGAGGCTCTGGTGAGGAATTATCTTTCAACTGTGGGAAAGGGAAAGGATATAAAGTCGCCCATTCTTTTTCAGGGTGGCGTGGCTGCCAACAAAGGCATCCACAAAGCTTTTTCCAAATATCTTAAGAAAGACATAATCATCCCTAAGAATTTTGCAGTGATGGGCGCAATTGGAGCTGCTCTCCTAGCTATTGAGGAGAAACCAAAGAAGACAAAATTCAAGGGATTTGGAATTGCGAAGCTAGACTTCAAGACTAAAAGCTTCGTTTGTAAGGACTGCCCTAACAACTGCGAAGTCGTCGAGTTCTGGGAGGACAGCACAATCATTGCCCACTTCGGCGACAAATGCGGGAAGTATGATAGATAGTGCAGGGCAACAACCATGGTGCATGAGGCCGGGAGTTGCCCCTTACGTGGTGGCCGAATGCGGCTATAATTGTTGTTGCCAATGATAAGCACTGTGCAATTTATTATAATTGCAGAACTATAAATGGGGCTGCGAGGATTCGAACCCCGGTTGGACGCACCCCAAGCGCCAGTGATAGTTGCTCAAAGGCCAATCCTTTTCCAAGCTACACTACAGCCCCGCGTCTCTCGAGAAATCCATCCTGTTTTTAAACATATCGATATATTTTAATATCCTATAAAACCTGAACATCTCGATGAACCTCATAGAACTGTTCCTCATCAGCCTCAGCCTTGCTGTGGATTGCTTTGTTGTCAGCACCTGTGTTAGCAGCGTAAGCCGTATAAGATTATTTATCTGGATTAGCGTGCCGCTTCATTTCGGCGCATTCCAGGCAGGCATGGCAGTGTTGGGATATTTGCTGGGTAAATCGATTTACTCACTGATATCAGAATGGAGTAAACTGCTATCCTTTGCCCTGCTGATTGGAATCGGGACAAAGATGCTCTACGAGGCATACTTAAGCAAAGGCACTTGCAGGGAGATAAATAAGGAGAGCCAGATCCTTATGCTTTCAGTCGCAACCAGCATGGATGCACTTGCCATTGGCATCGCTTTAGGCATGACCGCTCAAGGGATTCTCTTTTCATCAGTATTCATTGGCATGACCAGCCTTATCCTGAGCCTTCTTGGGCTGTGGTTAGGGTATGGGGTCAAACATATTGGCCTGAAAAACTTAGGTTATGCAGCAGGCTTTGTTCTGATTGCGCTAGGCATCAAGATGCTGATAAATTGAAAAAATTACCTCTTTCTTAGGAGGAAGAACCCGCCAAGCGCAGCGGCTATTGCCACTCCTGCAGCCGTTGCTGAGAACTCTGGTACAGGGGTATAGGCGCAAAACGTTATATGGCTTATATCCTTTGTTATAGGTTTTCCCTTAGGATTTGTGGTGTTCCAGCCATACACATCCCCACTCTCGCCGCCAGCAAGAACAGTGGTGTCACTGCCAGACTTTCGAAGCACTCCATCTACGCTTGGAAACGACTTCCAGACCGCATGCTGTTTGTCTCCAGTCACCTGGATATGGAAGTCGCCTATTATGCCTTCATCAAGGACAAAGCCGTTTCCGGTTGCCTCGAACTTGGCAATACCATAGTCAAAGCCATATTCTTTGCACTCGGTGTCTATTGAGCCAACCATGGCTGAGACAAGGCTTACCGCGCTTATCACAGCAATCATATATGTTAATTTTTTGTTCATTTTTAACTACCCCCAAGTAGTCTTTCTAAAAATGAACAAGTATTTAAATGTTTCGATTTGTTGTTACTGAATAATAAGTACAAATAAAATAACCCTTAATTTAATGAATCACCAATTCAGAAAGCTAACAAAGAGACATTATAGCCGTACTTCATTGTTATGCATAAATATCTAAAGAATCAATAGATTAAAGCCAAGCCTCTGGCGAGAATTGAACTCGCGACCTTACGCTTACCAAGCGTACGCTCCACCACTGAGCTACAGAGGCATAGGATAGCCGTGTCTGTCCTGTTTTTATAAAGATTTCCAATGAAAAATCCAAGAATTCTCACGCACCAAGTTCAATGATATCCTTTACCTCATACAGCTTATTGAACGCAGCCATTGTGCGCACAATGTCTGTGGATGTAATTATCCCTTTGAGTTTTGCCCCATCTACAACAGGCATCTTTTTGATCCTGAACTTCACCATCTTTTCACTAACCTGGGATATAGTAGTTCCCACTTCTACTGTAACAAGTGATGTGCTCATTATCTCCATTACAGAAGTCTGGTCTGGATTCCGTTTTTTTGCAACAATTTGCCTGACGATATCCCTTTCAGTGACAATTCCTACAGGCATATCGCCCTCAACCACAACCACTGAACCTATATTATTGCGATACATCAATTCTGCTACATTACTTGCAGAAGCTTCTCTAGAGCAAGTTACGACATTTTTGTTCATCCATTGCTCAACTTGAAATAACTCCATGGGTTTGTTAAGTGTCTATGAGATTTAAAAAACTTTGTCTTGCCTTCAGAGTGCTAAATGATTAAGCGAAGACTTGAAGCAATTCTGCCAATCTTCTTACTCTTACAGAAAAAAATGCGAGGGGAGGGATTTGAACCCACGAACTCACTCAGAGACAGGATCTTAAGTCCTGCGCGTTTTCCAGGCTTCGCTACCCTCGCCTTGCTGATTGATAAAGCAAAGCCAATTTAAATGTTTCGAGAAAGCGAAATTATATAAACCACGCTTCAAAGCATAGACCAAAATGGCGGGAGGATTTAAGGATAGGACATCAAAGGGAGTTTTTCTTTACCTTAGAAATAACGCCAAAATCTTCATTAGGAGTTTCTGCCACCTGAAGATTTTGCATGTCGCGCTTATAGAAGCTGCGCTATTGGGAATCATCATACTCTCATTCATTCTCCTGGCTCCTGTGCTTGTCCAGAAATACGCAGACATGTCAGAAGCTCCGGCACTTATTAACCAGCTTGACACTATCGAGCCGAGTGTGGCGATTGAAGGGCTGCAGAAAGCAAAAGATGCCATGGTATCATTTTTTTCCATAACTCTTGGATGGTTCATGGCCCTCATAATGGTCTATGGCATAGCAAGGGCTGGCCAATGGCTGCTGGTGCTCCAGAAAAAGCCGTCTTTGTCATTCTTTGTTAGATTCGTGCTATACTCGGTTTTCTACGTCATTTTCATCATTATCTGGACTTTCCTAACTCTGGTTGTTATAAAAACAGAGGTTTATCCTATGTTCTTCCTTGTGTTCAGTCTCCCTTTTTTGGTCTACATGAATTTTGTCATGCAGCCCTGCATCGCACAAAGCAGCGCTTTGTGGAAAGGGATAGGTCGGGGCATCAATATTGCCTTCAAGAAACTTCACCTTCTTTGGCTGCCTCTGCTGGTAATTTTCTCTATCTTCACTACCATAAACAGCGCTTTCCTCGCGGTTTATAATGCAACTGGATATAATATTACTGTCATAATCTATTTAGTCTTGATGGTTTTTTTCCTTGCCTGGATGAAGCTCTATGCCTTTTCGCTTGTAGAAGCGCATAGATGAATCCGCAAGATTTTTATAAATATATGATTATTGAGTTGATATGCACATGCTGTCAGCCTTTATGTTGATTATTTCAGTTGTGCTTCTTGCAAATCTTGGCATGGGTCAGGAATGTATAAGCCTTGACAAGATTTCACAGCCGGTCTCAGGAACTATCATTCTTTGCCGTGGGCAGTACTCACTTCTTGAACCTATAGAGTTAACCCAAGGCTCATCATTTGACTGCCAAGGTAGCACAATCAATGGTACAGCAGACACAACAGCATTCTATCTTACTGGTACAGGGATTACTCTTAAAAACTGCACAATAGAGGGATTCAAAGCGGCGGTAACCCTTATCAGAGCAGATAGCAGTGTTATTACTGATTCTTTATTCTTCAACAATGAATATGCGCTATATTTGAGATCCACCAAAGGAGCCACTGTAAATTCAAGCTTCTTCAAGGATAATGCTGCCGCCATAAGCTTTGAGGATAGCGCCGGCAATTGGATATATGGCAATACATTTCATCCCACAGGTCTTGTTGATATATATGACGACCTTAATTATTATTGCTGGCAAAGAATAGGCAATGAATACATAGATGAACTTGGGCCTGGGTGCAAGAATGTAGGGAATGAATCCCTGGCAATCAACATATCTGTTCAAGCATACCTCAACATGACACAGGTTATTAAAGAAGAGATTCCACCTGTTCCTGATCGTGTTTCCGCTCTGCCTGTTCCAGAAGATGATGAGGTTTTATCGTTTATGTATGAGGTTCTGATGATTGAGGGAGCCGCACAAAAAGAAATTGATAGTGAACTTCAAAAGACCATGGATGCTATCAAGAAGACTGCACAGATAGTAGACATATATAAAGAGATAACAGTCAGCCAGGCGAAAGGCACTTCAAAAGTAACTACAAGGATAACTGTTAACAGGGCTATTAAGAATTTGTATGTATATGAATATATCCCAAAGTGTGTGGCTGAGCATATAAGCGATGTCTACTTCTCCCGCCACCCTGACAAGGTGCTTCAGCCTGACCCTATAGTAGTATGGCACTTTCCAAACGCAAACAGGGGAGATGACCTGGAGTTGAGCTATGAGGTTAACAGGGAGATCTTCTCTTCTCCTAAGACAATAGTGGTCACAGAAGAAATAAATGTATCAGCTTTAGGCAACTGTGAAAAGCGACCTTTTTCAGTACCTATCTCAAAAGAGATTAACAGGGATATAAGGCAGTATCTGCCATTGATAATTATAGTCTTCGTGATTTTGGTTTATCTCTATTTCCATAGGTTCAGGAAGCATTTCCGTCAGACCTAAATATTTTTATAAGTTGCTTCTTCCCTGCACATAATGGCTAGAATAATTCTGCTCAGTGACAGCCTGATAAGCAGGATTGCTGCAGGAGAAGTGGTAGAACGCCCGGCTTCTGTAGTAAAAGAGTTGGTGGAGAATTCTATTGATGCTCAAGCCACCCAGATAGAGATTGAACTAATAGAGGGTGGCACGAAGCTTGTCAAAGTCACAGATAACGGGTTTGGGATGGATCAGGATGACGCTGTGCTCTCACTGAAAAGACATGCAACTTCCAAGATTTCTAATGAAAAACTTGAAGGCATATTGACCATGGGCTTTCGCGGTGAGGCCCTGGCAAGCATTGCTGCTGTCTCAAGACTTGTCCTAAGAACCAGGACTGACTCGCAGGAGCTTGGCTACGAGATATCAATAGAGGCCGGAAATATCACCAATGCAACACCCTGCGCATGCCCTAGAGGCACCCAGATTGCGGTAAAGGACCTTTTTTTTAATACTCCGGCAAGAAAAAAACATCTCAAGACAATCTCACATGAGCTAAGGCAGATTATAGAGATAGTTACTCGGATAGCCCTCGCTTACACAGATATATCATGGAAACTCTGGCATAACGGCGATTTGATTTTTTCCATGGATTCATCTGAAATAAACCAGAGAATAAGCGATGTTTTTGGCGCATCTATTGCTGACACTCTAATACCTTTTAGGAGCGAATCCAGGCACGCGCTTATCGAGGGCTTTATAAGCAGACCTGAATACACCAGAAGGGACAGGCGGAATCAAGCGATCTATGTAAACAGGAGATATATCAAAGATGAAGGCATATCAAGAGCTGTTTATGAGGGTTATAGGACGATGCTAGGTATCGGCAGGCATCCTGTTTTCATATTGAACATCACAGTGCCAAAGGAGAACGTCGATGTCAATGTCCATCCCGCAAAGCTCGAGGTCAGGCTCGATAAGGAAGAGCTCATACATTCTCAGATAATGGCGGCTGTAAAAGATTCGCTTGTAAAGGAACAGAAACCGCGGGAGGTTTCTTTGCCGACAGAGAAGCATCTGACTCTAGAGAACTTCCGTTTCAAAACAGAGAAGCAGGAAGCTCTTCATGAAGAAGAAAAAAGCAGCATCAGGATACTTGGACAGATAAGATCAACTTATGCCATTATGGAAATTGATGAAGGCTTGCTTATAATGGACCAGCATGCTGCAATGGAAAGGGTGCTTTATGAGAAGTTTTCAGCACAATACAGAAACAGCCAGGTAGAATCGCAGAACCTTCTTGAGCCGTTTGTTGCAGATCTTAGCCCTCAGGAAGCAGTGCTTGTCAAAGCGAACATGCAAACTATAAAGCGATTCGGTTTCTCACTTGAGGAGTTTGGCAGGTCGGCTTTCCTTGTAAAATCTATCCCTATGCTTTTCAATCGTTCTTCGGCTCCGCTTATTTTTAATGACCTTCTTAACGAACTCCAGTCAAGGTTCAGCCCGGAAACGGAAGACAGGATCATCAAAAAAGCCTGCAGGGCATCAGTTAAAGCGAACACTCCTCTGGAGATAGGCGAGTTAAGAAAGCTTTTTACAGAGTTATTGCATTGTCAACAGCCCTATACTTGTCCACATGGAAGGCCTACTCTAATATCCTACAAACTTGTGGATTTGGAGAAGATGTTCAAAAGAACTGGTTTTTGATCTGGTCTTTTTATATGCCAAATGTTAATACAGAGTACTGTAAGCACATTATAGTAAAAACAATAAACTATTGAAAATTCAAAGTTTCAGCATAAATTTTATATATATGTGGGCTATATCCTTGTTTATGGATAAAAAAACACTAAACTCGGACCAGACGCTCACTGCAATATGCTCATATTTGGGACTTTTAGTTCTCATCCCTTTGCTTGTCGTGAAGAAGCGTGATGAGTTCATAAGGTTCCACTTGAATCAGGGAATCACCTTGCTCATAGTATGGATAATTGCAGCTGTTGCTCTTTCAATAATAAGTATAATTCCGTTTATTGGCTGGTTTATAGCGATTTTTGGCTGGATGCTGATGTTGGGACTATTTATTGTGGCAATAATCGCACTGGTGAAAGCCCTTTCAGGCGAGCAGTGGAAAATCCCATACATGGATTTCAAGATTGTAGATATAAAGTAATTATAAAGTAATCACTCCATTTTTCTTCTTAGTTCATTTTTCTGCTTAGTTATTTGATTATCATTAGACTGTACATAAAAGTACAGAAAGTCGCCTCAATAAGTTTTTGCGAAATAAGCATAATACCTGGCTTCTTTTCCGCAATGCACACACTTACCACCAGGTTTTGGATGGCCGAAAGGTATGCAGCGTGAAGTCATCCCGCCCGTCTCTTCCTTAATCTCTTCCTCACAAGCTATCTCTCCGCAGAACATAGCATAAGCAAGCTTCCTCTCGCTTGCTGCTTTCACAAACTCAGTCCAGTTTGAGACATTGACTTTGGAATCCTCAACCCTGGTTTTTGCATTACTTAGCAGCCGAACATGCATTCTTTCAAGCTCTTGAGATACTTCATCAGCAAGACGATTAACGGGAACTGCTCTTTTCTCTCCAGTATCCCTAATTACCAGCACCGCTTGCCTATTCTCGACATCTCGGGGGCCTACTTCTAACCTGATAGGCACGCCCTTTAGCTCCCAATCATTGAACTTCCATCCAGGTGTGTAGCCTTCACGGTCATCAAGATGGCATTCAACTTTCAACATTTCTTTAATTTCACAGCATAAAGCAAGCACCCTCTGAGATGTGTCCCCGATAGGGATGGGCACTATGACTGCCTTTATAGGAGCAACCCGTGGCGGCAGAACAAGACCTTTATTGTCAGAGTGTGTAAGCACCATACCGCCTATCACCCTTGTAGAGAGCCCCCAGGAGTTTTGCCAAGGTATATGCGGTTTCTCATCCCGGCCCAGGAAAGTAATCCCAAAAGATTTTCCAAAGCCTTGAGACAGCTCATGGCTTGTTCCCAGCTGAAGAGCTTTTCCGTCAGGCATGAAGCCCTCGATTGTGTATGTCCTGATTGCACCTGCAAATTTCTCCTTTTCTGTCTTCTGGCCCTTTATCACAGGAATTGCCAAAAGGTCTTCCACCACTTTCCGGTATTCTTCAAGATACTGCAGGGTCTCTTTTGTACACTCCTCCTGTGTTTCGTAAACACAGTGGCCTTCCTGCCATAGGAACTCTCTTGAGCGGAGAAACATCTTGACATCCTTTACTTCCCAGCGGACAATATTGCACCACTGGTTTATCTTGAGAGGCAGATCGCGCCAGCTCCGTATCCAGCGTGAATAGCTGTCATATATAATAGTCTCTGAAGTGGGCCTCAGAGCAAGCCTCTCACCATTGTCATCCTTTGTCGCTACCCAGGCGACCTCTGCCTTAAAGCCTTGTGCATGTTCAGCTTCTTTCTGGAAAAATGATTCCGGGATGAACATTGGAAAATAAGCGTTTTTTACGCCAAGCCTGTTAATATTGGCATCCAGGTAGTTGACAACTTTCTGCCAGACCGAATAGCCATAAGGCCTGATTACCATGCAGCCCTTGACAGGTGCATAGTCAGCCAGTTCGCTCTTCAGGATAACCTGTGAATACCATTCAGGCATGTCGTCTTCCTTTCTTGTTGTTATGCCTATTTGTACTTGTTTTGTCATGTTTTATGAGCTTATTCAGATGTTAATAAACTTTTTGCATTATGTCGGAAACAAAAAAATAAGATAATAGAAGAATTAAAAAAAAGCGTTTATTTATCTTTTTTTGCCTCGGCGGGCCATCTTCGCTCGTGAGATGTCTCCTGCCTTGTCAATGAAATACAGGTATCCTGATTCCTTCTTGACGCCTGCTTTTGCAACGACCTCAATCTTGCCCTTGCCTTTTTTTCCGCCTCTCGCCATCTTGGCCCTAGCGGCGTTTCCGTTCTTATCAACAAAATACAGCCATCCGTCTTCTCTCTTGACGCCGCACTTACATACTTTTTCTGCCATTGTGTTTCACCCCTTGATGAATTTGTCTTTCTAAGAGAGAACTACTATTTAAATCTTTACATTTTACCGACTAATGTATCGTCCGAGAAATCTATTCTGTCTTGTCCGCTTCGCGTGTACTTTTCTTTTTAGGGCTTTTCTTCTCTTTCGTAGCAGGCTGGGTTTCAGATTTCGCCTCAGTATCCGCAGGTTGAACAGCTTCCGAAGCCTTTTCCCCTGCTGGCTTTTCTGCCTCTTCGACCTTCTTTCCTGGCTTGGTTATCCCTAACCGATCAGTGAGTTTTACCTTTTCAGGCTTCTTCTCGAGCTCGATAGGAAATCCCACGAGCTCTGCCCTGACAATTCCTTTCTCATCTTTTAGTGCATGCACTTTGACATGATGAGGTGGATTCTGGATGCCATTCTTCCATATATATGAGTTTAGTTTGCTGCCTATCCTAACCTCAGCGGATTTCATGTGCCTAGTGAGGAAATCGAAAAGAGCTTTGCTTGCTTTCTTTGCCCTCTTGTACCTGGGCACTTTCATAAATTCTTTCCTGAGCGGTATATTGAAAGTCCTTTCAGCCATCTTTATGTCCTCAGCTTGGTTCTTCGCCAGCTTCTTTTAATCTTAGTGTGCCTCCCAGGATGAATCCTCCTTCCCTTTCCGTATGTTTTGGGTACTGTCCAAAAAGGCGCCCACCTTGTCTGGCGTCCTCTTTTTGTAAGCCTTTTTTTCTTTGCTGAATGCTTGTATGTGGCCATTTTTTCACTTTCTGCTTTTTTTGATAGTTAAAAATTTATTATTGTTTTGATGCCTTTGAAATAAGCTTGTTTCCCAAGTCTGTTATTACCTTTCCTTTTCGCACACCCTTCTCTATCTGCCTAATCAGGCCTGCTTTTTCCAGCTGTTGTAGTATATGCCTTATTATGCTGCCGCTGCCCTTCCTAAATTCCGCGGGTGCATGCCCTCTTCTTTTCTTTCCGCCGTATAAAGTCCGTAGTTTGGCAACCCCTATAGGTCCAAGTCTATGTATCTTAAGTAATATGGATGCACTTCTGATATACCAGAAATCCTTCTTTACTATTGGCCTTTCTTTGTGCACCCCGCTCTTTACGAAATTTATCCATTCTGGCTGTGAAATCTCCTTAAACTGCTTCAACTGTACAGCCAATTTCTCTATCAGTTCTGAGCGTGAAATGCCGCTTATCTCTTTCATCATGACACCTCATCTGGTTGGCTTGGGGTTTTGTTTATAAAGGTTTTGGTGCATGGCACCAACCTGCAGTCGCCAGTACGCCGCAAGGTATGTATTTACGATTTCTTCCTCTGCTCCAGAGTCGGATGCTGTGTTATATATACCACAGTGTCGCTTGGCACATCCTCCTGTATCCATGAGTTTGCTCCGATGCTTACATTGTCGCCGATATTTATAGGGCCAAGAAGCTTTGCCCCTGCCCCTACAATCACGTTATTTCCAAGCGTTGGGTGCCTCTTGTATCCTTTCTTTAGAACTCCCCCTTCACCTTTCTGAAAATGCAGTACCCCAAGCGTCACTCCCTGATAGAGCCGCACGTTCTTCCCTATCTCACATGTCTCACCGATGACAACACCTGTACCATGGTCAATGAAAAAATAATGCCCAATCTTCGCTCCTGGATGGATATCTATGCCTGTCAGCATGTGTATGTTCTCTGACATCTCGCGTGCATAGCCCGGGATGCCTTCTGAATAGATTATATGCGCCACACGATGTATCATTATAGCCTTAACGCCTGGATATGACCTGATTATCTCAGTATAGTCTTTTGCCGCAGGATCCCCTCTGAACGCAGCCTCGATGTCAAGTTTCAGGGTTTCCCGCACTTCAGGAAGCGTCTCGATAAGCCTCTTGCTGGCCTTGATGGAATTATCCCTGTCAGTGTAAGCTGAACAACCGGTATCGATTATCTTGTAGAGCTGTATCAATCTCTCGACGATATCATGCACCCCTAATGCGCAGTTAAAATAGTTCGGAAAGAACAGCTCTTGCAAAAGAACTAGCTCCTTGAACCTGTATTCCCTGGCAGGAAACTTGGTGCATTGCTGCAGATAAGGCTTCTTGTCGTTCCCATAGGATGCAGCGAGCATCTGGGCGGTTTTTTCGAAATTTTCGTTCATCTCAATCAAGAGCTCATTGGTCATATATTAGTCCCCGCCCCCGGACTTGAACCAGGAACCTTTCGGTATCAGCTGATCGCTTATCATCCGCTCCCGTTTGGGGACAGTCAAGGCGATTTCTACAGCCGAACGCTCTAACCATTGAGCTAGGCGGGGTTTATTAGCCAAAACAATCGGCTCTTTTAAATATTTTTGCTCCTGGACTGTTATATAGGTTTTATCATTGCTTAGATAATCGCTTCTAATAAAAAGTCATCTGCCAGATTGTGTTTAAAGCTTTATTTTATGACCCCGCCGACATAAAGCTTGTTGGAATAGACTCTGGAGTGCCTAGAGAATCTGTTTTTGAACCTCACATAAGCGGAAGGCATCAGGATTGGGCCTATGATCTTGAGCTTTGAAACGATATCATAAGTTATTATCCTCTCCTCAAAAGGCTCAAGGCTGTCAAGCTCCCATTTTAGGAGAATCCCTTTCTTCTGGTGTTTGATAATCTTTGTCGGATGCAGTGTTCCTGCAGTTATCTCTTTCTGAGGGTCGATTATTGAAGGCACCTTGTCAATAACGCTTACATCCTCGACAACATTATTGGTTCTGTTTTTCACATGGAGGATTATCTTAATGTCGCTTAAGCCTTCCTGCTGCTGCTCTTTTGTGGTCTTAACTTCCCTTGACGCTTTCCTTACTGTAATAGGACTGCGGAATACGAGATATATAATTATTATTGCAGCAATGAGTACCACACTCCAGAAGAGAGGTCTGTAATTAGTCGTTATTATTATTTTGGCTTTCTCTTGCGGTGCCAATTCAAGATTCCAATATAAATACCTCTGCCCATTTTCCTTCATGGATCTGGCTTCTGGCTCAGCTGACGTAAAGAACTGCGAAAAAAGAGTTGTCGGCACCCTCACTCTTTCACTTCTTCTTATATTGCCGTCATTGAAGTACTCGCGCCTATCGTAGCTCATCAGGAAGCTTTTGCTTGGCAAACTTGTCTCCTTTAATTCACTGTAGCCTATTACCTCCACAGACCTCATAAGAGTGTCAAACTTTTTGTTCTTTGAAGGTATCTCAACATTTATCTTGATAATATCCTGCACTGGCTCCTGTGTATCTTTATAAGCTATCTTGAAAGTGACTCTCTTCTTCTCCAGCGGCCCAAGAGTTGTGTTGATGCTGTTGTCAATCAGGCTGTTTACTGAACTGGAGACGCTGATGACAAGGTCAGATATGTTAAGAGGGTTCCTATTCTCGACTGATACCGTCATGATTCTGCTGTCTCGTGGATCCATCTGCTGAGGGGAATCTACATCTATCACAAGGCTGGGCAGATACGTCCTGTCTATGAGTATGCCTGGATCTTTAAGGAAGATGAGAAGCCCTGCACTCTTCTCCTGACTGCTGTTATCGCTTCTCACTGTAAGCGAGAGGTTATATTGCCCGTATGCCAAATTTGAAGTAGTTGGCCTGACAAGCATTCTTGTAGTGCTTGTCTGCCCAGGCCCCACAGGGAACCTAATGAGATGGCTGTCTGGTCTAAACTCTACTGTCCAACGCGTGTCATCCCCTATCCTTATCTGGAATCTATCCTCATAAGGCAAGTTGTTCCTGATGAATAAGTCAAAAACTCCTCTGGAGCCGGGGTCTGTCGCATATATGCTGTCCTGTATAGGCTCAACGTGAAGAGTAAACCCCTGACCTAAGGCGCTTACTGAGCATATCACTAATACTGCCAGAAGCCAGGATTTTTTTGCCATGTAGAGAACATTTGACATTTTAGTTTAAATAATTTTCGGTGGCAAAAATGGTTGTTTTCATGGTTTTTCCTGGTTGGAGGATTCTTTTGCCTTTTCTGCCAAAGGTACATGCAAAAACAGGTTATCAATGATTTATCCTGATGGTATGGGAATATAATTAGGCTACATCTTGGCTCATCATAATGATATCATAATGTAATGGGACCATGAAATAAAGGCGTAAAATGCTAAGAAGATTTTGTGAGTGCATTAATTGATTATGAGATAGAGTATGACGGCGATTATGGCTACCAGTGCAAGAAGTGCCACGCCTACGAAAACAGCAAGCTTTCTTAGGTTCTGCCTTACTTGCTTATCAACCCTGCTTTCGAACCTTCTAAAAGAATCAGGTTTTCCATCCACTAGGTTCCTGCCGCATCTTATGCATTTTTTTTCTTCAGCAGGATAATTCTCCCAGCATTTAGGGCATGTCTTCATGATACATAACAGAGCTTCTGAGTATATAAAATTTATGCCACCCCTCTAAAAAGGTGTCCTGTAGTATGGCCCCGTCTGAGCCTGGAGTCATTTATCTCTTTTCCATCTATTATTCTCCTGTATGCTTCGGTTATCTGTTTGACATTTTCATCAAGGTCAAGGAATATATGATTGACACCTGCCTTAAGAAGCAGCTTTGTATGATTGAATAAGCCTATCGGGACGCTGTTTAGTATTTCAGTATAGCCGCTGGGATTTTGCCTGATTGGAATCGCCCTGTTCTCCCTGTCAACTATTGGCCCTTCAATGCATTGCTTGGTTTTCATTAATACCACCCTGCCATGAGCCATAACCATGAACTTTTTGTTCTGAAAGCGCCTTATCTCATCCAGATTTAATTCCGGCGAAAGAACACTAAGCTTATTCCAATACTGCAGAGCGAAGTCATTGAAGATGTTGAAGCTATAATCTAAATGTATTCTTGCTATACCTGACTTAAGCATTGCTGGGTTTCCGATAAGCGCGGCTCTCGCGTCCGGCTTGATAAGCTTCATCGCTTGTCCAATTTGACAATCAGAAAGTATTGTTGGGACCTCCGGAAGCGCTATTTCAGGTTCATAGCCTTTGTTGAACACGTTTAAATAGACGAAATCCGCCCCGCCCTTCATAGCAGCTTCTGCATCCAGCCTATTCTGGACCCGCACATGGAGACTTGGCTTCTCCAATTTGGTATGCGCTTTTATTAGATGGATTTTTACTTCCCTTGCTTTTCTTCTATATCTTGCAGCGCTTAAGCCAAAGAGACCGCGCAGAAGCATAGGCTTTGCCGCAATGATCTGGTTCTCATGAAGCTGCGATCTTTCACTTATTCCCTTGATCCTAAAGGGCGTGCCAGTCTCAAGCATGCGTAACGCATCCTTGTTTTTAAGCGGCTCTCCTATTGGGTTAGGTAGAGCTGCACTTGCCTTCAATGCGCCAGCTAATCCTATTAACCTGTCTTCTCTTACCTCAATCAGAATAGGGATTTTCCGGCCTTGCGTCTTTACAGGTTCCTTCACCCCTTCATCCTTTAACCCAGAGCCCAGTATACCTTCACCCCCTATGAACCCTGAAGTAAAATCCCTATGGAAGAGTTTCCTGAGCTTTAGTGCATCATTCTTACTGAATGAGAATCTTCCTTCATAATAGCTATTGAGGTATTTTCTGTACATGGCAACAGTAAGAGAGACATATTTCGGCGGCTTCATGCGCCCTTCTATCTTGAGAGCAGCAATGCCTGCCTCCGCCATTTGCGGGATTAGCTTCAATGTGCAAAGGTCCATTGATGACAATACATGTCCGCTTTCGCCATATGGCAACCGGCAAGGCTGTGCGCACCGCCCCCTGTTTGCGCTGCGCCCGCCCATGAAACTGCTCATCAGACATTGTCCGCTATAAGATACGCATAGCGCTCCGTGGGCGAATACCTCAAGCTCTCTGTCAGTCTTTTTGTGTATTCTGCTCACCTCTTCAATAGATAACTCCCTGGCAAGGATATACCTATCAAAGAGACCTATGTTAAGAATTGATTGCGCATTGTGTACTGTAGTCTGTGTTGAAGCATGCAAAGGAAGATCTGGAAAAATCTCCTTCAGGACAGAAGCTAACCCAAAGTCCTGACATATTACTGCATCAACCCCTATTTCATAGAGCCTGCCTACATAATTAACCGCATTAAGCATTTCGTTGTTCTTAATAAGAGTATTTACTGCAGCATATGCCTTTGCATTGAAGAGATGAGCAAAGTCCACTCCATGCTTAATCTCTTCTATGGTCAAGTTCCTTGCAGATGCTCGTGCGCTAAACTCCTTGCCCCCGAAATACACAGAATCCGCTCCGGCCTCTATTGCAGCCTTCAGGGACTCCAGGCTTCCCGCAGGCGCAAGTAGCTCAATTCGTTTCATAGACACGGTTATGTTAAATGGTTATATAATGCTTGCTGAGCTGCTGACAAATAGTCAGCTATGTTCTTCCAAAGCTATCGTTTAAAACTTCTTATACCACCAAATGAGTAATTGCAAAAAAGTAATAGACTATTTATTAATTGTCAAGAATACTCACAAAGTTAAAAAAATAGATTCATGGGCCCGACCAGATTCGAACTGGTGACCTTCGCTAGATTGCAAAACACGCCTGGCATGCTTTTCGTCAAAGCGACGTCATAGCCACTAGACTACGGGCCCGTTAGGGGCATAGACTTAATCCAAATTTATAAAGCTTGCTACGAGCCTAGTGAATACGCGCTGATTTTGTTTTCCTTATTAAAACTTATAAAATGACCTGACATAATTTATAGCCTGGCATTACTTTTGTGCCAACACTAAGGGCTAAATTGACTTTGTTAGCTTTATTCTGCTAAAGGTTGCTGGAAATTATGGCATTAGACAATGCTGGCCATTCGAGAACAGATGGGGCTGGGAGGATTTGAACCCCCGTTGGGCGGCCCCGAACCGCCAGTGATACCAAGCTACACTACAGCCCCGCATTGACGCGAATGTTAGAAGGTTGTATAAAAAAGTTGTTGCGAAAAGTTCCCCCATCGCTTAAACTATGGTATAGGCATGATATAAAATTATGACACTATTATAATACAATTATGATTAAGCCCCATCTCGTCTTCATTGTTTTTACACATTCCTAGCTGCTTTTCAAATATAACGCTCTTTTAATAGTAAAAATAATCATTTGAACAAGTGTATGCTGCTAAGTGTATTTCTATCCATCATAAATATCTCTCCTTTCTGCGCCATTATAGTTACTGCCTTTCTCACCTCTTCTTCCGCAATAGAGAACCTGCTGCAGTGGCTGATTAACTCAGGAACTGATATGGTTTTCTGGTCTCCTTTGCGGATAAGGCTTTTTATATAGTCAATGACAAATGCAATCCTATCTTCTTGCGTTTCGCCTATTGCCTGTGCCCTTAGTATATCTACTTTCTTTGGAACATCAGCTTCTGCTCGGTAAGCATGAATATCAGTGCTTATGCTCTTCTGTTCCCTGCCATAAATTTTTTTCACAGTTCCGCGCTTCAGGTCAATCACGTACTTTTTATCATAGTCATAAATGAAGATAGAGCTGGACTCTGTCCCAAAATGCGCATTAAAGCGTTTTTGTCTGCGCATTCCTGGTTCTTTGTCCGAGCAACATTAAATATTTTTCCATCAGATAATTATTAAATAATTAGAAAAAGCACTGCAGTGCTGATGTCTTGTTTTTCCCAGAGGGGTGCAACAGCAATATTTATAAATAACCGACTTTTTTGCTGCAGTAAATGGCAGCTAAAAAAGCCGACAAGGAGAAATTGAAGAAGAAACGGTGGATGCCTATAGTATCCCCTGAGCTTTTTGGCGACGAGCCCATTGGTGAAACACTTGTGGCTGCTCAGGAGGACATGATAGGAAAGCCCCTTGTCTGTAATCTGATGAACCTGGCAAACGAAGTCAGGAAACAGAATATCAATGTCAAATTCAAGATAGTATCTGTCAAGGACAACCGAGCTGTAGCAGATATTATTGGATACCAGGTCACTCCATCTTCCATAAAGAGGCTGGTCAGGAGACGCCACAAGAGGCTGGATGATTCAGAGAGGTTCGCAACCCGTGATGGTTTCATTGTTAGAATAAAGTCATTGATGATAACCAGGACACCGGCTTCCAGAAGAGTTGGATCTGATTTAAAGAGAGCTGCGCGCAAATTCATCGCTACACAGGCTAGAGATAAACCATATATCGAGCTCGCGTACTCAATTATCTCAGGCGCTCTGCAAGATGAGATGAAACGAAACCTGGGAAAAATATTCCCTCTTAAAGTCTGCGATATCAAAAGTTTTGACCTGATCCCCGGCCAGAAAGCTGAGCCACTGCCTCCTGCTGAGCCGAAAGCAGAGCCTGAAAAGGCCCAAATGAATGATGCTTCAAGTGAAGATTCAAATATATGAATTCTTGCGCACTTTCACAAGTGAATTTAAATATTGCCTATCATTTTAGTTATCCATGAAGCTATTGAGTATTGGTGCAGAAGCAACAGTTTATGAGGATGAATATATACACAAGGTGCGCCACGCAAAGGGGTACAGGATAAAGGAGCTTGATGTTGCGTTGCGAAGAACAAGAACAAGAAAGGAAGGCAAGATTTTACAGCAACTGCCAATTATTGGCCCTAAGCTAGTCAAGGTTGACGAAAGGTCATGCAGCATCACTATGCAGAAAATCGAAGGTGTGAAGCTGCGTGATGTATTAAATAACAGTAACTGCGAAATTTTGGGAAAAGAACTCGGAGAAAAGATAGCAAAGCTGCACGACTCAGGGATAATTCATGGAGACTTGACCACCTCAAACATGATTCTCCATGACCAGGGTATTGTTCTAATTGACTATGGTCTATCTTTCAACAGCCACAGGGAAGAGGACAAGGCAGTAGACCTCCATCTGCTTAAGCAGGCATTGATAAGCAGGCACGATGCAATATGGGAGAAATGCTTTTATGCGGTGCTTGACAGCTATGGCAGGGATAGGCCGGCTGCGGCAAGGCTTGCGGTTGTCGAGGCAAGAGGCAGGAACAAGCATTGAATAAGAATATTTCTTTGCCTGTGGCTCCGGTGAAAATCTCGCATTCGCTCGGCCACTGCCGGCGTCGAGCTTAGCTAGTATTCAATGCGTGGCTGCCGACCCCGTAAAGTTTTACCAAAACTTTGATCAAAAGAAGTGCGACACAAGGTCCCACATCGTTGCCAATCACTTTATTGTGAGAGGCAACGTCGGGCGGCCGAAAGGCCCGCCCTACCTTCGCCAGCCTTAGTCAAGGCTGAGGGACAACCCCCCGGCAGCCTTGATTTGAAGCAAATGAGAGCTCTCCGATAAGGAGGCAGTGGCTACATTTTCACCGGAGCCTTTGCCTGTCAGAATAGCAGAGAGGGCATGCAGAGAGGGCATATATACCAAATACAAAAATAATTGTAGCAAAAAATATTTAAGTCACCTCTGAAGCCAAGTAGTTATGGATCGGCTGGACGTCATACTATTTGCTGCACGCAATCAAGGAAGACTGGTGTCAACCGCTTTGGCAGGAAAGTCTCTTGGTTGCACCCAGCAGAATGCTTCGCGTGCACTTAAAGAGCTTGAGAAGGAAGGATTCCTTGCAAGGCAGCCCACACAGCACGGAACTCTAATAAAGCTGCTCCCAAAAGGAAGGAGTCTTCTGCATTCATATTCGATAGAAATAAACCACATCCTAAAAGACACTTACAAACTGTCTGGAAAGGTTGTTTCAGGAAGCGGTGAAGGAAAATTCTATACAGGACTTAAAGGTTACAGCTACCAATTCAGGAATAAGCTGGACATGAAAGTTTTTCCCGGAACTCTTAATCTTAGCTGCAATGAAGATGCCATTGATGCATTCCTCTCACACAAGTCACCAATCCATATTAAGGGTTTTTCAGATAGGAAAAGAAGCTATGGTAGTCTGACTGCTTATCTTGTTACAATTGGAGGGATTCGTGCAGCGGCGCTCAGGCCGGAAAGGACGCATCATAGGCATTCAATACTGGAATTGATTTCAGAAAGCAACCTCCGAAGGGAGCTTTCACTTGAGGATGGCAGCAAGGTGGTAATAGAATGAGCAGATATCTGGGGGCATTTTGCATAATTATCGCCGGGGTATTATGGGGCATTGACCCTATTTTACTTAGGCCCCATCTCAGCCACCTTATTGGCTTTGTGCCACTTGTAGTCCTGCTGGAGCATGCTGTGGCATTCGCATTCATGCTTCCATTCATGTTCGTCCAGAGGAAACTGATAATAAAGGAAATCCGTTCTCTTGGTGCAAAGGAACTTGGCTCATTCCTCTGGATCGCTGCTTTTGGAGGTGTAATAGGCACAGTAGCGATTGTCAAGGCTCTATTTCTAGTGCAGTTTAACCACCTATCTGTAATAGTTATACTGCAAAAGCTCCAACCCTTATTTGCAATCTTGCTTGCGATTATTGTATTAAAAGAAAAACCCGCAAAAGGTTTCTACATCTGGGCACTGCTTGGGCTGTTAGGCAGCTATCTTCTGACATTTGGCTTGCATAAGCCGGTTTTTGAAGGAAACGTCCTGTTGAAAGCAGCAGCATATTCGCTTCTTGCAGCCTTTGCGTTCGGCTCTGCCACTGTATTCGGAAAGAGCGCTCTGAAGAAAACAAGTTTCAGCGTAGCAACCTACATCCGTTTCGGATTGACATCTCTGCTGCTTCTTTCAGTTGTGGGTGCGCAGGGTTTTGCAGGCATGACACAGGTGTCCAGCGCAGATTTGGCTACCATAATAGTAATAGCCTTCTCTTCTGGTGGTCTTGCTATTTTTATATACTATTTCGGATTAAAGCAGGTGCCTGCAAGCAAATCAACGATATACGAACTTTCTCTACCCATAACAGCAGTATGTCTTGATATGCTCATTAATAGAAGCTTTCTGTCCCTTCCGCAGTACTTAGGTGCTTCATTGGTGCTACTCAGTATGCTAATGGTGACTTGGACAAGGGTTGCCGAAAAATCACAATAATTAATCAGAGATGCTTCCGTACCACAAATGACATTATGAGAAACAAAAATAATAAAATAGGTTCCGTTTTTTCATGTCTCTATGAAGCCCCCGGCAGTAGTAGGTATTGACCCAGGCACCACTATTGGCTATGCCATAGTATCGCTTAACGGAAAGCTCATTGAGGCGGGTAGCGGAAGGACTTTCGATTTCAACTCGCTTCTAATGCATATTACAGGGATATGCCAGCCGATTATTATAGCGACTGACAAAGCAGAGCCGCCAGGCATGGTAAGGAAATTTGCTACAAGGTCAGGAGCAAGGCTCTGGCATCCTGAAAAGGATCTCCTTATAAAGGAGAAGAAGGAAGTGTCACAGCATTACCTGCAAAGGAACGACCATGAGATGGATGCAATAGCATCTGCAAGATTTGCGCTAAATGACTATTCAGACCTGATTAATAGGATTTCGAGGTTTGTAAAGGACAAGGGCAAGGAAGCGCTTGAGTATGAAATTACAAGGCTTGTCATCCAGCATGGCATGTCTATTGCAACTGCCATTGAATTTTTGGAGCAGCCGGAATCAGAGGAAAGTAAGCTTGTAAAGAGCGCAGTTGAGAAAGGTTGGTTCGGAAAGGAGTATGAATCTCTGCTTGAACGCAACAGGGCGCTGAAATTGAAGCTCGCACAAATTGAAGAGAATCTGTCAAAGCTTCAAGAGGTTTTGAGAACGAAGGAAGCGCTTCTCAACACATTAAAAAAGAAGAAACTCTCTGAATCAGACATCCTGAAAATGAAAGAGAGTTCCATCAGGTCCCTTTCGTCGAAACTCGGAAGCATGGAAGCAGAGCTTTCAAGAATGCGGGCAATATCCCTCATGAAAGACATTTTCATTTCTGCTATCCAAGGAAGGGTGCTTATGAAAAGGCTCAGAGACTTTAGCGAGAAGGAGATATTGACAAAATCCAGGCTGGGCTTTCGTAAAGACGACTTCTTTTTTGTAGATGACCCTTCCATTATATCAGAGAAGGCAATACAGAAGCTCACTGATATAAGGGTTTTCAGCAGCAAAAGAATTAAGACAAGGCTCCCGATAAGGATTTTCTGCATTACTGCCAAGCCCTATGCGCAAATTCAGAATTTCTTGCTATTCGAGAAAAAGGATGTTGAAGATGCCCTTCTTCAAACAGATGTAATCGGCAGAGTTGTGGAAGAATACAGAAAAGAGAGGATTAACTGACTTCATACGCTAGTCCATCTATAATCATAACTTTAATCTTCTTTTTTATTGTGCTCTTGGCATTCTGAACTGCAACGCTCTGGAAAGTTTCAGGATGGATTATCTCTACATGGGGTTTATATTTAGTCACAACAGCAGTATGGAACACTGGCCCGCCAAGTATCTCTAGCTTCCCATCATCAATTATAGTTATGCTCTTGCCGGTCACCAAATTAGTTCCTGTCAGCCTGCCCTTATTGTATCCTTTAATCTGGACTATGTTTTTTCCGCTTCGAACACAAGTCCCGATATCTATATAAGGCAGCCTTGCCAAAACATTCAACCGATAGACTTCCTTGCTTGTCTGCCTGTTTCTTGAAAAAAGCCTGGGAGAGAGCCCAAGTTCGCCTCCGTATCTCTCATGAATCTTGCTTCCCAGGTCCTTTGCAAATTTTTTGGATGACAGATATACGTCCGCTCCGCCCTTCACTTTCTCCACTTTTGATATGAATATGTCCTGCCTTTGTCGTTCGGCTGTTTCTTTGCATATAAACTCCAGCGCATCATTGAAGTGCTTAGATTTCTCGTTTCTTAGCTGCAATATGGCTTCATAATACTGCCTGTTCATGATTTTCGCAAACCAGAGATCTTATAAAAATCTTGCCATCCTGAAATAATTATAAAAGATATGGCATCTGCCATTTTGCAGATTTAAATAAATTCCAGCATTTTTTCAAGGCAAAGCGCAAGATTTTAAAAGAGCGGGTTTTTGCATGAGCCTCTATGAATAAGCTCACTTGGAAGAAGGTCTGGCATTTCATATGGAATGATGACAGCATCTGGAGCTGGCTTGTTAACATTGTCCTGGCTTTTGTCCTGATCAAGTTCGTGGTCTATCCTGGGCTCGGCTGGGTGCTTGGTACAACCCATCCTATTGTGGCTGTAGTCTCAGGGAGCATGGAGCATGACGGAAGCTTTGACATCTGGTGGGAGTCTTCAGCTGTCTGCCAGGGCAGGCCGTGCAGTCAGCGGGAATTCTATTCTCTCTATGGTATTACCAAAGAAGACTTCAAGCGATTTATTTTCAGGAATGGATTCAATACAGGGGATATAATTTTTCTTTTGGGCGAAAAGCCACAAAACGTGAAGATAGGTCAGGTGATAGTTTTTGAATCTTCGCAGAGATATCCGATAATTCATAGGGTAATAGAAGTCAGGGAGGACAGGGGAAAGATATTCTTTACGACAAAAGGAGACCACAACCCAGGGAGCGGTCCTGACGACACGAATATATCCGAAGACCGCCTGATAGGCAAAGCAGTCTTTAGGATTCCATATCTCGGCTGGATAAAGATAGTCTTTGTCGAGATAATAACATACCCGCTTAAGATTATGAGGTGATATGGATGTTTTGCCCGAAATGCGGCTCAATTTTGATGCCAAAGACAGTAAATAACAAAAGAGTGATGCAGTGCTCCTGCGGCTTTTCATCTTCAAAGATGGACAAGGCTGAAACGAGGATAAGCGAGAAGCTTAATTCCCAAACGAAAGAGATGCCTGTAATTGACAGGGAGATTGAGCCAATGCCCCTTATAGACGCGCAATGCCCTAAGTGCTCGCATTCCAAGGCCTATTTCTGGACAATCCAGACCAGGGCAAGCGATGAGCCTGAGACCAAATTCTTTAAATGCGAAAAATGCTCCAATGTCTGGCGGGACTATAGCTGACCTTTTTAAAAGCCCGTCATTCAGAAGCGGATACATTCGCTGGAATATATAATATATATATTATATTCACAAAATATATAATCATAGTGACCTTATGATATACAATTAAGACTATCAGGTGGAAATAATGCGAGTCATAAATCCGCTTGAGATACTGCTTGAATCCGAAGATATGCGTAGATATATCAGTAGAAAATCTGCAAACCAAGAACCCAGGGGACAATATAGCTATGTGAATTATTTCTTAAGCGCTTTCTTTCCGACCGGAAACTGCGCCCTTTGACCACCGACAGCTTTAAATAGAGGTTGCATCTTGAAACCACTATATGGCAAGCGAACACAGAAAACCGATTGAGGATTATGATGCAGAGGAATACGAACTCGACGAGGACAAGGATGACGACCTTGGCAGCCGCAAGAAACGCCGCCAGGCAGTTGATGATGGTGAGCTTTCTGGTGAAGAAGAAGGATTCCTCGAAGGCGCCGAATCAGCCTACAATGATGATTGAATCATAACGTTTTTATATTCTCATTGAATATTTCATGATATGGCAGATCCGATCAATGCAAGTGTAGGTGAACTAGCCGGAGGACTTGGACCATTCGGTTCCTTATTGACAACAATATTCACCATGATAGGTGGAATTGTTGGAGTATACATAATCTTCATGTTACTGAATTATTTTGAGAAGAAGAGATTCAAAAAAACTCTTGATAGGATTTCTGGTGACTTGGCTGCCATGAGGAAGAGTATGCAACGGATAGAGAACCTCCTCTCAGAACCCAGAAAATGATATCAGAAAACTCGATTTCAGCATTTCTAATTAATCTTGGTCTTGATGTACAGGGTCTAAGGCTCGAATATGCTCCGCAAGGGATGGGAGACATCGCCCTTCCTTGTTTTCAGTTCGCTTCAGCCTTGAAAAAATCCCCAAATGATATCGCTGTTGAGCTGGAAAAGGCCTTTTCGCCCAATGAGACCCTTGAAAGAGTGCAGGCAGTAGGACCCTATCTGAATTTCTTCCTTAATAAAGCTCGCGCTGCAGCCCAGCTAATGGAACAAACCACCATAAGTAAGGCAAAACAACATGGGCACATTATGGTAGAATTTTGCTCCCCTAACACAAATAAGCCTTTGCATCTTGGCCACCTCAGGAATATGGCGATTGGCCTCTCTGTCTCTAATTTGATAGAGTCCGCAGGAGGTAATGTTATCCGCGCATGCCTTGTGAATGATAGGGGCATACATATATGCAAGTCCATGCTTGCATACATGCTTTGGGGAGAAGGAAAGATGCCTGACAAAAAAAGCGATCATTTCGTGGGCGACTTTTATGTGATGTACAGCAAGAAAGAGGACAATACCCTTGCAAAGAAAGCGCATGAACTTCTCTTAAGATGGGAGGCTAATGACAGCGAAGTGCGGGCCTTATGGAGCAAGATGAATTCTTGGGCACTTGAAGGGTTCCAGGAAACGTACGAACGCTTCGGTGTGAAATTCGCCAGAATTTATCGCGAAAGCGAGATATATGACAAGGGAAAGGAACTGATTGAAGAAGGTTTGAAATCTGGTGTATTTGTGGAAAAAGATGGCGCAATTGTAGCTGAGTTCAGCGATATGCCGGATAAGGTTGTTATGAGAAAGGACGGGACAAGTCTGTATATTACGCAGGATATATTCCTCGCGATGCAGAAATTCAGGGACTATAACATCAATCAATCAATTTATGTTGTGGGAAGCGAGCAGAATCTGCATTTCAAACAGCTCTTTGCAATACTCGGCAAGCTTGGGTTCCAGCATGCTGGGGACTGCAGACACCTTAGCTATGGGATGGTTAACCTTCCTGATGGCAGGATGAAAAGCCGAGAGGGCGCAGTCGTTGATGCCGATGATTTACTTGATTATCTCTCAAAATTAGCCTATGGGGAGGTTACGAAAAGGCACAGCCTTAATGAACAAGAGGTGAGAGAGAGAGCAGAGCTTATTGCTGTTGGTGCAATAAAATTCTACCTGCTCAAGCACGACATGGCAAAGGACATGACCTATGATCCAAAAGCCTCGATAAGCTTCGATGGAGAGACAGGCCCTTATGTTATGTACACTTACGCCAGGATAAGCAGCATAATTAGGAAGTACCGTGGAGAACTGCCCAACACTGCTGATTTCACTTCATTCACTGAAGCAGACCATGTAATAGTGATGCTCTTATCAAGATACCAGGAAACAATCCATGAGGCTGCCACTGCACTGAAACCTTTTGTTATCTGCCATTATCTATTAAAGCTTTCCCAGGCGATAAATGAATACTACCACAAAGTCCCTGTATTAAAGGCAGATGAGACCCTGCGAGTGCCAAGGCTCATTCTTCTTAATAAGGCACGGGAGATAATCAAGAATGGGCTCATGCTTCTGGACATCCGGACTCTTGAAGAGATGTAGAGAACACATCAAATGCCGGTAAGCGTCCTCTGACTGCTCTTGATTAACACAGGTGCCTGATCACGTTTTTTTCGTTCGACAACAATAAGATCTCTTTTTCGTTCATCCTCTTCCAGCTTGAACTGGATCTCCTGAGCCTTCTCAATCACTTTATTCGGCATTCCGGCGAGTTTCGCGACATGGATGCCATAACTCTTGTCGGTACCTCCCGGTTCAATTCGGCGTGTGAATACTATCCTGTCCTTGTTTTCTAAAACCGCTGCGTGGTAGTTCTTGACCCCATGATGCTTATCCAGCTTGGTTAGCGAATGGTAATGGGTAGCAAAAAGCGTCTTGGCCCTTATCCTTTCGATTATGTCCAGAGCTACACTCCATGCAATGCTTATTCCATCATATGTGGAAGTGCCCCTTCCTATCTCATCCATGATAATTAGCGACCTGTCAGTCGCATTATTCAGGATTAGCGATACCTCATTCATCTCAACCATGAAAGTTGACTGGCCATGTGAAAGGTCGTCATGAGCGCCGACCCGTGTAAATATTCTGTCTACAACACCTATCTCAGCCTCTTTGGCAGGCACAAAGCTTCCCATCTGGGCAAGAATGCAAATCTGGGCAATCTGTCTCATGTATGTGCTCTTGCCAGCCATATTCGGCCCAGTGAGCACAATAAACCTGCTGTCTTCAGATAGGTTCACATCATTTGGTATGAAGCTGTCCCCGACGCATTCCATCACTGGATGCCTGGAGCTTTTCAAACTGATGCGAAAGCTGTCATCAACAGTGGGCTTAGTATACTTTCTCGCAACAGCAGTCTCAGCAAGTGAATGGATGCAGTCGATTGTGGCAATTGCGCTTGCTGCGGCAAGTATTTCATCTGTCTTTTCAATTATTCGTTTCTTGACTCCGGCAAGCAGCTCACTTTCAAGGATAGCAATTCTCTCTTCAGCACCAAAAACCTTATCTTCCCAATCTTTCAGCTCTTGTGTGATAAATCGCTCTCCGGCAACCGTGGTTTGCTTTCTTATATAGTCATTTGGCACAAGGTTCAGGTTTGCCCTGCTAATCTCAAAATAATAGCCGAATATCCTGTTGTACCCAATCTTAAGTGATTTGATACCTGTCCTTTGTCTCTCCTTCTCCTGCAAAGCGGCAATATGGCGCTTGCCGTTCCTTGCCATATCCTTCAGGTTGTCGAGTTCCAAATCATATCCTGCCCTGATGATGCCGCATGAGTCAGTGTGCACGTCTTCGGAAATCGCACGCTCAAGCAAATTGCAGAGATCAGATAAATCAGGCAAAAACAGCGTTGAGAAAAGCTTTTGTGAGCACTTCTGGACTGATGTTTTTATCACAGGTATTTGCGAAAGGGATAGCTTAAGCAAGAGCAGGTCTTTTGTTCTTGCCTCCCTGTTGGATATTCTGCTCAAAGCCCTTTCCATATCTCCAATTTTTCCCAGCGTTTGGGAGATCTCAGTCCGTATACTAGACGATCGGAACAACTCTTCAACTGCAAGAAGCCTCTCATTTATCTGATTTACATCCATCAAAGGAGATAACAGCCATCGCTTAAGCATCCTAGCACCCATAGGAGTTTGGGTTGAATCTATTGTGTCAAGCAGTGTATTTTCTGTTCCTCCAGAGATATTTTTTACAACCTCAAGATTTCGTAATGTGATTGCATCCATGACCATGTAGGCGCTGTTTGTTATCAGGCGCGGCGGTTTTAGATGCTGTATCCTGCCCTGCTGGGTGTCCTTAAGGTATAGCAATAGGGCTCCAGCAGGGCCTAAGCATATATCTTCCTTTTTAAGCCCAAAAGGTACAAGAGAGACTACTGCAAAATGCTGCATCAGCAGCTCAATAGCTGTTGTCCTGTCAAAATGCCATTCCGGAATGAAGCCTGTGCCAGGATTTGATGCTACTGAGCCCTTCATGGTCTCCGGGAAGAGCGTCTCAGCAGGTACTATCCTTTCCAGCTCATCCCTATATCTGCCCAACGGTACATTCATGCATGCAAACTCTCCCGTGGTTATGTCAGCATAAGCGATTCCCGCCTCCTCCCTTCCTGGGTACACCGCTGCGATGTAATTATTGCTTTTTTCCTCTAGAAGCTCGGATTCAATTATTGTCCCGGGTGTCACTATCCTGGTAAGTCCTCTTTTTACTATGCCTTTGGCTTTTTTCGGATCTTCAAGCTGTTCGCAGATAGCTACTTTCACACCTGCCTTAACCAGCTTTACCAGGTAATTCTCGAGGGAATGATATGGAATACCTGCTAGAGGTATCCTTGCCCCTCCCTTCATACCTCGTTTGGTGAGGGCAATTCCAAGCGCTTTGCTGGCTATCTGTGCATCCTCAAAAAAGGTTTCATAGAAATCACCCATTCTGAATAGAAGCAGGCAGTCAGGATGCTCAGCTTTTATTTTCCAATATTGCTTCATTGCAGGTGTTAACTGGTCTTCTTGCATATTAATCAGGGATAGCATAGCTTTTATTAAGTTAATGAATGCTCCTGACAAAACTTTCAATTACAGATGAGGCAGATAATAAAAATGCAATCAAAGCTCTGGAACAGGGAATTTATTGAATAGCCCACCGTTACCTTTATAAACAAGCCCTTGTTTTTCCGCCAAAGGTGATGCTCATGGAGATTAAGGTTCTTGAAGAAGTTAAAAACAAGCTGGTTCTTGAGATTGTAGGACAGGGACACACGCTTTGCAACGCACTCAAAGCAGAACTTTATAATGACGATTCTATTGTTGCGGCTGGTTATTTTATTGACCATCCAGACAGAGGTATACCCAGATTGGTTGTTGAGACAGACGGCAAGAAAAAACCTAAACAAGCCATTCTGGATGCCTTAAAAAGGCTGAATAAGGCAAACGAGAGGTTCATGGAGCTCTTCACCAAAGAAGTAAAATGATTGATAGAGCGAACGGAAAGCGTCTTTTGCTTCTCGCCCGTAAGACCATAAAATCTGTTTTTGATAAAAGAAATCTGCCTTCATCAGAAATTAAACAGGATAAAAGAGGCGTCTTTGTCACTTTGACTATCCAAGGCAGATTGAGAGGATGCATTGGTTTTCCAGAGCCTGTTTATGAATTGGATAAAGCAGTGATTCTTGCTTCCAAGGCAGCAGCATTTGAGGACCCTAGGTTCCCGCCGCTTAAGCCTCAGGAGCTTGACAAAATAGTAATAGAGATAAGTGTACTGACTTTGCCTGAACTGATTTCCGTTGAAGATCCGGCGGAATATCTTAAGAAGATTAACATAGGTGAGGATGGTCTAATCCTGAGAGCCCGCAGAGGTCAGGGTCTGCTGCTCCCTCAGGTAGCCAAGGAGTACAACTGGTCAGTCCAACAGTTACTTGAGAACCTGTGTCTGAAAGCAGGTCTGAACATAGATTCCTGGAAGTCTGCAGATGTAAAGATATACAAGTTCCAAGCCCAAATTTTCCGTGAGGATGTTATTAAAGTGCCAAAATGAGCTCATTTAGCAGTATAATAGAAGTAGTGTCTGTAGAAAAGACAGAGATTATTGATATAACCCCCCAGGTCAATTTTGCTGTCAGATCATCTGGTATAAGACAAGGGATTGCCAGCATAATGCCTCTTCATACGACCACTTCAATAAGGATAAACGAGAATGAGCCGCGTCTAATTAGAGACTTTAAATCCTTCCTGGAATGCTTGGTTCCTTGCAATTCAAGGTATTTTCATGATGAGATAGAGAAAAGGCCGGTCCCGGAGGATGAGAAGATAAACGGACATTCCCATATAAAGAGTTTTATCCTTGGCACAGGTGAAACCGTGCCGGTTAGGGAAAACTCGATGATGTTAGGTAAATGGCAAAGTGTTTTCTTTGTGGATTTCGATGGTCCGCAGCAGAGAAAAGTTCTTGTAACAGTGATAGGTGACAAATGAAGCTTGTAAAGCATTATAAGGATATGATTGATAAAGAGCTCCAGAAATTTCTGGACTGGCGCTTGCAGCGTGCAGCAAAGGTCTCTCCTGAAGCAAAAGAAGCGATAGAACACATTAAAGAATTTAACCTTAGGGGCGGCAAGCGGATCAGGCCTATCCTTGTCATATTGGGCTACAGGGCATGTGGAGGCAAAGATGATAAAGCAATTATGGAAGCTGCGCTGGCAGTAGAGCTCATGGAAAGCTATCTTCTTATGCATGACGATATAATAGATCAGGATGAATTGAGAAGGGGATATCTTACGATGCATAAGGTTTTCGAGAATAAAGCAAGAAGGCTTTATCCTGCATCAAACTCAGCGCACTACGGAACATGCATGGCCATCCTGCATGGAGATATTGCGGCTATACTTGCCTCAGAGGCATTGGTGAACTCAAGGTTCCCTCCTAAGCGTAAGCTGCATGCGCTTGATATGTTCAACAGGGTTGTAGTTAACACATGCTTTGGACAGATTCTCGATATGCATTCAGAGATAGAACCGCTTGTCAGGGAAGCAGATGTAATGAAGATCCATAAATTAAAGACAGCAATCTATACCGTAGACGGACCGCTAGCCATTGGTGCATTGCTTGCAGGAGCCTCGAAGAAACAGCTTGCCTCGCTTTCAGGCTATGCAATCCCCCTCGGCATTGCTTTCCAGGTTCAGGATGACATCTTAGGGCTCTTCGGCTCAGAGAAGGAAATTGGTAAATCTGTTGGAAACGATATAAGGGAAGGCAAGAAGACTTTGCTTATTCTTAAGGCTCTGGAAAATGCCAGCACTCAAGAAAGGGCGTTCCTAAATAGATGCCTGGGAAAGAGGGATATTAGCTTGGCCGATATTGAGAAGGTGAGAGATATTGTCCGACGAACAGGTTCGCTTGAATACAGCTTGGCGCTTGTTAAAGACCTGACAAGCAAGAGCGTCTCCGCTCTGAAAAGCGCCCCGCTAGACAAGAATACGATATGCAGCCTGCAGGAGCTAGCAGTGTATGTGCGTGACAGGAAACGATGAGAATTCGTCTCAATTCCGTTGTTCTAATCATTATTAAACTTGGCCCATATTTAAGAACTTTAATTATACTCCAATTTTTCTCTACTTTCCGAACCTTCTCTCCCTTGATGAATAATCCATGACAGCTGCTAGTAAATCTTCTTTCTCAAATTCAGGCCACATCTTGTCCAGAAAAAGCCATTCTGAATAGGCGCTCTGATAGCTTAGGAAATTGCTTGTCCTCCTCTCGCCGCCTGTCCTGATAATAAGATCAGGTTGGTTTGCCATATAAAGGCTTCCAGAGAATATCTCTTCATTAATTTCATCTATCTCAAGCTTGCCTTCTTTTACCCTGGCAGCTATGCTTTTAACTGCATCTATAACCTCCTCTCTCCCCCCGTAAGCCATAGCAAAATTGACGGTGTAATGAGAATTTGCTCGCGTCAGCTCCATAAGCTCACTCATCTTTGTCCTGACATCCTCAGGAAACATCCAGATGCGTCCGATGAAGTTGATCTTGATGCCATTCTCTGCAAGACGGTTGTCACTCTTCAGCTTATCGAATGAGTCATTAAAGATTTTCATAAGATAGTCGAATTCCTCTTTAGGTCTTCCGAAATTCTGCAGAGAGAAAGTGTAAAGAGTAACTTCCCTAATCCCTAGCTCCTTGCACCAGTCGAAGAGCTTCTCCACTTTTCTTGCACCCCACTCATGCCCCATCCATGGCTTCATCATGAGCTGCCTTGAAAAGCGCCTGTTGCCGTCCATTATTATTCCGATATGCTTTGGCACTCTCTCAATGGTAAGCTTATTTTCCATCATGTATATCTGTAGTTTAATACTTATGGTTTCTTTATATAGTTTACGCTAACATTTAAAAGCCTTATGCATTTTCCTGGATATTCTAAAAGAAAAAGAGATTCTGAAGGAAGCTATTGAGGTAGAGAAGGAGCAGAAGTCGCTAGAGCATGAGTCATCTTCCAAGAATTAAGGCTCTATTGCTTCAATGCCATATTCATGACATTCTTAATAGTGATGATAACACCAAACAGGGGCATTTGGCTTTAACCTGAGCCAAGAGTCGTGCATTGACGAGCTCATCCCATCCGTGCTTTTGCCTCCTATGGCCGGGTTAAGGTAAGAAATATTACTACGATGCGGTAGACCCAGCCTGCCTTGTAGAGCAGCTCTCAACAAGACTCGATTATGCCGGCTGCGATAGCAGCGAGATATGCCAGGCTGAAGCAGAATTCTATTTTGTAAGGGACAATTTTGTCTATGTGTTAGAGCAATTACCTGCAGACGCCAATAGAGATGACTTACTTTTCGCTCTGAATAGAGCATTTACATATCCTCTGTGTAAGTGGCATGCCTTCATCGGAGTATCTGCATGCTGCTTTTTAATTAAGGGAATTTTATTGCCATGCCCATCCATGGAACTACTTGCATTAGGCACAATCTTAAATATGCTAAATTGTTCCTGTTTGTTCTATGAACAATTATGAAATTATTGAAGGCCTGGCGAAAGTCAAGGTAGCGACAGAGATAGTCCCTACAAAGAAGATGCCTGTCTTCTACAATCCTGTGATGAAAAAAAATAGGGATTTGACAATCCTTCTACTTAAGGCTACTAATATGAAAGACATGAGGCTCGCTGACCCGCTCGCTGCTTCAGGCATACGGGCTTTGCGGTTGATGCTTGAGCTTGGAGAAGAGAGAATCGAGTATATGGCGATAAACGATGGAAGTGAGAGCGCGGTGAAGGCCATCAAAAATAACCTTGAACTTAACAGCATAAGCACTGAAAGAGTGACTTTGTCATGCATGGATGCGAATGATTTCCTATTGCAGAGCAAAGGTTTCGATTACATAGATATAGACCCTTTTGGCACACCAAATCCTTTTCTGGACAGTGCCATAAAGAGGCTGTCCAGAAAAGGCATACTTGCTGTTACCGCTACGGATACTGCACCGCTTTGTGGCACATATCCCAAGCCCTGCAGAAGGAAATACTGGGCAGAACCTTTGCGATGCCCAGTGATGCATGAAATAGGCATTAGGATACTAATTAGGAAGATACAGCTTGTAGGTATGCAGTACGATAAGGCACTAACCCCTATACTCAGCTATGCCGACGAGCATTATTTAAGGGTGTTTTTGCGGTGCGAGAAGTCAAAAAATGGCTGTGATATGATTCATGATAATCACTTATTCTTCCATATCTGCAAAAAATGCCTGAAGATTAGGACAAGCAATAAGAACACCGATGAATGCTGCGGAGCTATGCAGACTGCCGGGCCAATGTGGGCTGGAAATTTGTGGAATAGCGAGCTGCTTGATGGAATGCTCTTAGAAGATAACTCACGTGAATATAGGGAATTCCTAAGTTTAATGAAAGGAGAATCCCTTGTGGATGTTGTGGGTTTCTATAATCTCTCAAGCATAGTCAGCAGGCATAAGCTTGGATTGGTGCCAAAAACTGATTCTGTTATTACCGAACTTATACTGAGAGGTTTTCGGGCAGCAAGAAGCCATTTCGGAGGGGTAAGGTCCGATGCAAACATCAATGATGTCATCGAAGCAATAATTAGAACTCAATCTAATTATGGAAAAAAGGTGCACAAAAACGACGGGGCCAGCGTATGATTATTAAGGTTATCCTTATGGAGCCGGAGAATCCGGGGAATATCGGTGCAGTGGCAAGGGTCATGAAGAATTTTGGTTTCAGCGAGCTTGTTTTGATAAATCCGAGAGCCAATCATCTTTCCGTTGAGGCCAAGAACAGGGCAAAACATGCCCAGGATGTATTAACCAATGCAATAGTTGCACAATCGGATTACCTTGAAAGCCTTGACCTTAAGATCGCAACCACCGGGCAGCTTGGGACTGCGTATAATATAAACCGCTCGTGCCTACTGCCTGAACAGCTTAGAGAGAAAGTGAATGGAAATGCAGGCATAATTTTTGGCAGGGAGGGCTCAGGGCTTACCAACAAGGAGATATCAGCATGCGATTTCGCTGTCACTATAAGCGCTGCAGATTACAACAGTCTGAACATTTCGCATGCAGTGGCAATCATACTCTATGAGCTTTCCAAAGGGCACCATACAAAAGGCAGGACAGAGCGGGCATCGGCAGAAGAGAAAAATGCATTGTTCAAGCTGATTGATGCCTCCATAGAACGAATGGGTTTTTCAACAGAAACAAAAAAAAACACACAAAAGAATACATGGAGACGAGTTATAGGCAAGAGCGTTCTTACCAAAAGGGAGTTCTTTGTCCTTGCAGGATTTTTCAGGAAGATTAAATGACCAAAATAAATCCGGCTAATGCTATGGGTTTTTCACGCAAACCATTTAACTTAAACTTTTCCATTTTGTAGACGTCGCTACACTAAAAGTTTAATGTATGGTTCGCTAAACGAGAACCCCCAACGATACAAGCAACCACCCTCAGCATTAGGTGGTCGCTAAAAAACTATACCTGCACTTTAATCCAGAAGTGCACAAAATTGAGAGTGAAATCGCAACTGTGAGAACATCTCACCATTGCAAATACAACATCAATTACCATATTATTTAGATTCCAAAATACAGGAAGCCAATATTGACTGGAAAAGTTGTAGAAGTTCTAAAAGCTATTATAGAAGGGCAGTGCCAAGAGATGAGTATTAACAATTTGGCATTAGAGATTATGCCTGACAACTTGCATCTATTTGTAGGGGCAAAACCTACAGTAACGCCTTTCAAAATAACTCACAAAGTGAAATGCAATACTTCAATACAGTTGAGAAGATGTTTTCCAGATTTAAAATATCTTGGATATAAACACTTTGGCAAAGGTTTTGATAATTTCTGGGCAAGAGGTTATTACTGTGGAAGTGCAGTTCATGTTTCTCAAGAACAAGTCAAAAGATATATTCAGGAACAGCAAGGCAAAGATGCCTTTAAATATGACATTTATGGCTGTCCAACTGAGTTGAAAAAACAGCTGAAAATCTGAGATTTCATCGATTGATTTTAACATCGGGCTTATGCGAAGTTGCGAGCCGAGCGGAGGAATTTTCAGGCAACCTAGAAAATTCCGACCTCCTGGCGAGCAATTTGGGAAACCGAAGTGCAACGAGGTTTCCGCATAAGCCCTGTTATCTGTCCCGACTGAAAGGAAAGTGCAACAGGGCGAGGATTTTTTCCCGCAGGAAAAAACCACAGATTTAATTTGGAATTTGCCAGAATGTATGAAGTTTAGTTTTTCAGTTTTAAGAGTTTGTCGCCGTCGTTTCGTAGGGGGTGATTTCCATTATTTTTCTGGTTCTTTTTTGTAAAAAGAAAAGGCGGGATAGGGTGGGAATTTGAAGGGAGAGAAAACCAATATATTTATATACATTTGTGCATATTTGTATTAAGAGGAGTTTAAATGCAATCAAAAAACATCACATTAAGAGTAAATTCGGCATTATATGACAAATACAAAGAGTTCTGCAAGAAGAAGGGTTTATTAATCTCTCGTCAAGTAGAGATTATGATGGAAGAACAGCTTAAAGAGGGGGCAAGAAAATGAATGAGGATAATCACGATTCCATATTTCAAAGAAACATACAGCGAGGAATAGATAAGGGCATTATTAAAATAGAAAGGGATGGCTCAAAAATAACTTATTTCTGCAAAAGAGATTATTCTACTTCTTTTAAAAATCCAGAAGAAAAAGTAAGGGCTTCTTATTTTTGTGAGCTTGTCTTGGATTATAGCTATCCGCCAAAAAATATAGATATTGAGGTTATTGTTCCAAGAAGAACGCCAGAAGACAGGGCAGATATTGTTGTTTATGATGAAGATGGGGCAGAATATATTGTAATTGAGTGTAAAAAAGATGGAATTACAGACGCTGAATTTAAGCAGGCGATCGAGCAAGCATTTGGAAATGCGAATAGTTTAAGGGCTAAGTTCGCTTCTGTTGTTGCAGGACTTACTAAAACTGCTTTTGATGTTGCCGGGTTCAAACCAAGTGAAAGAGAGAAAAATAGATTATCAGACATTCCTAAAAAATATGGAAAAACACCAAAATACAAATTTATCAAAGGAGAAGCAGACAAGGAATTAAAAGAAGTTTCAAGAGAAGAATTAATAAGGGCATTGGAAAAATCTCACGATACGGTTTGGCAGGGTGGAAAATTAGCCCCAACAACTGCTTTTGATGAAGTTTCAAAACTTCTTTTCTGCAAACTAAGAGATGAAAAAACAACAAAAAAAGGCGAACCTTATAGTTTTCAAATAGGAACTCATGAGTCGCCAGAAGAAGTTTTTAAGCGAATAGATGCAATTTATCAGAAAGCCAAAAAAGAAGATGCCGAAGTCTTTAAAGAAGATATAAGATTAGAGCCAAAAGTCGTTTGAGAACTTGGATTAACCCAAATAAATAGCTATATATTCTAGTACCGCCTTAATTTATCGAGGTGATACACTATGAACTTCGAACAATTCCAGTTAAGACAATCATATGAGAAGCTGAGCAAGTTCGGCGACAGGTTGCAGGATTTCAAAACGATGATCAACTGGAGGAAATTTGTCCCGATAGTGCAAAAGTGCTATAAGGACAACAACGTGACTGGCGGTAGGCCGCACACAGATGAGATGGTGATCGTGAGAACGCTCATCCTCCAGTCGATGTACAATCTATCCGACCCTGAGCTTGAGTTCCAGTGCCATGACAGGTTGTCATTCCGCAATTTCCTTGAATTCCCAAAATCAATCCCTGATTTCTCGACGATATGGAAAGCAAGGGAGCGCATCAGAGGCTGCGGCGCAGAGAAGAAGATTTGGATAGAATTGCAGAGGCAGCTTGATAACAAGAATCTTGATATCCGGACAGGGGTGATCCAGGATGCGACATTCATACACAAGGATCCCGGCAAGAAGAGGCAGCAGCGGGAGAAGATGCTTGAAAAGGATGGAAAAACGCCAGAATACACTGAAAAGCAGCTGTCGTATATTGACCAAGATAGTTCGTATGCAGTCAAGAACAAGCAGATTCATCATGGCTACAAAAGCCATATCAAAGCTGATGTTGACCATTTGCTTATCAGGTCGTATGATGTGACGACCGCTTCTGTGCATGACAATCAGATTGACTTGATTGCAGAAGGTGATGTGGCAGCCTATAGAGATAAAGGTTATTTTGGAAGCAAACTCGCAGCTACAGGCGTTTTGGACAAGACCATGCAAAGAGCTACACGAGCCAAAAAGCCCAATGGCGGCCAGATAAGGAGGAACAATGCAATTTCGAGAATACGATCTCCCGGTGAGAGACTATTTTCAGTCATTAAGAGAGTATTTCATGGTTGGTATACGCGAGTCACTACATTGGAAAGAGTAAAAATCAAGGAGATGTTCAAGTGCTTCACTTACAATCTCTATCAGCTCGTAACCATATACACATAGCGATAGCTATACTCTTCATGCGATAAAATCGCATGTTAAGAGAAAAGAACAGAAGAGAAAACCCTCTTTTTCTATGTAAATCTCAACAAAAACAAAAAAATTGCTGAAAATTGAGGGTTATTCAAAGTCCTCGTTTATAATGTTGTTGAACATTTGCAGGAATTAGCAATTAATAAAATTGATTTAGACACCAAAGGCGTGGCTTTTGAGAGATTTATGGAAGACTTCTTTAAAGGAAAGATGGGGCAGTTCTTCACACCGAGAGAAATAATAACTTTCTGCGTCGAAATGATGAACCCAGAAAGAAGCGATTTAGTTATAGATCCTGCATGTGGCTCTGGTGGTTTTCTGCTTAACGCACTTGACAAAGTCAGAAAATTTGCAGAATCAAACTATGATGAAAAAGAAGCGTGGGAACATTGGCATAAATTTGCTATGAATAATCTTTATGGGATTGAGATAAATGACCAAATTGCTCGTGTTTGTAAAATGAACATGATAATACATGATGATGGACATACAAACATAATCAGCACAGACTCATTAAAAAATGTTGATGAGATTACAAAGACGCATAAAG
>Ga0209381_1000430_pt1 | contig 103311 bp, 91 predicted proteins | sample DewCreD2012metaG_FD_184111 | JGI IMG/M metagenome (GOLD analysis project Ga0209381, IMG submission 184111) | Hot spring sediment bacterial and archeal communities from British Columbia, Canada, to study Microbial Dark Matter (Phase II) - Dewar... ... | reverse complement strand
CGCCGTGCTCGTGCCTGATGATCCCCAAAGGGCGGTCGAGATATTTACCGAGATCCTTTATGGGATCTCTCGCATAAGATACTACCGGCCAAAATCTGTGAGGCCCTCTCAGCCCCGCGTCACCAAACGGCCCCCAAACAAATGGTGCTCAAATAGAAGGGAGAAACTTAACAATGCTTAAGTCAACAGCATTGGGCAGGTCCCTTGGGAGCTCCCTCTTACAATGTGGGCAGACATAAACCTGGCTGTGCCCTTTGACCTCGAAACGTCGAGTCCCTTCTTTGAGACAATAAGGACAAAAGGTCATGGCTCAATCCTCTCATCATTGGCTTCAAGCTCTTTCTTCATTCTCTCCCACAATGTCCAATCGAAAATTCCCGTGATCGTCACACCCACCTTTCCTATCTGAAGTTCTATGTTTCTTGTTCCCTCCATCTGCACGAACGGTTCAAAGTGGCTGTATTTTTGCGTAAGGAAATGGACCTTCTGGTTGCGACTTCCCCGCCAGAGAAGGGGGGCTTTCTCCGCCTCGACGTACCTGCCGTCGATGAGAATGTCGATATATTCCAGGACCTGTTTTCCGTACGGTACCTGTCCCTGAAGAATGTCTTCAAGAAGATAACCTGTATAGCAGACGATGGTGAGATCTTTTGATTTGATGCGCCGCGCCAGATAAAGGATCTCTTTGGCCTGCAGAAAGGGCTCGCCCCCTGTAAAGGTCACCCCTTCGATTTCTGGAACGGCCGTGATCTGCCCAACCAACGCGTCGGCATGAACCAGCGTTCCACCATCTTCGCTCCAGAACTCGGCATTGAAGCATCCGTCACAGCGGAAACGGCAGCCCTGGAACCATAGGACAAATCTTTTCCCCGGACCGTTGACCCCCTGTGAGACAAGGCACGAGCCAATCCGAAGCATAGGTTATCCTTCCAAAGCGACCTTTGAGAAGATCCAGGGCATTGTGATGTGTTCAACGGTTATTCGCCTCATGTCTCATCTCCCTCACCACCCTGAAGCCGATGAACTTGCGAGCGACATCCCAGTTGACCTCCCTGACGTCTTGCGGATTCCAGGTATTGGGAAGAAGTTCCTGAAAAGGTTTTCCGATACACCCCTTGGTTCCCGACAACGTTTCAAGAAGGCCCTCTTCGACAAGGGGAAACAAGCCCTTTTTCACCCACAAGGAAACGGGAGGGGCACAAGATGGCGGCCAGTCAGTCCGGGGGCTGAGAACACTTTTTAACTCTTGGCAATCCTGAAAGAGGCTCCGCCACTCCTTTTCGGTGGGCCGTCGAAAACCGAGCCCTAAGTACTTGAGAAACGGCTCGATGGCCCTGTCCTCCAGCCCCGTCATAAACAGCTCCCACTGGTTCTGTTCGCACTTGCACCAGGCTCTTCTCGGGTTGATCTCAAGAAGCTTCCTATACCATGTATCGGTATATAGCTCTCCCTGAGGGCCCAGCTCCACCATGAATCGTTCAAACTGATATTTGCTGACAGGAAAGAGCGAGATGGCATAAGGCCATTGCCTTCGGCCAACCAAAGGAAAACCGGTGCGGTCAAACTCTAATGAAAAGTCCCCACACTGCATGATCCACCTCGGCATACGAAGAAACGTCACCCGCAAAGCGCCACTCTCGTTCTTTCCAGTCATAAATCTTGCCTTGGGACGTGATGATCCGCTCCCCTCCTTGAAGCGGATAGGCGAATAGCTCGTAAAGGGCGAGATAGTCCCATTTTCTGAAGATCATTGGAGTGTTTCGGGGCATGCCTTGAAGAATCACGTCTCCTTCGGGGCACAGGACGGTATCATGACCGTGCGGTCGCCGACACTGCGGACAGACGAAATCACTTTTGGCGATGCCGGCCTCCAGCACAGGGCGCACAGGCTCGGGAATCTTCTCCCACCTGGGCTCGTCGAACCACGGAGGCTCCTGCGTGCCTTCCATGGCCGCGACCGGGCCTTTTTCCCGCTCTATATGGAGCAATGGAGGGGATTGCTTGCACAAACCTTGGAGATGACATTGAAATCGTCCTTCACGAAAAGGGAGCACCAGTTCAAAGGCCCCATCACTGTAGTGCAGCTCCGCCTTGCCCTTCGGGGCAAAGTCCACCCGAAGGGGAACAAAGCCCTCGCCCTTGATGGCGAGTCTTTTGACGGGGTTGTCGAGCCCCTCCACGATAAAGGCGGGGGGCGCGTCCATGGCCATCTCTCGATCAGGGGAGCGCGAGGCGTCACCGACGGTGCGGACAAAGCGGATTCTTTGGCGAAGATCCGATGGGTCCCAGTCCTCCAAATCAACCGGCAGGGCTGCGCAGAAAACCAGCAGCATGCCTCTGAACTGTGCTTTCTCCAGTTGTTCAAGAATAGGTCCGATGAGGTTTACTCTATCTCTGTTTTCACCAAACCAGACGGGGGCTCTGTCTCGGAATTCTCGCGGGGTGGGCACAAAATAGGGGGTTTTGTTTCCCAGAAAATATATTTTTTCTAGCCTCCCATAAATCACATCCAGCACTTCATAAACTTTTCCGTAGGCCTGTTCCCATACTTCTAAGGAGGGTTCAATGATGATGACAACGGGCACGGAAAAGCTTACGTCGAAACGCAGGTTGACGATTCCCGGTAACACCGCAGCCCCCCTCCGTCATGACGGTCGATAACGAAGCATATCCCTGTCAGCCCGTTTTCTTCGGCGAAAAGTATCTGGTCCGCGAGAAGATGCCCCACCTCGTCATCGATGGCATTGACGAGCCCCCGGCCGCCAAACCGCTCAATGGCCTCCCTGTGCTTTTCGTGAAAATAATCGGTGACCTTGGGTATGAATTTCAACCGATGCTCCAGGTGGGAAAACTTATCCCGGAAGTTTTTGGAAATATCCTCAAGTTTGCTCTGTATCATTTTTCTTTGCACGTCGTCCTTGTTCAGATAGTTGAAGGCAATGATCTGCGACCCGATTCTATTGAGAAGCTCCGGCCGAGAGATTTCATACATGAAAAATTCCTGCACTGACTTTATGAAATGTTCCCGAATCTTCTGTTCCTTCAGTGGGCCTTCCTCGGCTGCGATAATCCTTTCCAGAACATCCCTCTCGCTCACGGATTGCCCCCGGCTGTCTGTCGTTCGGGTCCCGATGTTGGAAGTGAAGATAATCACACTTTCAGTGAAAAAGACGGTCTGGCCACGGCTGTCCGTGAGCCTGCCGTCATCGAGAATCTGCAAAAATATGTCCATGATTTTTGGATGCGCCTTTTCAAGCTCGTCAAAGAGAATGACGGAGAACGGGCGGTTTCGCACCGCGTTGGTCAGCTGTCCGCCTTTTTCGTACCCCACATACCCGGGAGGCGACCCCACGAGCTTTGAGACAGTGTGCCCTTCCTTGAATTCGCTCATGTCCAATCGGACGAAGGCTTCCTCGGAGTCGAAAAGATATTCGGCAAGCTTCTTTGCCAGAAAGGTCTTTCCCACGCCTGTGGGACCGGCAAAGAAAAAGACCGCCTTGGGCTTGGAAGCCTGTCCCGAAACCAGACCCACAACGCCGGCCCGGGCCTTCTTGACGGCCCTCACCACAAGTTCGACCGCATGATCCTGGCCGATCACCCTTGTCTTGAACCATTCCACGGCGGAATCTCTGAGCCCCTTTGGAGGCCCGGTCACGGAAAGCCGCAGCCAAGGGTCCTCTTCGGAACCGATTCGATACTTGTTAACAATCCGTTTCAAACGCTCATAGGAAAGCTCACAGGCGTGTGCGGACTCTTCCAGCATACTTTTTAAAATGTTATCCAGATCTCTTAAATAGAGGCCGTCTGTGATATTGGCAATGAAATCGATCTGATCCTTTGGAAAATTCTTGGGGTCAAGGTACCTGGAGAAATAGGTTTTCCTTTCATCAAGGTCGGGAAGGGGAATTTCCATGACGGCAACTCTTGGGGAGTTCGTGTAGTATTCCAGCGGCAGCATGGTATCTTGCAGGGCCACCATGATGAGACGATTGTTTTCCGATATATTCTCTATAATCTTCTGAATCAACGTAATAAGGAGAGCAATGTCCTTGGGGTAAATTCCCCTGGGGCTGTAAGGAGTCAGTTTGTCTATATAATTGATGACGAAGATGGTCCTCTGGGTCGTCTCTCGCACATCCCTCTCGAGCCATCGGTTAAGCAGGACAAACTCCCTGTCCTGTGCTCCGACCTCCCTGACCTCGGCCCTGCGCCCCTCTTGAAAAAACTCTATTCTTTCCAGGGACCACATGGGGGCGTGCCCCTTGCCCTCGCTGTCAAAAAAGACGCCCCAGAAGACGCCTCTTTGGTAACCGAGCTCTTTTCCTATGGACCGGATGAGCTCCGTAAAGCCCTTGATCAGGTCGCCATTCTTTTTGATGTAGGCTGTATCCCGAATATTGCCATGAAGGATCACAACCTCTTTCTGAGAAAGCATTCTCTTGAGATTCTCCTGCCATACGGCCATCGGCTGTGCTCCTTCTTTCTTGTGGTCGGTGAGAGGGGACGCTCCCCGCTCATCGGAAAGCCCTTGGCACCGGCGGCCGGTGATAAGCCGTGTAGGAACCATGCTTTCCCATACGGATTTGCCAAACAATAGACCATGTAGACCCACTTTGTCCACGACAAAGACGCCCGCCGGCTCAGGCCCCGCAAAAAGGATAGGCATGGCACTGGGCCCTGTCACTCATAAGAATTGCGAACAAAATCTCTTCCATGACCAGGGAAAATCAGGTCCGCGCGAACATGGCGCTGACAACGGAGATAATACCGCTAAGGGTCGCCAACCCATACCCATAAAGAGTCGAGGCACCGGAATCTTCATTCATACCTAAAAAAATGAAGCTGATACACAAAATATATCCGAACATGGAAAAAATTTCCAGCATTCGCTTCACGCTGTTGTTTTGGACCTGAAACGTCGGCTTTATCAGCCACTTGAGCAGCAAGGCAAGGGGTACGACCGTAAGATAATACCAGACAACTAAGCCGAATATCATATGTATCATGGGCTCACTCCCTTCATCTTCAAATGGTGGCGCCGACACGAAGGCCGTGCTTTCATCGGCCCGCCCACGATGGTGCACTCGGTGGGCGCATGAATCCAGAAGCGAAAGCGGTTCTTGGCGACTCCAAGATCCCGAAGCCTCCGGCCCGGCTCCATTTTCCGGTGGGTTAGCCATCGGGGTCCATCAAGCAGTAGGGATCCGGTGCGCTGAGGCTTCCGCTGCACACAAAGGCCTGAACCATGCATCCGCCCCAACAGGTTTTTCGATAGTGTTCGCAGCGTCGACACCGCTCAGACTTTCCGGCGTTCCTCCACTGATCGAGAATCGGGCTGTGCAGCCAGATATCCAAGAGCTCGCTTTCGCTGGTCACGGTGCCGGCCAGGAACCTGGAAGGCTTGCCGATTTCGATGGCAAAACCACACGGATAGACCTCGCCCAAGTGAGTGACGGCAAATCCCCAAAGCCCTGCGCCGCACGAGAACGGTCTTGCCGGATCGTAGATCGGAAGTTGTCTGCCTCCCCCGAAGATATCAAAGTTGAAGCTGATGGGGATGTCGAGTTCTTCCCGCAGTTCTTTCGCTCGAAGGGTATAGGCGCGCAAAGCCTCTGGTGTCGGAGGGTCGTCCGCGCTGTTGCCTTCGGCTCTGCCGCAGGAACGTAACGGAATGGCCTGCAAGCCGGCATTCACGTGTTTTGCGAGCCTCGCAAGGTGCTCAATCTGTTCCACGGTGCAGGAGTCTCGAAAAATGGTTGTATTGATGCGTGTGGTCAAACCTGCTTCTGCAAGATCCCGAAGCGTTGTCACGGCTGCATCATAGGTTCCCGGCCCTCGAACGGCATCGTGGAATACCCGGTTGCCGTCCACGCTGACCTTGATTTCAATGATATGTCGAAACTGAGCCATGTGCCGGATAAACGCCTTTCTGTGGCGAATGTGGCTCCATACGCCGTTGGTCCCCAGCAACGTGGCAAGGCCCAATTCCCCTGTTCGTTCCAAGGTCTTCAACAATGGCCAGCCCCTTAAAAAGATCTCGCCGCCGGTCAACTGGACTTGAAAAGTTCCCGCCTGCGCGATTTCCCGAAGAAGAAAGTCCTCCTTTTCCTTTGAAGCGCGAATCGACGATGCGTGCAAGTCGCGAGGCCCACAGAAACGACAGCGCAGATTGCAGCTGGGCTCTATATTGTAATAAATACGAAGGGGTCTTGTCAGACACAGCGCCGGTTCATCCGCCACATCAATTCGAGCGTTCAGCCGGTCCGATGCGTCAAAGAATGGGGCAATCTCGGGCTTCAAACTTCGCCACTTCCGCAAGCCCTTTGGGACATCGTGCTTTAGTTCATCGATTTCCGGCCGACTGAGCTCGATTCGCGTCATACGGCCTTTTGCGCTCTGGGCGATCAGGCCGAAATTGTCGATTCGAATTCTGCACAAGTCCATCATGTCCCCCTATATGTAAGAAAATCGAAAGGCATCTTTTCGAATGAATTCAACCACATGGCTATAGCGCAACACCGGACAATTGGGGACGCACCGGCGGGAATCGACCGCATGTATCCGCTCCCGATGAGACGCTGTTCCCCAAAATTGGAAGAACGGGCCGTGCGAGATATCGCCGATACAGTGGGATTCTCTTCTGTGGTGGAAAAAAGCGCAGATATAGACGCGCCCGTCCCAATCGATCACAGGATGCAGCACGCTCATGAGGCATCGCTCCTTGGCACTAGAGCCGCCGTATCCAGGAAGCACATCGACCGTCAATCGATCTTTGGGAACCTGGGCCAACTTACCGCTTAAGTCCTCAAGCGCTCCACCTCGTTCCCCTGAAGGAACGCTGTAACGATGTTCTTCGAGCCATTTGAATTGAACGTAATGAACGCCCAAGGCCAGGGCTTCGTCAACGGCTCGAATGATTTGGTCTTTGTTGAGCTTTTGGATCACAAACTTCACCCCGATTTTCGGTCTTTGATCCACTTCACCCTTGGCTTTCACCTTTCGGACCATTTCGCAGATCACTTCCCGCAAAGCCCGGTAGGATAGGTCCCCACTGCCGTGAATTTTTCGGTAGACTGCGTCCGTGACGGCATCCACCGAAAAACGGACCCAATCCCCACATCGAAGCAGGGGATCCATGAGTTCCGGCTTACGCGCGATCATATACCCGTTGGTGATGAGGCCGACGCGAAAGCCCTGTTCCGCCATCCGGTTCAAGATGTCCTTGATGTGCGGATGTTCCAGGGGTTCGCCGCCGCCGCTGAGTTCGACGGTTTTGACGCCCATGTGTGCAAACTCGTCTAGGGCGCGGCCCCAGACGGTGGTATCCAGAAACTGCGATGCGTCACCGTGGTACCTGTTGCAGCGACAGTAGAGACAAGCAAAGGTGCAAAAGTTTGTTGGGAAGAATTCCACGACTTCCGGAAGGGGAATTTCCCCGCGAAGAGTCTTCAAGACCTTGTCGTAACAGGCGATAAGGTTTGCCGCCGTGGCATCCAGCCAGCGTTGTCCGTTATTTTTCCTGGTGCACATGGCCATCACCATCCTTTTTCTTGGCCCCGTGGTGGGACGAGCTGATCCGCTCTCCAATACGTCCCCTGATGACACCCGCTCACAAGCTTCCCCTCAAAAAGGTTTCGGTCGGCCTGCACTGCGTGGGACAAGTCCGAAACCGGACGCGAGGGGAGCGTCTTTCCAAAGCCCCGGCTCGTGCCGTGCCCCTCTTTTAGTCCGCCACGAAGGTGTTTTGGGCCAAGCGCCCGGCCACGTTTGGGTGGCTATCGGCCCGGCCGCCATTAGGCTGGGCCGAAGCGATATGGCATAATGGGCCCTGGGTTGCGCTGAAGGTTCAGTTGACAAAGGTGTTTTTCACTCTCTTGGAGGTTTGGAAGTAGGGGACCCAAATGGCCACCGGAATCAGGGCGGCTAATGCCGGGGCGACCTCATTCGTAAAAGCGACCTCGATGAAACTAAGTCCTGCACTGACGAGAAAGAGGATCACGATGGCCTTGGGTGCTTTGCGACTCTTCTTGAAGAACAGCCAGGTGGTGTAGAAAACGTAACCGACGCAAAGGGTGAGCACGGTATAGAGAAAAACGGGTCCTTCTATATCGCCGTTTTCAGCCGCCGCCATCAGGGCGATGAAGCCCATAACCAACTGAAATAAGCCCAAAATACAATTATAAATCATGCCGAGGGCGGGCAGAATGAGCCACCCGCCGATTCCCTTGACCTCCTCCTTGACGTCGCTGGACGTTGGTACGGTAATTGCTTCGGTCGTTTGTTGAGCCATGGTGAACCTCCTTTGTTTGTGGTTGCGTTGACGGCGCCTATGGCGGCCCGGTTCCTCATGGATTTTAATAACTTTTGTTCCGTTTTTAGATGCCGCTTCCAGCGGAAGGGCCGGCACGCCCAAGCCTTGCGCGCCAGAGCGCGCAAGGCTGCACGACGCCTGGAGGCTGAGAAACTTTCATCCTCCAAGGGTGGGGCGAAGGCATGGAATGGATATGACCGAAGAGGATGCAGGGGGCGAGAGGCCTCCTGCGATACGAAGATGGCGGCGACGCCTTTATGGCGAGTTTCTTAGGCGATGAAGAACCGGGCGATCCGTTCTAGGTCCTCTCTTATGGATTCTCTTTGGATGGCGAACTTCTCCTCTTTCGATCCCTTGGGAGTCGGCATTTCAAAAGACAATTCCATGGGTTTATCAGCCGGACACTCTTTCAGCATTTCCTGCAGGACTTTTTGTCTGATCTGCTCCTCGTTGACCTCGCCGTTGAGAGGAAATTCGAGACGTTTGGAACCCTCGGACCTTTCCAGGACGAACTGCATATGAATGCCTTGGATGTTCGCTCGCAGATACTTCTCACAGACGCGCCACTCTTTATCGGCGTATTCCATGACCAAACTGCAGAAATACGCCGTGTGCGCCGCGAAAAGCAAACCGGCCGCCGCCTCGTCCGGCTCAACGGAATCCAAAACATGCACCACATTCAAAGTGGTGGGCTCATGATCCCGTTTCTCGAATCGAACCTCACGAAAGGCGGCGTGCAGGTGATAATAAACTTCCTGAATGCTTAGAAGGATGAAGTAATCCACCAATGTCCTCCAATCCGCATAAGAAGGGAGTCTCGGAATCAGGGGGTCCTGGGGGGAGGCTTCAATGGAAAGGAGATCCTGAAGGAGTTTTTCCAGATCCTTCTTTTGCCTTTCCATGATGAAGCACAGCCCCAGGGTAAGGGCTGGATGGTTCCAAATTCCTCGGGGCAGGGAGGCTCTCTTGCGGCACAGGGTTTGATGGGTCGCCAGGATATCCTTCATGGCCTGGTGCACCTTTTGCAAAACCTTGTGCAATTTCACAGACTCTTTTCGACATTCGGGACGGGTTGTCAGCAACTCCCGTTCCAGCCGTTGACCGCTTTGCACCGCCTTGGGCATCACCCACGCCATTTCCTGGCGCATGGCGTCCAGCTTCATTTCCCGGTAAAGGGTTTGCCCGACCCGATTGCTCCGATGATCCAGGCAATCCAGGAAACGAAACAAGCAGACAGCCGGTCTCAGTTCCGGTGCCAGCAAAAGGTAGCGCTGATGGGTTACGGGGTCTTCCCGAATGATCATCGGAAGGCTCGGGGGCAGAAAACCGCCATCACCATCCTGCAAAAGGGGAACCGCCCCGACAAGGAAATCGTCCGTCAACCGCCCTTCTCGCCGATTTTTTTCAAAGGACTCCTCGTCCAGAGGGGAATGGCTAATGTGGTAGCGACAGAATGCCATGAGGTACTCCACCAGCCGATGGTGATCGGCAGGACGGGGGAGGTGGGGCAGATACAAGTCCGGCCTGCGGCAAAGGAGCCGCGCCGAAATGGCTCCGTGGGCCTTTCGCACGGCGGGTGGCTCCTGAACCTTGTCGTCGCCCTTGTGGCCGATATCATGGAGCCATAGGGCCAGAAGGAAAGCCGGCAGAAGGTCGCCGTCCTCGCCCACCTTCAGGATGGCGCCCAATGCCCCAGGGGCCGCCTCGTAAAGACTGGCCGTCAATTCCCACAGGTTTCGACTGTGGTGCATGCCATGATCCACCAGAATGGGGACGCGATCGCCGTACCACAAGCTTTGGGGTATTCGCCGCTGCCAGTGCAGGAGGTGCTTCCTCACGATCCCCAGGCTTTCTCGGGAAAGGCCTTTGCCGGCACTGTGGAGGGAGGGTTGCAGCACCAGTCGTCCCAAACGTTCAAGGTGAAAAGTGGCCAAATACAGCGGGAGAAGCGCCAGCGACTTCTTATAGACAAAGGCATCCACACCCCGGCGGCCCAGATGAAGGACCATGGAGTGGTCGCGGTACTTGGTCAGCGCAAAAATGGGAATGTGAGGCCAAAGGGTCTGCAGCTCGCTGACGAGATTCATGCCCAGGCGCCTGCCATCGGCCGATCCCGAATGGCCATGGCTTCCGTACGGGGGATCGGCCGCCAGATTCACATCCATGAGAAAAACCAAAAGATCCTCTGGATATCTTGCCTCGTGTGCCCGGACCTCTTTTTCGATCCTTCGAATGTTGACGGCCGTCCCCACCTTGGAATCATAGCGAATGTATGTGAACTCAAAGCCTTTGAGGCAGTCTTTAAGATCTGAGTCGTTGTTCAGGAGATTCTGGACTTCCTCAATCTCATCATCGATGCAGAGGCATCGACACGGAATGTTTCTGAAAAGATCCATGACGTGGCGGCAATCGTCCCGCTTGATCGAGCGAGTCGCTGCGAAGATGTCTTCACAAACATGGATGGATTGCAAAAGAGGTTCCGCATCCCGAGCGTGGGGGTCGAATGCCTCATCCCAATTCAGCTCGCCGAAGCTTCTTGATTCTTTCAGATGCTTTTTCAACCTGCTAAAATAACTATCTATATATATCCCGTACCATTCATTGTGATCATGGGAATGATCCATGGTCTTCTCCGCGTTTTCCAGCTTTGTGCCCCAGCTTCTCCCCAGCATCTCCTCGAACTCAACGCTCCATCCTCAGTTCCGTCACGATGACCCTGTGCTCTCATGCTGTGCAGGCCGCCCCGTGGCACGCTCCGCTCTGCCCAGCGTCGAGGTGCGTTTTTAGCCTATGGAGCATTTTGTCGCTTTGATCGCGGTGATAGCGGCCCAAATACAATTCTTCGAGAGTCTTGATACGTCCATCAATGTGGTCATGGTCTGTCCGCGCCAGCTCATTTTTCGTGTAGAGCATAAAAGCGGCAAGAAACTCTCGAATTTTGTGCGGCTCCCATGCGGAAAGAAAGTCCGACACGACATCGGTAAAGGGACCCAGAAGAGTATCGCTGACCAAGATGATGCGTTCATCTTCTTTTTTATCGCCCATTCGCTTAAAAAGTTCCTTTAGGGTCTCCACATGTATGACATCCCGGATTTGGCCGTACTGCTCCCGCATTGATTGCAGGCCCTCCAGCAAAGCTCGAGGAGGGCTATTATCATCCAAGATGACCAACAAAAAACTTTCTTTTTCACAAGAATTGTTTCCGGCCAAAAGCATGCCCTCCTGTTTTTTGTCCGGTTCCTGCGACGGTGACGATCCGTGATTGGTGTGCAATACCTTGAAAACACAGAAATCTTCTTGCCAGAGTATCCACGATTCCGAATAATTGTTTTCGGGAGACCGTTTTTTTGCCATGAGAAAAGGGGGAAAGGCAACCGCCTTTTCTTTGACGATACCGGGCACGATCCGCCATGGCCGCTGACCCGCGTCGCTTGATGGAACAAAGCGGGTGTTGGGGGGTCGAATTTCTTAATGAACAAAATTTGAGTGCACCGGAGTTGTTCCGGCCACGTTCTTCACATGATTTTAATATTTTTCATACCGTTTTCAGATCTTGAGACGAACTTTTTGCCACCATGGCGCCCGATGCCCTGGGATTCGTAGGCAGAGCCCGAGGCATGACTAAGTGCACAAGAAGTTGTTCGCAAAGCGTAATTGTCCTATAGTATCTAAGTCGAAGTTTACGATACCGCCCCGTGCTTTGAGTTACCTATAAAGCGGCTCCCTCAGCGGCGGACTTTCTCTAACCTTGCGAGGGAAGGTGGCGGTGGGTGGTGTTGGCAAAGACGCGGAAAAAGCTTCCATGACCGCAACAGTGGCGCTGTTGCTTGGGAGCTGAGGCGATGGTGGACCGAAGAGGCTTTATCAAGTTGCTAGGGGCCGCCCCTGTGCTGGCCAGTCCCCTGGGCGTCAAGGCTTTGCTTCGTGAGGTGAGCCGCCTGCCGGCGTGCGGGTCCTCGGGGCTGCAGCGGGGCCGGCACTGGGGCACTCACGGCTATGGCGAGCGCATTGTGGTGATCTGCCTTTCGCCCATCCCCACGGGATAGCTTTTGGCGCCCCGGTTGTTCCGCGGGATGGGCATAGTGGTTGAGGTGCTTGACCTGAAGGACCTCATGGAAAACGGTTCGCCGGCCATGGCTCTGACCCGCTCGGATGTGCTGGTGGTGGCCGCGGAAAAGCCACGGGAGGTTTCTTATACGGCTCAGGCCTTGGCCGAAGGGGCCCTCAACGCTTCGGTGAAGATTTTCGCCGTGCCCGGCCAAGGCTCCATCACGGAGGGGCTGACCACTTTGTGCTGCCCTCAGGCCACTTCCGCCGCCGCGGCCCTGGATCTCTGCCTTTTCGCGGTGGCGGGTTTCGTGGGACCGGGAATCATCTGCACGAGTCTTTCGGACCTGCAGGACATCCTTGAGCCGGCGGGCCCGCGCGTGGCCGTTTACGGTCAAGCCAAAGACATGCATGAGACGTGGCTTCAATGCACGCGGCGATTTTTGTCGTGGCGGGAGTTTTCCCATGGGCACCGGGTGCCAAGCTGCGCCTTCATCCTGTTGGCGCCCCGGGACATGAACTTTCTGGATGTGGGAGAATCTTTACGTCTCACTTATGAAGGCGTGCCTGAAGGCTGCCTGGCCATCAGCACGGCCGTCGTCGTCCCGTCCCACTTCGGCATCGTGGCCGTTGTGCCGGCAGCCGCCTGATGCCGTTGAGGCACTGGGCGCTTTTGGTGAATGGCATTCCCTTCGGCCCTTGTTGGAGGCATGCGCCATGCAAAAAGACTGGTCCTTCCCCATGGACAGGCGCTCTGTTTCCGGCCCGCGGATCCTGGGCATGTGGTCGGCTGCGGCCATGGCCTCGCTTGTGACCGTGGCCGTGCTCACAGCCCTGGACCGGTTGCTTGACCGATGGGGGCTCTCCCCGTTCCCTTTAGAACATGAATGTTATTTTGGCCCCTCCTGGCTTTTTTTGGGTGATCCCTTGCAATATGCTCCGGGGCCGCTTCGGCTGTTTCGTCGTCTTCCCTTACGTGGATTCAACGGGCTTCTTTTGGGGGCGGCCTTTGCGGTTTACGTGTTCGTGGCGCTGAGGGCTTGGTTCAATAGGCCACAGAGCTTCGGCGCACGGCGATCCGACGGGCTCAGCCGGTGGCTTTTCGTCTCGCTTGGCGCGACGCTCCTCGTCCTTCCGGCTCTCGGCGTCTTGTGGGCCCTCGCATACCGATGCGGGGCAGCGAGCCATGCCTTCTATTGCAATTCCATTGAAGGCTGCGGCAATCACGGCCCCTGGCGCTACTACTACCACCTTCGGTTTCTCCTTTATTCCATGTTTCTTATGCCGCCGCTGAACGCCATGGTGTCTCTTATAGGGGTAGCGTTCAAGGCTTTTCGATGGGTTTTGGTCCTGCTGCTGGCCAATGGTGTTATCCTCTATCTGATCTTACGCATCCATGGGGGCCTCATCGACTGATCTTTCCTTACGCTAAGGAAACGCACTTACGCCTCCTCCATCCGCAACGGCATAAATGAGGCGTTTGCCAGAGATTTGGTGGCGAACAGCAAGGAGGCTTGAATATCTTCATGTGTCAGCCCTTGGTCTTCTTCAAGAATTTCCTGCGCTGCGGCGCCATAAGCCAGGAGATGAAGAATATATTCCACAGTGAGGCGTGTTCCCTTGATGACGGGCTTGCCAACCATAACTTTGGGATTGAGCGTAATACGTTCAAGAAGTTTTTCTTCTGTCATTCTTCCATGTCCTCGTCGTCTCATAGAAAGCTAGTAAATGTCATCCGGGCATCCTTAGAGAAGTCAGCTTGCACCCTCTTATCAAGCTTACCTTAAGGGTTTGTCAACGTTCCGTGAACCTCGCTTGGTGCATTGTTTCGGACCTTGGCATGATCATTGACACGGGCCGGCGAGGAGCTCGCAGATGAACTAGTAACACACCGCCCAAAATGCATCGCCCCACCAACGGCCACCGCCCCGAAGGGGCGAAGGATGTCAGCCCAGGGCGAAGCCCTGGGATGGGTACCGGACCGGTTCCATTTTTACCAATTTTAAAGCCCCGAAGGGGCGCAAGATGCCAGCCCAGGGCGAAGCCCTGGGCCGGAGGGGAGCCATTCCCCCATGGGCGATGCCAACGCGATGGGGTGTCTCGTATGGGGTATTTTTCTTGAAGGGGACGGGGGACTCCTCAATGTGTTTCGCCCCTTCGGGGCTTACATTTTCTTGGAAACGGGCCTCGTACCCGGGGCTGCGCCCCGGGCTTCGATGTTACGCCCCTTCGGGGCTCAAATTTTTTGGGGATGGGCCCTCGGTCCCGGGGCTGCGCCCCGGGCTATGATCTTTCGCCCCTTCGGGGCGACGGCCCCGGGGCGCGCCACATCCCACCCCGAAACGGCAATCCCACCGCCCAAATCCATCGCCCACCCCCAACGGCCACCGCCCCGAAGGGGCACAGGATGTCAGCCCAGGGCGAAGCCCTGGGATGGGTACGGGACCGGTTCCATTTTTACCAATTTTAAAGCCCCGAAGGGGCGCAAGATGTCAGCCCAGGGCGTAGCCCTGGGCCGGAGGGGAGCCATTCCCCCATGGGCGATGCCAACGCGATGGGGTATCTCGTATGGGGTATTTTTTTTGAAGGGGACGGGGGTCTCCTCAATGTGTTTCGCCCCTTCGGGGCTTCAATTTTCTTGCAAACGGGCCTCGTACCCGGGGCTGCGCCCCGGGTTTCGATGTTACGCCCCTTCGGGGCTGGAATTTTTGGGGGATGGGCGCCCCAACCCGGGGCGAGGCCCCAGGCTTCGATGTCTCGCCCCTTTGGGGCGACGGCCCCGGGGCGCGCCACATCCCACCCCGACACGGCAATCCCACCGCCCAAATCCATCGCCCACCCCCAACGGCCACCGCCCTGGGCGCAAGCCGTCATGCACGGCTGCCGAAGGACACCTTGGGGTTCGTTGTGCTCACCCCAACCTGCAGCGCTCCGCAGAGGTCAGAGTCCGGACGTCAGCAGGTTTCGGAACTCGTGGATGTTTTTTACACGCAGGGCAAACCGCAAGAGTTCTTTAAGCTGGCGGCGCGACTCCATGGTCGTGATAACATCTTCAACGTCAGCGGGAACGGGGCCGAAGCGCTCCGCCAGGGCTTCAAGGACCATCTCTCGGGCATCCGCCAGCATCCCCTGCTGTATCCCCTTCTGCAGTCCTTGCTGCATCCCTTGCTGCATCCCTTGCTGCAGTCCCTCGTCGTAGCCTTCTTTCTTGATCATCTCGTAGGCCACGGATTCCATCATGATGTCCCTCCGTCGACTTAACAGCCTCTGGGGTAATTCCTTTGAAACAAGCCCGGACAAAAGGGCCATGCCGGTTAAAAGATCCGCCCTGTCAGGCCCGGCCGGCATGGAATCGGTCAGCGCCCGCTCGGCCTCATCAAAGAGCTCAACGCCCCCTTTCATCAAGGGAGCAAAAGGAAAAAGACACGGATTGCCGGTTCTCAAGAGATCCCGTGCCTCCAAGGCCGCAAGGGAAATGACCCGAAACGCATACCGAAGCCCTTCATCTTCAAACCGCTCCACCACGGCCCCACTGGGTGTCAAGAGCAAGATGGCGGGAAGGACCGACAGACCCGTTTTGAGCCGATACCGTGCGTCGTATTCCAAAAGCCGGAGAGGAAGGTCGTGCTCCCAGCGGCTTTGCACCTCCAAAAGGACAATAAAAAGACGTCCCTCGGGGGTTCGCACCCGAATGGGAAAATCGCTTCGCCGCAGGGTCGCGGTTTCCTGAGGTAACTCGACGACCTCGGATTCCACCACCTCAAGGCCCAGGAAATATTCCAGGGCAGCCTGCCGGCAATGGCTCAAGATGACTTTGACCGCCGCATCGTAGCTTCCCATGGCTTACCCCAACCGTGGTTTCGTGGATGGAAAAATACTATCAAAAGGCAAAAGGCAGTGAAAGCGAAACGCGAGGCCTTCTTTCGCGATGGCCCGGGTCGCGGCTGAAGCCGCTCCAATTCGGGTTCTTGCCACTGCCTACTTCCCCGAAGCGGATCTAAGAATCCACGTCGATCGATTTTTTGTCGTCCAACCTGTGATGGACCGAGGACTTTCCGATTGCGATTCATTGTGGCATGGTGGGACCGATCATGGCGGCATGCGGCCGCCGTGAAGGCTTCAAGGAAGGGGATTGGGCCAGGAGAGGGGCTGCCGAAGGCGGTGGACGCACGAGGAGGGAGAGGTATGGAGCGGTTTTTCGATGCGACAAGTGTGGCTGTGATCGGGGTTTCCAGTTCGCCGACCAATCTGGGGCGCGCCATCGTTTTCAACCTTATGGAGTTTCAGTACCAGGGGCTTATCTATCTTGTGGGGCCCAAGGGAGGGGTTTTTGCCGGGCACAGGATTTACCGTTCCGTGGCGGATCTTCCCGAAACGGTGGATCTCGCCGCGGTGTTGGTGCCGGCGAGGGCGGTTCCCGAGGTCATCCGCCAGTGCGGCGAAAAGGGCATCCGCCGCATCGTGGTGGAATCGGCGGGGTTTCGGGAACTGGGGGACGATCGCGCCGAACTGGAAAAAGAGATGCAGGAGGCCCTGACCCGCTACGGCATTCGCATGATCGGGCCCAACTGCATCGGTGTGATCAACCGGCACACGGGCCTTGCGGTGCCGTTCATGCCCATGAGGGCGGAGGCCCCGCCGGGGCGGGTGGCCATCATTTCCCAAAGCGGCGGTGTGGGGGCCACCATGATCAACCACTGCGCCGCCGAAGGGATCGGTTTTTCCAAGTTCGCCAGCATCGGCAATAAGCTCGACGTCAACGAAAACGATCTTCTCGCCTATTACCTTGAGGACCCGAAAACGGACGTCATCTTCGGTTATCTGGAGGGCATCGCCCAGGGACGGCGTCTCATGGAAATCGCCGCCCGAGCGACCAAACCCATCGTCGTCCACAAGTCCAACCGCGGCGGGGCAGGGGCCGTGATCGCCCGGTCCCATTCCGCGTCCCTGGCTACGGATGATGCCGTCACCGACGCCGCCTTTCGCCAATGCGGAATGCTGCGCGTGACGGATCAAAACGAAGGCTTGACGGCCATCAAGGGTTTTCTGCTGCCCACGATGCGCGGCCGCCGCCTTGCCGTGATTTCCCGTTCCGGCGGCCATGCGGTGATGGCGGCCGATGCGGCGGACGAGTTCGGTTTCCAACTGCCCCCGTTTCCCGAAGAGCTCGTCAAAATGGCGGAAAGCCACGCCCGGGCCGGGGTCATTCAGTTTCACAATCCCATGGATTTGGGCGATGTGTTCGACCTGGAGCTCTACGAAAAGCTGGCGCGGCACACTGTGGCTCGGCCCGACATCGACGGGTTGCTTTTCATCCACAATTATCAAGGCATTTTCGATGCGGAAGGGTCCAGGCAACTGGTGAAAAGCCTCGGGCGCCTCATGGCCGAGGCCCAAAAGCCCATCGCCGTGTGCGTGTTCACCATGCACAAGGAGCTCGAGCTGAACCGGAAAAGCGCCGGCTACCCCCTCTTTACGGATCCCCGCGACGCCCTGCGGGCTCTCGCCTGGAACCGGGACTTCGGCGGAAAGCCGCGGCGCGTTTTCGCCGATGAACGGCCTCACGGCGTGGATCCCGAAAAAACCCGCCGCGCGTTGGCCGCGAGCGCCGAAGGGCCGGTGGCCCCCGACGCTCTGGCTGCGGCGCTGGCCGGCTATGGGATTGCCACGGTACCATGGGCCGTCGCTGCAGACGAAGAGGAAGCGGCGGCCTGCGCCCGGCGTCTGGGCTTTCCCGTAGCCGTGAAAACGGCGGCCCTTCAGGTGGTGCACAAAACCGATGTGGGCGCCGTGGCGCTGGATCTGCCCCATGAGGAAGCCGTCCGCGACGCCTACCGACGGCTCGCCCGCTTCGGGCCGACGGTGCTCGTCCAAAAGATGGCCTCCCCCGGCATGGAATGGATCATCGGGGGGCGTCAGGACGAAAACTTCGGCCCGGTCGTTCTTGTGGGCCTCGGGGGTGTTTACGTGGAAGTTTTTAAAGAAACGGCCATGGGGATCGGCCCCTTGGATAAAGAACAGGCTCGGGAGCTGGTGGAACGGTGCCGAGGTGCGGCGCTGCTTCGAGGCGTTCGAGGGCGCCCCCCTTTGCATGAAGACGCTCTTTTGGAAACCATTGTGCGGCTTTCGTGGTTCCTCTATGATTGTCCGCAGATCGCAGAAGTGGACATGAACCCCGTGCGGGTGGACGAGCAGGGGTGCATGGCCCTGGATTGGCGCGCCGTTGTTCGAAAAGTGTGAAGGGATGGGGGAGATGATGAAGTGGGCCTACAGCACGCTGCCCTTTCGACGTAAAAGCCTCAAGGAAGCTCTGGATGCCGTGGTCAAGGGAGGCTTTCGATGTGTGGAGCTCCTGGCCGATCGACCGCATCTCTTTCCCGAGGACTTTCGAGCCGGAGCGATCAACGACTTCAGCCAGTGCCTGGCGCAGCGAAACCTCAAGGTCGTCAACCTCAACGGATGGCACGCGAGCGCGTTGGGCGACGGGGTTCATCCCAACTGGCTTGCGGAAGATTGGAAAGAGCGCGAACTGCGCATTCGATACACGCTGGATTGCCTGCGTCTGGCGGCCGCTTTGGGCATTCCCACCGTGTCCACCAACGGCGGCGGTCCCATTCCTGAGTCCATGAACGAACGGGAAGCCTGGCGGCTCTTTGTGGCCAATATGCACCGGGTGACCCCCATCGCCAAAAAGCTCGGCGTGAAGCTGTGTTTTCGCCCCGAGCCGGACCAGCTCATCCGCACCAGCGCCCAGAGCCTGGAATTCATCGAGGAAGTGGAAGAACCGGAGGCGCTGGCCGTGGACTTCGATCCCACCTACGCCGTCCTTCAAGGGGAAGACCCGTGTGACGCCTTTCAGCGCCTTCGGCATCACATCGCCTTCGTGCGTCTCACCGATCTCGCCGCCGGAGAGACCCACCGCCATACGCAGCTCGGCGAGGGGGTTTTCGACATCCCGGCTTTTGTCCAGTGTCTCAGGGAATGTGGCTACTCGGGACACGTGATTATTTCGGTGCCGTCCAGCGAACGGTCGCCGGATGAGGTGGTGTCGGCATCCAGGGAGTACCTGACGCGGCATGGGTGCCTGGAGGACAAGCCAGAGGAAAGGAGGGTTCCATGAGAAAGCACGGGGCACGGCTTTTGGCGGCGCTGGCGGTGAGCCTTCTCTTCGTGTGGGGCGGGGACGCCCATGCCGGGGGGGTGATCAAACTGGGGGTCGTCACCAAACCGGGGTCGGCGCAGAACGTGTGCGCGGAAAAGTTCAAGGAGCTGGTGGAATCCCGATCGGACTATGAGGTCAAGATTTTCCACAGCGCCTCCTTGGGCACCGAAACGGAAATCCTTCAGCAGATTCAGATGAATTCCGTGCAAATGGGGGTCATCACCTCGGGACCGTTCGACGTTTTCGTTCCGGAAGCCCGCGTCATCGATTACCCTTTTCTTTTCGCCAACAGTGCGGAAGCCGACCAGGTGCTGGACGGCCCTGCCGGGCAGGCGCTCCTGAAGGCGCTGGAAAGGGCCCGCTTCAAAGGACTGGCTTATTCGGAAAACGGTTTTCGGCATCTGACCAACAACGTGCGGCCCGTCCACACGGTGGACGACGTGAAAGGGCTGAAGATCCGCGTCATGGAATCCATCCTGCACAAGGAGCTGTGGCGCGTGCTGGGGGCGAATCCAACGCCCATGGGGTGGCCCATCTACACCGAACTGCAGCAGGGCACCATCGACGCGCAGGAAAACCCTCTGTGGGTCATCTGGAATTACAAGCTCTTTGAGGTCCAAAAGTACATGTCCTTGACCGGCCATGTTTATTCGGCCCACATCGATGTGGCCAGCCTGGACTGGTTCAACGGCCTTCCCGCCAAGGACCAGGACATGATCGTCCAGGCCATGAAGGAGGCGGCGGCGTACCAGAGGAAATGGAACCGGGACAACGAAGCGGACTTCTTGGCCAAGGCGAAGGCGGCGGGCATGATCGTGAACGAAGCGCCGGATCTGGCCTCCTTTCGGGCCAAGGCGGCCGTCCTGAAAGATCTCGACATCTATAAAGATCCCAAGGTTCAGGACATGCTCACGCTGTTCCTGGACGCCGTGGCCAAGATTCGGGGCAAGTGACGACAGGGCTTCCCCATGGGGTGGGTGCATGCGCTGAGCCGCGGCATCAATCGTGGCGTTGAAATCACCGTCGGGGTTTTGGCCATGGCCATGGCCTTGGTCACGGGCCTTCAGGTGTTTTTCCGCTACGGCTTGAACCACTCCCTCTTTTGGTCCGAAGAAGTGGGCCGAATCCTTTTGGTGTGGATCACTTTTCTGGGAGCGACCGTCGCTTATCGGCGAAAGGCGCATGTGGGGATCGACGTGGCGGTGCGCCGGTTGGCCCCGGCGGCCCGGCGGGCCCTGGAACGGTTTCTTTTGGGGCTTTCCGGGGTTTTTTTCGTGGTGCTCATCGCCTACGGCCTTCGCTTCATTCGGTTCATCGCCTACCAGAAGACGGCGGCCTTGGGGCTTCCCATGGGTTTGCCGTATACGGTGATTCCTTTAAGTGGGGTCGTTTTTCTCATCCATGCGGTAAGTCTTGCCTTGGAAAGCGAAAACCCGCCGAGTTCCTGAGAGACGGTTTGCGATGGGCGCTGTAGGTTGGGGTGAGCGCAGCGAACCCCAACATGGGTCGGCGAAGGCGTCGCGGCGCGGGCGGAACGGGCGCGGTGAAGGGAAACGAGCGCCGCGTGCCCGGAATGGGCACGGCGACGGCGTTGGGAGGAACCTCGGAGGGCGCGCCTTCGGGGTTGGAGCGATGGGATGCTGGCGTTGATTCTTTTCGTGACCCTCATGGTTTTGTTTCTCGCCAACACGCCCATCGCCCTGGCCATCGGCATGGCGTCCCTGGCGGCGCTGTGGCTCCATGGAGACCTGCCGCTCATGATGGTCATCCAGCGGCTGTACGCCGGCGTCGATTCCTTTCCGCTCATGGCTGTGCCCCTTTTCATGTGCGCCGGATCGCTCATGGAAGCCGGGGGCATTTCGCGCCGCGTGGTCCAGCTGGCCGAATCCCTCGTGGGATGGCTCCCCGGTGGGCTCGCGGCCGTCGCCGTGGTTTCGGCCATGTTTTTTGCGGGCATTTCCGGATCGGCCGCCGCCGATACAGCCGCCGTCGGCACCATCCTCATCCCGTCCATGATCCGCCGGGGTTACGACAAGGGGTTCGCCGCGGCGGTCCAGGCCGCCGGCGGATCCATCGGGGTCGTGATTCCGCCGAGCATCCCGATGATTATCTTCGGGTTTCTCACGGGGGCGTCCATCGGCAAGCTTTTCGCCGCCGGGATTCTCCCGGGCGTGCTCATGGGCGTGAGTCTCATCGCCGTCTCCACCTGGCTTTCCCGCAAGCATCGCTACAGCACGGTGGTTCGGTTTTCCTGGAGCCGTTTCCTTCGATCCCTGTGGGACGCCAAATGGGCCGCGGGAGCTCCCGTGGTCATCCTGGGCGGGATTCTCTCCGGCGTGTTTACGGCCACGGAATCGGCGGCCGCGGCGACCTTCTACGCCCTTCTCGTGGGGCTTTGGGTCCATCGGGAACTGCGCTGGAAGGATCTTCCCGACCTTTTTATCCGGTCGGCCCTCACCGCCAGTCTCATCCTGTTCATCATCGCCACGGCCTCCATCTTCAGCTGGTTTATGGCCATCGAAGACATCCCGGCCCGACTGGCTCAAAGCCTTTTGTCCGTGACGACCCACCCGACGGCCCTTCTCATGCTCATCAACGTCGTCCTGCTGATCGCCGGAACCTTCGTGGAAACCACGGCCTCGCTCATCCTGCTCGTTCCGGTCATTCTCCCTTTGGTTCCGGCCTTGGGAATCGATCTGACCCAGTTGGGGGCCATCGTCGTGGTGAACTTGGCCATCGGCATGCTCACCCCCCCGCTGGGCATCTGTCTTGTGGTCTCCTGCACCATCGCCCAATGCCGGCTGGAAACCGTGGTGGCCCGCATCCTGCCCTTCCTCGCGGCGCTCCTTGTGGACCTCGCCCTCATCTCCCTGTGGCCGCCTCTGACCCTCTGGGTCCCGTCCATCCTGCATCCTTAGGAGCGTGTCCGAAAACGGAAAGGGGTGTCCCTTGGGGGAGGTCGCGGAAAGCTTCCCGAAGGGTGCTTCTTGTGCCGCGCCGGCCTTTCAGCGGCGCGGCACAAAAAAGAAAGCTCTGCGCCCTCTGCGTCTCTGTGGTGCCTTTTCCTGAAAGGCCGTGAAGTCATAAGGACACAAAGTGCGTTCTCAGACGGGCTCCTAGTGCAAAAGGGGTGTGACAGGGGCCGTGGTTTGTGATACGTTGAACGCACTGATCCATCCTCCAGTGCACGAGAGGCCGAAGCGCGACGCGAACCTTCTGCGGAACGGGTGCTCATGGAGTTTCTGGAGCGGCTAAAGTTCAAGACGACCATCAGTGTGGTTTCCCTGACCATGATTTTTTCCGTGGCTGCCGCGGCCTGGCTCGGGATCCGCATGTCCATTTTGCCGGCCATGGAAGACCAGGTTGAAGGGCAGCTGCAGGAGCTGGGCGAAAGACTTCGAGGGTGGGTCGAGGCCGCCCCGCCGCGCGCAAAGCCGCAGGATGTGGGGGGCCGCCTGCAGGACAAGTTATCCTTTTATCCCGGTTTTCGCTCCCTTCGTTTGGAAGATGCCCACGGCGCCGTGCTCTTTGCGACGGGGGAAGGCTTCGACGACGCCATCACGCGATGGGTGGAGCAAAGGCGGCAGGAAGGGCTTGTGCTGCGGCGTTCGGGAGGCCTGCGGGACCCGTCCTATGAGCTCATTGTCACGGCGGCTCGGCCGGATACGGGCACCCCGCTGATCATCCGCACCGGCATTCGGCTCCCCCTCATGAAACCCCTTCGGGAACGCCTGCTGCAAACCCTGCTGCTCATCACGGCGCTGATCCTTACCGTGGGGTATTTCATCAGCCGGTGGTTTACCGCAAGGATCACCAAGCCGGTGCAGCGGCTCCTGGAAATGACCCACCTGGTGGCGCAGGGGCGCATGCAGGACGTCTTGAAAAGCGTGGACGTGGTCCCTTTGTGTCGCGAAGGGCTCGTGGCGAGCGCGTGGAGCCGCGAGGACCCAGCGCCGGGCATGTGCCCGTATCTCATGGATTCCAGCCGGGAGCGGCTCTTCCCATGGCGCGCCGCTCCCTCCGAAGGCCGCCAAGCCCCGCACCAAGGCTGCGCCGTGTGCCGCGTTCCCAATGAAGTGGGCGAAAACGAACTCATTCGGCTTCTTTACAGCTTTCATTTCATGGCGAGCGAAATCCGCGCGTACCAGGACCGGCTGAAGAAGCGCTATGAATTTGAAGAAAGACTGTTGGAAGCGTGTCCCGACGGCATCGTGGCCAATGATGCCAAGGGGCGTGTGATCCTTTTCAATTCGGGGGCCCAGCGGCTGCTCGGCTACACCGTAGCGGAAGCCCTCTACCGGCTCAATGTGCGGGACTTCTATCCGGAAGGGGAAGCCTCCGCCATCAAAAAGGCCCTCATGAGCGAAGACTACGGCGGCCCCGGCGTGCTCGTCGACTACAACACGTCGGTGCGGACCAAGGACGGCAGGTTTTTGCCCATCCGTCTTTCGGCGACCATGCTTCCGGAAGAGGGCGAGGCTTATTCCGTCGTCGGCTTTTTTCACGACCTCAGCGAACTCAAGGCCCACATGGACGCTCTGGTTCGCACCAACGACCATCTCAATGCGGCCAATCGCGAATTGGAACGGCTCAACCGCTACTACTTGGAAATGCTGAGTTTCGTCACCCATGAGCTCAAATCCCCCATCGCCAACGGGTACATGAGCGCCAACGCGCTGAGGCAGGAAATCTTCGGGCCTTTGACCGACGAGCAGAAAAGGATGGTCGAGGCCATCTGCAACAATTTGGACCAATCCATGGAGATGATCCGCCACTATTTGGATCTGTCCCGCATCGAAAAAGACGAGTTTCCCGTGCGGCCGCGGCCGGTGCGGCTGGATGAGGACGTGCTGCGCCCTGTGCTTTCGGGCCTCGAACCGGCGCTTCAGGAAAAGGGCATGCACGTGGACAAGGATGTCCCGAAAGATTTGACGTGGACCCTGGACCCGGAACTGTTTCGGGGCGTTATGACCAATCTTTTGGGCAACGCCGTCAAGTACGGCGAACCCCACGGCAGGATCCTCATCACCGCGCGCACGACCCGCGAGGGTCGGCTTCGGTGCGACGTGTGGAATTCGGGCCCGGGGCTTTCGGAAGAGGAGCAGAGCCGCCTTTTCAGAAAGTTTCAACGATTGCCGTCCGCGCGGCGTTCCGCCACGCGGGGCACCGGCCTCGGGCTCTTCATCACCAAGACCGTGGTGGAACGGCATCGAGGCCGCATTTGGGTGGAAAGCGCCCCAGGACAGGGGGTTACTTTCGTTTTGGAAGTGCCGCCGGGGCGAGAGGCAGAGGCTGCGTCGCTGTCGGAAGGGGAGGGAGAATGAATGAGTGGGAAACGAATTGTGATCATCGATGACGATCCCAGTTTTTTGGAGATCACGGGGGCCATTCTTCGGCGGTTCGGCTACGATGTTCTGACGGCGAGCAACACCCAGGACGGCCTTCGGCTCATCGAAGAAGAACGCCCCGATCTGCTGGTTCTGGACATCATGATGGCCACGGTGGACGAAGGGCTGCGCTTCGCCGTGAAGCTGCGGCAGAACGAGTCGTTGCGGAAACTCCCCATCATCATCGTCTCGGCCCAGCCGGAATCGGAAAAAGGTTACACGCGCACCGTGGAAGACGACCTGGATTGGATCGCCGCCGACATCTTCATGGAAAAGCCGGTGGATCCGCAGGCCCTGCGCCACAACATCGAACTGCTTCTCAAACAGGAACAATGACGACGCCCCAACGGCTGCGGCTTTTGGGCGACTCGACCCGCTCCTTTTCCAACGCACGCGACCGCTCTTTTTTTTTCGTGAAAGCCCCGCGGTGTTTCCCCTTCTCGGCAATGTCGCCCACGGCCCGGCGACGGCGGGCGAGGCCGTTTTGGCCCATGCGGTGAAGAGGATGCCGGGGTGGAGGCCGGCCGACAATGGTTCATGGGGGAGCGGCTTGAGCCGCGACTCTGGACCATTTTGCGGAGGACCTCCCCAAGGCGGTGTGGACGACGTTCCTCGGGCGGTGGCATGACGAGAAGAGGAATTGATTGTGGGCAGAACGATCATGTTGGGGTTCGCTGCGCCCACCCCAACCTACGGGTTGGCAACGGGTTGACCGGTTGAGGGGTTTACGGGTCAGTGGATGAAGAGGAAAGGGGAGACAGCCCGGGGCGCTGCCCTCGGGTTTTGAACGATTCTCCAAGTGCTGCGGAGGGCTTTGTATGTCGAAGACGGTGACGGTCACAATGGATGGAAGGACGGTGCAGGCGCCGGAAGGAAGCACCATTTTGGATGTGGCCAAACGGGAAGGGATCCACATTCCGACCCTGTGTTACACGCACCTGCTGCGCCCTTTGGAGAACTGTCGGTTGTGCGTCGTGGCCGTGGAAGGGGAAAAGCAGTTCAAGGCGGCCTGCAGCACGCCCGTCTCCGACGGGATGGTCATCCGCACGTCCGGCCCGGACCTTTCCCAAACCCGAAAACTCCTGCTGGAGCTGCTCCTGGATACCCACTACGGGGACTGCGTCGCTCCCTGTTCGGTGACCTGTCCGGCCAACGTGGACATCCAAGGGTACCTGGCGCTCATCCGCCACGGCGAATACCTGGAAGCCGTGCGCCTCATCAAGGAAAAGATCCCCATGCCCGCCACCATCGGCCGCGTGTGTCCCCATCCCTGCGAAGGGGCATGCCGTCGGCACCTGGTGGACGAGCCCGTCAACATCAACCATTGCAAGCGCTTCGTCGCGGATTTCGAAATGAAGTCGGGGATACGGATCCTTCCCACACCGGCACCGGACACGGGCCATCACGTGGCCGTTGTGGGAGGCGGGCCGGCGGGGTTGAGCGCCGCCTATTACTTGAGAGCCCTCGGGCACGGGGTCACCATCTTTGAAGCCCGTGACAAACTGGGCGGCATGCTTCGCTACGGCATTCCCGAATACCGCCTGCCCAAAAAAATTCTCGACTGGGAAATCGACGGCATTCTCAGCCTGGGTGTTCGCGTGCGCACGGGTGTCGTCTGGGGCCGGGATTTCACACTGGATGATCTCAAGAAGGAAGGCTTCGGAGCCATTTTCCTCGCCATCGGCGCCTGGGCCAGCCGCAAGCTGGGCATCGTGGGCGAGGACCTGGAGGGCGTGGAAAGCGGTGTGGACTTCCTGGAAAACATCGCCGCCGGAAAGCCTGTCAAAGTGGGCCGTCGCGTGGTGGTCATCGGCGGCGGCAACGTGGCCATCGACGCCGCCCGCTCGGCGCTTCGGCTCGGTGCCGAAAAGGTGACCATTCTCTATCGACGGTCCCGAAAGGAAATGCCCGCAAGCCACGAAGAAATCGAGGCGGCGGAAGCCGAAGGGGTGGAAATCCACCTGCTTGCGGCCCCCACGCGGGTGCTTGGGGACAACGGCCGAGCCCGCCAGCTGGAATTCATCCGCATGGAACTGGGGGAACCGGACGCCAGCGGCCGCAGGCGGCCTGTGCCCGTGGAAGGGTCGGAAACCCTGCTGGACGTGGACCAGGTCATCAGCGCCATCGGCCAGTATCCGGTGGTGCTCACTCCGGACCAAGACCCCGGCATGGAAAAGATTCCCGTCACCCGGTGGAGCACCATCGGCGGGGATCCGCGCAGCATGCACACGGGAGCGGAAATGATCTTTGTGGGCGGCGACTTGTTCCGAGGCCCCATGACCGTGGTGGCCGCCCTGGCGGACGGGCGCAAAGCGGCCTATTCCCTGAACCGGTTTTTCCAGGCGGGCAGGGTGGAACCCGAGCCCCTGCATTTCAACATCAGCAAGGGCGATCTGCAGCAGATCGACAAGGAACCTTTCGGGGTCTACAAGGTCATCCCACGGGAACGCATGCCGGAAGTGGAGGTGTCCCGGCGTTTGCAAAGTTTTATGGAAGTGGAACTGGGTTTCGATGAAGCTCAAGCCAAAAGAGAGGCGGAGCGATGCCTGGTGTGCGGCTGCAGCGCCGCTTTCGACTGCCGCCTGCGGGAACTCATGAACGAGTTCCAGGTGGATTGGCGGGAACAGCCCAGCAAGAAGATCCATTTCCAACGCGTGGCGGCCATCGACACCCATCCCGTCATCGCCCTGGATCCCAACAAGTGCATCCGCTGCGAACGCTGCTACGTGGCGTGCCGCACCTTCCAGTGCAGCAACGCCATTGACTTCAAGGACTGGCCCAAATTCAACGACCGATGCGTCTCCTGCGGGTTGTGTGTGGACCTGTGCCCCACCGGGGCGCTCATGGAACGACGCCAGGGGCGGCCCGTGGAACGGCTGGATTGGGCGTCCGTGCCCACCCATTGCATCCAGTGCGGCTATGGGTGCGAGGTGGATCTGAAGGTCAAAGGGGAGCGCCTTGTGTGGATCGCCGACGGGCGGGACGCGGCCCCGAACCGGGCGTCCACCTGCCGAAGAGGGCGATTCCGCGCCTATGACGACCATTGGCGGGGAAAACGCGTGACCAAACCCCTGGTGCGTGAAAACGGAGAGCTGCGCGAAACGTCCTGGGGGAAGGCTCTGGAAACGGCCCTGCAGGGACTCAAGGCGGCGGCGGAAAAACACGGGCCGCACGCCGTGGGGGCCTTGGGATCCCCGCGGTTCAGTTGCGAAGGGCTCTATCTGCTGCAGCGGTGGATGCGGACGCGGTTTCGGACCCCATATGTGGACACCTTGGGGCGCCGAAGCGCCGAAGGGGCGTTGCGCTATGGACTCCTTCCCGACCAGGGACGGTCCCTGGCACCCCCCATGGCCGATCTGGCTCAGGCCCCGGCCGTGCTCCTCGTCGCCGATCGGATCGAGGACACCAACCCCGTGACGGTCACATCCATCCGCCGGGCGGTGCAGCAGGCTCGAGTGCCCTTGTGGGTTTTTGGCCGGGTTCCCGAAAGCCTTCGAGGCGCTCCGGCGTTGGTGAGCGCCGTGGACCCGGCCAAATGGCCGGACCTTTTGGCGTGCCTGGCCGTGCAGTGCGCGGAAAAACTCGGGGACAAGGCTTTCGATGCGCTGCAAAAGGTCTTCGGGACCGACGTGGTCCAAACCCTAAAGGGGGTGTGCCTGGAACCTGCCGAAAAGAACGTTTTGGAAAGCGTGGTCAACGGCATCGCCGCCGTGGGCAGCGCCGCCCTCGTTGTGGATTTGGCTCCTCTCGAAAACCTGGCCGATGCGGCCCTTCATCGCAGCATGCAGGCGGCCCGGGCTGTGGTCTCCGCCATGAAATCCGCGGCCAAAAAGGACGGCGCGGGCCTCTTTTTCGCCGCTCCCTACGCCAATGCCGTAGGGGCGTGTCTGGTGGGGATGAGCCCGACCCGTCTTCCAGGATGGACGTCGTTTGACGACGCGCCCGGTGTTGCCCGGATTCGGGAATTGTGGGACGGGACGGAACTTCCGGCGCCACCGGAAACCGGTGGCCTGGAAGCCGTTTCGGCGGGGCGGATCCGCGCGCTCTATCTCCAGGACAGTGCTCTCCTGGAAGAAGCATCCAAGGAAGCCCTGGAATCGCTCGGCCGGCTGGAATTTCTCGTGCTCCAGGAAAACGTCCTCGGCCCCGCCGCGTCATGGGCCCAGGTGGTCCTTCCCACGGCCGCTTTCGGGGAACAGAGCGGCATCATCGTCAATCAGGAAGGCCGGCTGCTCACCCTGGCCAAGGGATTGGCCCAGCAGGGCGAAAGTTTTCCCGATTGGGACGTGCTCTGCCGCCTCATGGCCGCCGACGGCGCACCGTTCCCGCAAACCCTGGAAGCCGTCTACCAGGAATGGGCCGCTCTGTTCTTCGCAGGAGCCGTCCCGGCATGGGATCGCGCCGCCGCGGAAAAGAAACGCCTGGCCGAAATCCTTCAATAGAGCGGATTGTCCGGCTGCCATCCGCCGCCCAAGGCTTTGTCCAGGCGAACCAGGGTCGCGGTGACCGCTCCGCGGCTCTGGGCCAACTCATGTGGACACGAAAAGACGTGTCCCATGATGAATTGTTGGAAAATGAAAGAGGTCACGATAAGATTTAGCCGACATGCAAAAAGGCGAATGGCTCTGTACGGAATATCTGAGACAACGATTCGGGCGATAATAGAAAGTAGGGAAAAGGGTGACTTCTCTCTAGAGGGAAAAAGAGAAGTGATCGATTACCAAATGTTAAGCCGCCATGGCTACCCGATTAAGGTTGTATTTACACGCGATGAAGATCGCCTTACTGTCATCACCGCATATCCGCTACGAAGAGGTAGAAATGAAAATAACGTATGATAAAGAAGTCGATGCAGCCTATATCAAGATGAGTGACGGACAGCCAACGGGTGTTATTGAAATTGCGGAAGGCGTCAATTTGGATATGACGGAAGACGGTCAAATCATTGGGATTGAAATCCTCGATGCCACGAAGAAATTTCCTTTACAAACGCTATTCTGCTGTGAGTACGAGCCGCAGTTCATCGTAGGCGAAGCCTGACGGGGACGGCCGCTTTTAAGTGATTGACTCAGAAGACTCAATCAACCAAACGGCTTCGCGCCGTCGAACTGGATCCTTTATCGAAGTCCACAATGGCATCGCGGGGGTCATAGGGGAGCCAGACCCCGCCTCAGATCTGCCCAAGACTTTTATGTCCTTCCAGCAGCCGGGCGTGAGGGCGGATGCGCCGGCATACTCGAGTGGGCTCACCCTGACGCCCAACACATCGCGCTTTTCAGACCGCACCCATGGAGCTTCGCCATGCAAAGTTCCGCCACGCCAGAAACGACACGTTGGGGTTCGCTGCGCTCCCCCCAACCTACGGGTGAGGCCCATCCAGCCCCAAGACAGCCCACGTTTTCATCGACCGATGAGCTGAGCGAGCCTCCCTTCTTCTACGGCGAGCCCTCAGGCAGTGCAGAAGGGCTCGGCTGCCATCCGCCTCCCAAGGCTTTGTAGAGGCGCACCAGGGTCGCGGTGACCGCCCCGCGGCTCTGGGCCAATTCATCCTGAAACGCCTGCAGGGTGCGCTGGGCGTCCAGGACGTCGGTAAAGTCCACGAGCCCCGCCTGGTAACGGTCCTTGGCCGTGAGTTCCGCCTTTTGGGCGGCGTTCACGGCCTTTTCCAGCTGCTCCAGCCGCCTTTGTTCCTTGGCCAAAGCGACCAGGGCGTTTTCCACTTCTTCCAGCGCCTTCAAAACGGCCGCTTCATAGCGCCGCAACGCCTGCTCTTGCTGCGCCGTGCGGATGTCGATGTTTTTTCGAATTTGGCCGGCGTCGAACACGCGCCAGCGCACGCCCGGACCGATGGCCCACAGACGGCTGGCCCACTCAAAGAGATCCCCCGACGAGAGCGATTCCAGGCCGATGGTGCCGACCAGGCGAAACCGGGGATAAAGTTCCGCCGTCGCCTGGCCGATCCGCGCCGTGGCCGCCGCCAGTTCCCGTTCGGCCTGCCGAATATCGGGGCGGTTTCGCAGCGCTTCGGCGGGGATTCCCACGGCGATGTGCGGCGGCACACCGGGAATGGGACGGGGTTCGGCGAGCATTGGTTCCAGGCTTCCGGGGTCCTTTCCGGTGAGCACGGCCAGGCGGTTTTTGGCCGCTTCCAGGCCCGTTTCCAACGGGGAAACGGCGGCGCGGGTGTGTTCCAGGTTGTAGAGCGCCTGCTGGACGGGCAGTTCGTCGATAAGACCCGCGCCGTATCGGGAGACGTTGAGAGCGTAGGTCTCTTCCTGTACGGCGATGTTTCTTCGGGTCAGATTCAGGCGTTCCTGATAGGTTCGAAGTTCCACATAGGCCAGGGCGGTTTCGGCCATGAGGCTTACACGGACGGCGTCGTAGGCGGCCGAAGCGGCTTCCCAGTCGGCCACGGCCGCTTCCAGCCCGCGGCGGGTGCCCCCGAAAACGTCCAGTTCCCATCCCGCATCGAAACCCGTCTGGTAATAATCCGTTTCCACGGCGCGACCCGAGAGGCCTCGGCCGCTGGTGCGCCGCCGGGACCCTTCCGCCGAGGCATCGAGCACCGGGAAAAGCCCTGCTTTTTGCACGCCGATCACGGCGCGGGCCTCCCGCACTCGAGCCACCGCCGCCTTGAGGTCCGGATTGGCTTCCAGAGCCTGTTTTTCCAGGTCGCTCAAGAGGGGATCGCCCAGGGTTTCCCACCAGCGGGCGAGAACCGCCGGATTCGGGGATGCGGCATCCCACGGGCCCGTATCCTGGGCATGCCATCGGGAAGGGGCCTTGGGTTCCGGAGCTCTGTAGAGGGGGCCGACGGGGGCGCAGCCCTGCAGGAAAAGCCAAACCGAAAGGATCGTGAAAGCGCCCTTGAAAGCGCCGCATGCTTTCGCGTGCCGCATGGGGCCATGTCCCTCCATCAGCGGTTTTCCTTTCCGAAACGGCGCTTTTCGCGCCATGCCCGTCCTTTTTCACGGGCCGTCTGAAACACGAAGAACAGGAACGGGATGAGGAAAATGCCGAAAACGGTGCACACGAGCATGCCCGAAAAGACCGTGGTGCCGATGGCCCGTCGGCTGCCCGCCCCCGCTCCCGTGGCCATGACCATGGGGGCCACCCCGAGAATGAAGGTGAAGGCCGTCATGAGCACCGGCCGAAAGCGAATGCCCGCCCCGGCCAAGGCGGCTTCGGAAATGGACAAGCCATGGGCTCGGCTGTCTCGGGCGAATTCCACGATGAGGATGGCGTTCTTGGCGGCCAGGCCCACCAGGAGCACAAGGCCGATTTGGGCGTAAATGCTCAAAGACATGCCCACGAGGCTCAAGCCCGCCAGGGCGCCGAGGGCCGCCACGGGAATGTAGCAGATGATGGCCAGGGGAATGTTCCAGCTCTCGTATTGGCCCACGAGAAAGAGGTACCCGAAAAGAACCGCCAGAAAGAACAGCCAGATGACCTGGCCGGAGGCCTGTTTTTCCTGAAAGGAAACCGACGACCATTCAAACCCGTAGCCGGGCGGCAGCACTTTGGCCGCCAGTCGTTCCATGGCGTCCATGGCCTGCCCCGAAGAAAACCCCAAAGCCGCCTGACCGCTGAAGTCGGCGCTCGGAAACTGGTTGTAGCGTTTGATGAGGGGCGGGCCCAGGACGGTGGACAGGGTGGCCAGGCTGGTCAAGGGGACAAGATCGCCGGTGTCACTGCGCACATAGAGCCGCTGGATGTCCGAAAGATCGTCGCGAAAGGGCGCTTCCGCCTGCACCTTGACCTGGTAGGTGCGGTCCCGAAGGTTGAAGTCGTTGACGTAAGCGGAGCCCAGGTGCGCCTGCAGAGTGGAAAACACGCGGCTGACGGGGATTTTCATGTATTCGGCCCGGGTGCGGTCCACGTTGAAAAAGATCTGCGGCGTGTTGGCCGTATAGGTGGTGAACACGCGGGACAGGACCGGGTCCTGGTTGGCGGCCATCATGAGCGACATGGCGACCCCGAACAGCTCCTGAGGACTCTGGCCTTCCTTGGCCAGAAGGCGAAAGTCGAACCCGCCGGTGGTGCCCAATCCGATAATGGCCGGCGGGGTGAAAGCGAAAGAATTGGCTTCGGAAATGGCCGCAAGCCGGCCTTGCGCCTGCCCCACGATGGAGCTCACGTGCAGCGACGCCCCCGGCCTTTCATCCCACGGCTTGAGAATGGCGATGCCGAAACCCACGTTGGCCGCGCGGCCGCTCAACAGACTGAAGCCGCTCACCCCGATGACGTCTTTCACGCCGTTGATGGAGCGGATCTCGGCGGTGATGCGTTTCATGACCTCGTAGGTGCGCCCCAAGGACGCCCCTTCGGGAAGCTGGGTATTGAAAAAGAAGTAGCCCTGATCCTCATCGGGAAGAAAGCTCGTGGGGCTCTTGGTGAACAAGACGCCGCTGCCGACGATGACCACGACGAAAAAGAGCACACCGAGGACGAGTTTTCGAATGAGCAGGCCGGATCCTGTGACGTACCCGCGGCGCGCCCTGTTCAGAAAGCGGTTGAACCAGGCGAAGGGCCCGCGCCGGGCGGGCCGGTGCGGCCGAAGGAGCGTTGCGCACATGGCGGGGCTCAGGGTGAGGGCGCACAGCGTGGAAATGAGCACCGACGTGCAGATGGTCACGGCGAACTGTTTGTAAAGCTGCCCCGTGATGCCCGGCATGAATCCCACCGGAACGAAAATGGCCAAAAGGACGAGGGTCGTCGCCACCACCGGCCCGGTCACCTGCTCCATGCTTTTGATGGCGGCTTCCTTGGGAGGCAGGTTTTCCTCGGCCATGAGCCGGAAAACGTTTTCCACCACCACGATGGCGTCGTCCACCACGAGCCCGATGGCCATGATGAGGGCGAAAAGGGAGATGGTGTTGGCGTTGTAGCCCAAAGCCAAAAGCACGGCGAAGGTGCCGATGAGGGAAACGGGTATGGTTGCCGTGGGCACCAGGGTCGCCCGCCAGTCTTGAAGGAAGACGTAATTGACCAAAAGGACGAGAAGGAAGGTCAAAACCAGGGTCCATTCGATTTCATGGATGGCGGCGGACACATACCGCGTGGTGTCCAGAATGATTTCGTAGGCCATGTCTTCAGGCATGGACCTGGCCAGCCTTTTGAGCTCCTCGCGCACGGCCTGCATGGTTTCCAAGGCGTTGGCCCCCGTCGCCCTGTAGACCGCCAGGGTGGCCGCCGGCTTGCCGTTCAGCATGGATTCGGTGGAATAATCCTTGGCGGCCAGTTCCACGCGGGCGATATCGCCGAGGCGCACCAGGCCGCCCTGGTCGTTTCCGCGGATGACGATGTTTTTGAATGCAGCGGGGTCCTCCAGCCGCCCTTTGGCCTGGATGGTAAACTGCACCTGCTGCTCCGGCCCCATGGGTTCCCGGCCGATGGACCCGACGGCGGCCTGAATGTTTTGACGACGCACCGCCGCGATGACATCGTCGGCCGTCAGTCCCAGAGCGGTCATGCGGTCCGGGTCCATCCAGATGCGGATACTGTATTCTTTTTCCCCGAAGATAAAGACGTCGCTCACCCCGGGGAGACGCACCAGGGCGTCTTTCACGTAATTGCTCATGTAGTTGCTGAGGGCGAGCATGTTCTGGGTGCCCTTGGGGGAATAGAAACTCACGGCGGCCATGATGTCCGAGGAACGGCGCCGCACGGTGATCCCCTGGGCAACCACCTCCGAAGGGAGCTTCGGCGTGGCGAGTTGGACGCGGTTTTGCAGGTTCACCTGGTCGATATCGGGGTTTGTCCCCACGGCGAAGGTGACCGCCAGCTGATACGTGCCGTCGTCGGAACAGGTGGACGACATGTACAGCATGTCTTCCACGCCGTTGACTTCCTTTTCGATGAGAGCGGCCACGGTTTGCGCGATCACCTGCGCTCCGGCGCCGGGGTAGGTGGCGGTGACAAAGATTTCCGGCGGCGTGATCTGCGGATACTGGGCCACCGGAATGTTGAACAGGGCGATGAGGCCCCCGATGGTGATGACAATGGAGACCACCGCCGCAAGGCGCGGTCGCTCGATAAAAATCCGAGAAAACATGACCGCTACCTCCCCGCTTCGCCAATCGTCTCCGCCCGGACGGTCTGCCCCGGACGCACCTTCTGGATTCCCTGCACGATGACTCGCTCCCCTTCGGTCAGGCCTGAGGTCACGGCCCAGGCCGTGCCCACGGCGGGCCCCAGGGTGACGGGACGAGCGACCACCTGTCCGGCCTGGTCCACTGTGAGGACGACCTTTCCTTTTTGGTCCACCAACACGGCCGACTGAGGCACCACGGGCATGGGCTTGGGGTCTCGGTTCTTGACGAGCACCGTGACGTACTGGCCGGGGATGAGAATGCCTTCGGGATTCGGAAAAACGGCCCGCACGGCGATGGTTCCCGTGGCGGGATCCACGCGGTTATCCACGAATTCCACGGCGCCGGCCTGGGCGTAAAGACTCCCGTCGGCAAGGCGCAAAGACGGGGTGAGCACGCGGTGCGTGGCTCCCGAAGCCGCTTCCCGCAGGGCCGAGCGCACCGCCGTCATGTCGTTTTCACTGACGGCGTACACCACCCGGATGGGGTCCTCCTGGACCACCCGCGCCAGCACCCCGGAAGCCGGGTTGACCAGGTTTCCCACCGTGTAGGCCGTCTTGCCGATGCGGCCGGTGATGGGGGATGTCACCACCGTGTAGGCCAATTGGATATGATCGACGGCAAGCTGCGCCTTGGCCGCCTGTAGGCGGGCCAACGCTTCGGCCCGTGCGGCGATGGCATTGTCCATGTCGGTCGCCGGAACGCTTTCCGCTCGGGCGGCCTGAAGCCTTCTGAGATACCGCTCGGCCCGATTCAAGGCGGCTTCGGCTTGGGCAAGCTGCGCTTTGGAGGCATCCACCCGCGCCTTGTACAGGTCTTGTTCAATGACATAAAGCACATCGCCGGCCCGAACCCGGGATCCCTCGCGAAAGCGAACCTCCTGAAGGAACCCTTCCACGCGCGCCCGAATGTCCACTGCTTGCACGGCTTCCACATGCCCCACGTATTCCGCGGCGGGGTTCACGTCCTGAACCGTGACGGCAACCACCCCCACCGTCACGGGCCCATCGCCGCCCGGTCCCGGCGGGGCGGCCGACCCCGAAGAAGCGAAAAGGCACAGAAGCGCCGCGAGCCCCAAAGCCCGCAACCATCCAAGCCCCACGGGATGCCGCGCGTCGACGACGGCGCCGGGAGCCTTGTCCCGGCAGAGGGCCGAAAAGGATCGCCTGCCCAAGGGCCTTTTTCCCGCGTCCATGAACCCACCCCCAAAGAAACGGTTGACAAATGAAAACAATTACTTCAAATGACGATTTGAATTTTGGCCTTTAAATCTTTGTTCGCAAAAAGTCAAATCCTTCTTTGGCGAAAGGCGTGGCGAAAGGGCGGCGGCATGGGACGGCGACGGGACGGAATGGCCACGCGCATGCGGCTTTTGGAAGCGGCATGCGACGTTTTCGCCGAAAAGGGCTATCATGGGGCGCGCCTTGCCGACATCTGCCGGCGGGCCGGAGCCAACAGTGCGGCGGCCAATTATTACTTCGGGGACAAGGCGGCCCTTTACGTGGAAGCCTGGAAACATGCCTTTCGAAAAGACATGCAGGAAGGGTTTGCGATGCCCGAAGATCGTCCGCCTGAGGAGCGCTTTTCCCTTTTGATCCGCCATCTTCTTCGGGCTTTCGTGGAAAAGAGCCGGCGCGGGCAGTTCACTCGGCTCTATTTTCAGGAACTGGCCAACCCCACGGGCCTCATCCGCAACGTCCTGCACAAACTCATCGAACCCCGGCGAATGTTTCTCCTCAGCCTTCTTTCCGAAATCACGGGGCTCGGCACCGACGATGAAAGGCTCCTGTTGTGCGAGCTGAGCGTCATCAATCAATGCCGGGCCGTTTTTACGGTGCGCCCCGAGGACCTGGAATACCTTCTGCGGGAACCCCTTTCCGAAGCGCTCATGGAGCGCCTGGCGGATCACATCGTCCGCTTCTCTCTGGCCGGGCTTCGCGCCGTCGCCGCCTTCCGCTCCGCAGCCGGGTAGCCAGAGGACAGAGGTCAGAAGTCAGAGATCAGAAGTCAGAGGTCAGCGCCTGTAGTGAGCTTCCGTAGGTTGGGGTGAGGGCAGCGAACCCCAACGCCAGAGATCAAAGGTCAGAAGTCAGCTGCCGTAGGTTGGGGGGAGGGCAGCGAACCCCAACGCCGTCCGGGTTCTCAAGGGCCATCCAATGTGGGGTTATTGGGACGGCTGAGGACCACCTGAAGGTCGTTCAAGGTGCGTGTGGCGAAGGCCGCTTCGCAGAAGCACAGGTAATAGAGCCACATGCGGCGAAAGGTCTCGTCGAAGCCCAGGGCTCGAACGGCTTCCCGGTTCTTTTCAAACCGAAGACGCCATGCGCGCAGGGTCCGGGCGTAGTGCACCCCGATGTTTTCCAGGGACTCCACGTAGAACGTGGAGGTTTCGGCCATGGCCTGACACAGGGCCCCGAGGGACGGAAGCATACCGCCCGGAAAGATGTATTTTTGGATCCAGTCGCAGCCCTTGCGGTAGCGTTCGTAGCGATGATCGGGAATGGCGATGGTCTGGAGAACCACAAGGCCGTGCGGGGCAAGAAGCCTTTCGCAGCATTGGAAAAAGCGGGGCAGGTATTCGTGCCCGACGGCCTCGAGCATTTCGATGGACACGATCTTGTCGAACCGGCCTTGCACATGGCGGTAGTCTTGAAGAAGGATCGTCACGCGGTCTTCCAGCCCGGCTTCTCGAACCCGTTGCCGGGCGAGGTTCCACTGGGCCTTGGAAACCGTGATGCCGGTGACGCGGCAGCCCGTTTCCCGGGCGGCGAGAACGGCAAAGCTTCCCCACCCGCACCCGATTTCCAGGACGTGGTCGTTGGGACCGAGTCGAGCCTTGTGGGCGATGCGGCGCAATTTTCGGCGCTGAGCCTCTTCCAGATCGTCCGTTTCTTTTTCAAAAACGGCGCAGGAATAGGTCATGGACGGGTCGAGAAAGGCAGCGAAGAGCTCGTTGCTCAGATCATAGTGGCGGCGAATGTTTCGCCGCGACCCGAACAGGGTATTGGCTCGGGACAGATGCCGCAGTCGATCCAACACGCCCACGAGTCTTGAAGCGACGCTTTGGCGGTTTTCCAGCACGTCCCGGTTTTGAATCAAAAAGGCGATGAAGGCCGTGGGGTCCGTGCTTTCCCACATGCCGTCCATGAAAGATTCTCCCAGGCCCACGTCCCCGGCCAAAAAAAGGCGTGTGAAGAAGCCCGCATCGTGCACGGTGAGATCCGCTTGGGGCACATCGCCGGGCGTGCCGAAAAAGCGGCGGGTGCCGTCGGGAAGCGTCACGGTCAGGGATCCTTTTTCGGCGGCAGAAAAAAGATCCAGAAACCATCGGCCGAACCTTTTGTCCATGACGCCGGGCGGGTTTTTGATCAACGTCCATTCGTGGGTCGCCGTAGGTTTCGTAAACACCTGCAGTCGCCTCCTGATAAAGAGCTGTGCCGCCTGCCATAAGATGCGGGGCATGGTCCAATGGGGTAAAAGGGGATGGCGCAGGACCGATCGGGCCAGCGTCCGGTTTGTCAAGGGTTGTCCCGAGCCCTCCAGCCGCGCGCGAAACACCATGCGGTCCCCTTTCCACAACCTCACTTCGATGGCCAGTTCTCGACGGATGTCCCCGAAAAGAAACTCGTAGCGTCCCGTCATGTCGTGAAACGGCGACACATGAAAGACCTTGTCCGCGTGGTACCGTCGAAAAGCGCCTCGAGCATCCGGGTCGGGTTCGGACAGGATGTACAGGTGTCGCTCGCCGAAGGTGTTGTTCACCTCCGCCACGACGGCTTTGAGGTCCCCTTGGGGATCGAAGACATAGTGGAAGCTCACGGGATTGAAGACCCGCGTGCCCAACCGGGCCGATGTCACGAGAACGATGCGGCCGAAGGGCGGGGCGATGCCTTGTTTTTCCAGCATCTTTTCCAGCCGCGGGCGGATGGGTGCCGAGCGGCCGTCCAGGTAGTCCTGATCGTGCAGAGAGGTGACATTGGTCCGGTTGTAGCCGAAAAGGAGCAAGGTTTCGCCGAGCCGCGGCAGCTCGTCCACATCGAAGGCGAAAACCTGCACAGGGTAGCGGAAGGCGTGCTTGACGGGTTCCAGGCGTTCGTGTTCGACGGTTGCCGAAAACAGAAAAGAACAGGGGGCGCTCATAGGTCCAATCCCCAGTGCCGGGTCACCTGCAGCGCGGAGCGGATGCCGTCTTCGTGAAAGCCGTAGCCGAAATAGGCGCCGCAAAAGTAGCTGCGATGCCGGCCGTTCAGGGACGGAAGGGCGTCCTGCGTGTCCATGGATTCGAAAGTGTACATGGGATGCGTATCCTCGAAGGCGGCGATGACGCCTTGAGGCGGATGCTCCTTCCAGGGATTCAAGGTGACGCAATACGGAGTCGCAGAAGGCAGGGCCTGCAGCCGATTCATGAAGTAGGTGACGGTAAGATGCCGATCCGAACCGAAGGCGGGTCTTTCGATAAAGTTCCAGGACGCCCACGCGGCGGGTTTGGGCGGCAGATACGCGGGATCGGTGTGCAGCACGGTGCGGTTTTGGTTGTAGCGCCACACCGAAAGCAAGGCCTGCTCCTGAGGGTCGGGATTATCGATCATGGCCAGGGTTTGATCGGCATGGGCGGCGAAAACCACGGCGTCGAAACGGCGCTTGTCGCCGTCTTCGCACACCACGTCCACACCGTCTTCATGGCGAAACACGCGAGCCACGGCCTTTCGCGTCAACACCTCTCCGCGGAATCCCTTAAGAAAGGCTTTGACGTAACTGTGACTGCCTCCGTGCACGAAAAACCATTGGGGACGGCGCCTCAGAGAAAGCAGCCCGTGATGTTCGTAAAAGCGGGCGAAGGCTTCCGCGGGAAAGGCGGCCGCCGTCCGGGCGGGTGTGGACCAGATGGCTCCGGCCATGGGAAGGACGAAAGCATGGACCACTTCTTTGGAAAACTTCTCCCGGTCCAAGTAATCCCCCAGGCTGATTCCCCGAAGGGATCCGTCCATGAGGCTCCGTCGAGTCGTGGCCATGAAACGGGCGATCCCGAAAAGCAGGCGCCAAAAGCGCGGATTCGCCATATTTTTCGGCTGGGCCGTAAGGCCGCGCCATCCGGTTCCGGCATAAAAGAAGTGGCGAGCCGGATTCCAGTAACTGAAAGCCATGTCGGTTCGGCGCAGGCGCACGCCCAGCTGGGCGAAGAAGGCGCGCAGCAAGGGATAGGTGCGGTCGTTCAAAACGATGAATCCCGTATCCACGGGAAGCCCGGCGTCGGAGCCGTCATCCACAACCACCGTGCGGGTGTGTCCTCCGAGCGTCTCGTTGCGTTCGAAAATCGTGACCCGGTGTGCGCGCTGAAGCACATAGGCCGCAGCGATGCCGGAAATGCCGGCCCCGATGACGGCGATGTTCCATCCCTGGGATCGATCCATGGCAAAGCTCCGCTTTTTTTCGCCTCAGGGGGTGAAAACCAGTTCACGACACTTAACTTGCATGTGTAACCCTTTGTTCCCGATAAGCCAAGGCTCTCGAAGAAAGGAGCACGCCATGTGGCATGCCGTCAAACTCTACGCCCTCACCACCGTGGTCTTTCTCGCCATTGACCTCACCTATCTGGGTCTGATCATGCCCAAGTTTTACAAGGCGCAGCTCGGGGATCTGGCCCGGCGCAGCGGCGATGCCCTCGCCCCCTTGTGGTGGGCCGCCGTCATCGTGTACCTGCTCATCCCCCTGGGGATCCTTCTCTTTGCCCTGCCGCGGGTCAACCCCGAACTCGGCCTGCTGTCGGCCCTGGTTTGGGGCTTTCTGTATGGGGTGACGCTTTACGGCGTTTACGATTTTACGAACCTGTCCACCCTGGCCCGATGGCCGGTGCCGCTGAGTTTCGCCGACACGGCGTGGGGAGGGGTGCTGTGCGCCGTGGTGAACGCCGTCGCGTTTCGGCTGGACCGATGGTTGTCATGACGGGCACCGGTTTCATTCCAAACGGCGCCGTAACTGGGCGCGGATGGTTTCCAGCCGTCTTCGGTTGACGCCCAGGTCCCAATACCCGGTGCGGGATGCCGAACGCATGTGGAGAAGGTTGCGCGACGGATCGACAAAGAATTCCACATCGTCCACAAAACCCAGGAGGCTTCGCACTTCAGCGCGAAGGTAGTCGGGCCGGCGTTCGACGATGGTCGTGCGGGGCATGGCCCGGAGGATCTTTTCCAGTTCCGCCGTGAGGTGCGCCGCGGGCACCGTTACCGGGAGAGGGTCGATGCGCCGTGCCGGGTCGGAGGCGGTGCTGGACACACAATTGGGTGAAGACCCGCAATCGCGTAAAGGATTTTGTGTCATGGACCGCTCCCTTTCCGTTGCCGCGGACCTGTCCGAGCGGGTCCGCCTCGGTGTGCGGATCAGCTATGCCCTGCCGGCCCTCGCCTTGGCCGTGGTGGGCATTCCCGTCTACGTCTATATGCCGAAATTTTACACGGATGTCATGGGCCTTTCGGCCGCCACCGCCGGATCGGTCCTTCTGGCCGTCCGGCTTTTCGACGCCCTGAGCGATCCGCTGTGCGGCTGGATTTCCGACCGGACTCGAACGTCCCTGGGACGCCGCCGCCCTTACATCCTTTTCGGTGCCTTTCCTTTGGCGGCATCCCTCTGGGGGCTGTTCCATCCCCCCTCGTGGTCCGGGGATCCCCTGCGATGGTGGTTTTCCATCACCGTGTTTTCAGTCTTTCTTTTCTGGACCATCGTGGAAGTCCCTTATGAAGCCCTGGGTCCCGAAATCACGCTCGACTATGACGAAAGGACACGCCTCCTCGGCCTCCGCGACGGCTTTGTTCTTCTTGGCATTCTGATCGCCGCCGCTTTTCCGGCGCTGCTCGGGGCGCTCCTTCCGCTTCCGGAAACTGCGGCAGGCGAACGAACCACGTTCCGGCTCATGGGCGCCCTGTACGCCCCGTTTCTTGTGGCGGCGTGCTTCGTGTGCGCCGCACGCGTGCGCGAACGACACCCGTTGGGTTCGTGGCCTTCGGTCCCGCTGAGCTTTCGGGAAAACCTTCAAGCGTCGCTCAGGAACCGTCCGTTCGTGATCCTGCTGTTTGCTTATACGGTGAGTGCTTTCGGGAGCAATCTTCCGGCGACCCTGATCCTCTATTATGTGCAATATGTTCTGGCGTCTCCCAAGGCCGATGTGTACCTCATGATCTACTTCGTCACCGGAATCGTCTTCCTTCCCGCGTGGATTCGGGTCGCGACCACTTTTGGAAAAAAGGAAGCGTGGATGGCCGCCATGGCCATCAACACGGGCGCCTTTGCGGGAGTCTTTTTCCTGGGCCGTGGGGATGATGGGCTCTACGCCGCGCTCGTTTTCCTCTCCGGCATCGGTTTCGGCGGAACGGTCGCTTTGCCGTCGGCGATGCAGGCCGATGTGATCGACTATCATCAGTGGCTCACCGGAGAGCGCCTGGAAGGGTTCTACATCGGCATCTGGTCTGTGGCGAAGAAACTGGCGGCGGCCTTGGGTGTGGGCGCGGCCTTGATGCTTCTGGGCCACGCCGGATACGAACCCAACGTGGTGCAGAGCGAGCCCGTCCTGTTTCGGCTGCGCGTTCTTTATGCCCTGGTGCCGAGCCTGTGCAACGCCCTGGCCATGGCCGTGGCATGGGCCTATCCCCTGGATCGAAAAAAACATGCGGCGCTGCGCCGCGCTCTGTCGGAAAGGAGTTCCGGACCATGGCGCCCGTAAGCCTTGTCATGGCTTCCTCGCTCGGTGCCGCGCTGATCCTCATGATCGGCCTGTGGCCCTTTACGGTGATTAAGAAAAACGCCTCGTTGGCGGATCGTTTCTGGGGCTTGGGGTTCGTTGTCGTGGCGTGGGTTTCGGCCCTCTTGGGACCCGGATTCGGCCTTCGCACGCTTTTGGTCGTTGCGCTGACCACCCTGTGGGGCCTTCGGTTGAGTGCCCATATCACCTACCGAAGCTGGGGAAAGGGAGAAGATCCGCGCTACCGGGCCATGCGGGAAAAGCACGGCGCGGCGTTTCCCATAGTGAGCCTCTTGACGGTGTTCGGTTTTCAAGCCGTTCTTCTGTGGATTATCGCTTTGCCGGTCCAATGGGCGTGCCTCGTTCCCTATCCGAATCAGCTGACGGTGACGGACCTGGTGGGAGGGGCCGTCGCTCTGGCGGGCATCGGCATCGAAAGCCTCGCCGATTATCAGCTTCTTCGGTTCAAAAAAGATCCGGCCAATCGAGGCAAGGTCATGGATCGAGGGCTCTGGGCCTACAGCCGCCATCCCAATTATTTCGGGGAAACCCTGGTCTGGTGGGGAATGTTTCTCATCGCGCTTTCCGTGCCGGGCGGCGTCTGGACCATCGTCTCACCCGCCCTGATCACGTTCCTGCTGCTTCGCGTCTCGGGTGTTACCCTCCTGGAACGCACCCTGACGGAAACACGTCCCGAATACCGCGACTACATGGAACGCACGTCCACCTTCATTCCGTGGTTTCCCAAAAAATCAAAAGAGAAGGGGATGTAGAAGGGAAGAGAACCCGCGACGTTCGGATCAAATCAAGCTCTGACCCCTATTACACGGATCAAATCAAGATTTGACCCCGTATCGGGGAAAGTCCGTGTAGCCGACGGCGTCGAAGGCATACCACACACGGGGGTCGGGCTCCGGATGCAGAGGCCACCCGTTGGCGAAGCGTTCCACCAGGTCCGGATTGCTGAGGTACGGCCGGCCGAAAGAAATGAGATCCGCATGGCCTGCGGCGATGGCGGCGTCCGCCGACTCGCGCGTGTAGCCGCCGTTGCCCATGAGCGGGCCTTTGAAAACGGTGCGGCATTCCTGGAGTGTGATGGGCTCGCCCAGTCCGTGGAACCCGAAGGGCAGGCCGTCGACCACGTGGAGGTAGGCGAGGTGCAACGCATCGAGCTGTCGTGCGGCATAGAAAAACGTTTCGCGGAAATCCGGTGATCCCATGTCGTTGTAGACGCCGTTGGGGGAGAGGCGCACCCCGACGCGCCATGACGGCCAAACCATCAAGATCGCACGAACCACCTCATCGAGAAACCGATACCGGTTTTCCACGCTGCCGCCGTAACGGTCCGTGCGGTGGTTGGTGCGCGATTGGAGGAACTGGTCGATGAGGTACCCGTTGGCGGCATGGATTTCCACCCCGTCAAATCCCGCCGCCTTGGCCCGTTCGGCCGCCTTTCGGTAATCCTCGACAATGCCCGGAATTTCCTCCGTTTCCAACGCCCGCGGGGTTTCATAAGGCTGTTTGCCCAAGGGCGTGCGAATAGAATCGCCGTTCAGCTTGACGGCCGACGGGGCGACGGGCAGGGCGCCGTTTTCCTGAAAGCTGCTGTGGGACGCTCGGCCGCAATGCCAAAGCTGCACAAAGATGGGTGTTCCGTAGGCATGCACGGCCTCCGTGACGAGCCTCCAGGCCTGGGCCTGCTCGTCGGCATACAAACCGGGCGTGTTCAGCCAGCCGATGCCTTGCGTGGAAACGACCGTGGCTTCCGTAATGATGAGGCCCGCGGAAGCCCGTTGGGCGTAGTATTCGGCCATGAGGGCGTTGGCGCGGCGTTCTCTCCCGGCTCGGGACCGCGTCATGGGCGCCATGACCACGCGGTTTTTGAGCGTCAAGTCACCCATGGGAAAAGGTTCGAGCAATTTTCCGGTGAATCCTTGTGTCGTCATGGAAGGCTCCTCAACGGCCGCCCGAGATTCGGGCACGCCGCGCTCTATTTTTCGATGGGTAGAACGATCACCGGAACACCGGCCTTGGCCTTGAACCGCGCGGCATCCTCCAGCGTGCCGATCCCTTCGCCCACGTGCATGGGAACAGCCACCTTTGGGCCGATGGACGCCGCCGCTTCCACGGCTTCCTCTGCGGTCATCACGTAGGTGCCGCTCACCGGAAGGAGCGCCACATCCGGGGCCAGTCCCGCCATTTCCGGAATGACGTCCGTATCTCCCGCATGATAGATCCGCACGCCGTCCACCGTGATCACGAACCCCACGTGGCCGGCTTCCCTCGGGTGAAAGGGCACTCCCGGGCTTCGAAACTTGGTGAGGTTGTAAGCCGCAACGGTGCGGATGTGCACGCCTTTCACCGTAAGGTCATCGCCGGGCTTGACCGTTCGAATGTCTCCCGAAAGTTTCGAAGCCGCCGCGGCCGTGGTCACGATGACCGTGTCCGCCTTACGGATCTTTTCCACGTCGGTTGGGGATGTGTGGTCAGCGTGTTCGTGGGTGATGAGGATCAGATCGGCCGAAGGGCCGCCCTTCAGCCGGTAGGGGTCGATGTAGATCACCGCGTCTTTGCCGTCGATGCGAAAGGCGTCATGGCCCAGCCAATGAATGTTGGCGACCAGGTGCTGAAGGGGCGCGGTGTCGGCGGCGCGGCTTTCCGAAACCCCAAAGAAAAACACAGCCGCCGCAATGGTCGCCGCAGCGGCCCATGGGACCAGAAAAAAGGCGGTTCGGCGCATACCAGTCCTCCCCTCATTCGCCATCCTTCGCACCGGCCCCATGAGCGTCGCATTTCCAGCGGATCCTAAGGACCCTTCGGCAGGGCCGGCCCTTTGCCCAGCGGAAGCTTCTTGAATCGGCCTCCGAAGACGATGGGGTCGCCTTCATACCCCAACGCCTTAAAGCCAATGTAGTCCGTCACGTTCAAAAGGTCCAGAGTGTCCCGTCCGGCATAGTCGAGCTGCGGATCTGCCCCCCTCTCTGCCAATGAAGGTGAGACGCCTACCCCCCTGTGAAATTCGTGTAGGGCGGGTAGGAGAAAGCGTGATATGTCTTACTATAAAAATGGGGACCGGGGCGCAGGGATGGGGGCAACGCAAGGCAAGGAACCCGTCGGGCGACTGGCGTTGCCCCCATCGGTGCACATCTTCCCCCAGCGAAGGGAGCTAAAGGATGATGCAGGAGAAGGATCGTGTCTTATTGGAGCGCTTTGCGGCTCGACTGAGGGCCTTTTATCCAGAAGCCGAGATCTGGGCCTTTGGTTCTCGCGCAAGAGGAGACGCTCAGCCGGATTCCGATCTGGACCTTTTGATCGTGCTTGATAAGGTGAATGCCAATCTTGACTGCATCATTCGGGACATCGCCTGGGAAATCGGCTTCGAGAGCGAATGCGTCATCTCGACCGTCCTTCTAGAACGGGAGGAGTTCGAGTGCGGTCCCATGTCCGAGAGCACCCTTGTTGCCAATGTTCTTCACGAAGGGGTGCGGGCGTGAAGAGCGAGAATATCAAGGCATTGGTCGAATACCGGCTTGAACAAGCGAAAGAATCCTTAAAGGCATCGGAATTGTTGCTCACGGCTGGTATGGTGCGGCCATCCGTGAGCAGAGCATACTATGCCATGTTTTATGCGGTGCTGGCTTTATTGGCGACCCGAAAGAAAGAAAGCTCCAAGCATGGCGGAGTCATCTCCCTATTCGATAAGGAATATATCAAGCCGGGTATCTTTCCAAAAGACTTTTCCAAATGGTTGCATGACGCTTTCAACCTAAGGCAGCGATCCGACTATATGGTACCGTATATTCCCTCAGCTGAGGAAGCCGAGCAAGTGATCGTGCGGGCACGGACTTTCCTGGATGCGATCCGCAAGCAATTAGAAATCGAAGAAAGCATCTGATGGTCGCTGACAGCTGGCTTCACTTTTTAGGGGCGCCGCAAAGGAGCCTTGTGGTTTCATGGCGTTCGCCGAAAACCCGACGAACTTTACCGCGTGGCAGAGGCGAAACACCAGAGGCCCATTGGCCCCTGGTGTTTCGGATCAGGGATTTTTGGGCAGGCTGGGTCCTTGGCCCAGGGGCAGTTTTTTGAAACGCCCGCCGTGCACGATGGGATCCCCCTTGTAGCCCAGAGATTGAAAGCCGATATAATCCGTAACGTTTAGAAGCTCCAGCGTGTCTCGTCCAGCGTAGTAGAGCTGCTGAAAGTCGATGCCTCGGTAGGCCAAAGTCTTGAAATCCACGCCGCCCTTGTTCTGATGGCATCGGCCGCAGTGGGGCTCCTCCTTAAGACTCTCATGGCACTGGACGCAGGACAGGGCTCTGTTCTTGGGCGTGATTTCATGATTCAGTCCCCAATACATGACCGTATCCACCCATTGAAATCGGCCGCTGTAGGAAAGCCCGGCCGCTTTCATTCCGTTCTGCAGTGATTTCTGCCAGTCCAGCGTTTGCCAATAGCCGCCCTCGCCGAAGAGGTGCGGCACGGCAATGACGTTGGTTTCCGCATCGGCGGGCTGTCGGCCCCGCATCACCTTGAACGCGTAGATCTTGGCCTGAGGGTCTCGAATGTCACCGACGGGCTCCGTGAGCTTCACCGGGCCGTTGGGTGCAAACCGATCGCCGAGGACGTAGCGGCGCACCCTGCCGTTATACCAGTGATACTCGGGCTTGGCGCTTTCCTTCCAGACGAATTCTCCCTTCATCCACGAATAGTCCGGCATGCCGTATTTGTCCTTCTTCGGCTTCCTCGACTTGTCCCCGGCCTTCGACCAATCCCACGAAACGATGGTTGCCTTGCATTTGGCGTAGATGGGGCTGTGGCAGGTGACGCACGCCACGTGCTCCGTGTGGCGGTTAAGGTGATGGCTCAAAAGATTCTGAGGGTCGGCGTGGGGCTGGGCCGTGTGGCACGATTCGCACGATCGGCTTCCTTCCACCACGGGCGCGGACGTGCTTCGACCGGAAATCTTGTGGTTGCGGGTCTTATGGCAATCCACGCACTGAAAATCCATCCCCCCCATATGCACATCGCAGTTTCGGCTCGGGTAATAAAGGATGCTGTTCAAGTCCCCGTGCTTGACCGCGTCACCTCCTCCTCCCGAGAAGTGACAGTCGCCGCAGTTTTTCCGACTGGGCCGGCCCACATGCTGAGCGATTTTCGCCAGATCCAATTCCTTGTATGGCATTCCGGCGTCCGTGGGCACCTTGGCGTAGGTTCCCGTGGCGTCGTGACAGACCAGGCAGTCGATTCGGCTCTTGTCGGTAAAATCGAAATGGGCATCCTTCCATCCGTAGCCCGCATGGCAGCTGGTGCAGCGGGGCCAGTTGGAGGCCAGGGCGATACAGAAGTTGTTCACCGTGTTGGTGCCTTTGCCCAACATGACGTTCTTTTCGTGCCCTTCCGTGTAGGGCGACGGGCCGCGCCACAACCAATGGGCGCTTTTGAGCATGTCTTCGCCTGCCTTTTCGTGACAACGCAGGCACTCCCGGGTCACATCCCAGGGCTCAGGATTGGCCGGAAGCTTGACCAACGTGGTGTGATCAACCACATTCTTGGCATGGCATTCCGTGCAGCCGACGGGTCCTTTGTCCCTTTCTTTATGGCAGCCCAGACACTGCTGATGATAGGCGGCTTTGAGGCCCAGCCGGTCGGGCATTTCGGGATTGAACGCCTTCTGATGGCACGCCGAACACCGCGCGGTTTCCTTCGCCGCCGGATCCGCCGGTCGGTAATGGTGGCACGCCGTGCAATCCCCCACCAGGGCGGCGTGTTTCTTGTGCATAAAGCGCACAAACCCGTACTGGTTTTCTTCCCCTTCAAGGATGGGGCTCTTCAGGACCATGTATTCGATGGTGAGGTCCTTGAGTTCGGGAAAGTTTTCCGCGAGCCGCTTTTTGCGCTGGACCGGGGTTTCCCGCAAAACATCCTTCACAAGGGGCACCACTTCCGCGGCTCTCTTGAGGGCCTCCTCGAGGTCCACGGCCTTCCAGGGTGAGCCGTCTTCAAAAACGGCGGGAGGCGGTGGGGGAGGGCCTTTGGGTGCTTCCGCGCCGGGAAGGGGCTGAAGGGTGCCGAACAAAAGCCACGCCCCCAGGGCTGCGGCACCACAGAGCCCGACAACCACGTGCCGGGCCGAAAAAACCCGATGACGCCCGCTGGAGCCTTTTGGCGACGATAACGGTTGACGACGGTTCATGGCACGGCCCTCCCTTCCTGCACATGCGATACCGAGGCCGAAGGGCTGAGAGCGTGGCCTCGAGGCGTCAAAACGGGCAAATAGGTCACCAACACCCGGTACAAAAACATGATGGCGGCAACGAGCGCCGTTGTGACGGCCAATTCACCGATGGACGGGAAATAGGTCGTTTCCGCGTAGGGCGCTCGATACCCCACGAGAAAGACGTTGAGCCGATTTAACACCACACCGCCGATAATCAGACAGGCACTCACGAAAAGACCCCGGCGGGATGTCCGCACGGAGGGGATCACGAGCAAGACGAACGGCGCCATCACTCCGACGAGCATTTCCACCAGAAAAGAAATGCTTTGCGTGCTGCCGTCCAGCAGAAAACGATAGGCGCCCCGCACAAGAATGTCCCCCACTTTCAAGAGGCCGTACAAACCGAGAAAGCCTGTGGTGTAGCGGCTGAGAGCGGCCAACACGGGCGTTTCATCTTCGATGGGAAGGGACGCCGCCGCCAGAGTGTTTTCAAAGACGACCATGGGAAACCCCACGGCGATGGCCGAAAGGAGAAACAACAGCGGCAGAATGGGTGTGTACCACAAAGGATGGAGCTTGGTGGGGGCGATGAGCATAAGAGAGCCCAAGCCGGACTGGTGCATGCAGGAGAGAACCACCCCGGCCAGAATGAAGACCCACATGAACCGATCCAGCGTGCGATCGGCGAGATCCAGCAGCCTGCCCAGGAAGCCGTTGAGAAAGGAAAAAGGGCTCGGAAGGCGAACGTTGTTCTTGTATCGTTCCGCCACAATGGGAATGAACTCGATGTAAAGCACGTTAGTGTAAACGACCACGCACATGGCCACTTCGAAAAGCACCGAGTTGCCCTGCCAGTAGATGATGGGGTGCCAAATGGCCCAGGACCGGCCGATATCGATGGCAAGGGCTATGGGAACGAAGGTGTAGCCGAGCATGGCCGTCAGCAGAGCCGGTCGCGTCACGGATGCATAGGCCTGCCGGCCGAACACGTGGGCCAGAGCGGCCGTCGTGAATCCTCCGGCCGCCAAGGCCACGCCCGTCGCCACATCGATGGCGACCCAGATGCCCCACGGGGACGACTGGCTGAGATTCGTCACAGCCCCCAGGCCTCCGATGAACCGCCCCACGATAAAGAACAGCCCCGGAACCATCAGGGCCACCATGGTCAAAACCCCGGGCGTCCACAAAGGATGCGCCAGCGGAGCCGCCGCATGCTGCGCTTTCATTGGTTCTCTCCTTTGTGTTCGGACCCTGTGCCGTCAGTTTTTCCTTTCTTGTGGACACGAAACATGACGGCTCCGAGAAGCCCGTAAAGGGTCAGCGGAGCCCAAAAGTATTTGAAAATGCCGTGCTGAATGGATTCGGCGGTCTGTGGAATGGGGCGGGAAGGCAGCTTTAAAAACCCCAGCTTTTCAAAAGGCTCGGCACTGATATAAAGCCACGACGTCCCGCCCACTTCCGTCTCACCGTAAATATAAGGGATATAATCCGCAGGATTTTCCCGGATTCTTTTTTTGGCCAGTTCCAGAAGCACCGTATGCTTTCCGAAGGTGATGGCTTCCACGGGACAGGCCGCCGCGCAGCCGGGTGTTCCTCCATCACGGGAAATGCGTTCAAAACAAAACGTGCACTTGCGCACCCTCGGGGTCAGGGGATCGGAGTATTCGTACTTGGGAATTTGAAAAGGGCAGGCCACCATGCAGTAGCGGCAACCGATACACTTGGATTCATCGTAGTGAACGGCCCCGTTGTCCTTTTTGGTAAGGGCCCCGACGATGCACGCCGACACACACCCGGGATCTTGACAATGCATGCACTGGACCTTGACGTAAGTGGGCACAAGCCGATTGCGCTCATCCACCCGGCCCGTGTGGTATCGATTCACCACAGTGAAGGCCTCCGGCGTGGGGCGACGACGCACGTCGAAAACCAGAGGATCGTCAAACGGCGTGCTCGGAGCCGGCAGATTGTTCACCGTGGCGCATGCCTGCTCGCACTTGCGGCATCCCACGCAGCGGGTGAGATCCACAAGGCATCCGTAAGGATCCTGCGGAACAGGGCGCGAGGCCCGCGCTTCGGCCGAAAAGGACGCCGCCGCGGCCGCGCCTCCCGTTGCGGCGCATTTTAAAAACGTTCGCCGATTCATGGACTCGACGCCTCCTTTGGTTCACGAGGACAGGGCACCAGCAAAACCGAGCACGGGGCGGTCTGAGCAATGGTGATCCCGATCATGCCGAGGCGCGTAATGCCCGGCCGATCGCCTACTTGATGGCATCCCACAACCACCAGATCCGCCCGTGTCTCCTCGGCCAGCTTGACGACCTCCACAGCGGGATCCGCTTCCCAACAGTTGAAACCATAATGCCATACGCCTTCGAGCAGCGGTCGGCATTCCCTGGTAAAACGCTCTTCCGCCTCTCGAGTCATCTGCAGAACGCGTTCGTCGGGGGTTTGCGGGTGCAAGAGTCGATAGTCCAGGGCGTGAAAAACCTGCAACCGAGCCCCATGGACTCTGGCCAAATGGGCCGCCATTTTCAAGGCGGCCATGGCGGCTTGAGAAAAACGAAAAGCCACAAGAATCCTCTGAATCATTTTCCCAAAGCCTTTGGCCAAACGCCGTCGTGGATCAGGCCCCCGTCGCTTTTCACGCCTTTTCAGAACGTGAAGACTTTGTAGTCGGGATCGCCCATCATTTTCACCAAAACCGGGGCCGGCGAGATGACCGCGCCCTCGATGAGATCGTCCGGGGAGACCAACCGCTTGTCCGCGCAGGCCTTACACACGTGAATGGGGGTCTTTCGCGCGATGAGCGTGTCGAGAAGATCTTTCATGTGCTCGCCGGTGGACGAACGAATGCCTTCCGCCATGCCGATCTGCGCCCAATGGATGGCATCGTCGATGAGGAAAACTTCCACATGATGCCCTTGCTCGGCGGCAAGACTCGCAAACTGCATGGCCCGCGTCGCCGACCCCGACCGCTCAAACCCGATGGAAACCACAAAACATAACTTCATGACCTTTCTCCTTTCATGGTGAGGAAGAAATCCCAAGCCCGCAGCCGCCTTGCACACCGCCCGGGGCCCCGTGACACCGAACTTTAAAGGAGCAAAAACCTTGCCGAACATGAGGCCATTCCCGCTTTGGCGCCGTTGGTGGAAAAATCGGGCCTTTTAAAAAATGGCTCCGCCGTTTCGACCCTCAAAATCTAAACATCTGTTTGTTTAAGAAGAAAACACCTGTTTATTTTTTAACACAACACGCGGGCAAGGGCCGCGATCGCTCGAGGGGCGCGCCAGCTCAACGCCACCCGTTTTTCGGGATTCGAAAGCGGGGCCTGAAAACTTTGGCGGCAAAGCCGGCCCATCCTTGCGGGATCGCGCCCCGTGCCGGAAAGATCCCCTCTGGCACGGGCTTTGCCCTGACTGTCGGCGTCGGTTTTGAAACACATCCCAAAGAACCCTTAAGCGAAAGGAGCTCCACCATGGCATCGGTCGATTTGCAAACCATTCAACCCGCTTCCGTTGTCGATGCGCGAGGCAGCGCGTGCCCGGGCCCCCTTTTGGAAGCCAAGAAAGCCATCGGGAAGGTGAAGGTCGGCGACGTTCTGGAAATCCTCTCCAACGACCCCGGCACGAAAAACGATATCCCCGTGTGGGCGAAAAAGGTGGGGCACGAGTATCTGGGGCACGTTGCCGCCGACGGTTATGAGCGCATCTTTGTCCGGCGCACGAAGTAACGAGGATACGTCATGGACACGGCGCCCTATGCAGGAAAGATCCTGATTTTGGCGACGGAAAGCTGCGCCTACCCGGGGGCCGACGCCGTCGGGCAGGCGCACATCAGCTACCCGGCCAACACGTCCATCATCAAGGTGAAGGCCCCGGTGCTTTTCCCGGAAAAGTTCTACCTGGACTGTTTTGCCAAGGGGATCGCCGGGATCATCGTCATGAGCTGCGGCGTGGAATGCCCTTACGAAGGCGCCTATGAGGCCTTGGCCAAGCGCATCGACCGCGTCTACCGGCTTATGAAAGAGCGCGGCCTGGACATTCGGCGTCTTCGGCTCACCTCCATCTGCACCGTGTGCACCCGGGCTTTCGTCAACGAAGTGAAACAGATGCACGCCGTCGTTCAAGAACTGGGACCGCCGGGTGCGGAAAGCCAAACGAGGGACGTGGCTGCCGAGACGCCTCGGGCGATGACGGCGTAAGAAAGGACGATGATGGCTTCGCACGAAACCCTTCGCTTTGATGCCCTCGTGATCGGGGGAGGGATCGCCGGTCTTCAGGCGGCCCTGGACCTGGCGGACCAGGACTATTCGGTGGCCGTCGTGGAAAAGGACGCCTCCATCGGCGGCACCATGATCCGCCTGTCCAAGGTTTTTCCCACTTTGGACTGCGCTAGCTGCATCACGACCCCCAAGATGGCGGCGGCGGCCCACCATGAAAAGATCACGCTTTTGACCTACTGTGAGCTGGAATCCCTGGAACGGAGCGGCTCGGGCCTGATCCGGGCTCACGTGCGGAAAAAACCCCGTTACGTGGATGAGACGCGCTGCATCGGGTGTCGGCAGTGCGAATACCATTGTCCCGTCTATGTGCCCGATCCGGACCAGGGGAACTTTGCCGCTCGAAAGGCCATCGGCGTGCCCTTTTCCAACGCCGTGCCGCAAATCGCCGTGATGGATCCGGACCACTGCATGCTGTGCGGCACCTGCGCCACCGTGTGCCCCACCGACGCCGTGCGCTACGACCAGGAAGCCCGCCCTTTCCTCATCGAAGCGTCCGTGGCTGTCGTCGCCACGGGCTTTGCCGTAACGCCTCTGGAGGACAAGGCCCAGTACGGCAAAGGCGCCGTTCCCAACGTCATCACGGCCCTACAGATGGAACGGCTTCTAGCGCCCCACGGGCCGTACAACCGGGTGCTCCGACCCTTCGACGGCAAGGAACCCGATTCCATCGCCTTCGTCCAGTGCGCCGGATCGCGGGACAAAAGCCTCGGCATTCCGTATTGCTCCCGAGTGTGCTGCATGTACGCCATCAAGCAAGCCATGCTCCTTTCCGGGGCGCTTCCCCTGGCGGATATTACCATCTATTACATGGATATTCGCGCCTTTGGAAAGAATTATGAGCAATTCTACCAAAACGCCCAGGCCATGGGCATCCGTTTCGTCAAAGCCAAGGTGGCTTTGATCGAACCCGGTGAAGACGGTTCGGTGACCGTGCGCTACGAAGACCAAATGGACGGCGGCGTGACCACAGCATCCCACGATCTCGTGGTCTTATCCTTAGGCAAGGTTCCCGGGTGGAATCCGGCGGGTCGTGCGCCCATCATGACGGGATCCGACGGCTTCATCACAGGGCCCGAACCCAAGCTGGCGCCGACCTGGACGGATGCCGAAGGCATCTTCGCCGCCGGGGCCGCCGTCGGCCCCAAGGATATTGTGGACAGCATCGCGGAAGCGAGCGCCGCCGCCATGCATGCGGCGACCTATCTGGCCGGACGCAAAAAGGCCTCAGCTTCTGCGGCCTGAGCCGTTGCAGGGTTGGTTCCCAAGGAGAAGGTCCATGGAAAATCGTGACAAGCCGTCCGCGAACGAAGGGAAAGAGGCCCGTGTGGGCGTCTATATCTGCCATTGCGGCGGGAACATTTCGGACCACGTGGATGTGGAGGCCCTGTGCGAGAAGGCGCAGAGCCTTCCGGGGGTGGTGACGGCCCGGCGTAACATGTTCATGTGTTCCGACCCGGGTCAGGAACTCATTGTGGAGGATCTGAAACACGGCGTGGTGGACCGGGTGGTGGTGGCGTCCTGTTCGCCGAGCCTCCATGAGACCACTTTCCGGCGCGTGCTGGAACGGGCCGGGATCAATCCGTACGTGTACGAACACGCCAACATTCGGGAACAGGTGAGCTGGGTGCATCACGGGGATCCCGCAACGCAGAAGGCCTTCACGCTCATCGCCGCCGCCGCGGCCAAAGCGCGGCGATTGGAACCCCTGGAACCGCTTCGGGTGGAAGCGAAACAGCACGCCACGGTCATCGGGGCGGGAATCGCCGGCATGCGGGCGGCCCTGGATCTTGCCGAAAGAGGCTTCGCCGTGGATCTTCTGGAAAAAACCCCATGGATGGGCGGCCGCACGGCCGCTTTGGACCGTATCGCCCCGACGGGGGAACCGGCCTTCGAACTCATCCTGTCCCTGGCCCGGCGAATCTACGAACACGGCGCCATCGCCTTTCATCCCTGTGCCCGGCTTGTGGGTTTTGAAGGCTACGTGGGAAACTTCTTGCTGGAGGTGGAAACGGCACCGCCCGAAGAGGCGCTCGACGCCCTGCGCCGCGCCGAAGAGGCCCTGCAAGGAAACGGTCCCGTTTACGTCCCGTCCAAAGGCGCTCTGATTCGCCCTGTGCCGAGAGACACGAAGCGGTTTCGCGTGGAAACCGGCGTTGTGGTGCTCGCCACCGGGTTCAAACCCTACACGCCGCGCCGGGGAGAATACGGCTACCAAGAATTCCCGGAAGTGCTCACCCTTCCCGAATTCATCGAAGCCCTTCGGGACGCCGAACCGTCGGGCGCCGTCTTGACCCTCCAGGGACGGCCCATTCGAAGCGTCGCCATGATCCATTGCGTGGGAAGCCGCCAGATTCCGGGCATTCATGAGGAAAACGCCTCGGGGCGGCTCAACGAATACTGTTCCCGCACGTGTTGTTCGGCGACCCTTTTCGCCGCCACCCAGGTGCGGCAACGTTTTCCGGACACGCGGGTTTTTGAATTTTACCGGGACATTCGCGCCTACGGACGGGGACAGGAGGAGCTCTATCAGCAAGCGGCCCACAACAAGGTGCTCTTCCTGAGGTTCGAGCCCGAAAATCCACCCCGGGTGGAGCGCGTCGAAGGCGCCGCCCCGTTCCCGCTCGCCGTTCGCGTCCAAGACACGCTGACCTTCGGCGAAGAGGTGGAAGTCCCGGCGGATCTGGTCGTCCTCGCCGTAGGCATGGAACCGTCGAATGTGGGCGATCTTGTGGACATGATGAAGCTTCCCGTGGGCGCCGACGGTTTCCTTCTGGAAGTGCATCCCAAGCTTCGGCCCGTGGAACTGGCGACCGCCGGCCTTTTGCTCGCCGGAACCTGCCAGGCGCCCATGGACATCGGGGAATCCTGCAACGCCGCTTCGGCGGCGGCATCCAAGGCCGCGGTGCTTCTGGCCAAAGGCTCCGTCCAATTGGATCCGTTTGTCGCCGAAGTGGATCCGGAAAAGTGCGAAGGCACAGGGGCCTGCGTGGACGCGTGCCTGCGTGAAGGGGCCATCCGCATGGTGGACATGGAAAAGGACGGCCGAACGGTGCGCCGAGCCCATGTGGTCTCCGCGCTGTGCCTCGGCTGCGGCGCCTGCGTGGCCGTGTGTCCCACAGGGGCCATTCAGGTCAAAGGATCCACGCTGGCCCAGTTTGAAGCCATGGTGGACGCCATCGTCTCGGATCAGGCGGCGTAAGCCCTTCAAGGAAACCCTGCGGGGACAGCAAAGGACAGGGCAATGGATGCGGAACAGGTTTCGAAAAAGTCAGAGCACAAGGACGTTCTGAAACGCATGCGTCTTGTCCGCAAGGACACCGTGCAACGTGTGGCGGCCGAGGTGAAGGCGCAAAAGAAGATCGTTGCGGCCCTGACGGGGGCGCTTCGCGCCGGAGCGAAGACGGTGCCCGAAATGGCGGAAGCGACCGGCCTGCCGGCCCATGAGGTCCTGTGGTGGACGGCTTCGCTTAAAAAGTACGGCCTTGTCACGGAAGCGGAAAAACATGGCGCCTACTTCGCCTATCGCCTGGCCGAAAAGCCCTCGGCGGACGAAGCCCGCCCTGCTTCGCCATAGATGGGTTCTGCGGGCACAACCCGTTGAACCGAAAAATACCTTTTTCAGACTTTTAGGAGGCCCCTGATGGCGCTCGTCAACCTGTCTTTTTCCGAAGAATTGGAACGTTTCGGGGCGGCGAAAACCCTGGAATGTTTCCACTGCGGCACCTGCGTCGCCATCTGCCCGCTCATCGAAGAGCACTTCCCTCGGCGGATGATCCGTTACGCTCAAATCGGCGCCGCCCATCGAATCCTGGAGCAGGGGACGGATTTGTGGCGATGCCTTCACTGCGGGTTGTGCACCCAGACCTGTCCGAGGGAAGCCGATCCGGGAGAACTGATTTTGGCGCTGCGCCGCTATGTGCTTCACCACTGGAGGAGAAACGGTCATGTATCATCCCAAGTCGATCATTGATCTCATTGCGGGCAACGTTCGGGCGACCCGAAATCCCTTCGGGGCCTTCCCGTGGGCTCTCAACCGGTGGTGGAAAGGGATGAGGCTGAGCCGTGACGGGGACACCCTGCTGGCGACGGGGCTCATGGTCCAATCCGTGCCCTTCATTGAAAAGATCACGGGCCACCTGGAGCGCTTGGAAGAGACTCGCTGGGCGCCCTATGTGGGCTACGGCACGTGGATTCCCAAGAAACTCGTGCAGGTGGGCTCCCTTTTCATGGTCACGCCCAAGGAGCGGGCCCCCTATGACCGAATCCTGCAGGATGTGGTGAAGCTCCTTCGCCATTCGGGCATTCGGTTCGCCTACCGCCCGGAACTGGATTTCTACAGCGGGATTCTGCTTTATGATTTGGGCGATGAAGAGGCCTTTTCGGAACACGCTCGATTCGTGGCCGGCCGCTTGAAGCGCGCCGGGGTGAAAACGCTCATCACCGTGGATCCGCACACGACCTACGCCTTCAAGGTCTTGTATCCCAGGGTCGCGGGGGTGTCGTTTAACGTGCGGCCCTATTTCGAACTGGTGCGCCTCGAGGCGCCGCCCAACGGACACCGGGTGACGGTCCACGACCCGTGCTTTTTCGGCCGGTATCTGAAAATGTCCCAGGTGCCGCGCCGCGTGCTTCGCCGGGCGGGAGTGACGGTGTGCGACGTGCAGCACTCAGGAACACTCACCCATTGCTGCGGCGGCCCGGCCGAATCGGTTTCGCCCAAGCTGTCCCGGCAGATCATGGAACGCCGGGTGGCTCAATTGCAAAAAACCGAAGCCCCGATCGTCGCCATGTGCCCCATCTGTCTGGGGAACCTCAAAAAGGTCGGGGCGGACGTGCAGGACTTCGCCTCCTATCTCGTCCAAAACATTCTGGAACCCTCATCCGTCGTTCCTCCCCGCCTTGGGACATGATGGTCGTGCCCCAGCGGATCAACCCACCATCGAAAGGAGTTGCCAAATGGCCGAAACGGAAAAGATCGTCTACATCGTCACCCACGCCGGGGATGACCCGGAACGGGCAAGCCTTCCCTTCGTGCTGGCCAACGCCGCTCAGGCCATGGACGTGGAAGCCGTGGTGGTCCTTCAAGGGCCGGCGGTGTTCCTGGCCACCCATGGATGCCTGCAGCACGTCTTTGCGGCGGGCCTTCCGCCCCTGAAGGACCTGGTGCAAAATTACGTGGAAGCCGGAGGGAAAATCCTGGTCTGCGGCCCGTGCATCAAGGAAAGGCGCATCGAGGAAAGCGAACTCATTCCCGGCGCGCAGGTCACCGCGGCCGGCGCCTTGACCCAGCACATTCTGGAAGCCAAAGCCACGCTGGTGTACTGAATCCCGGCACAAGAAAAACCGACCAGGCGTCGATGAAAGCGGCTCACGCGACCTTGCGTTTGCTTTTCGCAAGGTCGTGTTCCACCGCACTCAGCCGCCTTTCCACCCAGAGATGTTCTCCCCGAGGGGCAAAACCTTCCATGAGCCGGTCCAATCAATGGCGTCTTTAGCTCTCTTACAAGCTCTCATGCGAAAGCAAACCGCACCCGCTCTTGGTTCTCCCAAAGAAATGGGATATAGGAGAGGGGACGCATGAGACAGCACACGCACGGATGCGGATCGAAGAGAGCAGACCGCCGCATGTCGGACATTCGACGTTATCTCGAAGACATCGTGAACACCATGAACGACGGCCTCATGGTCGTGGGGCCGGATGGATCCATTCTTTTGGCCAATGACGCCTTGTGCCGCATGACCGGTTACCGACGCGACGAGCTCCTTGGCCAATCGTGCGCTCTCTTTCACTGCGACAGCTGCGAAGCGGTGCGCCGTGAAGGCGGCACGCTCTGGTGCAGCCTCTTTACCCTCGGCACCATGCACCACAAGCGCTGCGTGGTGGTGCGCAAGGACGGAGGCTATGTCCACGTGCTCAAAAACGCCGCCGTGCTCAAAGACGACAAGGGCGACATGATCGCCGCCGTCGAAACCCTGACCGACATTTCCGAACTGGACCGCAAAGAAGAACAGATCGTGCGCCTTTCCCGCCTGCTGGACAGCGAAAAGGGCTTTCGCGGCATCATCGGGACATCGCCCGTCATGCAGAAGGTTTTCGATCTCACCGAAAAGGCGGCGCAAAGCGACGCTCCGGTGATCATTTACGGCGAAAGCGGTACGGGGAAAGAACTCATCGCTCGAGCCATCCACGACCTGGGGCCCCACCGCGACGGCCCGTACATTCAAGTCAACTGCGCGGCCCTGAACGAATCGCTTCTGGAAAGCGAACTGTTCGGCCACGTGAAAGGCGCCTTTACAGGAGCCACCAGTCATCGCGAAGGGCGTTTTGAAGCCGCCAACGGCGGAGACATCTTCCTGGACGAGATCGGGGATGTGCCTCTGTCCATTCAGGTGAAGCTCCTGCGCGTTTTGGAAAACAAGACCGTGGAGCGGGTCGGGGATCACCGGCCCATTCCTGTGGATGTGCGCATCATTACGGCCACCAACCGGGACCTTCCCAAGATGGTTCGGGAAGGAACCTTTCGCGAGGACTTTTTCTTCCGCATCAACGTCATTCCCATTCATCTGCCCCCCCTGCGCCACAGAATGGAAGACCTGCCGCTTTTGGTGGACGTCTTTCTCGACCAACAGCGCCGTAAGGGAAAGACCATTCACGGTGTCCACCCTCGGGCCATGGCGGCGCTCATGGCCTACCCATGGCCGGGAAACGTGCGGGAACTGAAAAGCACCTTGGAATACGCCTGTGTGGTGGCGGAAGACGGCCTGATCCGCCCGGATCATCTGCCCCCGCATGTGACGCAGGGTCAGGGTGCCGTGGGCGCGGCGGATGGGCCGGCGGCGTCTTCTGCGTCGGAGGCCGGCACGTCGGAACGGCCCAGAAGGCGGGATCGGCGCCAGGAACTGATCGAGGCGCTGCAGCAGGCCGGAGGAAACCAAAGCGAGGCGGCGCGTCTTCTTGGCGTGAGCCGTGTGACGGTGTGGAACCGCATGAAGCGGTATCAGATCGATCTCAAAAAGGTCATCGCTGGCTGAGCCCAACGTCTTCGGCCCAGAAATGGCGGGCTCGGGGCCGCTCGAGTGCCTTCATGGGTCAATCCCCTCGGTTTGGGTGAAGAATCACTGAGGTGGGACGGCTGGATTTTTTTCAAAAGTCCGGCACAAAGACGTGCGATTTCCCTGTCTGATTTCCATGAACATATTCCACTGTCAAGAGTAAAAGACCGTGGGTGGAGTCCGAGCTCCTTGCATAGATTCGAAATGGCAACGTTCTCGACCATGTGCCGTTTGAAAATGGCGACCTTTTGCTCAGGACTGTCATTTTTGTGTTTTTTGCTCATTGCATTTCCCGCCGTCGTCAATAGCTAACGCATACGAAGGAAAATTCCAATTCCGTTCGAAGCTCGACAATACGGGTCCATGACAGTGAAGAAGATTGCCGCACATGTGCAATACTTTTCCTCTTGAAGTGAAATCGACTGCACACTTAGCCCCCCTTTGACTTGTGGCCACGCCAAAAGCAGTGGCGATTCTCCTGACTTATCAGAATGTTATGCGTCACGGCTAGACAGACTCCCATTGGTACGGATCTTGCACTTAAAAGTCTTAATCCGTGACGGTGGAGCCCTGGAGTGGTTCGAGAACATTTTCGGCCGATTTTGTGCCCCCCGTGCTCAGGTTTTATGGACTTTTCGGCGCTTCGAGCGTGAGTCCCCCGAAAGATCATTCGGTCAGCCTCCTCCAGACGGACCTGGCGTCAAGAGCTCCTGTTTCGTAAAGTGTTCGGTCTATCCCGAGCCGAACGTGAGCTCACCCGAGCGAAAACCGTGAAAGACAGGACAATGCCTTCCGATCAAAGGCTTGGGCATATCGGTCGAAGCGCTGCCGCAGGGTCGCTTCCGAAGGAACCTTTTAGATGCCCAGCGCTTCCCGGAACCAATCATCGCCTGCGAGTCCTGCCGCCGCTTCCAAATCGCTTTTCCCCTGACACAGAAGCCCGAGGCACGTCTTCACCACGGTTGAATGCAAAATCCTCGCTCGCCCGCAAACCCTCTTGTCCAAACGCTCACACAGGCTCGCAGATTTGAGATATTCGTATGGGGTTTTTATAAACTAAGCTTGTAGAACCTAAACAACACCCAAAGCCTCTCGAAAGGCGCACAAAGGAGGTCGCCATGAACTCTAAGAACAGACCCCGAATATTTTCCTTAATGCTATTGGTTTCAATCGTTTCACTTTCCAATCCGCTTCTTGCTGTTCCGATTACAGAAATCCCTACATTTCTCTTACCCAACGATGCTTATAACGCCCCTTATATTTTTCCTACCCCACGGCCTGTTGCTAACGGCTACTCATTCCGCACAATATACTCCCTGGACAATAGTGATCCAGTTCGAACAACAATTGGACCAATTTACACGAATAGCCCTGGTTCCTATGCTGAAGGACAGTCAACAGATCATTGGGGATATGATTCACAGGCAGCTGCTGACCCCGCTGCTTTCGAGGCAACGTCCTATCATAAAGCCTTCACTGACGGAACAGAGCATTTTACCGTTTATAATTACGCTTTTTCGCAGGTCTGGGATTGGTTCATCTTGACAGGGGACCCCGGAGACGTCACCCTTGCTGTAGATTTGCTTGTTCAGGGCGAGGTCTTTGCCAACTCCAGCGGCGGCGGCGACGCCAGCACAATCTTTCTGGTTCGGATCGGGGTTCTCTCCAGTCCCACAGACCTAGAGATGGATTTCGTAACCAGTCTAGTTGGTGGAGCGCATTCCGGCCCATTTGTGGAGAACAATACGGTTGACGTAGATGTGCTTTGGGAAGAGCAAGGAGATCAGCCACACATTATAAATTACATCATCCGTTCCCAGCCTTTCACGGTGACGGTCGGAGAGCCTTTCCGATTGGCTTTGGGTGTGTCAACGCAAGGGCGAGCTACTGCTCCTTTTGGAGGCACGGCCCTTGCCTACTCTAATTTTTTTGATCCGATGCTGGTGACTTTATCTGACTTTCCCAGTATTTCTCAGTTGACACCCGACGGGTTTAGCGTCGTCCTGCCAGGCGGTGAGTATGCCACCCTTGGGGAGAAGGGGTATTCAGTTCGTGTTATTCCCGAGCCATCAACGATTCTGATGCTTGGATCCGGCTTGATAGGATTGGTTCGAGTCAGGAGAAGGCTGGCCAAGTGGAAATTATAAGGGATTGCCCATGCCTTGGACCCGGGAGAATCTGCCTGAAATCGAGCCATGAGGACAAATCCTCGGCGAGACGAGCGGTTTTCGAGCCTGTCCGAGAACGCATTCTGTAGGAGCGGCTTTAGCCGCGACCCCGCGGCACGCCTTAACCCACTTTCCCTGCATCGGCAGAAAAAAGCATTCTCGGACAGCCTCTTTTCCTGCGTCTTTCTAGCGGGACAAGGTCTGGTTCGACATCACGGCTTAGAGCCGCGCCAACCACAACAGGTTCCCTCTTCTAGGCGGCTACGGCTTCGCATGGGCTACTGGTTGCGACCCCGTCTTTCCCGATGGAGAATTCTTTATCGCCGGCGCGTCATGAAGCCCGCCATCGTAGAGAATTCCTCCTCCTGACGCGGTCGGGCAGAAAACCGCGGCATCTGCCAGGTGATCCCCCGAGGTGCGGCAAGTGGGGACGCATCGCACGGAGTTCCCAAGAAAAAAAAGATCGAAGGAAATCAAATCATCGCGGAGTCAATGCTCCGGGAAACTGGCCCACCGGGCGCTGAAACGTGTAGGCAAAGGGTTCGGTCACAAGCCTTTCGGTCACGGCATTCACACTGCCCGAAAAAGCGGCGAACGGCAAGGCGATGACCGTTCCCACAAGCCCGGCCACACACGCCGCAATACCGATGGGGCGGGCGATCAGAATGTCCGCCAGCATTATCCCGCCGTCCGGTATCTGTTCTGCGGCCTGTTGCGCCACGGGGGTCCCTGGGCCCTCGGCGCAGACGGGTTGGCTTCCCGTCCAAACCAAAGCGAAGGCCAAGGCAAAAACCAAAAAGACCGACCTTGGTTGCATAGATAGCCCCCTATAGGATCAGGTCCGATAAGATCCTTATAAGTCTATTTTGAGGGAACACCGCACGGCGCGATGAATTTTCGCCGCTCGCGATGCTCCCTCAACCCTCATTCCCGCAAAAGTGACTTTCGGGCTTTGGGAAGATGTTACATCACCGTCTGGTCGCTTTGTTCCACAGCCCGGTCGATTTCGGCCTTGAGCTGCGGCGGCAGGCCGGGGATGTCCACGCTGAGGAAGCCTCGCACGATGGTCGCCGTCGCTTCGTCCTCGCTGAGGCCGCGGGACATGAGGTAGGCGATCTCTTCCGCCGCGATTTTTCCCACGGCCGCCTCGTGGCTCATTTCCACGCCGTCCGCATGGCCTTCCAGTTCCGGAATGGCGTGAATGATGCCGCCGTTAAGGATGAGGCCCTTGCATTCCAGGTGCGCCTTGATATCGGGCACCTCGCCGATGAGGTGGCCTCGCGCGATGATCTTTCCGCCGTTGCTGATGGTGCGGGCCACGATTTCCGCCCGGGTGCCGGGTTTTTTCAAGTACACGCGGCCGCCCACGTCGTATTCGGATCCCGGGCTGCCCACGATGATGCTGTAGAATCGGGCAATGGCATTGTCGCCCACCAGGTGCGTGGTCGGGTACATCTGCAGCGATCGCACCGGCTTCATGCACACGTAGTTGTTCAAAAACAGGCCGCCTTCTTCGACCCGCGCCACGGAGCGGGGCCGCACGGCCATGTCTTCCGCCCAGTTGTGGATCATGGTGAAGCTCAACTTGGCGTTCTTTTTTACGAAGAATTCCGAAATGCCCACATGGGCGCCGCGGGTCATGTGAGGCGATGTGGAACAGCCCGTGATGATGTGCAGTTCGGAATCTTCTTCGGCGATGATGATGTTGTGGACATTTTGCTGAAGGTTTTGTTTGTCGAGATACAGGCACGCCTGGACGGGATAGATGGACTTGGCCCCCGGCAGGGCGCGGATGACGTAGCCGTCATGGAGGTTGAGTTCCACGGCGGCGGTGTACTTATCTGCATCCACGGCCACGAGCTTCCAGTAATAGTCCCAGATCCAGTCGTATTTTTCCAAAGCCTTCTTGATGGGAAGGACTTCAATCCCTTCCTGCTTGGTGCCGCAGCGCACCACGGACGTGTCCTTTTGGATATAGGTCCCGCTGCGCTCCGATTCCGTCACGTCGATGCCCGCCATGAGGAGCCGTTGCTTCTCGATGGCCGGAAGGGACAAAAGCTCCTGGGAATCCAACGGCCGGTGTTCCACCGGGCTTTGGTCGAACTGCCCGAGATCGATATCCGTCCCGACGGCCGCCGGCTTGTTGACGGCTTTGAGGGCTCGCTGTCTTAATTCGTCGCGATTTGGCATCGTACACACTCCTCGTAACCCATTTGGCTGATGCACTCCAGGATGCCTCGGGGATTGTCCGAACAGCTGAGCACCCCGTCGAAAAGAACCTGCCCCTTGTCCGCGTTCACATATTCCAGAATATGGCCCGTGTGGGTGATGATGAGCCCCATCTTGGTCCGTTCCCGCTTCACCTGCAGCATGGATTTGATGTCCGTCGGGGTGCATTCCTTTTGCAGCAGTCGGGCGATGGTCTGGCCCACCAGGGCAATGTTTTCCATGTCCACGCCCGATTCGGGTTCGTCGAAAAGCATGAGGTCCGGGTTTTGGGCCATGAGTTGCAGCAGTTCGGAGCGCTTGATTTCGCCTCCGGAAAACCCCGCGTTCACGTCCCGATCCAGGAAGTCCTGAAAATTGACCCTGCGGGCCAGTTCCACCACGTCCACGTCCCGATCCTGGGCGCAAATCTTCACCATCTGATGGGTCTTGACCCCGTGGATGGTGGGCGGCCTTTGGTACGCCATGCCGATGCCCAGTTTGGCCCGTTCATTGATGGGAAGGTGAGTGATGTCCACGCCCTTGAACACAATCTTTCCGCCCGTGACCTTGTACTGGGGGTAGCCCATGATGGTCATGAGCAGCGATGTCTTTCCGGATCCGTTGGGGCCGAAAAGGATGTGCGTTTCGCCCGGTTTGATTTCCAGGTCGATATGCTTCAAAATTTTCTTTCCGGCCAGTTCCACTTCCAGATCTTCGATGAGCAGCATAGTAAGGACTCCTTTGTTTCGATCTCCGAGTCGCCGCCGATTCCAGCTCTCACCGTAAGCATTCGAGCTGACGCAATCAAGCGGAATCTGTGGCCGCGGCTTGACTTTGACCGCCGCGGCGAATAAGAGTCTATGCCTCGCGGGGCGCTTCGCCTGCGACCATGCCACGCTCAGGCTATCCCTGTGAGAGGACCATGGAAAGAGACGTCATCGATTTTGAAGCCAAACGTTTGACCAAACTGCCGCCTCGGGCCATGGCCCGGCACCTCATGGCCCTTCCGGCCAAACAGCGCATGGAGGCCATCATCGCCCGCGCGGATGCGGCCGCGGTGGTGGCGGCCATGCCCGAGCAGGATTTTTACCTCACGGTCAAGGAAATCGGCCCCGAAGACGCGCTGCCTCTGCTGGCTTTGGCCTCGGTGGACCAGATCACCCACGTCTTTGACCTGGAAATGTGGCGAAAGGACAAGATCCTGCCCGGGCCGGGTCTGCAATGGCTGGACAGGGTGTTTCGCGCCGACCCGAGACGTCTTCTGGCCTGGCTTTATGCGGCGGATTTTGAACTGCTGGTTTCCCTTTTCAAGAAATGGGTCCGTGTGGCCCAGATGCCCGATGAAACCGATCCGTTGGAGGCCCGGGATTTTCTTCCGAAAAACACCCTGGACGACCAATACTTTTGGGAAACCGGGTATCCTCAGTTCGAAGACCTGATCCGCGAGGTGCTGAGCTATCTTTTTGAGACGCACTATGGGTTTTACAAGGAACTCATGGACCACCTGCTGTGGGCCTTGGAGCCGGAAATGGAAGAGGCGGCCTATCGGTTTCATCGCGGGCGTCTGGAAGATCGGGCCATTCCGGACTACTACGATGCGCTGGAAATCTACAGGCCCCTTGACGTTCGAGACATCCCCTTTGAAAAAACGGTGCCGGTGGCCGCTTCGGACGAGGACGAACCGCCTTCTCCGGGCTTCGCCTTGACGGTGGTGCGACAAGGAGCTTTGCTGCAGCGGGTGCTGGCCGACCTGGACGATCCCCACGTGGCCGATGCGCTCCGTTGGGAAATGGCCGCCATCGCCAACAAGATCGTCGTGGCCGACGGCCTGGCTCCCGACGTCCCGGAAGACCTCCACGAGGCGGCCGGAAAGGCGGCGGCCATGGTCAACCTCGGCTTGGATCTTCTCACCGCCGGAGACGAATCCGTGGCCCACGGCGTTGTGGAACACGTCTATCTGGAACATCTCTTCCGCGCAGCCCAGGCCAAAGTTTACGGTCTGCAAAGAAAGCTCAAGGCCCTGGTCACCACGGGGTGGATCGGCGCATGGCCGACGGGACCCACCATCCTGGACGCCCCATGGGCGGATAAGATCGGCGCGCTGCTTCAAAAAACCCCGAAGATGTGCCGCCTGGAGGGGGCCGAGCGGCCTCGGCCGGTGGAAACCTTTCTCCACGACCGAAGGGATCTCCACGAAGCCCGCCAATGCGTCGCCGTCGTCGCCTCCGTCGGGCCGCTCTTTTTCGGGCTGCCCGTTTCCCCCGAAGACCTTCGGGAACGCCTGTGGCCGGAAGGGCAGGTGCGCATTCTGGAGGAGGTGACCCTGGGCGTTCTCCTGTTTACGGCCGCCGGGACGAAGTTTCTGACGGGCTCCTGGGCCGTGGAACCGATCCCCGTTTCCCTCTGGCCGCGCCTCTTTCGGGAAGCCACGCCCGATAAGGTGGAAGCCCTGTTTCAGGAAGAGCTCCGCCGCCGCATCGAGGATCCCGCAGCGCGACGGCTGGCATGGATGTATCTGGCCTCCCTTCTCCGGCGGTACCGGGAAGAGACGGAAGATTTCAGCGCGGACAATCCGCCGGATCCCCGCCTCATGAGCTTTTTCCTTTTCGACCCCAACTGAAAGTTCTGCATTGGCCTGAGCTTCCAGTTTGGTGGGATGAGTTGACGAAATTCCCTGTAAACCCATTGCTTTCAACCTGAATCGGCGACATTTTATGTCGTTGTTTTAAATTCTTTCGTTGACACTGCCTTTTTTCACTGGCATAAGGGAACATAGCTTTACTGGGCCTGAAGCGGTTTCGTACGATGCGAAACCACTCCTCTCGCGTATCGCGCTAAGGAAAGCCCGCAATGGAGCTTGTCTTCTTAACAGCGCGTAACCGCCAGGCAACCTCAGCCAAGTTCCCTGACAACGGCACGATCCTCGTTGGGAGCCGACAGGCGTTTTCGCTTCCTGGAGAAGGTATCCTGCCCGAACATGCTCGCCTTATTCGTGAGCAAGATGAGTTTTACATTGAACCCCTCTCTGGGGCTCCTGTGACATTAAACGGGAAAAGGCTCGTCGGTCGGTGTCTGTTGCAAGACGGGGATTGGGTTTCCTTGGGCAAGTCGGCTTTCCAAGTCAAGATTGGCCCTCTGGCGGTTGATCCTGATCCTGCCAATGAAACCCAGCATAATCGCGCGCAAGGACCTGGCCGGATATCCATCGGCAGGTTGCCTGAAAGTGATCTTTACATTCCTTCACCTTTGGTTTCTCGTCGGCACGCAGAAGTCATATGGTCGAATGGTCGCGCCTTCCTTAGGGACCTCAACAGCACCAACGGCACTTTTATCAATGGGGAAAGGGTCACGGGGACAAGAATTCTTAGAGCGGGGGACACGCTCCAGATCGGAACGTTTTTCTATGTTTTTAAGGATCATCGGTTAGAGCCGCTGGACACCCTGGGGCTCATCCGCATTGAGGCCCACGGACTGGGCACGGAGGTCCGCGATCGCGCCGGCGGTCGATTCAAGCGCCTCTTGGACAATGTGGATCTGGTGGTTGAACCGGGGGAATTCGTCGTGATTTTTGGCTCCAGTGGATCTGGCAAATCGACGCTCCTCGATGCTTTGAGTGGCCGAAGGCCTGCGGGTCATGGGAGACTATTCTATAACGGAGTGGACTTTTACAGTTGCATAAGCCTCTTTCGAAAAAACATTGGCTACGTCCCGCAACAGGACACGGTCCATCGAAAGATCAAGGTCCAAAGGGCCCTTCAATACGCCGCGCGACTTCGGCTGCCCACCGATACGGGCCTAGACGAGATGGACATGCACATTCAAAGGGTTCTGGAGCGCTTGGGGTTGGGTGAAAAGGCCCAATGTGCCATTGATACCCCGTCGCCTTTAAGCGGGGGACAAATGAAGCGGGTGTGTCTTGCGGCTGAACTCATCGCCAACCCTAATGTTCTTTTCTTGGATGAAGTGACAAGTGGACTGGATGCCGGAACAGACAAGAAGATGATGCAGCTTTTCGCCGAGCTTGCATCGGAAAAGAAAACCGTCATCTGTGTGACGCACACCTTGGAGAACGTGTCCTTGTGCCATCTCGTCCTTCTCGTGCACCAGGGCAAGGTGATTTACTTCGGTCCGCCGGAGGAAACCCTCGCTTATTTCGGCGTCTCACGCCTTTCGGAGGTTTATGAAACCATCGAGAATCAATCGGCGGCATCCATGGCTGAGAGGTACTCGAAATCGGAATTCTATGACCAATTTATACTTCGACGCTATACCACTCGAAAAGAACCAGAACCATTACAGCAGCCCACTTTGCAAGTCCGGTCGCAGCCTACAAGAATCAAAGATTCGCTGTTTCAATTTTGGACATTGGTTCAGCGGTATGTGGACCTGCTGCTTGCAGATCGTCGCAATTCTCTCATATTGCTGGCGCAAGCCCCCATTATCGCCTTGATGATCGGGCTTGTTTTTCATATTTCGGGAACACCGGATAAGAAGCTTCTTGCAGAATCTCAAGTTAGCTTCATGTTAGTGCTTTCGGCAATTTGGTGCGGCTGCCTCAATTCTACTCGGGAGATTGTCAAAGAACTTCCCATATATCTAAGAGAAAGAACCGTGGGACTGGGGATAGGCCCTTACCTCATCAGTAAATTTTTGCCGCTTGCGGCGCTCTGCATTATTCAGTGTGCCATGATGCTGAGCATAGTAACCTTTTTGAGCGCATGGTCTGGTCCTTTCTGGTCGAGGCTGATGGTTCTTGTTGCGACGGCCGTCGCGAGCACGGCCATGGGGTTAGCCATCAGTACCGTTGTGAATTCAAGCGACAAGGCCGTTGCGTTGGTTCCCGTGCTTTTGATCCCGCAAGTGATTTTTTCGAACTTTGTGGTCTCTTTGGATGGTGTCGAAAAAACGCTCGCCAGGACACTCGTCTTTGCTTTTCCAGCCTTTGACGCCATGAAAAACCTTTCGTCCGATGAGGTCAGGCCCCTTATGCATGTGGAAGGAAGCCTGGCGCAGAACATAGCTACCATCGGCCTCCTGGGTTTGGGGTTTCTCGCCCTGGCTGTGGGAAGCCTGAAATGGAAAGACCGAAAGAGAGGCTGAATGATGGGGGAGGAATATGGAAAACAATGCCATGGAGGAAAGTCGGCGCACGTGCAGCCGCTGCCGGAACCAGACCACCAGTGGGGAGTTGAGCAGTAACGAGTACTGCTGCCCTCATTGCGGACTGGAATTGGCTTACTTGGACCTCGCCCCCAATGGCACCGTTCGAGGTATTTTCGGCTACATGCGGGAAGAAGGAGAAATCATCGGCGACCGCTACAAGATCGAAAAGTTCCTTGGCAAGGGGGGATTCGGCGCAACGTACCTTGTCAGCGATCTCAAGCTCAAGGGCAAGCGACGGGCCCTCAAAGAGGTGCCTGAACTCAGTTTTGACGAGAGTGAAGTGCGTGTGTTGAGCCAACTGCACCATCCGTTTATTCCGGACATCATCGACCAATTCGAGAAGGACGGCATGGTTTACCTTGTTTTGGAATTCGGTGGGGACAAGACCATCGGGCAATTTTGCAAAGACCAAGGTGGACCCGTGTCGCTCGCCACAGCTCTTCCGTGGATGCGTCAGCTTGGTGAAGCTCTGCAATACCTCCATTCTCAAAATCCACCCGTTATTCATCGGGACCTAAAGCCCGACAACATTCTTCTGGACCAAAACCACCACGTTATGCTGATCGACTTCGGAATTTCCAAGGAGTTTAACTGCTCTTTGTTCACCCGAACAATAGCCCGAGCGGCCTCCCATGGATTCAGCCCTCCGGAGCAGGTCTTGGGCACCGGAACCGACGAACGATCGGATATTTATGCCTTCGGGGCGACTTTCTATTATGTGCTGTCCGGCACGGTACCACCAGCGGCCCATGACCGTGTCGCGGGCAATGCCCTGACGCCATTGAAAGAGCTGGCACCTCAAACCCCGCTCGCCCTGTGTGAGCTTCTGGAAAGGTGCCTCAACCTGAACATGAACGAGCGGCCTCAGTCGATAAGGGAGATCTTGGAGGTCTTGAAAGCCCTCCAGCCAGAACTGGCCATGGGAGATGATTACAGCACACGGACGCTTCGACTGGAGGAAGCGGCCGGCCTTGAGACCAGGAAACCTTTGGGGCCCTTAGGCACCGGCCATAAGGCAATAAACGTTCCATCTCCCCTGCCTCCGCAACCCGTTCCGCGATTCAAAGCCCTCTGGGCAGCGCTCTGTTTTTTGGTTGCCGTGCTTCTCACGACGGCACTGGTCTTCTATCTCCAAAAAAAGGATCCTACACCCTCACTAACAATTCCAGCTCCGGGGACGAAAACTACTGAAAGTAAAAACGACAAGCCAGACTCTGAACCAATAAAGCCATCTACCTCACAAAAGCCGGATGCGCCACCATCCGAGGTTTCACCACTTCATGCTCTTGCCCCGACAGAACCCCCGAGAATGGACAAACCTCTAGAAAAGCCCTCTGAAAGCCCCACTCCTTTGCCGCCACCCCAACCTTCCACCACGGTGATCCAACCACCTAAATCCAACAACGAGGGCGCTTCAGGAACCGCCGCGGAAGAGATAAAGCGGCGTCAAACCGCAGCTCAAGGACACAGTAGTACCGGAAAGGTGAAAGACACAAAGACGGATCCAAAAGAAGGGCGGGACAAAAAGACGGATCCAAGAGAAGGGTGGGGGTTCCATAAGCATACAGACATTAAAAAATATTAGAAAGCTGAGGCAAAAACCAATTACTGGGCGAGGGACGCTCTGAGGTCGATCATTGGCAAAAAGCTGGATCCCGGGTTGCTGGTTAAAGTGAAGGCGAGCCGCATCCAGGGACGACGGAAGCACCGAACGCTCAGCGGCTTTGGCGCGGATTTACGAAGGGTTTTCGACCCAAGAGGGGCGAGTGTTTTTCGTTTCCACGAACAAGGAGGGGGACTTATGAAGGGGCTGGCGTCCACATGGGCATGGATCAAAATCTCTCTTACTGCCATGGTCATCACTGTCACTTTTTTTATCCCAATTGATAGTGCGGACTCGCAGAGTGTGGCTTTACCGGGCGTCTATGCCATTAAGATTTATCACGTGAACTCCATCTTATACCCTTTTGTGCAGGTATATTTTCGCACTTATGATCGAAATGGTCTCCCGCTTGTGAACCTCAATGAGCGTAACATTGGTCTCATGGTTAAAGGACGCAGTTACGATCCGGCAAAACGACAGTATTTTGTTCAAAATCTTCGACAAAGAACGGAACCTGTGCGGACAGTGATCGTTCTGGATGCCAGTAAATCCATGGCGGGCACGCCATTTGAGAAGGCCTTGCAGGCGACCGCCAGGTTTATCGATAGCAAACGCCCCCAGGACCAGGTTATGATCCTTGCCATTCGAGACACCAAAGAAGGCTACGAGATTGTCTCGGAATACGAGCGAGATGCGGGTGCACTGGGAAGACGCCTTGCGGATGTCAAGTGCGACGGTTTGAAGACACGCCTCTACGACGCCATCGGCGCTGCCATGCAGGCATGTGTGGTGACACCACAAGGATCCATCGAGCCGGATGCCTCCAATTACGTGGTCGCGTGTTCGATTGTCGTTCTGTCGGATGGAAAAGATGAAGGAAGCGCTTTAAGCAGACACGAACTGAATACTCGCATCTCTAGTCTTTCTTATCCCATTCCCATCTATTCACTGGCCTACACCAAAGTCAGCCCTGAACATTTCAGAAATCTTGAAGCCATCAGCAAGAATTCCATTGGCAAATACTATCTTATCGGGGAAGCCTATGACAAAATGCAGCAAACCCTGGAAGAAATTCAATACATTATCCAGAGCGACTACGTGCTGACCTTTAGATCACCCATTCCCGTGGATGGTGAAGAGCACGCCTTCAAGATCGGGATCGAATATCCCACTGGAAGCGGGAAATACACTTATGATAGCGGCCGATTTGAAGCGATTCAACCGCCACCTGCACCATCACTGAGTCAAAAACTGGCCGAACTCAATAGGGCCGTCCCTCCTCTTTCCGAAGGGGGGAGCCCGTTTTTCGACGCCACGCAGCCACCAGCTGTGGGTCAACCGTCCCAATAAAGATTGTTGAGGGAGGAAGCCATGTGTCGTATTTTCATGCGATCCCAAAAACCAATGATCGCCATTGCCATATGTTGTGCCTTCCTTGTCACGAGCTGCGCAACAGACCCTGAACAGTCCCGGCAGCAGGCCGCTGGAGCCATCACAGGGGCCCTCGTGGGGGCTGCCGTCGGTGCCTTGACGGGAAAGGATGCCACATCAGCCCTCGTAGGCGCTGCCGCGGGAGGTCTGATTGGTTTCGCGGCGGTCAAGTTGTCGCAATACCATGCGCAACAGGTAAGAACGGTGCAGCAGGAGCAACAAATCTACGGGCTGACTCCCATCACCACACCTCTCGTAAAGATTAGGAACTCGAGCTGCAACCCCTCCCGGGTTCCACGGGGACGCCATCTGGAGTTTACCGTCGACTACTCCGTGAGCGCTCCCGAGGAGATCCGTGAGGTCGCTGTTGAAGAATCCTGGAGTGTGAAAAAGGAAAACGGCCAGCTCCTGGCCGACCTTGCAAAAGAGCAAACAATGCGGCAGCCCGGTGGATATCAGGTGGGAGGCAACATCGAGGTGCCTTCGTCTCTCCAACCGGGAAAATATCAAATTGAATTTAAAGTTCGCACAGGAACAAGCTACGATGTCACGTCGTCCGTGTTCGAGGTCTCGGGCTAACAACAGACGGATTCCATCCTGGGCACCACTCCCGTTGTGCGCCTTGCTCCTCATCATGAGCCCAAAGCCGATGGTGGTGTTCGCCCAGGATGCTTGTCTGCGTGCCAAGAACCAGCCGTCAGGAGACGCCGTTCACATAATCGCCTCCCGTTGGCCGATTCGAGATCCATCGGACCCGGTGTCCAATTACGTGAGGACTATGGGCCAGCATTTGGTGCGCAACGTATGCCCCGAGAGTTTCGAGAACTGGTCTTTTGTCGTGGTCCGGGATTTAGCGCTTCAGGCGTTCTCGGTGGCGGGGGGCGTGGTTTATGTGTCCGATGGGGCGCTGGCCACCGTCGAAACCGAGTCCGAACTGGCCGCCGTTTTGGCACACGAAATCGGCCACATGCTGGCGGGGCATTTCCGAAAGGCACATGATATCTCCAAGGGTTTCCACCTGGATAATTTTTTTTCTGTATTTTACCAAAGTGCCTATCGTCAAAAGAAAGTATTTCAGATAAAAGATAGCGCACTCTGCCAAGTTTGGTCACCTGAAAGGGAGTGGGAAGCGGACAAACAGGCGTTACATATCCTTCAACGCTCAGGTTACGACCCGAGAGCTCTGCTGGTCCTCGTTCAAAGGCTCGCCGATGAACACCCTTCAGAATTTGCATCCTGGAGGATCTCAAAAATCAAGGATTTGTTGACTGAGTTCGCATCATTACCGTCCCATAATTCCATTGACTTCATGAGGCTAAAAACCCAAATTCGGGAAGAAGGCTCACACCGAAATTATTATAAAAAGCCCGAGGATTTGCGATGATCATAAAATTCAGTGGGAGCAAGAACTTTATGACCCGATGGCACATGAATATAGAATTTTATAAGAAAATGATTATATCGCTCTTCATCGTAGTTTCGTTGGGTTGTTCCACGGCCGACATGTTGGTAGACCGTTTTATGCAGGATTTGAAAGAGCTTCGGAGCGGTCGTAAGCCTCTCCTTGAAGATTCCGGAAAAACCTTGGACATCGAAAGCATGACTTGTCAGCCAAGTCGCATGAAGCCAGGGCACGAATTGGACGTTCTCGTGCAATATTCCGTCCGCCCGCCTAAGCCACTCAATACCCTACAGATTCGTGAACAGTGGATCCTCAAACGGGACGAAAAACAGATCGGCATATTGGCCGAGGAGGTCAATGATCGCGAACGTGGAACTTACCAGATCGGTGGCAAGATTGTCGTGCCGAAACGCCTTGCGGAAGGTTCCTATACCGTTGAGCACAAACTCGAAACTTGCCCACCTGGAGAGAACCAAAATTGTCTTTATGCTGCGCAGAAGTGCGGATTTGAGGTTTATAAATGAGAACACGGAGTGTTTGCGGCACGTCTTGGAAATGCTCTCGCACCATGGGCGAGAGAGCTTTCCCAGTTTATGCGGCATAAGATCGTCACCGTGTAGAAAAGGTAAGGGGGAAAACTTTTTTCACTTGTCAAAGCAAACTGTGTGTGTCTTGCGCACAAGATCGTTCGTTAACCATATACTATGGGTTGTGGCGCGGGACGCTCCAACGTGACATGTGGCATCAACTCGTTTCCAGGAGGGCTCATGAAAACGCTGGCCGTGGTCCTCGTGCTGATTTCCGTGGCTGGACTTTTTGTCTACACGAACCCATCCATGAACGACTATGAGCAGTTCGTCCATCAGTCGCTGCTCAAAGAGACTCGGGGGAAAAATCCAAATTCACCGGCCAACCTCATTGCCCCTTTTTTAAGCGGGCTCGTAGGTGGCTACGTAAGCTCCCAAACCATTCGGAAGGATTATGTTTTCTTTAGTTTTTATGACGCACATATTGGTAAAGAACGTCTCAAGATATTAGGCGTGCTAAATAATTTTATCGTCCTAAAAACAGTGAAACAAGACCCACGTCCATGACAGTAGGGTTCGGTAGTTCTTTCTCGTGTCAGTCCAAGGGTGTGCCCCACAGGCCGGTGTCGGTCACCCGCTGGATGCGCACCGACACCAGGTCCCCTGGGGCCGTTGGGCGGGTTTCTTGAAAAATCACGGTGAGGTAGTTTTCCGACGTGCCGCTCCAAAGGCCCGGTTCCACAGACGTTTCCACCAGAACTTCCAGCACCGATCCCACGAAGCGTTCCTGAAAAAGCCTTTTTTTGCGGCGGCCGACATCGCGCAGGATCCGCGTTCTGTCCTTCAGCGTTTTTCCCACGGTGCGCCCTTGCATGGTCGCCGCTCGAGTGCCGGGGCGCGGCGAATAGGGAAACACGTGGAGATAGGTCAGGGGTAGGGCTTCCACAAGCCGCACCGTGTGGGCGAAATGCCGGTCCGTCTCCCCAGGAAACCCCACGATGACGTCCGCGCCCAAAGCGGCCCGGGGGAAGAGGCGATGGAGGGCAAGGACCGTTTCCGCGTAGGCCTCGGGGCCGTAAGGGCGGCCCATGGCCGCAAGGATCTCGGCGTCGCCGCTTTGCATGGGGATGTGAAAATGAGGGCAGATCCAGGAAAGAGCCCCCAGCACTTTCAGGAAATCGTCGTCCACTTCCTTGGATTCCAGAGAGCTCAAACGGATTCGTGCGGGACGCCGTGCCTTGTCGATCCTCATGAGAAGATGCGCCAAGGTGGTCTTCGGACAAAGATCCAATCCCCACTGGCCCAGATGAATCCCGGTGAGGACCGCTTCGTTGCAGCCTGAAAGGGCAAAACCCTCCAGCTGCTGAATCGCCGCGTCGGCTTCCAGACTTCGGCTGCGGCCTCGACTGAAAGGCACAATGCAGTAGGCGCAAAAAGCGTCGCAGCCGTCTTGAATTTTAAGAAAGGCGCGGCTGCGATCCCCCGGAAGCCCTTTGAGGGGCAGGGGTTCCAGAGGGCCGTCGCGACGGGCGTCGCTTACGGCGTAGCACGGCGCATCCAGCGTGCCTTCCTGAAGGAGCCATTTGTGAAGTTGACATTTCTCCCGGGTGCCGATGATGTGGGTGGCCAGCCGTTCCCGGGCCAGCTGGTCCCCATGGATCTGGGCGTCGCATCCGACGACGGCGATTCGAGCCTGCGGGTTTGTTCGAAGCGCTCGGCGCAGCAGCTGCCGCGTCTGGTAGGCGGCCTTGTTGGTGACGGTGCAGCTGTGCACCACGTAAAGGTCGGCTCTTTGGGAAAAGGGAACCACCTGCAGGCCTTCCTCGGCGAAACGCTCCAGAAAAGCCGCGCTTTCGTACTGGTTGACCTTGCAGCCCAAGGTTTCAAGAGCGACACGCATGGCGGGTCGGTCCCATGGTTTTCTTCAGCAGCAGGCCGCCTCCCAAGACCAGGTCGCCTCGGTAAAAGACCGCCGCCTGTCCCGGCGTGACGGCCCGTTGCGGCGTCTCGAAACGGACGCGCGCCGTGCCGTCCCCAAGGGGGATGACCTGGGCCGAAGCGGGTCGATGTTGATGGCGAAGGCGCACCATGGCGCGGATGGGTTCGGTGGGTGGGTCGATGGACACCCAGTTCAGGCTGCCCACCAGGGCTTCCGCCTGGAACAGGTCGTGGGATCGGCCGACCCACAGGGTGTTGGTTTCGGGTTCCAGAGCCAGAACGTAGTAGGGCGCGCTGGAGGGAATATCGATGCCTCGACGCTGCCCCACCGTATACCGGAAAAGGCCTTTGTGGCGCCCGATGACGGCCCCGCTCGTGTCCCGCACGGGGCCTTCCGCCCCGCAGGCCACCTCCGGCGCGTGCTCCTCAAAGAAGCGGCGGTAATCCCCCGACGGAATGAAACAGATTTCCTGGCTTTCTTCGGGGATGAGCCCGTCGAAACCGTGGGTTCGGGCCCACGCCCGGGTCGATTCCTTCGTTTCCTCACCCAAGGGGAAAAGCGCCCGCGAAAGCTGACGCTGGCTCAGGCCGTAGAGGAAATAGGATTGATCTTTTCGAGCATCCGCCCCGCATCGAAGGGCATAGCGCCCGGTAGGGCCTTCCGGGTCCTTGGTCCGCACATAGTGGCCGGTGGCCAACCTTTCCGCCCCCATCTCCACGGCTTTATCCAGAAGAAATCCGAATTTGACGGCGGGATTGCACAAAACGCACGGGTTGGGTGTCAGGCCGTTTCGGTAGGCGTCGAGAAACGGGCGGATAACGAAGCGTTCAAAGGGGTCTCGACAGTCCACCATAAAAAGGGGAAGACCCAGCCTGGAGGCCAAAACCTGCAGGCGGGATTCCCTGTCCGCATCGGATTCTTGTTCGCCCTCGAGTTCGGCGAGGGGCAATGGGGAAAACAGCCGCATGTGAAGCGCCACCACGTCATGGCCGGCCTCTTTAAGAAGCCATGCGGCTCGAAGACTGTCCATCCCCCCGCTCAGGGCTATGGCAACACGCATGCGGCTGTTCCGACTCCTGTTCCAAATGCTCATCTTCCAAAGGCACCACCTTTTCCGGATGGCCGTGCTTTTTCCAATAATCGTTCACGGCGGCCTTCAAGGCATCCGTGCCCAGGTTGGAACAGTGAAGCTTCTTTTCGGGAAGGCCGCCCAAAGCCCGAGCCACGTCGTCGCGGTTGATTCGCACGGCTTCTTCCAGGGTTTTGCCTTTGGCCATTTCCGTCACCATGGAACTGACGGCGATGGCGGCCCCGCAGCCGAACGTCTTGAACTTGATGTCCGTGATGCGGTTGTCCGCCACACGAATGGTCATGCGCATGATATCGCCGCAGTTGATGTTGCCGATCTGGCCGATGCCGTCCGGGTGTTCCAATTCGCCGACGTTTCTCGGGTTCATGAAATGGTCCATGACCGTATCGCTGTAGTTCATGGGGCGTGACCTCCTTGGTGTTTCGAATATGTCCCCGAAGTAACCCTTCCTTAAGGTCTGTCCGAAAATGCCGTCATGACCTCACGGCCTTTTTTCTAAAAAATTCTCCACAGAGACGCAGAGGGCGCAGAGCTTTCTTTTTTGTGCCGCGCCGCTGAGAGGTCGGCGCGGCACAAGAACCACCCTTCGGGAAGCTTTCCTCCACCCCCACGCCCCGAAGGGCAAAGGATGTCAGCCCAGGGCGCAGCCCTGGGGTGACTCCCTAAACTTCCAGGGTCATCTTTTGGTCGAACAAGACGATCATGGCGCGGGCCGGACACGTCTTGACACACAGTTCGCAGGCGCTGCACCGTTCGGAATCGAAAAGGACTTCCATTTCGGGCCGTTTGATGTGCAAAGCCCCGGTCGGGCAGACCGCCGTGCACGCGCCGCACTGGTAACATCTTTCCTCATCCCGGCGGATCCCCTGGGCGATGGATTCCACAAGGACACCGATGTCTTTCAAATACTGCAGGCCGCGTTCATAATCCTTGCGGTTTCCCCGAAGTTCCATGACCATGAGGCCCTCTTTGCGCGGAAAGATTTGGGCCTTGAGAATGTTGAAGGACAGGTTGTAATTGCGCACGAGGTTGGTCACGATGGGCTTATCGACAATCTCTTTGGGGAAACGTAAAACAAGCATGCGGGCATACATGAGTGCACCTTCGAAAGCCCCCTGCCGTCGGAAAGGGGGAGGGATTGGAAAACGCCGAGCCCATTCTGCTTAATGGAGGCGGAGGGTTCTGTCAAGACGCCGCAAGGAGACACCATGGTTCAAGATCCTTTCGCCGCTCGACGGCACGCTCTGAGAGAGAAAATGGAAAGTTTGGCCCTGGACGCCGTGCTCGTCACCGTGCCCGAAAACCGCTACTATCTGAGCGGGTTCGAAGCCGAGGACATGAACCTGACGGAAAGTTCCGGCCAGCTCCTCATCGGCATGGACCGACAGGCGCTTCTTACGGATTTTCGCTACGAAGAACAGGCCGCACGGGAGGCTTCGGGCTATGAGCTCGTGGTGTATCGGGAAGGCTGGACCCAGGTGCTTCCCGACGTCCTTCGATCCTTCGGTGTGCGGCGGCTGGGGGTCGAAGCGCATCATCTGACGGTGGAGCGGTTCCGACAGGTGGAGCAGGCGCTCCATGAGGTCCAATCGAAGGCCGAACTGTGGGGGGAGGAGCCCCTGGTGGAAGCCTTTCGCATGGTCAAGGATCCTTCGGAATTGGAACGCATGCGGCAGGCCCTGGAACTGGCCGAATCGGTTTTCGACACGATCTGGCGCGGGCTGCGCCCGGGTTTGAGCGAAAAGGAGATCGCGTGGGCCATTGAAAAGGGGATTCGAGAATCCGGCGCCGAAGCCGTTTCCTTCCCGCCCATCGTGGCCTCGGGGCCCAACGGGGCCTTGCCCCATGCCGTGCCCACCGCACGGGTCATCGGCGAAGAAGACGCCGTGATTCTGGACCTTGGCGCCCGATGGCACCATTACTGTTCCGATATGACCCGCACGTGGCTCGGGCCGCGGGTTCCCGCCAAACTGCGGGAGATCTACCACATCGTTCGGGAAGCCCAACTGGCGGCCATGGACGCCATTCGCCCGGGGGTGGATTCCCACGAGGTGGACGGCATCGCTCGAGGCATCATCGACAAGGCGGGCTACGGCGCCGCCTTCGGCCACGGGTTGGGGCACGGCATCGGGCTTGCGGTGCATGAAAAACCGGGGTACGGAAAAAAGACGTCCGTGGTGCTTCAGGAAAACATGGTCTTGACGGTGGAGCCGGGAATCTACGTCTCCGGCCTGGGCGGCGTGCGGCTGGAAAACATGGTGCGCGTCACGGCCGAAGGCTGCGAATGCCTCAGTCGAAACCAGTGGTTTGTGGAGTGAACCCGACCGGCCCAAAGGGTCCAAGGAAAGGAGGTGCCTTATGGCCGAATGCGAACTGCCCCGGGAAAACCTGCCCGATCCGGAAATCAAGACGCTTTTGGAATCGGCGCGGACCGTCGCCGTGGTGGGCATATCCCACAAGGAAGATCGGGACAGCCACAAGGTGGCCCGATACTTGAAAGAGCACGGCTACACCATGATTCCCGTCAACCCCAAGTACAAGGAGGTGCTGGGCGAACCCTGCTACCCGGACCTGAAGTCCGTTCCCGTGCCCATCGACATTGTGGACATTTTTCGAAACATCGAGGCCATCCCGGCCATCGTGGACGAAGCCATGAATGTGGGCGCCAAGGCCGTGTGGATGCAGCTCGGGTTGTGCCACAACGAATCGGCCGAAAAAGCGCGGCACGCCGGCATGAAGGTCGTCATGAACAAATGCATCAAGATCGAACACGGCAGGCTCTTGGCCTCGAAAGAAGGGTAGGCCATGGAAACCATCTACGCTCCCATGCTTTTTGATCTGCAGGGGTTTGCCCATCGAGACGTCTTTCCGGCGGATGCGCCCGTCTGGGAAGCGCTTTCCGGGCTCAAAAAGTACCTGGAAGAACGGCTGGTCTCTTCCATCAAGGGCGTGGGCCTGTACGGAGAGCCGCTTCCCAAGACGGTGGTCCTTTTCGGCGGCAAGGTGTGGTTCGACGGCTTTGACATTCTCGGGGGCGATCCCACCAAAGGGACTTTTCGGGTCCGTGTGCGCGGGGAAGAAACCACGGAGGCGACGGTGCTCTACGGCGGCTGCGTTTTCATGGACGCCGCGGTGCAGCTGGGCAAGGGGACCGTGGTGGAACCGGGCGCCTTGATCAAAGGGCCCACCGTCATCGGCAACGGCACGGAAGTGCGCCAGGGGGCGTACATCCGCGGCACATGCCTCGTGGGGGACCGCTGCGTGGTGGGCCACACCACGGAAGTCAAAGGCAGCATCTTTCTCAACGGAGCCAAGGCGGGCCATTTCGCCTACGTGGGGGACAGCATCCTGGGAAACGACGTGAACCTGGGCGCCGGAACGAAACTGGCCAACCTGAAGATCAAAGGGAACCTTATCCGCATCTGGACCAACGGCGGCGCTTTGGACACCGGGCGGCGCAAGTTGGGGGCCATCATCGGGGACGGTACCGAAATCGGATGCAACGCCGTGACCAATCCCGGAACCATCCTCGGCAAACGGTGCCTCGTCTTTCCGCTCGCTTCCGTATCGGCGGGGATTTACAAAGAGCGCAGCGTGGTCGGGGGACGCCGATGAGCGTCCCCCATCGAAGCGCCCTGTCCGAACGGGTGCTTCGGCATTTTTCGGACCGATACGGGCCATGGGAAGCCATGGGCGGGACCTACAAAATGACCTCGCGCGGCGCGTGGGCCACGTCCCGTCCCGAAGCCGTGCTGCGCTTTTTTCACGAACTGGGCCTGGACCGCTGCCGCCTTTTCGGGGATCTGGGCTGCGGAGACGGCGTGGCGGTCTGCGGCGCGGCCCTCTTTACCCGCGCCGTGGGGATCGAAGCCGATCCCGAACTGTGCCGGCAGGCGCGGGAAAACGCCCGTGCTTTGGGCCTTGGGCACCGCACGGCTTTCATCTGCGGGGATTTTCTCGACCTGAGGCTGGATCCCTTCGACGTCCTCTATATCTACCCCGACAAGCCGCTGGATGCCCTGACGACAAAACTCCGCGGCTGGTCGGGGATTCTTTTGGTCTACGGGCCGCACTTTGCCCCTCACGGCCGACCGCTCCTTCGACGCTGCTCCTGGGAACGGGAGACCCTGAGCGTCTATGCCTGGGGGGAAAGGTCCCCTGAACACGTCCTTGCTGAAAACAGCCACATCTGTTAGGAGAGTGCCCGACAAGGCACACCACGGTCCCACCAGGGGCCGCCATCCGCCATCACGGTCACAGGAGGGGGTTCATGAGCATTGCGCACCACATGCGTTCTTATATGGATCGGGCGTCGTGGATTCGAAAAATGTTCGAAGAAGGAGCGCGACTCAAGAAAATCCATGGGGCCGACAAGGTTTTCGACTTCAGCCTGGGAAATCCCAACGTCCCGCCGCCGCCTTCCGTGAAACGAGCCCTTCTCCGGGTCATTGAAAACGGCGCAGGAACGCTCCACAGCTATATGCCCAATGCCGGCCTGCCGGAAACACGGGAAAAACTCGCCGCCTATCTCACCCGCGAACACGGCGTTCCCATGACGGCGGATCACGTCATCATGACGTGCGGTGCCGCCGGAGCTCTCAACGTGATCCTGAAAGCCCTGTTGGATCCCGGAGACGAGGTGGTGGTGCCGGCCCCGTTTTTCGTGGAATACGGTTTCTATGCGGAAAATCACGGCGGAACCCTCAAAACCGTTCCCACAACTTCCGATTTCTCCTTGGACCTGGAAGCCCTGGAAGCTGCCGTGGGGCTCAAGACCAAGGTCGTCTTGATCAATTCTCCCAACAACCCGACGGGCCAGCTCTACAGCGCCGACGCCCTCAAGGCTCTGGGAGAGCTCCTTCGCGGCAAGAGTCGCGCCGTGGGCCATCCCATTTATCTCGTCTCGGACGAACCCTACCGAAAGATCGTCTACACCGCCGAAAAACCCCCGTCCATCTTCCAATGTTATGAAAATGCGCTGATCGCCACGTCGTTTTCCAAGGACCTTTCCCTGCCCGGAGAACGCATCGGCTACGCGGCCCTTCACCCGGAGGCCGACGATCAGGACGCCGTCCAGGGAGCCCTGGTCCTGGCCAACCGAATTCTCGGCTTTGTCAACGCGCCGGCCCTCATGCAGTGGATCCTTCCCGATCTTCTCGAGGAATCGGTGGATGTGGCCCTGTACCGTGCCAAGCGGGACAAACTGTACGCGGGCCTGAAAAAGGCCGGCTACGAATGTTTTGAACCGCCCGGAGCCTTTTACCTTTTCCCCAAGAGCCCGCTTGCCGACGATGTGGCTTTCGTGCGCCTGCTTGTGGAAGAAAAAATTTTGGCGGTTCCCGGAAGCGGTTTCGGAGGCCCCGGGTATTTTCGACTGGCCTATTGTGTGGCCGACGAAACCATCGAAAGGGCGCTGCCGGGTTTTGCCCAGGCCATGGACAAAGCCCGTTCGTTGAGGTGATTTCATGGAAAGAAAGAAGATTTTTGTGCCGAAGGCGCGCCCGCACAACGACAAGGGCGGCATGCCGAAGGCGCTGCTCGGCAGGATTTTCATGGCCCTGTCCATCGGCATCGTTTTCGTGCTTGTTCTCGCTTTGGTCTGGAAGCACAAAGCCCAACCGCCCATCGGCGACGACGCCGATGCGGGAAAACCCAAGCTCTACCGGGAAATTCCCAAAATGACCGTGCCGGAACCCCAGGTCTTGTCCTTGGACAAAGCCGCACCCGCGTCGCCCAAGGACATCCCCCCTGCAACCGGAACGCCCGCGCCTTCGAGCCAAACGGAAGGGCAAGGCCCCACGGGCCTTCCCGCCGGTCCTTCGGCGCTCGGCGGGCCCGAGACGGCGCGGGGCTCGGCAACCGACAGCAAAATCTCGGCGTCGGCCCCGCCATCCAAAGTTCCCGGAACACCGGGTCCTTTGGCGACCCAGACGGGCGCCGCAAAGGCCGGAGTGCCGGGTGCCTCGGCCCCTTCGGTGAAAACGGAAACCCCGCCGGCACAGCCCGCCGCCACGTCCCAAAAGCCTGCCGCATCGGCGGAGGCTTCGGGATCCTGGGCCTACGCCGTCCAGGTCGGGGCTTATTCCCAAAAGGAAAACGCCCAACAGGCCGTGGAAAGACTGAAAAAATTCGGGTACCAGCCGGAAATCACCCCTTTTCAGCACCCGAAGCTCGGGGCGCTCTACGCCGTTCGGGTCGCCCCGTTCGCCTCGCAGGCCGAGGCGCAAAAAGCGGCGGAAAAGATTTCCACATCGGAAAAAGACAAGCCCATTATCGTCAAGGTGCCGAAATCCCGTTAGGAGCCTGTCCGAAACGGGGTTAAAAATTGGCAAAAATGGGGTTGGGTTGCGCCCCTCGGGCCCAGGGCTTCGCCCTGGGCCAATGTCCTGCGCCCCTTCGGGGCTTAAAAATTAATGAAAATGGAACCGCTCTCGGTCCCAGGGCTACGCCCTGGGCTGGGATCCTGTGCCCCTTCAGGGCGTGGGGGGTCCCGTTCCCAGAGGTATGCCCTGGGCTGACATCCTGTGCCCCTTCGGGGCGGTGGCCGTTTGGGCGGGGGGCGATGGATTTTAGGCGGTGGGATGGCCGCATTGGGGTGGCGACGTGGTGCGTGCGGGATGGTCGCCCCGAAGGGGCAAAACATCACAGCCCGGGGCGCAGCCCCGGGTTGGGGCGTCCATCCCAAAAATAATACAAGCCCCGAAGGGGCGAAACATTAGAGCCCGGGGCGAAGCCCCGGGTCCGAGCGCCATTTTAAAAATACAACCCCCGAAGGGGCGAAACATCAGAGATCGAGGCGAAGCCCCGGGTTGCGGCGTCCATCCCAAAAATAATGCAAGCCCCGAAGGGGCGAAACATCATAGCCCGGGGCGCAGCCCCGGGTCCGAGCGCCATTTTAAAAATACAAGCCCCGAAGGGGCGAAACACATTGACGGATTCCCCCCCCGTGTCGTTCAGAGGAGATACCCCATCGCACCAAGATGGCACATCGGGATTCGGGTTGCGCCCGTTCCGGGGGTCAAAATTGGCAAAAATGGGGCCGCTCTGGGTCCCGGCCCAGGGCTACGCCCTGAGCCAATGTCCTGCGCCCCTTCGGGGCTTATGGTAAAAATGGGACCGGTCTGGGTCCCAGGGCTTCGCCCTGGGCTGATATCCTGCGCCCCTTCGGGGCGTGGGGGGGGGCCCGTTCCCAGAGGTACGCTCTCGGCTGACATCCTGCGCCCCTTCGGGGCGTAAAAATTAATAAAAATGGGACCGGTCTGGGTCCCAGGGCTACGCCCTGGGCTGGGATCCTTTGCCCCTTCGGGGCAGCGGCCGTTGGGGCGGGGGGCGATGGATTTTAGGCGGTGGAATGGCCGCATTGGGGGCGACGTGGTGCGTGCGGAGCGGTCGCCCCGAAGGGGCAAAACATCATAGCCCGGGGCGCAGCCCCGGGTCGGGGCGTCCATCCCAAAAATAATGCAAGCCCCGAAGGGGCAAAACATCATAGCCCGGGGCGAAGCCCCGGGTCGAGGCGTCCATCCCCAAAAAATTTAAGCCCCGAAGGGGCGAAACATCAGAGCCCGGGGCGAAGCCCCGGGTCCGAGCGCCATTTTAAAAATACAAGCCCCGAAGGGGCGAAACACATTGACGGATTCCCCCCCGTGTCGTTCAGAGGAGATACCCCATCGCACCGGGATGGCACATCGGGTGCTGGGGTGCGCCCGTTCCGGGGGTCAAAATTGGCAAAAATGGGCCCGCTCTGGATCCCGGCCCAGGGCTACGCCCTGGGCCAATGTCCTGCGCCCCTTCGGGGCTTAAAAATTAATAAAAATGGGCCGGCTCTAGGTCCCAGGGCTACGCCCTGGGCTGGGATCCTGTGCCCCTTCGGGGCGTGGGCGGGGTCCCGTTCCCAGAGCTATGCTCTGGGCTGACATCCTGCGCCCCTTCGGGGCTTCGAAATTGGCAAAAATGGGGCCGGGCTGGTTCCCGTCCCAGGGCTTCGCCCTGGGCTGACATCCTGTGCCCCTTCGGGGCGGTGGCCGTTTGGGCGGGGGGCGATGGATTTTAGGCGGTGGGATGGCCGCATTGGGGGCGACGTGGTGCGTGCGGGGTGGTCGCCCCGAAGGGGCAAAACATCAGAGCCCGGGGCGCAGCCCCGGGTTGCGGCGTCCATCCCCAAAAAATGTAAGCCCCGAAGGGGCGAAACATCATAGCCCGGGGCGCAGCCCCGGGTCGAGGCGTCCATCCCAAAAATAATGCAAGCCCCGAAGGGGCGAAACACATTGACGGATTCCCCCCCGTGTCGTTCAGAGGGGATACCCCATCGCACCGGGATGGCTCATCGGGATTCGGGTTGCGCCCCTTCGGGGCTTAAAAATTGGTAAGAAGGGGACCGGTCTCGGGCCCAGGGCTTCGCCCTGGGCTGATATCCTGCGCCCCTTCGGGGCGGTGGCCCCTGGGGCGGTGGGATTACCGCCTCGGGCGACATCGTGCGGAGCGGTCGCCCCGAAGGGGCGAAACATCAGAGCCCGGGGCGAAGCCCCGGGTCGAGGCGTCCGTTCAAAATCAAATCAAATACAAGCCCCGAAGGGGCGAAACACATTGACGGATTCCCCCGCCGTGTCGTTCAGAGGAGATACCCCATCGCACCGGGATGGCACATCGGAATTCGGGTTGCGCCCGTTCCGGGGGTCAAAATTGGCAAAAATGGGCCCGCTCTGGGTCCCGGCCCAGGGCTACGCCCTGGGCTGATATCCTGCGCCCCTTCGGGGCTTAAAAATTAATAAAATTGGGACGGTTCTCGGTCCCAGGGCTACGCCCTGGGCTGACATCCTGCGCCCCTTCGGGGCGGTGGCCGTTGGGGCGCGGAGCGATGCATTTTGGGCGGTGGGATTACCGCCTCGGGCGACATCGTGCGGAGCGGTCGCCCCGAAGGGGCAAAACATCATAGCCCGGGGCGTAGCCCCGGGTCGAGGCGTCCATCCCCAGAAAATTTAAGCCCCGAAGGGGCGAAACATCAGAGCCCGGGGCGAAGCCCCGGGTCCGAGCGCCATTTTAAAAATACAAGCCCCGAAGGGGCGAAACACATTGACGGATTCCCCCCCGTGTCGTTCAGAGGAGATACCCCATCGCACCGGGATGGCACATCGGGTGCTGGGGTGCGCCCCTCCGGGGGTCAAAATTGGCAAAAATGGGCCCGCTCTGGGTCCCGGCCCAGGGCTACGCCCTGGGCTGGGATCCTTTGCCCCTTCGGGGCTTATGGTAAAAATGGGACCGGTCTGGGTCCCAGGCTACGCCCTGGGCTGATATCCTGCGCCCCTTCGGGGCGGTGGCCGTTGGGGCGCGGAGCGATGCATTTTGGGCAGTGGGATTACCGCCTCGGGCGACATCGTTCGGAGCGGTCGCCCCGAAGGGGCAAAACATCATAGCCCGGGGCGCAGCCCCGGGTCGAGGCGTCCATCCCCAAAAAATTTAAGCCCCGAAGGGGCGAAACATCAGAGCCCGGGGCGAAGCCCCGGGTCCGAGCGCCATTTTAAAAATACAAGCCCCGAAGGGGCGAAACACATTGACGGATTCCCCCCCCGTGTCGTTCAGAGGAGATACCCCATCGCACCGGGATGGCACATCGGGTGCTGGGGTGCGCCCCTTCGGGGGTCAAAATTGGCAAAAATGGGGCCGGGCTGGTTCCCGTCCCAGGGCTTCGCCCTGGACCAATGTCCTGCGCCCCTTCGGGGCTTATGGTAAAAATGGGACCGGTCTGGGTCCCAGGGCTACGCCCTGGGCTGGGATCCTGTGCCCCTTCGGGGCGTGGGGGAGTCCCGTTCCCAGAGCTATGCCCTGGGCTGACATCCTGTGCCCCTTCGGGGCTTAAAAATTAATAAAAATCGGCCGGCTCTCGGTCCCAGGGCTACGCCCTGGGCTGGGATCCTTTGCCCCTTCGGGGCGTGGGGGGTCCCGGCCTAGGGCTACGCCCTGGGCTGGCGTGCTGTGCCCCTTCGGGGCGGTGGCCCCTGGGGCGCTGGGTCGCGGCTGAAGCCGCTCCCACGGGTTCCCTGGGGGGCTACTGCAGGTTCCCTTCGTGGAGGGCCGACGAGGCACATGCCTCGCGGCGGCGCCTTTTCACTTCGCGGCGGCACAGTTCCCAGATGATGCAGGCCGTGCGGTGCCGGCAATAGAGCTCCGGGTCCGTGCACGCCTCGCAGGCATCCACACATTCCTGGCAGTAGCCGTATTCGAACTTTTCGCAACGAACCACGGCCGGGCGTTCCGGATGAAACCGACAGGATGCACTCATGGTGGCGTGCCTTGTGCTCTCCCTAGGCCGCCTGGGCCCGCCGCTGGGCCAGGTACGTTTTGACCGATGGAAAAAGTTCCATGTCCGTGTGCGGCAGGAACAGGGCGGCGATGAATTCGTTCATGAACCCCGGGTGGACGGACAGCTCGAAATAGGTCATCTGCCGCGCAATGGCGCCGGCCTTGCGAAAGGCATGGGTGGAAAGCAGGCACTGTCTGGCGCCGGCGACGGAACTGTTGCCGATAAACTGGACGCGCTCCAACGGGACGTCGGGAAGCAATCCGATGCGGATGGATTTTTCGATATCCAGGTGGGCGCCGAAACCTCCCGCCACATAGATCCGTTCCAGGTCGCCGAAATGCAAACCCAAACTGGCCAACAGGATCTTCATGGCCGCCAGAACCGCCGCCTTGCTTTTCATGAGGTTTCCGATATCGTCCTGCGTGATGACGACCGGTTGCCCCGTTTCGCTTTCGTGGGGATAGGCCACCACGAATTCCGGAATGCCGTCGACGACCTGCACGTGAGGGTGGTCCAGGCGGATAAACTTGCCGCTTTGATCGATGATGTCTTCGGCAACCAATTCGGCCATGAGGTCGATGAGGCCGGAGCCGCAAATGCCCTTGGCCTTGCCTCCCCCGACGGTCTCATAGGCCGTCTGATGTCCACGAAGCCGCACCTTTTGGATGGCGCCCTTTGTCGCCCGCATGCCGCATTTGGTGCCGCCGCCTTCAAAGGCGGGGCCGGCCGAGGCCGAACAGCACACGAGCCACTCGTTGTTGCCGATGACGATTTCCCCGTTGGTGCCGATGTCGATCAGCGCGCTCAGTTCCGGCTTGTCGTTCATGCCGCACGCCAGAACGCCCGCCGTGATGTCCCCCCCCACGTAGCTGCTCACACACGGCATGCAGTGCAGCATGGCTTCGGGATGGCCGATCAAGCCCACGTCGGCGGCCCGTGCCCAGGGAAAGCGCGTGGCCGTGGGAATGTACGGTTCCAGGCGGATGGTGCAGGGCTCCAGCCCAAGGAGCAAATGGGTCATGGTGGTGTTTCCCGCGGCCACAAAGGAAATGATGTCATGATGGCTGATCCCGGCCGATGCCACCAGGGAATTGACCAAGGAGTTGATGGTGGTGACCACGGCGTTCTTCAAAGGGTCCATGCCGCCGCGACCGCAGGCGAAAACCATGCGGGAAATGACATCCTCCCCGTATCGTGCCTGCTGGTTGTGGCTGGCTTCCACGGCCGTGACCTGGCCCGTCTTGTGGTCGATGAGCTGGGTGACGATGGTGGTCGTTCCCACGTCGATGGCCACACCGTAACATCGCCGGCTCGTGTCGCCGGGTTCCAAGGCTCGAACATGGTAGCAATGGGGGTCCAGCATGTGGGCCAGAGCCGTCACGCGCCACTTGCTGTCTCGAAGGAGTCGCGCCAGGTTCTTGAGGCACCCGAAATCGGCTTCCCATTTCACGTCCGGGTATTTTTTATGGAGTTCCCTGTAGATTCTTTCCAAATCGGAAAGGTTGTCCTGAAGCGACGGTTCGGGGAGCTGCAGAAAGATCTTGGCGCACAAAGGATGGAAGTAGGGGATGGGGGCGGACGGCCGTCCTTCTTCCATCAGCTCCGGAGGGGTGTACTGGACGATATGATCCACCATGAGGATCTGTTCTTCTTCCCGACGGGATTCGGGAGGAATCCAGACCTCCACGTCCTCGTCCCGCACCGTGGCCTGGCAGGCCAGCACGTATCCGGCGTCCACTTCCTTGCGGTCCAGGAAGCCTACGCCCTTGCTGTTGAAGACCACCGATCCCTTGACCACCTTAAGCCGACATTTGCCGCACACGCCTTGGCCGCCGCACAGGCTGTTGATGTAAATGCCCGCCGTGCCGGCCACATCCAGCAGGGTCTCGCCCGGTTCGGCAAGAACCGTCTTGTTTTCCGGTTGAAAGGTCACACGGATCGATGGACTCATGGCAAACTCCCTCCCTATCCAAAAGGCACAGCCCTTGGCGACGACCAACACTGCCCCGGCGTCGGGAAAAGGTCTTGAACGACGGGCAGACCCATCGCTTTATAAGACGCTCCACAGAAGGTGGCAACCCCCGTGTCCCGGAATCGTCTTGAGACGCCGCGGAAAGACAGGGGCCGACAGCCGAAATGGTGTAGGAGATTCGAAACGGCGAAGGGCGGACGAGGGGCCCGCCCATGAAAGGGGATGGTCATGAAAACAAAAGCCGAGGACGAGAGCCCTCCCGAGGTCGTCCAGGTTCCCGTGGAACCCACCTTGGATCTGCACACCTATGACCCGCGGGAGCTGGAGCCTCTTTTGGACGATTACCTGAGGGAAGCACACGCCATGGGGTATGAAACCGTGCGGCTCATCCACGGCAAGGGCACGGGGGTTTTGCGCAGCCGGGTCCGCCTTTTCTTGGCCCGCCACCCCTTGGTCCGTGCCGCTCACGACGCCCCGCCGGCTCTGGGATCCTGGGGGGCGACGGTGGTGCACCTGGCGTCGGCACAGGAGGCCCCACGGCCCAAAGAGACGGCGGACGGAAAGGAAGGGGCCCGCGGCCGCGGGCCTCTGCTTCACTGGAAACCCCTCATGATCGGGCTGGGAATCGGCATGGCGGTCGGGGCCGCTCTGTTATGGCTGCGGCGGTGACGCAGGGCCTCATTCCATGGGGGCGAACCCGCGCCGCAGCGTGTTTTCCGCCACGTTTCTCGGGACCATGAACTGCAGCAGATAATCCGGCCCTCCCGCCTTGGAACCGATGCCCGACATTTTGAACCCGCCGAAGGGATGCCGCGCCACGATGGCTCCCGTGCAGCCGCGGTTGATGTAGAGGTTTCCCACGCGAAAAGATTTTCGGGCCTTGTCGATATTTTCCGGGCTTCGGCTGAAGACCGCACCCGTCAGCGCATAGGGCGTCCCATTGGCCACATCCAGCGCCTCGTCAAAGGTGCGCACCTTGATGACGCTGAGCACAGGGCCGAAGATTTCTTCCTGCGCCAGGCGATGCTGGGGCTCGATGTCCGTAAAGATGGTCAAGGGCACGAAATGGCCGTTTTCATCGCCGAAGGATCGCTCCACCAGCACCGTGCCTTCCCTTTTGCCGATCTCGATGTATTCCAGAATCTTTTTCCTGGCTCCGGCGTCGATGACGGCGCCCACCATGTTCTTCGGATCGTCCACCGGCCCCAACTCCAGACTTTCCGCCGCCGCCCGCAGCCGAGCGATGAGTTTGTCATAATTTTCTTCGAGGACGATCAGGCGGGAACAGGCGGAACATTTCTGCCCTTGATACCCGAAAGCGGACTGCAGCACATGCACCACCGCTTCGTCCAAATCGGCGTCGGCATCGACAATGACGGCGTTCTTGCCGCCCAATTCGGCGATCACGTTCTTGATGGCCTGCGCGTCGGGCGGTGTTTTCGCGGCCTGTTCGATGAGGCGCAGCCCCACATCCTTGCTGCCCGTAAAGGCGATCATGGCCACATCCGGGTGGGTGACGAGAACCTCTCCCACAATCGATCCCGGCCCCGGCAGGAAATTCAGCACCCCGGCAGGAAGTCCCGCTTTGTCAAAAAGGCGCGGGATCCAGGAGCCGATCACGGGCGATTGGGACGCGGGTTTGTAAACGACGGTGTTTCCGGTCACCAGGGCCGCCGAGGTCATTCCCATGGAAATGGCCAAGGGAAAATTCCATGGCGCGATGACCACCGCAACGCCTCGAGGCTCATAAAAAAGGTGGCTGATTTCTCCAGGAACACGCCCCATGCGCCGCGGTGCGGCCAGGCGAATCATTTCGCGGCCGTAGTATTCCAGAAAATCGATGGCTTCGCACACATCGGCGTCGGCTTCCTTCCAGCTCTTGCCCACTTCCAGCACCTGAAGTGCGGCGAGCTCATAGCGGTGGGATCGCGCCGCCTCCGCCGCCTTGAACAAAAATTCGGCCCGCTCCCGAGCCGGCGTGTCCCGCCAGGCCGGAAAAGCTTCCTTGGCCGCCTGAACGGCCCGTTGCGCCTCGTCGCGGCCCGCCGCCTCCACCACCCCGACGACTTCCCTCGTGTCGTTGGGATTGGTGGAAGGAAAGGTTTCTTTTCCCGAAACCTTGGAACCGGCAAGAATCAAAGGCACTTTGACGGGAAAACTCTTTCGGACCGTGTGCAGGGCTTTCTGGAAGGAGCGGCGCACCTCCTCCTGCGTCCAGTCCCAGGGCGGTTCGTTTCGAAACGGGCCCTTGTCGCCGTATTCTGAAACCGGCGGCTCTTCCGGCTCCCGCACGGGATGCTCGGCCATGCGTTCCAGCGGATTCCGCAGCAGGGTTTCGCGATCCACCCCTTCGGAAAAACTCAGCCGAAGAAAGGATTCGTTGCTCGTGTTTTCGAGCAAACGCCGCACCAGGTAGGCCATGCCCGGAATGATTTCCCCGATGGGGGTATAGAGCCGAAGGGGCATTTCCGCCTTCTTCAGGGCCGTGCGAACGGGTTCCGCCATGCCGAAAAGGATCTGGTATTCCAGGCGGTCCGGCGGCACCTTGAGGTCTTTGGAAAGTTCCAGCACGTAGGCGAGGCTTCGAATGTTGTGGGAGGCACAGGCGCAGGCCACGACGGCGTGGTTTTCCAGAAGGATGCGGGCGAGCTTTTCGAAATTGGCGTCGGTTTCGAGTTTGTTGATAAAAACCGGAACCGGCCAGTGGTTCTGCCGCGCCCACACGACCTCCGCATCCCAATACGCCCCTTTGACCAGCCGCACCGTGCACGGCCGGCCGCGCTTCTTGGCCCATTGGATGAACTGCCTGAGGTCTTCTTCGCTGTCCCGCAAATAGGACTGAATGACAAGCCCCGTGTGCGGATAGTCCTTGAACTCGGGCTCTTCCATGAGGCTCTTGTAGAGTGCCAGGGTGATGTTCTTGAGGGCCGTATGTTCCATATCGAGGCAGACAAAGGCTCCGGTCGCCACGGCTTTTCGAAAAATAGGCCTTAAGCGCTCCTTGGCCCGATCCACCGAGTAGTCAAAGGCCACCGGATTCATCTGGGAATACAAAGCGGAAGGCTTCAAGGAAATGTTCACCTTGGGGGCGAAACCCCAATCCAAGTCCCCCGATCCGCCGCCCAGAGGAGGCCAGGTTTTCGACGCCTCTGCGAGAAAATCCAGAAGCTCCAGATACCGGTGCAGATATTCTTCTTCCTCGGCACGGGACACCACGGCCTCCCCCAAAAGATCCACCGTGAAAGCCAAGCCCTGGCTTCTCAGCGTCTCCAGAGTTCCGAGGGCTTCTCGAGGGGTGGCGCCGGCGATGAACTGCGCCCCCATGGAGGCAATGTTTTTCGCCATGCTCTTGGCCACCATTTTGGCCGCAAAGGAGGTGGGCGACAGCTGCCGCAGGCCCCATTGAAGGGCCGCCGGGAAGCACTGATCCGCCCGGCAGAAGTACTCCTGGAGATGTTTCGCCACGGATTCGGGACGGGTCAGGTAGGGAAAGACGTCGATGAAGCGGAACATTTCCACTTTGAAGGCCTCGTTGTGCATGCACCAGTCCATGACCTTGCCGGTCCAGTAATCCTTTCGAAAAAGGGAAGGGGTTTCGTCTGCAATAAGCTGATAAAGCCACAGACCGGTCTGCCGAATCCTTCGCTCCAGATCGTTGTTCATGCGCACCGCTCCTTCCTCCGTGATGGGGCCGTCATGGCTTTGCCTCGATGGGTCATGGACAAACCGTTCCGTCGCACCTCTTCAAGCAAACCCCGTTTGCCGCTCGGTTGTCAAGTTGACAGGGTGCGATTTTTTTTGATATCTTCCGCGCACTTTTGCAGTGCGGGCAACGGCTGGGGTGGATGGGAAGTTCTATCGGCGTCAATGGCAGCAGACGAGGAGGAACCCATGAAGAGATGGCTCATTGGATGGATGGCGCTGTGTCTTTTGGTGGGCGGGGCGGTTTCGGCCAAGGCGGACACCATCAAGATCGGCCTCATGGGCCCCATGACCGGCCCGTGGGCCAGTGAAGGCCAGGAAATGAAGCAGGTTCTGGACCTCCTTGCCGCCGATCTGAACGCCAAGGGTGGCGTTTTGGGCAAGAAGGTGGAAGTCATCGCCGACGACGACGGCGGCGATCCGAGGACGGCGGCCCTGGCGGCGCAGCGCCTGGCGACCCAAGGCATTGTGGCCGTCATCGGCACGTACGGCTCTTCGGTCACCGAAGCCACCCAGAACATCTACAACGAATCCAAGATCATTCAGATCGCCAACGGCTCCACCGCTATTCGGCTGTCGGAAAAGGGCTTGAAGTATTTCTTCCGTACCTGCCCTCGAGACGATGAACAAGGCCGAGTGGCCGTGCAGGCCATGGAGAAGCTGGGGTTCAAGAACGTGGCCATTCTGCACGACAACACCACCTACGCCAAAGGCCTTGCCGACGAGGCCAAAGGGCTTCTGGAAGGAAAGGGGGCCAAAATCGTCTTCTTTGACGCGCTGACCCCCGGCGAGCGCGACTACACCGCCATTCTGACCAAGCTCAAAGGGGCCAACCCCGATGTGGTGTTCTTTACGGGATACTACCCGGAAGCCGGGCTGCTTCTGCGCCAAAAGAAGGAAATGAACTGGAACGTGCCCTTTATCGGCGGCGATGCCACCAACAATCCGGATTTGGTCAAGATCGCGGGCAAGGACGCGGCGCAAGGGTTTTACTTTTTGAGCGCCCCGCTGCCCAAGGACTTGCCTTCGCCGGAAGCCAAGGCCTTTCTGGATGAATTCACGAAAAAATACGGCCATGCGCCCAATTCCATCTACGCCGTGCTGGCCGGGGACGGTTTTCGCGTCATCACCGCCGCCATTCAGGCCACGCAATCCACAGATCCCGACAAGCTGGCCGGCTACCTGCACAAGGATCTGAAAGAATTCGCCGGTCTTACCGGAAAGATCGCCTTCAACGAAAAGGGCGATCGTGTCGGGGAAGTGTACCGGGTCTATAAGGTGGATGCGGAGGGGAATTTCATTCTGCAGCCGTAGCGGGGGTTGGGATGGGCAGAGCTGCGGTTCGTCAAGCGAACCCCACCCGAGGAGCGTGACCGATTAAAAATGCACCACAGAGGCGCAGAGGGCGCAGAGCTTTCTTCTTTGTGCCGCGCCGCTGAGAGGCCGGCGCGGCACAAGAAGCACCCTTCGGGAAGCTTTCCGCCGGCACCCTCACGGCTTAGCCCATTTCCGGTATCGAACAAGTTTTAAAAAGGTGTGCGAAAATGCCTTTAGATGGCCTGCGCAAAAAATGGGTGACAGCGTGGTGCGAGGTCGCGGCTGAAACCGCTCCCACAGGTTTCATTTTAAAATGCACCACAGAGGCGCAGAGGGCGCAGAGCTTTCTTCTTTGGGCCGCGCCGCTGAGAGGCCGGCGCGGCACAAGAAGCACCCTTCGGGAAGCTTTCCGCCGGCACCCTCACGGCTTAGCCCATTTCCGGTATCGCCGCCGCTCCTACAGAATGGGATCTCTGGCAGGCTCCTCGGGATGGATCCGGCGCTGCCTTCTGATTTCTGACCTCTGACTTCTGACCTCTGACCTCTGACTTCTGACCAAGGTGGTTCCCCCATGGAAGAATTCCTGCAGCAGCTGACCAACGGGCTCGCCGTCGGCGGCATTTACGCCCTGATCGCCCTGGGCTACACCATGGTCTACGGCGTCCTGAAGCTCATCAATTTCGCCCATGGGGATTTGTTCACCATCGGATCCTATCTGGGACTGACCCTGCTCACGTCCTTGGCCTTGACCGATCGGCTGGGGCCGGGAGCCGGCATTCTGGTTCTGGCCCTGATGGTCATGGGGCTGGTGGCCCTGGTGGGGGCCTTGCTGGAGCGGGTGGCGTACCGGCCCCTTCGCCATTCCCCCCGGCTTTCGGCCGTGGTGTCCGCCCTCGGGGCCTCCATCTTCTTTTCCAACACGCTCATGCTCATCTACGGCGCCCGCTTTCAGGTTTACCCGCAAAACATTCTGCCCAAGACGGCCATCGATCTCTTCGGACTCTACATCCCTCTCGTGCGGGTCCTCATCCTGGGCACCTCGCTCGTCATGATGGTGGGCCTGTACACCTTCATCCAAAAGACCAAAATCGGCACGGCCATCCGCGCGGCGGCCATCGATCAGGACGCCGCACGCCTCATGGGCATCGACGTCAACCGCGTGATCCTCATGGTCTTTCTCATCGGGCCCGCCCTGGGCGGCGCCGCAGGCCTCATGGTGGGGCTGCACTACGGCCAGATCAACTTCACCATGGGCTGGGTCTACGGCCTGAAAGCCTTTACGGCGGCCATTCTGGGCGGCATCGGCAACATTCCCGGCGCCATGGTGGGCGGGATTCTTCTCGGCGTCATCGAAGCCCTGGGGGCCGCTTATCTTTCCATTGCCTGGAAGGACGCCATCGCCTTCGGCGTCCTCATTTTCATTCTCATCGTGCGCCCGACCGGGCTGCTGGGCGAACGGGTGGCGGAAAAGGTATGATGGAAAAACGCGTCCTCCTCTATGGGGCCGTCGCCGCCCTGTTGGCCGTCAGCCCGCTGTTTCTCAACGCCTACTGGACCGATGTGCTCAACAGCATCGGTCTTTACGCCGCCTTGGGGCTCAGCCTCAACCTCATCGTCGGCCATGCGGGTCTGTTCAACCTGGGCCACGCCGCCTTTTACGCCGTCGGGGCCTACACGGCGGCCATCCTCAACACCACGTGGCACATCCCCATTCTGCCCCTCATGCCCGTGTGCGGCCTGACGGCAGGCCTGTTTGCCTTGATCATCGCCCGCCCCATTATCCATCTTCGAGGGGATTACCTGTGCATCGTCACCATCGGCGTGGGGGAAATCGTTCGGATCGCCCTCATCAACAATGTTTTCGGCATCACGGGAGGCGCCAACGGCATCTTCGGCATCGCTCGGCCCAATCTTTTCGGCTGGGTGATCCGCAAACCCCATGAATTCTTCTATCTCATTTGGGCTTTCGTGGCCGTGACGGTCTTTTTCTTTCACCGGCTGGAAAACTCCCGATTCGGCAGGGCGCTGAATTACCTTCGCGAAGACGAAACGGCGGCCGAAGGCAGCGGCATCGACACAGCCCACTACAAGCTCATGGCCTTTGTGTTGGGAGCCGCCTGGGCGGGCATGGTGGGCACCCTCTATGCGGCCAAAATGACCATTATTGCGCCGGAATCGTTCAGCTTTTGGGAATCGGTGGTCATGTTCACGCTGATCATTTTGGGCGGATCCGGAAGTATTCCGGGGGTGCTTTTGGGCGCCTTTCTCATCGTGGGACTGCCCGAGGCGTTTCGCGGATTCACCAACGCCCGCATGATGGTCTTCGGCGCCGCCATGATCGCCATGATGATCTTTCGAACCGGCGGGATTCTTCCGGCTCGGCCGCGCCGATACACCCTGCCCGAGCGGAATCTGGCGGAGGAATCGGCGTGAGTCTGCTGAGCCTGCGGCGGTTGAGCAAATCCTTCGGCGGTCTCACGGCGGTCCACAACGTCTCCTTTGACGTGGAATCCGGCACCATCGTCGGCCTCATCGGCCCCAACGGCGCCGGAAAAACCACGGTCTTCAACCTCATCACAGGCATCTATCGACCGGACCAGGGAGAAATCCTCTTTCAGAACACCTCCCTGCTGGGCTTGCGCACCCACCGCATCGTCAGCCTCGGCATCGGGCGAACCTTTCAGACCATTCGCCTCTTTCAGAATCTTTCCGTTCTGGAAAACGTCCTGGCGGGATGCCACTGCCGCATGCGCTCCGGCGCCTTTTCGGCCATGTTGGGCCTGGGACGGCATCGACGGGAAGAAAAGAAAGCCGTGGAGCAGGCCATGGACGCCCTGGCTTTCGTGGGCCTTCAGAAGAACGCCCTGCAGCCGGCCAAGAACCTGTCCTACGGCAACCAGAGGCTGCTGGAGGTGGCTCGAGCCCTGGCCACGCAGCCCAAACTTCTCATTTTGGACGAACCCGCCGGCGGCATGAATGAACAGGAAACGGAAGCGCTCGTCCACCTGATTCGAAAGATTCGATCCCGCGGCATCACGGTGCTGCTCATCGAACACGACATGAACCTGGTCATGGGCGTGTGCGAAAAGATCGTCGTTTTGGAATACGGCTCGAAAATCGCCGAAGGGACCCCTTCGGACATCAAAACCAATCCCCGGGTCATCGAAGCCTACCTGGGGACGGAAGAAGACTGACATGCTTCGGCTCGTGGATCTTCGCGTCAAATACGGCACCATCGAGGTGCTGCACGGCATTCATCTCACGGTCCACCCCGGGGAGATCGTGACGATTCTCGGAGCCAACGGTGCGGGAAAATCCACGACGTTGCTCACCATCAGCGGGCTGGTCAAGCCTTTCACGGGAGCCGTCACGCTGGATGAGACGCCGCTGCATAAGCTCCCGCCCCATGAAATCGTGCGCCGCGGTGTGGCCCATGTGCCGGAAGGCCGCCGCGTGTTCGGCACCCTCACGGTTCAGGAAAACCTGAACCTGGGCGCCTTCATTCGCTCGGATACCGCCGACATTCACAAGACGCGGGAATGGATTTACGAACTGTTTCCCATTTTGGCCGAACGGCGGCGCCAGCTTGCCGGAACGCTCAGCGGCGGGGAACAGCAGATGCTGGCCATCGCCCGGGGGCTCATGAGCCGCCCTCGCATTCTGCTTCTGGACGAACCCAGCCTGGGTTTGGCGCCCCTTCTGGTGAAAACCATCTTTCAGACCCTTCGGGAGATCAACGCCTCGGGCGTCACCATCGTCTTGGTGGAACAAAACGCGCGAGCGGCCCTCAAGCTGGCCCACCGCGGCTACGTCATGGAAGTGGGCCGCATCGTGCTGGAAGACACGGCCCAGGCCCTGCTCACCAACCCCGACGTCCAAAAGGCCTACCTGGGAGGCGCCTGACCGGGCAGAGGGTCGGGCAGCCACAAGCCGCCCGACAGGTTTTGTCGCGGCTGAAGCCGCTCCCACAGGCGAAGGGCATGGGGCCGCCGCGCCCTCTGTGTGGCTGCGGTGCATCGCGTCACACTTCGCGTTTGCGGCGTTCCGCGCGGGCGGCCTTTTTCCAGCCGCCCTTTGCGGCGCGTTTCTTTCCGGAAGGGGCCTTGGCGTGGGCCTCTTCCGCGGCCCGGTTTGCGTGGAGTCCGTGAAGATGGTGGGGTTCTACATGAAAGGAACCCGCATGGCTTGGAAAATCGTCCGCGGGGCCGGGTTCGGCCAGCCGGCGAAGCCGAGCGGGCGTCTCCTTTTCCGGCGCTTCTTCCAAAGCGGCCAGGGGAAACACCACGTAAGCCACATCCACGGATCGTGTGAGAAAAAAACCGTCGCCGGCTTGATAAAAGAGGCTGCCCGCCCCGTGGGCTTCCCGGGCTCGCACTTCCAACACCAGGGGATGGGCCGTGCGGCGTCGGGCCATGCGTTCCGCCGTGTCTTTGTCCGCCCACAGCGGCACATAGGATCGGTGCACGGCTCGAAGGCCATCCAGGCGGACGACGGCAAGGCGACGAAGGCGAATGCCGGTAAAAAGCCGATCCGGCGGTTCCATCGAAGGGCGCGCAGCCATGGTCGATGCCATGGAAACCAGGCGCAGGCGCGATCCGTCCAGGACAAAGGGCAGGGGATGGCCCAGCAGGGCCAGTGCCTTGAGGGTCGATTCGCGAACGAAACGCAGCCGAGGATCTTCCTGCAGGGCCCAATAAAATTCCTTCCAGGGCATGGTGCCGTCGTCGTCCCAAAAAAGGCCGTATTCGTGGGGCAGCGTGCACGCCATGGTGGTCAGGATCTTGGCCAGGGTCTTGAGCGGGATGGAATGGCTCACGACGAGACACCTCCAAGGATGGCGATGATGGGGGGAATACACCGGCGGGCGATGTCACTTCGGGATCCGCCGCCCAAAACCACTTCCAGGCGGCCTTGGCAGACCTTTTCCGCCAGTTCCTTCACCATGTGGGCGATGAGAAGATAGGCTTCCCGGGTGAGTCCCATGTCTCCGTAATCCCCGCGGTGCGTGTCGAAACCAAAATACCAGAAAATGAGATCGGGCCGAAATTTCAGACATCGATCATAGAAGGCTTCACGGGCCGTTTCGTAGTAGCGGCGGTCCCTGTCCGTTTGCTGAGCGGCGGGCTCATCCGGTGCCACGCCAAACAGCCGCCATAGAGAAAGGCCTCCGGGCACGGGCACATCCACCTTGGTGCCGTCGGGGGATTCATAGCGCGTGGAGCACAGACACACATGGAGCACGTCGGGATCGTCCTGAACGAGATCCCGTGTGCCGTCGCCGTGGTGGGCGTCGGTATCCAAAATGGCGAAGCGGCGCAGCCCGTGGCGTTCCCGAAGAACCGTGACGGCCAAAACCACGTCGTTAAAGCAGCAGTAGCCCCCGAAAAAATCCCGCCCGCTGTGGTGGCCTCCGGCCCCGATAAAGGCAAAGGCGTTGCGGGCTTCGCCAAGGGCGATCTTTTCCGCCCCCAAGACCACACCGCCGGCGGAATGCCAGGCGGTGGAACACAGGGTGTCGCCATGGACGCCTTCCAAAAGGTCGCGGGTGTGCACCTTGAGGATCCAGGACTCGTCGATGGGGGGAGATTCCACCAGGACAAAGCGCGGATCCTGCAGGAGGGGCTCCAGCGCCTGGGGAAAATCCTGCAGGCGCGATCCCTGGGTCAAGTAACTGCGCCGGCTGAAACTGGGATGGTAGAGGATCGCTGTGGTCATGGACCGCCCCCGTTGGTCAGAGGTCAGAGGTCAGAGGTCAGAGATCAGAAGTCAGAGGTCAGCTTTCGTTTTGGGTTGACATAATGTGTCTTATCGGACGTTAGGGCAAAATTTTTCTTGACTCGACACCGCATCTTGGGTAAATCACTCCTCGAGCCGAGCGGGAATAACTCAGCGGTAGAGTGCGACCTTGCCAAGGTCGAAGTCGCGGGTTCGAATCCCGTTTCCCGCTCCAGAAAACTCCCAAGGGGTGGATGCGCCACCCCTTTTTTCGTCCATTTTCTCACGCGCGACTCGGCACGGCTTTCCCATGGCGCCAAACAAGCTGCCTCCCACCGGTTCATGCCCCATTTCCCTTCGGCCCCGTTCCAGGAAGGAAGCCCTCAGCCGCCTCTACAGCCTTGTGCACACCAAAGACCGGGTTTTGATCACCATCGATCCCGACCCCGATTCCATCGCCTCCGCCTTCGCCCTCAAACGGCTTCTGTGGCGCCACGTCTATTCCACCACCGTGGGGATCATTCGTCCCATCCGCCGGCTGAACAACCTCACCATGGTGCGGCTCCTGAAACTGCCCATCGTCCTTGTCAAGGACAAAAAACTGGACGAATTCAACCGCTTCTTCCTCGTCGACGGCCAGCCCGCCCACAACGAGTTCTTTCAAAAGATTCCCTATTCGCTGGTCATCGACCATCACCCCGTGACCACCTTGCCCGATATTCCGTTTTTGGACATTCGACCCGGCTACGGCGCCACATCCACCATCTTGACCGAATACTTGATCGCCGCCAAGATCAAACCGTCCAGAACCCTGGCGACGGCCCTCATCTACGGCATCAAGACGGACACGCAAAACTTCGAGCGCCAGAGCCGCGAAGAAGACGTTCGAGCGTTCCATTATCTGTACGACAAGGTCTATCAAGGGATCCTTCGCAAGATCGAAATTTCCGACCTGTCCCTCAAAGATTTGACCTATTTTTGCGAAGCCATCAAGAACAAGACGGTGGTCAAGGACCGCATCTACACCCATCTGCCGAAGGTCCCTTCGGCCGACATTCTGGTCGTCCTCGCCGATTTTCTCCTCAAGGTGCACGATATTTCGTGGAGCATCGTCAGCGGTGTCGTGGACAAGGTTTTGGTCGTGATCGTTCGAAACGACGGGTATCGCAAAAACGCCGGCCGCAGCGTCCAGAAAGCCTTCAGCCCGTGGGGAAGCGCCGGAGGCCACCGATCGGCGGCTCGGGCGGAAATCCCCCTGGAAAACCTGCAAGACGTGGTGAAGAAAAAGACGGCGCACGCCTATGCCCTTTTTGTGCGCCAGCGGCTGCGTGCGTCCTAGCCACAGCGCGGGCGCTTCACGGCCTTGTTCGAGGAAAACCGACCGTGAAAACCGTGGAGATTTTCACCGACGGGGCCTGTTCGGGAAATCCCGGCCCCGGCGGCTGGGCGGCACTCCTGCGCTACCAGGGCTACGAAAAGACCCTCAGCGGCTCATCGCCCTGGACCACCAACAACCAAATGGAACTCACGGCCGTCGTGGAAGCGCTCAAGGCCTTGAAGGAACCGTGCCATGTGGTGCTCTATACCGACTCCCAGTACCTTCAAAAAGGCATGACCCAGTGGATCCACAAGTGGAAGCAAAACGGCTGGAAGACCAGCACCAAGGAACCCGTGAAGAATCGGGAGCTCTGGGAGGCGCTGGATCGGCTGGTGCAGAAGCATCGCGTGGAATGGCACTGGATCGCGGGGCATGCAGGCCATCGGGAAAACGAAATCTGCGACGCCCTGGCCCGAGCGGCCATTCCCAAAAATCCCGTTATGAAACGGGGGTAGCGGTTGAGGTCAGAGGTCAGAGGTCAGAAGTCAGAGGTCAGAAGTCAGAGGTCAGAAGTCAGAGGTCAGAGGCCCGCGCCCCGAAGGGGCGCAGCATGTCAGCCCGAGGCGAAGCCCTGGGCCGGGAACCCCCACGCCCCGAAGGGGCGCAGGATGTCAGCCCAGGGCGTAGCCCTGGGATCCAGAGCCGGCCCATTTTTACCATAAGCCCCGAAGGGGCACAGCATGTCAGCCCGAGGCGAAGCCCTGGGCCGGGAACCCCCACGCCCCGAAGGGGCGCAGGATGTCAGCCCAGGGCGAAGCCCTGGGTGAAAGGGCGCATAACCCACCTTCACCCGTCGGTTGGGGTGAGCGCAGCGAACCCCAAGACCAGAAGTCAGAAGTCAGAGGTCAGAAGTCAGAGGTCAGATTCCGTACCCCCGATGAGCCATCCCAACGCCATGGGGTATCGCTTGATGGGGTATCGCTTGATGGGGTATCGCTTTAAGAAATGTGGTGTCCTTTCGGCAGCCGTGCGTGGAAAGAAGGCCTGATGGATTCTTGGGAGGTCAACGAAGGTCATCTTGGGGCTGGAGCGGCGGGATTTTGATTGGCAACGGCCCTATGGCGATAGTGTGGAAAGTACGATGTGGGGGTATTTTTGAAAATTTTGCGGG